>Ga0310690_10010571_pt1 | contig 11476 bp, 9 predicted proteins | sample AusTroGonzalo_MG_2_FD_207661 | JGI IMG/M metagenome (GOLD analysis project Ga0310690, IMG submission 207661) | Bovine rumen microbial communities from tropical cattle in Woodstock, Queensland, Australia - Gonzalo_04 (v2) (version 2) | ecosystem: Host-associated > Mammals > Digestive system >...
AAATGCGTCTGTTCCCTCGCGAGGTGGAAGTGAGCGTACGCGTAGGGATGAGTCATTTCGCCCAAGTACGGGCAGAAGACATACGTGTATTAGCCACCTACTCGCCGGAGCGAAAGGATAAATTAGAAGTAGAATTACAATACACCAACCCATACATCACCGCGGCATGGGCTTATCCCGCCGTAGTAGAATTTTTGTTAGAACAATGAGAACAATACAGATGGTAGACCTGCAAACGCAGTACCAGCGGATTAAGCAGGAGATTGATGCCGGCATCGCGGAAGTGATTGAGAGTGCTGCCTTTATCAAGGGACCCAAAGTGGCCGCCTTCCAGCAACACTTGGAAGCCTATACCGGAGCCAAACATGTTATTCCTGTCGGCAACGGTACAGATGCACTGCAGATAGCACTGATGGGTTTGGGTTTGCAACGCGGCGATGAGGTCATCACGCCTACTTTCACCTTCATTGCTACCGCCGAAGTAGTGGCTTTATTAGGTCTGACACCGGTGGTAGTGGATGTCGAATGGGAGACGATGAACATGGATATCGAATCGCTGCGCAAAGCTATCACGCCTCGCACGAAAGCGATTGTACCGGTTCATCTGTTCGGTCAATGCGCTAACATGGAAGCCATCATGCAGATAGCGAAAGAGCATCATCTATTCGTGGTGGAAGATGCGTGTCAGGCGATTGGAGCGAAGTATACGTTTGCCAACGGCGAGACCAAACAAGCCGGCACGATAGGCGATGTAGGTTGCACTTCCTTCTTCCCGTCTAAGAACTTAGGTTGCTACGGCGACGGCGGTGCTATTTTCACCAATGATGATGAATTGGCCGCCCGCATGCGAGCAGTAGCCAATCACGGCATGGTCATTCGATACCATCACGACGAGGTAGGTGTGAACAGTCGTCTGGACAGCATACAAGCCGCCGTTTTGGACGCTAAGTTACCGCATTTGGATGAGTACATCGCTGCTCGTCAACGCGCCGCTGCGTATTACGACAAAGCGTTTGCAGGCTGCGAGAAATTGCTGATACCGGGTCATCAACCCCACTCCACGCACGTCTATCATCAATATACCTTACGCGTGATAGGAGCTGATCGGGACACGCTCCGTGCCCAATTAGCCGAACGCGGTATACCGTCGATGGTGTACTACCCTATTCCGCTTCATCAGCAAAAAGCCTACCGCGACCCGCGGTATAAAGACGGCGATTTTCCGGTAGCTGAACGGCTCGCATCTTGCGTGCTGTCGCTGCCAATGCATACGGAGCTGGATGAAGAACAATTGAAGTTCATTACTGACAATGTACTTCAATTGGTAGTGTAAAGTGTAATGTGTAAAGTGTAAAGTCATGCAAACATTCGGACTCCAACAGACGCTAACGCAGACTACCAAATTATCGCCTGCACAAATCCAACTGATCAAAATGTTGGAGTTGCCTTCTATTGAGTTGAACCAACGCATCAACGAGGAGTTGCAAGAGAATCCGGCGTTGGAAGAAGGAAGGGATGAAGAATTAGAGAATGAGCGAATTAGAGAGTTAGAGGAGAATGAGTTCGACGACAGTTACATGCCGGATGACGGATACGATGAAGGACGTCAACGCGACCCGCTCCAAAACGACGAATTCAATTACGAGCAGTACGTATCCGACGATGAGACGCCTTCTTACATGCTGCAACCCCAATACAGCGCTGCGGATGATGATCAACGGGAAGTGCCCATCATCGGTGGCAGCAGTCTGATAGAAGAACTCAAATCGCAAGTCTATCTAACGAACATGACCAAGCCTCAGCGGCACATCGCCAAATGGGTATTGGGTAATATAGATGATGACGGCTACTTACGTCGCACCACCGAACAGTTGGTAGACGACCTCATGTTCCAGGAGCAACTGCCGGTTACCGACGAAGAGATGGCTTCCATCGTACAGCAAATCAAAGCCTTTGACCCTCCCGGCATCGCCAGTTACGATTTGCAGGAGTGTCTGCTGACCCAGTTAAAACGCAAACCTCAGACGGAGTCGGTACTATTGGCACATCAGATATTAGCAGACCATTTCGAAGCCTTCTCGAAGCATCATTTTGACCGAATCAAACAACGCCTGCATTGCACGGATGAGCAGTTCCAAGCAGCGGTACAAGAGATCGTACGCTTGAACCAAAAACCCGCCAATGCATTCACGGGTTCGGTTTATGAGAGCCAACGCGAGAGTATCATTCCGGATTTCACCATCGAAGAGCGGGACGATGAACTATATGTAGTGCTCAATACCGGCGATATACCGGAACTGCACGTCAGTCGCGAGTACAGCCAGATGTTAACGGACTACAGCGCGATGAAACAGACGCCGGAAACCAAACAAGCCACGCAGTTCATTCGCTCCAAGTTAGATGCCGCACGGTGGTTCATCGATGCCATCAAGCAACGCAATGACACGCTGATGAAGACCATGACCGCAATCTTGAAGATCCAATACGATTTCTTCTTAGATGGTGAAGAGACCAGTCTCAAACCCATGGTACTGCAAGATGTCGCGGACCGTACCGGCTTTGACGTATCCACTATATCGCGTGTGAGCAACAGCAAGTATGTCGGTACCCGATTCGGTATCTATCCGCTTAAGTACTTCTTCTCGGAGAAGATGGAGAACGCCGACGGCGATGAGATATCTACGCGAGAAGTGAAAAAAATCCTCAAAGAGATGATCGATGCCGAAGATAAACGGTCTCCTTTGACCGATGAACAACTGGTGGAGGTGCTCAAAGCCGACGGTTATGTAATAGCGCGACGCACCGTAGCCAAATACCGTGACCAGTTAGGCTATCCGGTGGCAAGGTTGAGGAAAAGCGTGTGAAAAGTGAAAGATGAAAGGTGAAAGGTGAAAGGGTCATTCATAGTATAGCGCAGGGGTTGAGTTATGTACTCTATCCGCTGTTTGTACCTACGTACGGAATGGTGCTGTTCTGTTACGCGTTCTCGCGTCAGACAGTGGCGCTGCCTTGGGCCTGGAGTTTGATAGCCATCAGTGGTACTTTTCTGCTGACCTGTGTACTGCCGTTAACCGCTATTTTGCTACTGATGAAAAGCGGTCAAGTGAGTAGCCTGCAGATAGAGAACGCTTCCGAACGAACCATGCCGTATGTCTATGCTTCGGTGGGTTTTGCTTGTTGGGCGTATCTGCTGATTCGTATTCTGCATGCCCCTTTGTCGCTCAACCTGATAGCCGTCGGCGCAACCGTGGCAATAATCATCGTAGCCCTTATCAACCGCCGATGGAAGATCAGCGCTCACCTGACGGGCTTCGGTGGATTGGTAGGCGGTGTGATGAGTTATTACATCAGCGTAGGCGTTGTGCCTTCATGGGGCGCAATGAGTGCGTGGTTAGGGGTAACACTTATTTTAATGTACGCGCGCTTGTACCTACACGCCCACACGCCTGCGCAAGTGGCTGCAGGCTGGTTATTGGGCCTTAGTTGCACGGCGTTGCCATATAGTATCATTGCTTATGTTTGGTCGTAAAATACATATTCTGTTAATCGGTTTGTGTGCCACGCTGATAATGCAGGCACAACCGCTTAGTCCCGAAGCCGAGATATCGTTGCTCACCTGTACACCGGGCAGTTATCTCTACACGCTCTACGGTCACACGGCTATCCGTGTCAATGACCCCGCACAAGAGATAGACGTGACCTTCAATTACGGGTTATTTGATTTTGATACCGAACTCTTCTATTGGAAATTCGTTCGCGGCGAGACCTGGTATGAGTTAGGCGACGCGCCCATGTGGTGGTTTATGCAGCAGTATATCTACGAGAAGCGGCCGGTGTATGAACAAGTACTGAACCTCACCGCCGACCAACGTGAAGCGCTTTGGCAGGCTTTGCTACTCAATAACCGACCGGAGAACAGTAAGTACCTCTATAACTTCGTTTTCGATAATTGTGCCACGCGACCTTACTATCTGATTGCCAATACGTTAGGTGACACTATCATCTCCGATTATCAAGGTTATTGCGGTCAGACTTACCGTCGTTTTTTGCGTCATTACACGGGTCCGCACTCCTGGGCCAATGCCGGCATCAACTTGCTTTTTGGTCCTAAAGCCGACCAACCGATGTCTAACCTCCAGCGGTTGTTCTTGCCCGAAGAATTGATGTTCTACCTCGAGCCCGCCCATTTATCGGATGGCACGCCGTTGATCAGTCGCAGTCATATAGCGCCGTTTGAGATTGCTAAGACCCCTTGGTACGCTTCGTGGGAATTCGGGTTAGTACTGTATTTCCTCTTTGTTTTCGCAATCAGTTGCATTGACCGTAAACGTAAAAAACGGTCCAAATGGCTCGATATCATCTTCGTTGTTTTGTATGGACTGCTGCTTCTCTTAGTGGCCTTCTTGACCTTCTTCTCCTGTCATCCGTTGGTAGGCTTCGGTTGGCGATTATTGATTCTTCCTTTAGTACATTTATGCGCACGATTCGTCTATATATTACGCTGATAATCAGTCTCTTTGTTGTTTTCGCACAGGCAGCTCCTCGCTTAACGGTAGTGGCAGTCGTAGATGGTCTCTCGTCCGAGAGTTTGGCTACTTTGCGTCCGTATTGGCAGCAAGGGGGGCTACGTACGTTGAGCGAAGAAGCGTATCAGACTTCGATTGCCTTTGAACACTTGGTATACGGCGGTAATGAGACGACGGCAACACTGGTTACCGGTACCACGCCTGCCCAACACGGTTATACGATGGACTGCTATTTTGCCCGTTCGGACAGACGCATCCATTCAATGCTGGAAGATAAGCAGGTTCGCGGCATTGGCACCAAAGCACAATACTCGCCGCAGGCCTTACTCAGTAATACGCTGACCGACCGTCTGCGCTTACGCTATCCGCAAGCAAAAATCTACGCCATTGGTTTACAAGCAGAGACCGCGGTGCTCTTAGCAGGTCACGCTGCTAACGCCTGTTGCTGGTTAGATGCCGAAACACAATCGTGGGTTGCTACGGCGGCTTATACAGAAGGTCTGCCTTCAGCGGCTTACGAACAGAACAAAGCCGGTAAGATTGCTACCTACGCTGCTCATCTGTGGACGCCGCGCATGGATATACCGTCTTATACCAACCCAACGGATATCGAACGCAAGAAAGGTTTTGCGTACGATGTCAATAAGGTGCTGACCAAAGCTCCCGAAGCCAACACGCTGGTTATCGAATTGGCGTTGGATATTCAGCAAGCTGAAAAATTAGGCAAAGATGCAACGCCGGATATTTTGATGCTACACCTCAATAGTCTCAGTCCACAAGCGTCCTCCGACGCCATCTCTTCCGCGGAACATGAAGATATATACTTACGGTTGAATCAAGACCTTGGGTTCCTGATGGAGCAATTGGAGCGCCGCATTGGTCGGGAGAATTACCAACTGCTCGTAGTCGGACGACCTATCTTAGGCACGTCCGCCCAGACTTTGAGCGATATACATATGCCGGTTAGGCAGTTCAATGTAGACCGTGCGGCAGCCCTCACCGGTACCTATCTGATGGCGCTCTACGGGCACGAACGATGGATAGACGGCGGCTACGGACAAAGTATCTACCTCAACCGCACGCTCATTGAGCAGAAACGATTGGACCTGGATAAGATGCAACGTCAAGTGGCCAATTTCCTGATGGATTTTGAAGGGGTGCAGATCGCTCTGCCGGCATACGAAGCGGTGCACTACCCTGCCCTAAAGAACAGTCTTTGCAAACAGCACACAGGCGATGTATTGTTCCTGCTGCAGCCCAACTGGCAGTTGATGCGCAATGAGAACCAACCCATGGACCTCGTTATTGACGAGAACCCGCAGTCGCCCCTTCTCTTTTGGACCGGCACGCTCCGTCCCATGCCGCAGAATCAACTCACAGCTACCGATGTAGTCGATTTGGTCCTTCAACACTAAACATTAAACATTAAACATCACATATATGTTATTCTACGAAATTAAAGTTCATTACGAGCGCCAGACTGGCGAAGATAACCCCGGTAAAGTGAAAGAGACCTACTTGGTGGAAGGTCTGACCTGCGCCGATGTCGAGAACCGACTGATGGAAGAAATCAAACCCCTTATCTTCGGTGACTGTGAAGTACCAAGTTGTAAGAAAGTGCAGTACTTTGATATCTTCCCGAACGAAGGCGGTGAATACTGGTATAAGGGTCGCGTGGAGATGATTACCATCGATGGTGATAAAGAGACTCGCAAACCGGTTTCCGTACTGGTACAGGCAAACCTGCTGGATGATGCGGTACATGCACTTAAGCAGTACCTGAACTCCTACGACTGCGAGATTATCTCCGTCGCCAAATCGCCTATCATGGATGTCCTCCGCGCGGTCAACTAACCATTACCCACTACCCCTTGCCTTTACAATTCGACATACGAGCTATCCTGCGCCAGAAAGCACCGAAAGCCAAAGTGCCTTCGTTCATCATTCGCTACTTAGAGCGAATTGCGCATATCAAGCAAATGAATGCGTTCTTGCGTAAGTACCCCGACCTGCGCGGATACGAGTTCATCCGCAAAGTGATTAGCGAAGAGTTAGGTTGCTCCGCTTCCATAGACGGTATAGAAAACATCCCTACGGACGACCAACCGGTTATTTTCGTTTCCAATCATCCTCTCGGTGGACTCGATGGTATGATCATCGCTGAACTCATTCATAACACCCGTCCACGGTCATTAAAAGTGATAGTAAATGAGCTGTTAATGTTCATGGAACCGATAGCTGATTTATGGGCGCCGGTCAATAAAGTAGGACGAGTGACGCGCGAACAAGCGGAAAAACAGCAGGCCATGTGGGAATCAAAAACCGACGTGCTGACGTTTCCTGCGGGAGCTTGCAGTCGTTTGCAACGCATTGACGGAAAATGGCAAATACAGGACCTGGAATGGCAGAAGAACTTCGTTCAGCGCGCCCGCGAATACCAGCGGCCGGTTGTACCGATCTATTTCGAAGGAAAGAACAGCCGGTTCTTCTACGTACTGGCGTACCTGCGCAAACTCTTCGGCATCAAAATGAACATAGAGATGCTTTACCTGGTGGATGAGATGTACGGCGCGCACGGCAAACATTTCCGTGTACATGTACTACCGCCTATCCCCTACACCGCGTTTGATAACAGTCGCACACCCAAAGAGTGGGCACAATACGTAAAATCTATTGTCTATGACACCTATCATACCTCCCGTTGAAACCGCGCTGATAGAGCGTGAGTTAGAAGGACATCTTCTTCGTCCGAGTAACAAAGCCGGTAATCTGATTTACGATATTACCGCCCATGAGTGTCCTAACACCATGCGTGAGATAGCTCGTCTGCGCGAACTCAGTTATCGTGACGGCGGAGGCGCTACCGGTAATGAGATGGATATCGATGAGATGGATACGATGACCAAACCGTACCACCAACTCATCGTTTGGGACCCCGACCACCGACAGATCATCGGCGGATATCGATATCTGTGCGGTTCGGAAGTAGAGTTGCGGCCGAATGAACAAGGCGAACTGCAACCCTTCATCACCTCTGCGCACCTCTTCCATTACTCCGAGCGGTTCATTCGTGAGTTCTTACCATATACGATTGAGTTCGGCCGTGCGTTCGTGCAACCGGATTATCAAAAACGCGAAATGGGTATCAAAGCGCTCTTTGCACTCGATAACATCTGGGATGGTATCGGTGCCGTACTGCATAAGAATCCACAACTGCGTTTCATGATTGGTAAAGTGACCATCTATCCCGATTATAACGTCCAAGCCCGCGAACTAATCTACGCCTATCTCAATCAGTACCACCGCGGACCTGAAGGTCTGTTTGAACCGTACCATCCGCTACCTATCCGACCGTTGGCAGAGAGTCCGTTTAGCGGCGATGATAAACAAGAGAACTATCATGTCCTGCAGCGTGCTATCCGCGAACAAGGTACCGTACTGCCACCGATGTTCTCTGCTTATCTCAACCTCACCAACGACCTTTATTTCTTCGGTAATGCCATCAATGATGAGTTAGCTGATGTCTTTGAGAGTGGTATCATGGTGGACCTCGAGACGGTTTACGAAGAGAAGAAACAACGTTACATCACGCCGTATATAGAATGGCTGAAATCTGAATGCTGATAGCTGATAACATACATAAGGTTCGCGCACATATTCCTGCGCACGTCACGCTTGTATGCGTGAGTAAGTTCCACCCCGTAGAAGCCATTCGCGAAGCCTACGAGGCCGGCGAACGCCATTTTGGCGAAAGTAGAGTGCAGGAACTCAAGACCAAAGTGTCCCAACTGCCCACGGATATATGCTGGCATTTTATCGGACATTTACAAACCAATAAAGTGCGGGACTTGCTCAAATGCCGTCCGTACTTGATTGAGTCCGTCGATTCGCTTCGCTTACTGGAAGCCATCAACGCCGAAGCCGCCAAAATGGGCATCATACAAGATATCCTGCTGGAAGTACACGTCGCCAAAGAAGAAACCAAAACCGGTTTCTCGCCGGAGGAGATTTTAAATTTGAAATCACAAATCATAAATCATAAATATCCTAACACACGCGTGTTAGGACTGATGACCCTGGCCACAAATACGGAGGACGAAGTAGAGATAAGACGGTGTTTCACGGAGGCAGCGAGCCTTCTCTCCTCTCTCCACTCTCCTCTCTCCACTTTCAGCGCCGGCATGAGCGATGATTATCAAATAGCCATCGAATGCGGTGCTACTTCCGTCCGCATTGGCTCCGCCATCTTCGGTGAACGAGACTATAACAAATCACAAATCACAAATCACAAATGTCAAAAAATACGCGCAGTATTTTTTGACCAGGACGGTATACTCTTCGACTCAATGCCAAACCACGCCAAGGCTTGGGAAGAAGTGATGAATTCCTTTGGACTGCCCCTCACTGCATATGAGGTGTACTTGAATGAAGGGCGAACCGGACGGGCGGTTATTGAAGAGGCAATCGAGCAAGTTAACCCTTCTACACCCGTAGATATAGACGCTATTTATCATGCCAAATCTGCAGCGTTCAGGCGTCTCTGTCACGGTGAACTACCACCTGTCATCTCCGGTGTGAAAGAAGTGCTGGAGTACCTGCATTCCTGCGGTATTCAATGCTGGGTAGTGACAGGCAGCGGAGAGCGGTCGTTGTTGGATAATCTCGAAAAAACATTCCCCGGTATATTTAGCGGATTCGTCACCGCCTTTGATGTCACGCACGGCAAACCCGACCCCGAACCTTACCTCAAAGCTTGGGAGCGAACGGGATTCGATAAGAGCGAATGTGCAGTGGTCGAGAATGCGCCGCTGGGCGTACGAGCCGGCAAAGCGGCAGGATTATTCACTATCGCCGTGAACACCGGTATTCTGCCCGATTCCGCCTTGGCCGCCGAACATGCCGATTGCATCTTTCCCAACATGAGCGAACTGCTCGCTTGGCTCAAAGCAAAAAACTAAAAGACTGCCATTTTGGCAGTTTTTTCGTGTTTGGAACATAGTTTGTGTCTGTTTAGGTGAAACTAGTCGTCTAGTTATATAGTCGTCTAGCCAACTAGAATAATTAACTAAACATCATACAACTATGAATCAGAACAATTCCCAAAACAACGAAAACCTCCAGAAGTTCGCGATCAATCTTTGTGAGCGAGCTCGCGAAGGCAAACTTGACCCCGTAATAGGGCGAGATGACGAGATTCGGCGAGTATTACAGATCCTTAGCCGTAGAACAAAGAATAACCCTATCCTCATCGGTGAACCCGGTGTAGGTAAGACAGCTATTGCCGAAGGACTCGCGCATCGAATCGTTCGAGGTGATGTGCCGGAGAACCTGAAGAAGAAACAGATCTACTCCCTCGATATGGGTGCCCTCATTGCCGGCGCTAAGTACCAAGGCGAGTTTGAAGAGCGACTCAAAGGGGTCGTTAACGAAGTAGTAGCCGCTGCGGGCGAGATCATCCTCTTTATCGATGAGATCCACACTCTCGTCGGTGCCGGTAAATCTTCCGGTGCGTTGGATGCGGCTAATATCCTCAAACCAGCCCTGGCAAGAGGTGACCTGCGCGCTATCGGTGCAACGACGCTCGATGAATATCAGAAGTATTTCGAGACCGATAAAGCCCTTGAACGTCGATTCCAAAAAGTGATGGTAGATGAACCCGATGAAGCGGCGACAATCTCTATCCTTCGTGGTCTGAAAGAGCGCTACGAGACCCATCATAAGGTGCGTATCAAAGATGATGCCATCATCGCCGCAGTTACCCTTTCGGCACGGTATATAACGGACCGTTTCTTGCCGGATAAAGCGATTGACCTCGTCGATGAAGCTGCCGCTAAACTGCGACTCGAAGTAGATTCCAAACCCGAAGAGATTGACTCCCTCGAGCGGCAAATCAAACAGCTGGAGATAGAGCGCGAAGCCATCAAACGCGATAAGGATGATGTGAAACTGAAAGCCATCGAAGGTCAGCTTTCCGAGTTGAAGAAACAATCAGACGAACTCAACGCCCGCTGGAACAAAGAGAAAGGATACGTAGCTACCATCCAAAACGAAAAAGCGCGCATCGAAGGTTTAAAGCACCAAGCAGAGACCGCTGAACGTGAAGGCGACTACGGCAAAGTGGCGGAAATTCGTTACAGTCAAATTCCTGCTGCGGAAGCCAATATCAAATCGGCGCAAGAGGCCTTACATGCCATCAGCGACCAAGCCCTCATCAAAGAGGAGGTCGATGAAGACGATATAGCCGAAGTAGTAGCCCGTTGGACCGGAATTCCGGTGGCTAAGATGATGCAATCGGAGCGCGATAAATTGCTCCATTTGGAGGAAGAACTCCATAAGCGTGTTATCGGTCAAGACCAAGCCATCGAAGCGGTATCTGATGCTATCCGGCGTAGCCGAGCAGGCCTGCAGGACCCCAAACGACCGATCGGTTCCTTCATCTTCCTCGGTACCACCGGTGTCGGTAAGACCGAACTGGCGAAAGCGCTCGCGGACTATCTCTTCGACGACGAGAACATGATGACGCGAATCGATATGAGTGAGTACCAAGAGAAATTTTCTGCCACTCGACTCATCGGTGCGCCTCCGGGATACGTGGGCTACGATGAAGGTGGTCAGTTGACCGAAGCCATCCGCCGCAAACCCTACTCCGTCGTCCTCTTCGATGAGATCGAGAAAGCGCATCCGGATGTGTTCAATGTCCTGCTGCAAGTACTCGATGACGGTCGGCTGACGGATAATAAGGGGCGTGTGGTCAACTTCAAAAACACTTTGATCATCATGACCTCTAACCTGACGGAAGAGCAACTGCGTGCACAAGTACGACCGGAATTCATCAACCGTATTGACGAAATCATCCATTTCTCCGAATTGAGTGAAGACGATATCAAAGCCGTTGTAGGTCTGCAGATTAACCGCATCCATAAGATGCTCGAAGGCCAAGGCATTGACCT
>Ga0310690_10010572_pt1 | contig 11474 bp, 9 predicted proteins | sample AusTroGonzalo_MG_2_FD_207661 | JGI IMG/M metagenome (GOLD analysis project Ga0310690, IMG submission 207661) | Bovine rumen microbial communities from tropical cattle in Woodstock, Queensland, Australia - Gonzalo_04 (v2) (version 2) | ecosystem: Host-associated > Mammals > Digestive system >...
CGAGAGCCGGCAGTGCCATGATGTAGCATGCCGTGGCGATGTCGAGAGGTATAGCTTTAAAGAAGCCTTTGAGGATCTCGGTGAACGGGACCATGTCGATATTGACGAGATGCCAGTAGTTGACGATGAAGACTATTCTCATTGCCGCGAACATCACAAGCATGAAAATCAATATCTTAACGAGATAGACGACATATTTTTTCATAGAAACAAATTTTTGCAAAAATAACAAAAAAGTTATTAAGGGATACTTCTGCAGGCAAAAAAAATAAGGGCCGCTGGCGCGGCCCCGTTGGCAACAAAATATTTAAATGATAATTCTAATTAAAGTCATAAACGAGGCGGACAGAGAAGCCTTCGTATCGCATCTGAGGATACTTGGTCATGAAGCCGGCATCGAAATTAAACATATAGGCGCTGCTGGCTCCAACATTGGTGCATGACCAGTAGAAACCGCCATCCTGAACGCTGAAGACATCGCCTTCATCACGCTCGCCGGCGGCAGGGAGAAACACAGCGCCAGCGGCCTCCATCATTCTCCAATTATGTTCGGTGATAACATCGACATTGTTGTTCGAAAAGCTCGCGTCACCGCCCTGATGATTGATGAAACCGGCTGTCAGCTCTGGCACATCGACAGGATGCTGGTATTCATCAGGAAGTATCACCAGACCATAGACGTCATTCACCTTAGCCCTTGTATAACGGGCATTAGCAACGCCACTCACCTTTGATGCGCTACGGCAGCTTGCCGACATTCCCAACATATACCACCACTCGGATATCGTCAAAGAACGCCATGGTGAAAATTCATCATGATTCATACAATAGCCCCAATCGGAATGATTGGCATCAGACAGATCGAAGCTGCCGGCGGGGCCATATTTCTCAGCATTAGCTATCATTGCCGCCTGAGTATATACGCCGCCGTATGAGGTACTGTTAGGCAAATAATAATCCTCTTTGTCGCCATGTTCTTCATCCCTATAACCTGTACAACCCCAGCCAAATAGGCCTATCTCCGTTTTGTTATCATAATTCTCATATATGGCGTTTTCAGGCACAAAATCATATCCAACCCAGTTATTAGGCTCCACATATTCATATTGATGTTCCATAAAACTCCATGTGCCTGTGTTCCAGTTGTCAGACGTGCTATTTCTAGAATATTTAAGGTTCCCTTTTGAAAATCTGACTTTTCGGGTAGGAGAAACAGAAAATATTCCGGGGAGGATGTCTTCGGGAAGGCTTTCAACCTGCACCGGCAGTGGGTCGGCGACGTCATTTGTCACGCCGTTGGAATAGAACATCTTTCTTTGGATACCTTCTTTAAATTCCATCTGGCCGATATGGCTGTTGCTTTCAAAATTCAAGGTTGTTGAGCCAGATGTTGAGGCTATCAGTGCCACATATTTATCACCATCTTCGCCAACATTGATATAACCTTTATCGGATCCTCTGACAGTACCTTGTTTGAAATCGATTGTCGCTGTGGAATACAAATCGTCGCCATGAATGAAGACCGTCTCGTTGGCACCGTTTGTATTAACGAAACCGTCAAGGTCGAAATATGCTATTGCGGTCTGGATTTTCAAATCGGCGATGACGTCATATGATGTGCCGTTGAATTTTATCTGATTACCATTAACGACAGTTCCATCGAGAGGCAATGTCACCGATGCTATGAGGTAGTTGGTGACAGTCTCCACTGTTCCACTGGTCTGATTTGAGAAATCTATTTGAAGAGACTCGGCAGAAATGTTGATATTATCGCGCAATCCATTGCCAAGATAGAAGAAGGAAAGTTTTGTGTCGTTGTCGCTTGGAGCAACAATTTCTCCGATAAAACTTACAGGATCGGTTGAAATTATACCATCCACGTTAGCGCTTAACATGCCGAGATAGCCAGAGGCATTGCCCGAAACATACACATATTCGTTTCCCGTTTTGTTCCAGATGAAATAAGAGCCGTTTTCGTCGGGCACGAAGATTGTACGGCCACCGTCGCCCACCTCCATCGTCATGGAGACGTGCTCACGTTGGCTGTCGCTTGTCTTTGCAAGGTTTTTCTTGCATTGTGTCGTACCCAGGAGGAGGGCGACGGCGACCAGCGCCATAGTGGCTTTACGCAGTTTCTTTGTGCGTGAAAGTGAATATCCAACGCCAGCTGCGATAAGAATAAGCAAGCCGCTGCCAAGAGGAGCCGGGGTTTGATTTTGCATTCCCTCAATGGTTATTGATCCGCCCGGCATCTCTTCAGCACGATCGATGTAATCGCCGGTCATTGTGAAAAATCCATCGATTCTCTGGGCTGACATCTGAGTCGGCATTATTGTCGCTACAACCAACAAGCCAAGAAGCAGCACTTTAAAAATATTCAACTTTTTCATTTTAAATTTAAATTCAATTAGTATTTATTTTTAAATTCAATAGTATTACAAAAAGGCTGCAAAATTATATCTTTAACATGAGAAAAACTTTATTCTGCGTGTAAATCATTTTATTCTACATGTAAAAGATTTTATTGTACGTGTATTTTTTTATTCTCCGTGTATTTTTGCATCACATCAAAAAAATTTGTATCTTTGCATTGTTTTAAAACTTTGTCATCATGGTAAAGGAAAATTTGGAAACAGTAAGAAAGACAATACCTTCGGGAGTTTTGCTGGTAGCGGTGTCGAAGACAAAACCTGTGGAGGACCTTCAGGAAGCGTATGATGCAGGACAGCGCGTCTTCGGTGAGAATCATGCGCTGGAGATGCGCGACAAACACGAAGTCCTGCCAAAGGATATCGACTGGCATTTCATCGGGCATCTGCAAACAAACAAGATTAAATACATCATCCAATATGTGCGGCTGATACATTCGATTGACACGTTTAATTTGTTGCAAGCCGTTAATAAAGAAGCAGTAAAGCACGACAGAGTGGTCGATTGCCTGCTGCAGTTCCATATCGCGGAGGAGGAGACAAAATTCGGCCTGAGCATGGAAGAAGCCGAGGAAATTTTGGGTTTTGTAGAGACGCACGGCAGTGCGTCTCTACAAAACGTCCGCATCTGCGGCGTGATGGGAATGGCGACCAACACCGACGACATGGCGCAGGTTCGCAAGGAATTCCGTCATCTGAAAGAGATTTTCAGTACATTGAAAGCGAAGTATTTCACTGACTGTGAATGGTTTAAGGAGATTTCGATGGGAATGTCGCACGACTACCCCATCGCTATCGAAGAAGGCTCGACCATGGTAAGAGTCGGAAGCAAGATTTTTGGAGAGAGACATTATAATTAGTTTAGAGTGTAGAGTGTAGAGCTTAGAGTAGTTATAAAGTTTAAAGTTTATAAAGATGAAAGAGTATAATTTTAATGCAAAAGAGGTCAAAGACCGTGTAGTTCAATGGATTAGAGACTGGTTTGAAGCTAATGGAAAAGGCTGCAATGCCGTTATCGGTATCTCGGGCGGCAAGGACAGCAGCATTGTGGCAGGCTTGTGCGTCGAGGCACTCGGCAAAGACCGTGTCATCGGCGTGACGATGCCAAACGGAGTGCAGAAAGACATCAGCGACAGCATGAAGCTCATCAACCATCTCGGAATAAAGTATTGCTGCGTGAACATCGGCGAGACATACAACTCCCTCATGAAAGAGGTGAAGGAACAGCTCGCAACAATTGGCAAAGACGTTGCTAATCAGACAGTTATCAACATGCCACCAAGACTGAGGATGACTGCGCTCTACGCTGTGTCGCAGTCATGCAACGGCCGTGTGGCAAACACCTGCAACCTCTCGGAAGACTGGGTTGGCTACAGCACACGCTACGGCGACGCTGCCGGCGACTTCTCCCCTCTCGGCGGACTCACAGTGCAGGAAGTGAAAGCTGTTGGCAAAGAGCTTGGATTGCCAATCGAGTTAATCGAGAAGACTCCATCGGACGGATTATGCGGCAAGAGCGATGAAGACAATTTAGGCTTCACCTATGCCACATTGGACAAATACATCCGCACAGGAGTTTGCGAAGACTCAGTTATCAAGGCGATAATCGACGACAAACACGTGAAGAACCTGTTCAAGTTAGAGCCGATTCCGCATTTTAGTCTCTGACAGGTTTTTTCCTGGTTTTAGACAGGGTTAACAAGATTAACAGGATTATTCCGACGTAAACACCCCACAGCGCAGCGGTCCACAGATAAGAGATGTGGTCGAGGCGCTGTTTTACTATCACTTCGCTCTCATGGCGGGTGACCGGGTTGAGCCACATTTTGGTGCCGTCGTGGAACGTCAGGACAGTGCGCACATACTGGTCTGATGGCTGGATATTATAGAAGGTTTTGGTAACACTGTCTTCTTGATTGTAATATCTCTCTTTCAGCATATCGCCATTTTGACCGATAAATCTTACATTTTGTATTGATTTTGAGACACTTACACAAAAATCAGCGCCATCAAGACGTGCACTATAAAGATAAGGTATATCGCGTTTGAAGCGAGCCACCTTGTGGTCCATTGCCTCCTGACGATCTAGGTCGAAATCGATGCCGACAGCCATGCCAGAAAGAAGTGCGTCGTAAAGCTGGTCGGCGTCATTGTCTTTAGCGTTGAGATACGTTATCCTCAATGCAATATCATTGACTTTCAACACATTATGAGTATCATCATCGGCTATAAGATAGACAAGATGTCCGTTCGAAAGTGCCATATCCCAATGCTCAGGTGAATTGACAAAACCGTTCAGCACCTCAAGAATCTTGTAGTTGCTCAGGTATTTCATGTCGCGCACGTTGTAGCTGCCATCGACGAAGCTAGGATGTGCCACCGCCACTACCTTATTCTGCTTGGCTAAACGATTGAGCATGTGTTGTTTATGACTCAAAGTCTGATAGAAGAAATAATCGATTCGGCGCACTTTTTTGGTACCGAGGCACACCTGATGTGTCTTCCACACATTATAGCCATGCTCGTAGCCAGGGATATAGCCTGGGTCTTTGCCATTTTCAAAAGAGTTAACCTTATTGTAATCTGAGATTCCGACATGGTCGTAGCCGAAAAGACGGTACATGCTGTCATACACCGCGTTGCCATTGGCGCGGCCGTTTGTCACTCCGCCATACTGACGGGTATGACCGTGGAAATTGCAGCATTTCCAATAGGTTGAGTCGATATCCTGATAAGGATTTAACAAATAATCGCCATGAAAAGGCACAGGTTCATCGTAGATGTAAACCGGCACAAATAGGTTCATTGCGACGAGAATAGCCACGCAAAAACCCACCAAATAAAGGATATATCTCAATATTTTTTTCATATCAAAACAAAAATACAAAATTAGGCAATATTTTTGAATTGCACAACAATTTTTTTGAGTATTTTTGCACCATGAAAAATAGAAACTACATAGTACATATTGCAGGCGTTATCGCAATGATTATCTGGGGGTTATCATTCATCTGGTCAACACAGGTGTACAAAAACCTGAACCCAACAGCGACGATATTCCTGCGCTTGGTTATAGCCACGATTTTCTTCACAGCGATATTGTTCATTTTCGGTTTGAACGAAAAAGTGGAGCGCAGGCACCTAGGTCTGTTTGCGTTGGCTGCGATGTTCGAGCCGTTTTTGTACTTTATTTTTGAAGGTTACGGCTTGAAGCATACCTCGCCTATCATCGGGTCGGCGATCATTGCGATGATTCCGCTGGTGACGCCAGTGGCAGCGACAATCTTCCTTAAAGAGAAGCTCTCGCCGATGAATATTTTAGGCTTTATCGTATCGTTTATCGGCGTTATTATAATGTTGATTAACAAAGATTTAGAGTTTGTTACTTCAACTAAAGGTGTAATATTCCTTTTTTGTGCTGTGATAGTGGCAGTTGGCTACTCCATCTCGTTGGCGAAGCTGACAAAATTATATAAGCCGCTGACAATAACATGGATGCAAAACATCGTCGGTATGATTTATTTTCTCCCGATGACGATTATCATGGAGCAGTTCGAGCCGTCGAATTTCGGCAACGTGAGCGAGTACATCGTGCCGTTGGTTTGTCTCGGAGTGCTTTGCAGCGCAGTAGCCTATTCGTTGTGGGCGTTCGCATTCAGCAAACTCGGTGCGTCGAGAGCCAACGTGTATAGCAACTTAATTCCAGTGTTTACTGGCATTTTCAGTTTCATTTTAGGCATTGAGATGCTGTCGAGCAATAAAATCATCGGCATAGTTTTAGTTGTCGTCGGTTTGATATTTTCGCAATTAAAAAAGAAGGAGAACAAGGCATGATTACGAGCAAGACAAATCCTAAGATCAAGAATATCATCAAGTTAGAGAAGGCATCGGAGCGCCGTGAGCAGAATCGCATCCTGATTGAGGGCCGTCGAGAGATTGAGCGTGCCGTGGCGTGCGGATTTGAGGTCGATACGTTGTTTGTTTGCCCGGAGATTGCCAAAAACGGAGCTGGCATTACAGCGCATACGGTTGAGGAAGTCTCGTTGGACGTGTTCGAGAAGATAGCATACCGTGAGGGCAGCGACGGACTTCTTGCTGTAGCCATACCGAAATACGCTGATTTACAGGCGTTTAAGCCCAAGAAGAACCCGCTCATCATAGTTTTAGAGACTGTGGAGAAGCCAGGAAACCTTGGTGCTGTGATGCGTACAGCCGACGCTGCCGGTGTTGATGCCGTCATCATTGCCGACCCGAGAACCGACCTCTACAACCCCAATGCCATCCGCGCCAGCGTGGGATGCATATTCTCGGTGCCGCTGTTCGCCTGCTCGTCGGAAGAATGCATTAAATGGCTGAAAGACAATAAGATAACGATATATTGCACATATTTGAAAGCTTCAATCGACTACCTCGACGCTGACTTCAAGAAGGCGTCGGCGATAGTGATGGGAACGGAGGCGACAGGCATCTCGCAGCAGTGGGTCGATGCCGCCGACCAGAACATCATAATCCCGATGAACGGCATCGCCGATTCGCTCAACGTCAGCGTGACGACAGCGATAGTGACGTTTGAAGCAATAAGACAACGCAGGATTTAATCGGTGCCCTAAAGGGCAGAAATCTTACAAAATCTTAAATAAATCAAACCAAATAATCTTCGAAGAACATTTTGAAAGATTTTAAAATAAATTTTGAAAGATTTTGAGCCGAAGGCGACCAATAAATAATAAAGAATGGAAAATAATCATTATAGTAAGAATTTCAAGGTCTTTTCGAGCTATTGCGACAGCGTGAACAGGCTCAGTCCGCACATGATGCAGACGTTGTTTGAGGACATTGCCGACGCCAACGCCACGATACTCGGCATCGACCAGCCGACGTTAGGAGAGCGCGACAACGCCTTCTGGGTGGTGCGCCGCATAAAATTTCAGTTCCTCGATGTGGTGAAGGACCACGATGACGTGATTTTGAAGACATGGCCGTCGGCACCAGAGATGCTGAAGTGTTTCCGTTCATATCAAATCTTGAGAAGCGACAACACGCCTGCTGTCAACGCAGTGGCGGAATGGGTGATTTTGGACAAGGAGACACGCCGTCTGAGAAAGACCGACAGTGTCCACTACCCTGATATTCAATTCATTACGGAAAGAGCCGTCGAGCCTAACTTCAAAAGATTCAAAGACGAGTTTACGGAAGACGACTTCGTTTATGAGAAGACTATCAGAGCCTGCGACATTGATATCTCTCGCCACACCAACAACACCAAATACTGCATGATGGTCCTCGACTCATTCTCCGTTAAGGAACTGGAATCCATGACTATCAAGGAGTTAGAGATTCATTACGAGGCCGAAAGCCTTGAAGGCGACGTTTTGCGCATCTATCGCAAAAAGATGGACGACGAATGGCATTTCGCAATAAAAAAGGCAGGAAGAGTCGTTACATACGCCTATATCAAAAATTAATTTGGAATTTTTAAGATTATTTCCTAATTTTGCCAAAAATTGGGAACGAGATGAAGCATATTTTTATCGTAAACACCGTCGCCGGCGAGCATTCGTGTCTCGACGAGGTGAAGAATGCGATTGCACGTGAGAGCGAAGCCATTGATTATGAGATTTTTACTCCAAATTCAGCAATAGACAACGTCAGTCAGATAAAGGAATACCTCGAGGCTCATCCCGACGAGGAGGTACGGTTTTATGCCTGCGGTGGCGACGGCACCATAAACAAAGTGGCGAGTGGCATCTACGGTTACCCGAATGCAAGCATGGCAGTGTTGGCTTACGGCAGTGGCAACGATTACATCAAGTATTACGGTGATTTACAGATGTTTAGAAACGTCGAAAATGCCATGCATGGCACTGAGGCTAAGGTCGATATCATGCAGGTGAACGACAGATTCGCATTAAACGCGACACATTTCGGACTCGATTCGGCTGTGGCGAAAACCATGAACAAGATACGCCGCTACCCTGTCATCGGGGGCAAGATGTGCTACCCTATCGCGGTGCTTAAGGCGTTCTTCACTGGAATGCGTACAAAATGCACCGTTTATGCCGACGGCGAGAAGCTCAACGACGGCAAGATATGCCTCTGCACCATCGCAAACGGCAGATATGTCGGCGGCAGCTACCAATGCGCACCACGCTCATCGAACGAAGACGGGTTGCTGGAAGTGTGCCTTATCAAGCCGGTTTCAAGACTAAAATTTGCATTATTTAAAAAATATTACACCAACGGGACGCACCTCGACAATCCAAAATTCAATAAATATATCGTCTATCGCCGAGCGAAACAGGTCGTTATCGAAGGTGGAAAAGGCTTCTGTGTGTCGTTGGATGGCGAGATTCTGAAGGGAGAACGGATTGTCGTTGAAAATAAGAGGCAAGCGATAAGGTTTGTCGTTCCTAAAAATTAATTATAAATATCCGATAAATTTCCGTATTTTTGCAGAAAATTTGAGACAAATTAAAAATTAAGATATATGATAGCAAGAGAACTTTTAAATCCGAAGAGCATCGTGGTGTGCGGTGCGTCAAGTGACATCCACAAACCTGGTGGAAAAGCTTTGAAAAACCTGTTGGAAAGCCCGTTCAGAGGCCCTGTTTATGCAGTGAATCCGAAAGAGAGCGAGGTGCAAGGCGTGAAATGCTACGCCAACGTCAGTGAACTGCCGCAGGTGGAATGCGCCATCCTGTGCATCGCCGCCAAGTTCTGCGCCCAGACCGTCGATGTTTTGGCAAAAGAGAAAGGCTGTAAAGGCTTCATCATCATCAGTGCGGGATTCTCGGAGGAGAACGCTGAAGGCGCCGCCATCGAGAAACATATCGTCGATACCATCAACAGTGTCGGCGGCAGCCTGATAGGCCCTAACTGCACCGGCTTCCTCAACGTGAACTACGCAGGATGCTTCGACACCCCTATCCCGACACTCGACCCGAAAGGCGTCGATTTCATCACCGGCTCAGGCGCCACAGCAGTGTTCATCAAGGAATACGGCATGAGCAACGGACTGAAGTTCAACAGCGTGTGGGCAGTGGGCAACAGCGCCCAGCTCGGCATCGAGGACGTGCTGGAGCACTTGGACGAGACCTTCGACCCAATGAAGTCGAGCCACGTAATCATGCTTTACATGGAGAAAATCGGCGACCCACAGAGATTGCTGAAACATTCACGCAGCCTCATCAACAAAGGATGCCATATCGCAGCTATCAAGTCAGGTGGCTCGGCAGCAGGTAGCCGTGCGGCTTCGTCACACACTGGCGCTTTGGCAACAAACGACGCTGTGGTCGATGCATTGTTCCGCAAAGCAGGTATCGTGCGCTGCCAGAACCGTCAGGAGCTTACGACGGTGTGCGGTGTGTTTATGCACCCAGAAATCAAAGGAAAACGCTGCGCCGTCATCACACACGCTGGCGGTCCTGCCGTGATGCTGACAGACGTCTTGTCGAACGGTGGCATGGAAGTGCCATCATTGAAAGAACATCCGGCAAGCCCAGCATTGCTTGAGAAACTCTTCGGAGGCTCATCAGTGGGCAACCCTATCGACTTCCTCGCCACAGGAACAGCCGAACAGCTTGGATATATCATCGACACAGTAGAAAACGAATACACAGACATCGACTTCTCAGTGGTCATCTTCGGCTCACCTGGATTGTTCAGCAACAAAGAGGTTTACGACCTCCTCGATGCCAAGATGAAGACCTGCAAGAAGCCTATCTTCCCTGTTCTGCCTTCAATCATCAACGTGAAGAGCGAAATCGATGACTTCATTGCAAAAGGCCGCATCAACTTCCCAGAAGAATGTGTGCTAGGTAACGCCATCTGCAAGGTCTATAACACCCCGAAGCCTCAGCCAGAGAACGTGGAGATGCCTAAGATCGACACAGCCCGCATCCGCAAGTGCATCGACAGCTGCGAGAACGGATATATTGGTCCAGACAAGATTTACGAACTGCTCGACGCAGCAGGCATCGCACAGAAGCAGATCCGCGTGGTAGATAAGAAACAGCAGGCACTCGACTTCGCCAACCAGGTGGGTTATCCGCTCGTGATGAAGGTCGTGGGACCAGTCCACAAGTCAGACGTGGGCGGCGTGACCTTGAACGTGCGAGACATTGAGACCGTCGGCAAGGAGTTCGATCGTTTGATGGCCATCAAAGACACTTACGCAGTGGAGATGTACCCAATGCTTGACGGTACTGAGGTTTATATCGGAGCCATCCGCGACAAAAAGTTCGGTCATCAGGTGTTCTTCGGCCTCGGCGGCATCTTCATCGAGGTGTTGAAAGACGTCCAGAGTGCGTTAGTGCCAATATGCGCTGACGAAGCCAAGGAAGCCCTCACCCACCTCCGTGGATACAAGATTTTGCAGGGCGTACGTGGCCAGCAGCCAGTCAACGTCGATGTCTATGCAGAGCAGATTGCAAGAGTGGCGGCATTGGTGATGGCGGCTCCTGAGATCGCTGAGATGGACCTCAACCCGTTGCTCGGTAACCCGAAGAACGTGGTGGCGGTCGATGCCCGTATCAGAATAGAAAAATAGTGTTAGTATGAAAAAGATATGCTTCGTCACGTTGTTCGTGTTGATGTTAAAGTTTTACTTAAACTCACAGACTATAACATTCTCACAATCAGGAGGTTTCTACAACAATGGCTTTAACCTCGAATTGACATGTGACGGAGCATATCAAATACGTTACACCACCAACGGCAGCACTCCTACTGCTAGCTCCACATTGTACGAAAGCCCGCTTCATTTGGACGAGAATTTGTATTCGCAATCCAATATTTACACGATACAGACCACCATTGACGAGCTTTTGTTCTTTCCCGAATCTGTTAAAAAATGCATAACTATCCGTGCCGGACTTTTCGACACGAACAACAACCCCGTCGGAGATGTAGTTACCCATAGTTATTTTATCAGTGCACTGGGAATCGACACTCATGGGCTTGGTGTTGTTTCAATAGCGGCGGATTCCGCATCTTTATTCGATTATTATACAGGAATTTTGGTTCCTGGAGTACATTTTAATCCCA
>Ga0310690_10010573_pt1 | contig 11474 bp, 7 predicted proteins | sample AusTroGonzalo_MG_2_FD_207661 | JGI IMG/M metagenome (GOLD analysis project Ga0310690, IMG submission 207661) | Bovine rumen microbial communities from tropical cattle in Woodstock, Queensland, Australia - Gonzalo_04 (v2) (version 2) | ecosystem: Host-associated > Mammals > Digestive system >...
CCGGCAGATAATCATTTAACCCATAAAAATTTTGTGGAATAAAATAATAGTCGTATCTTTGCGACAACTAACGGGGTTATGCCTAAGTTTTTGTGTAGAGAATGTTAAGAAGATTAGTTGTTTTATCGTTATTGATTTTAACTGCAGCAACCGTCGCCGCTCAAGAAAGAATAAGAATTTGGGGCGATGGCGAGGTAAAACACAGCAAACAGGTAACTTTAACGCCATTTATAGCAGAAAACAACATTGACGGCACCTCGGTAATAATTTGTCCTGGAGGCAGTTATTTCTGGCTCGCCAAAATGAGTGAAGGCGACGATGTGGCCCGTTGGTTTCAGTCGCAAGGCATTTCAGCTTTCGTCCTCCGTTACAGAGCGGCCACATGGGGCGCATATTTTTTCCATTACCGTCTTATTTTCAGAGGTCACCAGCATCCCGACATGCTGCTTGACGCCCAGCAGGCCATCAAGTATGTAAAAGAGCATTTCAAAGAATATCACATAGACCCTGACCGTTTGGGTATCATAGGTTTTTCAGCCGGAGGACATCTTGCAATGATGACAACCTGTTTCTCGGACAGGGAGGAAAACCATCCGGCCTTTGCAGGCAGCATCTATCCAGTGGTGACTATGAACGAGCCATACGTGCACAAACGTTCCCGTCGCGCCTTGTTGGGAGAGTACAGAAAAAACGATGCCGTCTGGCGCGACTCTCTGTCATTGGAACTTCAGGTACCGGACGACTGTCCGCCGGTGTTTATCGTCAACTGCGTCGACGACCCGACTGTTGATTACCACAACTCCATCCTGCTCGATTCCACCTTAACAGCAAAAAATATCAAGCACAGATACATTCAATACAACACAGGCGGACACGGTTTCGGCGTAAGCGAAGTCAAAGGCAGCGAGGAAAGCCGGAACTGGAAGTATGAGTTTATCGAATGGCTTGATGAAACGAGCTTTTAATATGTTTTAATGTTATGATTGACAACGACATTGAATACAAATCCATTGAGGAAATCAAGGCTTTCCAGGAACAGTCGCTCCACGAAGCACTGAAATATCTGGAGGCTAATTCACCATATTACCAGCGAATGTTCAAGAGCTACGGCATCAATATAGAGAAGATTCGCCACATAGAAGATTTGGTGAAGATCCCATTCACTGAGAAAAAAGACTTACAGCTGTTCAACGACGAGTTTCTGTGCTGTCCGAAGCACAAAATTATAGATTACATCACCACTTCGGGCACTTTGGGCGACCCGGTGACATTCGGATGCACTGAGAAAGACCTGCAGCGGCTGGCTTACAATGAGAAAAAGTCGTTTGAATGCGCCGGCGTCAAGCCCGGCGACATAGTGCAGCTGATGACCACACTGGACAAGCGCTTCATGGCCGGACTGGCATATTTTCTCGGCCTCCGCGAGCTTGGCGCCGGCGTCATTCGTGTGGGTAACGGCATACCGGAGTTGCAATGGGACACAATACGCCGCATCAAACCCGACACCATAATGTGTGTGCCGTCTTTCATTCTGAAGCTCATACAATACGCCGAAGACCACAACATTGACTATAAAAACAGCAGCATACGCCGCATCATAGGCATAGGCGAAGGCCTTCGCGACCAGGACTTCAACCTCAACCTGCTTGGCCGCAAAATCAAGGAGAAATGGGATGTACAGCTGTTTGCCACATATTCCTCCACTGAAATGGGCGCCACCTTCTCGGAATGCGAATTCGGAATGGGAGGTCATGTGCATCCGGAGCTTATCATAGTGGAAATTATAGGTGACGACGGACTGCCTGTGCCCGACGGCCAGCAAGGCGAGATAGTGATTACAACCCTCGGCGTTGAAGCCATGCCTCTGCTGCGTTTCCGCACAGGCGACATAGCCTCTAAAATAGTAGAGCAATGCCGATGCGGACGCAATTCCTACCGCCTCACCCCTCTGGTCGGGCGCAAGAACAACATGATAAAGCTCAAGGGCACCACCCTGTACCCGCCAGCGATAAACGATGTTCTCGACAACACCGACTATGTTGAAAATTACGTCATTGAAGTGCGCCAAAGCGAGGCTGGAACCGACGATGTAGTAGTCAAAATCGGACTGAAGCACCAGCCCGACTTCGATGTGGTGAAAGAGCTGAAAGACAGTTTCCGCTCACGCATAAGAGTGGCACCGCAAATAGAAATCCATAGTGTTGAGGAAATACAGAAGATCAATTATCCGGCAAAGAGCCGTAAACCCATAAAATTCATCGACTTAAGAAACAAATAATGGCTAAATTCGACGACATACGACCCTATAATTCCGACGAGTTCCCTTCAGCTATGCAGCGTATAGCCGACAGCGAGCTAATCCCGTCCATAGCCCAATTCCTAATGCCTGGCACAGATGCCGAAGTACTTAGGGACAGGCTTCGGAACATAAAGAATATCTCCGAGTTACAGATTGGGTTTCTAAAAGAAGTCATCGAGATTTTAGTAAAAAAGACTACCACCCGATTCGATTGGTCCGGGCTTGACAACATAAAGGAAAAGAAGCCTTACCTGTTTATTTCCAACCATCGTGACATAGTGCTCGATGCCATGTTTCTCCAGTATATACTGAATGCCGGAGGTCACAACACCTGTCAGATCACTTTTGGCAGCAACCTCATGGAGCACCCTTTGGTAGTAGATTTCGGCAAGGCCAACAAGATGTTTCGCATAGAACGGGGCGGCAACCGTATGGAGTTTTACAACAATCTGATGCACACATCGGAATATATGCGTCATGTCATAACTGATGAGAAAGAGTCGGTATGGATAGCCCAGCGTAACGGACGCACTAAAAACGGCATAGACGCCACCGACCCTGCCATTATCAAGATGTTTTGGATGAGCCGTCGCGACGACAAGGTGCTTTCTTTGGCGGAAATGAACATAGTCCCGGTATCAGTGTCATACGAGTGGGAGTCGTGCGACAAGCTGAAAACCCTGGAACTCTATGCCACCAAGGTCAACGGCCGCTATGAAAAGAGACCGGGCGAAGACCTCAACAGCATCATCACCGGCATAATGCAACCCAAAGGACACGTACATTTCCACATATGCGAGCCGATCAGCAAGGAAGATTTAATCAGGATGGACAGCATACCGGGAGACTACTTCACCAACATAGCCAAGTTGATAGACGAACGCATCAACTCAGGTTATATGTCGATGTCCAATAACTTCATCGCCAACGACTTACGAAGCGAAAGCAACAAATATGCCAGCTATTATACTGAACAGCAAAAAGCTGATTTTCTGAGGTATATGAAATGGATAGACGATTATAAAGACCACGATCAGGCACTTTTACGCGATATATTCCTCGGAATTTACGCCAACTCAGTGCGATAGGCTATTTCAGGACGTTCAGCATTCTTTCAGCGACATCTATTGTATAACCTTGATCTTTAAAGATTACTTTATTGTCCTTATTGATAATCAGTAAGATAGGATACATATTCTGTTTCAGATCCAAATCATCTACAACCTTGGAACACATTTTTTCGTCAATTGCAAAAATGCTGTTGTTCGGAAGTAAACGATCGTATAGATTTTCAGGATATGCGAACAAAAACTCCTCATATTTTTCTTTATTTGGAAGAACAAAAATCACGCTTCCGCCCCACTCGTCGAACTCCTTTTTATTATGAACTATGCTCCACATGGCATGTTGTGTAGGCTCAGGAAAATATCCGTCAGGAAAAACTAGGATATAATTGTCTATGTCGTAATTTTCAGGCAGATATGGATTTTCAAAATCGTTTGGTAGAGACGTTTCAGGAAACGTCTCTACGATGGGTTCGCGCATAATCAGTTCTACGTTAGTGGTTTTACCGCTTTCAATATAAAAAACTGCCGAATGGTTAAGCACGCTGCCGTCGGCAAGACGCGGTCCCGAGCTCATGACGTAATATCCAGGATCAAGCGAAAAACCGCCATGTTCCATTATTTGAGAATATGTCAATCCGACATCCATTCCCGGATCCATGGCATCGTATGCGAGGAGGTCGAAGGTGTTTCCGTTGAATTTCTTTATCGAGAAATGGGTGTAATATCGAGGATTATCGGTGCCAGCATAATGAATGACCAATGTGCCGGGTTTTTGAGACGTTTCAGGAAACGTCTTTACAATATCGTTTTTAAAAACAACATCGTGCCACTCATCGTTTTCAAAATATTGCACCTTACCTGTCACCGCGTCGATCCTCGCCGGGATGCCTGCGGCACGCGCCAACGCCACAAAATAAATATCGCGTGAATGCGCATCGGTGTATAATAATGAACGCTCCACACCTATCGGCGACATCGGGATTCTTCCTTCATTGTAATCTGTTTTAAGGTCCAGATTGTCGTTAACCCATTCTATTATCTTTTTAGGATTACCAAACGTTTTAGGTCCAATATTTTTCTTCATTGCCGTTCGATGCGGACGCAGCATCTCATTGGAGACGCGAGGATTATAAATATATTTATTATAAACCTCAATGCTATATTTATTGTCATAATTATAATTATCAAGACAATCCTTCAAAACATCAATTGAAACGTCACGCAAATCCTTATCGGAAATCACATATAACAAATCATACGCCTCACCTTCCATTCCCTTTTCGCGCGCATAATCGATAAAATTCTTGATAGTCTGATAGTTACCCCATGTCTTCGCCATGATCTCCTTATCGTAATCACCTTCGTTCTGAGCAGAGATACATTGGGCAACATAAGCGTTTCTGATTGAATCCTCTATTGCCAAACGTCGATTATTTTTAGCACGTATTTCAGTGGAAACATCTGGAATTCTGGCATTTTCCGCAGGCGGAATTATATCGTAATCATAATAATGAATCAATCTTTTTCGCCAATCCGCATCATTACACTGCCATAAAGGCCAGGATGCTGGTTCATATAATCTAATTGTTACAGTATCAATCTCACCAATTTTTACAACATCCCAACCGATTTTTTCGTCTTTCGAGGCGTAAACCATCATGGTTCCACGACCAGCCGTCAACCATGTTTCTCCTTGATTATCAGTGTATTTAGTTGCTACAGTATGATATTCCGAATAGTTGTAAATCTTAAAATCGACGCGCGCATCTTTTACGTTTTTTTTATAATCGCCAACAATTTTCACATTAAGTTTTGCTGTCTCTGCGTAGTTGTCGATAACGTTTATCTCGGTATAATATGGCGTTTTACTTATCACTTCTTCCGGACCGTCGTAATCGCCTAAAACACGAGTGTGTACAAGCAATGCGCGCGATGCAGGAGCGTTAAACCAACCCAAATCGAGCACCGGTTCAGGCTCGCAAGCACCTAAGAAATGCCATTTGCCATCAACCCAAGCCTCCACCCAGGCGTGGTTGTCGTCGCAATGCGCCCAGCGCGGGACGTAAACTTGTCGGGCTGGGATGCACACAGAACGCAAAGCGGAGACCAACAACGTCGACTCCTCGCCGCAGCGTCCCCATGAGGTTTTGATGGTCGCCATCGGGGAACTGGTTCGTGAATCAGAGCCTTTGTAGTTGACCTTCTCATGGCACCAGTGGTTGACTTCCATCACGGCGTCGTACATCGACAAATCCTTGACTCTGTCGCGCAATTCCTCATAATATGCCATGCGGAAATCATCAAGATTCTCGTTGTTCACTCGTATTGGCAGCACGAAATGTTTGAACTCGCGCTCAGGAACACGCTTCCCCCAAGGCAACTCTTTCTTGGCTTTGAAAGAAGTTTGAATATTTTTTAAGAAATAATCTTCGCTGTAATCTATATCATCGCATGATGGCATTGAAGTTTGTAAAAAACGCAATGCTTGCTGCTCTTTTCTCGAATTACTATTTAAACATGATATTGCTAATAATGCAATGGCAATAATAAGGAGTAATTTTTTCATAGTATATTGTTTTTAGTCGTCTTTAGTAATCATTTTTCGGCTACCACCTTCCTTCGAGCTGAAGGCCTTCAAAATTGATTACTAAAGACTTTAAGTTATTAGTTGTCAATTATTGATCAATAATGACTACTAATAAAGACTATTTAATAAATTCTGTTAAATCAGAATTCAATATTTCATTCAGTTCCTCGCGATGCGCTTTGTCGGTCTTCACGAACAAGAATCCCCAGATGCTCATGGCAGGATTTTGGATGTCGCGGGTCTCTACAACGCCATGGAAATGCTTCTTGATCTTCTCGAAATCAATGGCTTTCGTCGTTTCATAAGGCTTATCCAATACCACAAAGCTGAAAACATCGTCTTCAATGCCGTTCCACATCGTGGCATAATCCGGATGAATGCCTTCGAAATAGCATTGTACTGGCAGCAAACCGCAGGTATGTCTTGTCAAATCGTTCAAGCACATGCCGGCGAAACGCAAAGGATTAACCTCGATCGGAATAGCCTTGCCAGAGTTTTTGTCAACGCGGAACTCCACGTGCATCGGGAAGTTGCGCAGCTGCAGCACTCCGTTCAAGTCAATCAGGAACTGGTTGAACTTTCCGTAATTGCTTTCGAAAATTTCCTTACTCATGCAGTAAAGACGGTCGCTTACGTCAGTTTCCGACTTGAAAATATGGTGGAAGATATTGATAATATTAGGCTTGCCATCCTTGTCATAAAAGGCGTCTACTGCGTATTCCTCACCCTGGATGAAGTCTTCCAACACGAATTTTCCGCTCTTGACCACAGTCTCCGGGAAAACCTCGCACTGTTTGGCGAAGTTCTTGTCAATATCGTCCAAAGCGGCATTCCACTCCGCTTTGCTACGTACTATGTAAACGCCAACGCTGAGAAATCCGACTGCCGGTTTTATCACCAATGGCAGAGGCAGCTCATCAGGGTTCAATGAGCGGAAATCGTTCATTTCCACTTCTTTATAATAGAAGTCAGGGAAAATTTTGGCGCAGATCTTGCGGAACTCGGCCTTGTCTTTCACTATCTTCACCTTCTCGACCAGCTCAGAGCCCGCCAGATGAGGATATAGCCATACCAAGGCATTTTCTGACACTGCATAAAGCTTGCCTGTCTGCTTGTACTGCTCTACAAACTCTATGTCGTTCAGCAAATTAAGACGATGGCCTTGCTTCGTCAGAAGCTCAGCCATCTCATTTTTCAATACTGCAATCTGTGATTTCTCCAAATACTCGACTAATGGAGCGGAGACGTATGGTTTTTCAAGTATTATCATCTCAATATGTTTGCGTTTCTATCTGGGCTGTACGACACGAATTTAATCGGCACACCCACTTTTTCCTCTATGAATTTGATGTAATCTTCAAGTTCCTGCGGAATCTTTCCTTCAATCTTGCAGTTCCAGCCTTTCAGAGTGGTGTAAACCGGCTTCATGGTGGCTGTGCAGGCGTCGTACGGCAGATAATCTATGGTCTGTCCGTTGTATTCGTAACCTATGCAAACCTTGATTTCTTTGAGGTCGTCCATCACGTCCGATTTCATCATCATCAGGTCGGTCACTCCGCTCAGCATGCAGGCATAACGCAAGGCCGGGATATCTAGCCAGCCGGTTCTGCGCGGACGGCCTGTTGTTGCACCGAATTCATGACCGTTGGCACGTAGCATCTCGCCAGTCTGGTCGAACAATTCTGTCGGGAACGGGCCTGTGCCCACTCTGGTGCAATAGGCTTTGAAGATGCCGTACACCTTGCCTATCTTGCTTGGAGCAACGCCCAGTCCGGAGCATGCTCCAGCCGCCACCACCGACGATGATGTCACAAACGGATAGCTGCCGAAGTCGACGTCTAGCATAGAGCCTTGAGCACCCTCGGCCAAAACTTTCTTACCTTCGTCAAGATATTTGTTGATAAGATATTCGCTCTCAACGAAACGGAATTTCTTCAGGAATTCTATGGCTTCGAACCAAACGCGCTCATAATCGGCGAAATTCATGCCATCGAGGCGAACCTCTTCAATATCGTAGTCCAATTCCTTGATTTGCTGCATGTGCTTTGCCTTGGCGTTTTCGTAACGCTGACGGAAATCGCTCATCATTATGTCGCCTATACGAAGGCCGCGGCGGGCAGTCTTGTCGGTATAGGTCGGTCCTATGCCCTTAAGTGTGGAGCCTATTTTCATCTTGCCGAGAGCCTTCTCGTTAGCGGCGTCCAGCACACGGTGGGTAGGCAGAATCAGGTGAGCCTTGTTGGAAATCAGCAGGCGCTGCGTCAAATCGACGCCCGCCGCGGCCAAGCCGTCTATCTCATCTTTCAAAATCTTTGCATCAATGATGACACCATTGCCTATCACGTTGACACATTGCTCGTTAAAAGCGCCCGACGGGATAGTGTGAAGCACAAACTTCTTACCGTCAAATTCAATAGTGTGACCGGCATTCGGACCACCCTGGAAACGGCATACCATATCATACTTAGGCGTTAAAGCGTCAACAACCTTGCCTTTTCCTTCATCGCCCCATTGCAAACCCAAAAGCAAATCTAATTTTGCCATAGTTATATTATTTAAATTTAATGATTTAAAATTTAAAATTCACAGATTAATAACCAAATAGTAAATAAACCATTCGGAGTTCAAAAATACACAAAAAAATTGGATTCGAGCCCTATTTTTCAAGAAAAATTTACTCAGCCTCTCCTACCCACTCTCTCAACCCTTTGTACCAAGTCTATCCTCTTGATTTTATCAATAAGATTCTCAAGAGTTTTCAGGTTGTTAACATACACCGACACCATGGCTTCAACCACTCCGCCCTCGGCTTTCATCTCAAGGGAGTGCATGTCGAGTTTCTCTTTGTTGGTTACCAGTTCGAACAAGGCGGCTCCAAAGCCTATCTTATTGGTTGCCACTATCTTGATGGTAGCAAGGAATGAGAATTCGTCGCCAAACTGCATCCTCGCTTTGACTATGTTTTCGCCATAGCGTGACATCAGCTTCATAGCCTCAGGACAGTCCGGATGGTGTATCTGCATAGGTTCACCAGGCAGGCTTATTGCCACTACGTCATCACCCGGGATAGGTGTGCAGCATGTGGCAATGGTATATTCAGGCATATTCTCCTTATTCTTGGAGCCATCCTTCTTCTTGGAAGGCTTCATCAGTCCGAAGGTGAAGTATTTCCAGAGGTTGTCCGACCAGCTGCTCTCGTCTTTCCTGAAGAAATCCTCAACATCCTGCATGCTGACCTTGTTGACGGCCACCATATAATAAAGGTCGTTGCGGTTGTCAAGGCCCAGACTTTCGGCTAAGTCGCTTCTGTTCTGTCTGCTGAATTCTATATTGAGCTTTTTGAAATATTCCTTAAGAGTCTCCTTACCCTGATCCTTAAACGATTTACGGTATTCCTTTATGCCGTTCTTCAGTTTGCTCTTGGCGCCCGAAGTACGGAGGAAGTCAAACCACTTCTCCTGTGGTACCTGGTATTCCGATGTGATGACATCCACCTGGTCTCCCATCTTGAGTTCAGTGTCCAGACGAGCCAGTTTCTTGTTGACATTGGCTCCCACGCAATGATTGCCTATGTCGCTGTGCACTGCATACGCAAAGTCGAGCACTGTCGAGCCTTTCGGCATTGTGAGCTTATCACCGGCCGGAGTAAATACGAATATCTCATCGTTGAAGAGGTCCAGACGGAAGGTGTCGATAAAGTCTATGGCAGTCACCTGATTGGCGTCAGCCTGCTGTACCAAATCTTTCACCACCTTCATCCAAAGGTCCAGGCCAGACTCCGCTGTGGTGTTCTGGTCGCGGTATTTCCAATAGGCAGAGAATCCGTTCTCGGCTATCTGGTCCATGCGCTCGGTACGTATCTGAGTTTCCACCCAGTTGCCGTCCTTGCTCATGAACACAGCGTGTATGGAAGAATAGCCGTTGGTTTTGGGGAATGACACCCAGTCACGCAGTTTTTTATTGTCAGGATAATAATATCTTGTGAAGGCCGCAAAGGTCTCCCAACATACTATCTTCTCATCCTCAATATTCTTACAGTCGATTATGATACGTGCCACGTAGGCGTCATAAACCTCGTCAAGTGACTGTCCGAACTTGGCCATGCGCTCCCATACGCTGCTGACATTACGTTCTATGGCAAGGGTTCTCACCTTAATGCCCATCCTCTCCATGTCGGCTTTCACCGGAGCCATGAAGTCTTCCAACTCCTTGATTTTCTTTTCTCTCACCTCTGCCAGCTGGCGTTCCACCGACTCGTATGCCTGAGGGTTGATATATTTGAGGCATAAATCGTCCAGTTCTAGCTTTATCTTATAAAGTCCCAGACGGTAAGCCAATGGTGCGTATATCTGTGCGGTCTCCGAGGCGATTTTGAGCTGCTTATGATGCGGCATGGCGTCTAGAGTGCGCATGTTGTGTGTACGGTCAGCAAGTTTTACGAGTATGACGCGTATGTCATAAGACATACTCATGATGACCTTACGGAAAGTCTCAGCCTGAAGACTGCGGGCTTGTTCATGGAAATCCTCCTTGGTGAGTTTGGTGACACCGTCAACTATCTCGGCCACCTTGTCGCCAAAGCGCTCACGCATGTCTTCCACAGTGTAATCAGTATCTTCCACCACATCGTGAAGAAGTCCGCAGATTATGGATGTGCGTCCCATACCCATCTCGCCTGCGATGATGGTTGCCACAGCAAGCGGATGATACATATACGGTTCACCGGAGCGACGGCGGGCGTCTTTATGGGCGTTGGCAGCAAGAAGGTAAGCCTCGGTCACCTTCTCAACATCTTGATCGTTTTTTCGAGATTTCCAACACTGCAAAAGATTTTCGAACTGTCGGTTCAGTTCTTCTTTCTCTTCCAAGGTGTAATCATCAGGTAAAGTCATCATAATCTTTCTTGTCTTTAAAAAATGCTCGTATCAAACTGCAAAATTATAAAGGAATTATGAGATTTACAAGAAAAAATTTTTAAAAAAACAATGCAAATCATATTACTAAATTCCCTGTTTTTGCGGCTCGATTAACCATCGTAAAACGAGAAATGTCTATTTTAGCAGTGTTTAGAATACTTCCGAGGAGAAGTATATATTTTCATTATCATCAGCACATACTAAACGCTTATCTCTCGGCAGCGGTTTGTTTATCCTCGGCGCTCTTGGCGAAGGATACGCCGTGGCGAGACGCAAACGCGATTAGTTTATTGTTTACCGTTTACAGCTAAAATAGGGACGAAAAAATTTTCGTCCCTATTTTAAACTGTAAACTTTTAAACCATTAAACTAAAAGTCCCCGTTGATGACAGCCATGGTGTGGATGAGATCGAGAAGCTTGTTGGAGTAGCCGATCTCGTTGTCATACCAAGCCACGAGTTTCACGAAGGTGTCTGTCAGAGCTATACCTGCTTTGGCATCGAAGATGGAGGTGCGGATGTCACCCATGAAGTCGCTCGAAACCACTGCGTCCTCGGTGTATCCGAGTATGCCCTTCAAAGCGCCTTCCGACTCTTCCCTCATTG
>Ga0310690_10010575_pt1 | contig 11474 bp, 9 predicted proteins | sample AusTroGonzalo_MG_2_FD_207661 | JGI IMG/M metagenome (GOLD analysis project Ga0310690, IMG submission 207661) | Bovine rumen microbial communities from tropical cattle in Woodstock, Queensland, Australia - Gonzalo_04 (v2) (version 2) | ecosystem: Host-associated > Mammals > Digestive system >...
TCAAGTAGTATCCGTTCTGGCGATTATCGGGTTTGTGGTAACAGGCTGCACAGAACGTAACACACCGGACAATGGAGGAGAAAACGGCAGTTCGTCTCGTGGAGACACCACCATCACAACAACCGATACCATTCATATCACGTGGAATGGTGCGAGTGCGGCGATTGAGGGAACACACGAAGGAGTGAGTATATCCGGCGAGAACGGCTACGTGACCGTTAATTCGACCGTCAAGGACTTGTCGTATCTGTTAAGCGGCGAGGGTCAAGGGCAGTTGACTATCTACGGCACCAACCGCCATCAGTTGATTCTCAACGGCCTGACGCTGACTTGTTCGGACGGTCCTGCTATCAACAACCAGTGTAAGAAAAGTTGTTTTGTGGTGCTGCAAGGCACTAACAACCTAACGGACGGCAGTTCATATGCCACATCCTCCGAGGACCGCAAGGCGGCATTCTTCAGTGAAGGACAAATCATCGTGTCGGGTTCAGGCAGCCTGAACATACAAGGCAATTACAAGCACGCACTCGCGAGCGATGATTATATAGAGTTCGCGCAAAGCACCGGCGCACTGAACTTGAGCGCCACCTCGGATGGTATTCATGCCAATGATGGTATCTTCATTGACGGCGGTACGTTTACCATCAGTGCAGGCGAAGAGGGGATTCAGTGTGACACCTCGGTCATCTCTATCACCGCCGGAGCCATCACGGTTGTCAAAGCCGGAGACAAAGGTATCACAGCCTTCGACACCATTACAATCAACGGTGGCACCATCCGCGTGAGCAGCGAGTACAAGTGTATCAAGACCAAAGGCAACCTGATCATCAATGGCGGTGATATACAAGTTATCTGCAACGGCGCAGCATCCAATGGCGGTAGTGGCGGTCGTTGGGGGGGAAACAATGATTCGTCAAGCAGCAGTCCCGAAGGTATTGAGGCCAAAGGAGCCATCACCATCAACGGCGGAACTGTCTATTCGCAGGCGGCGGATGATGCTATCAATGCAGGCGGAGACCTGACTATCAACGGCGGGTATGTATGTGCCTACTCGACCAACAACGACGGCATCGATGCCAACGGCAACTGTTATATCAAAGGCGGACTCGTATATGCGATTGGTGCGGGCAGTCCCGAAGTGGGCATTGACGCCAATACCGAAGAACGCAAACAACTGTACGTCGAAGGAGGTACACTCGTGGCCATCGGCGGACTGGAGAACGGATCAAGTCTCACGCAGACTTGCTATTCGACATCCTCATGGAGTAAAAACACTTGGTACGCCTTGACAGTAGGCAGTGAGGTTTTTGCTTTCCTCACTCCTCAAAGCGGAGGTACAACATTAGTAGTCAGCGGAGCAAGCACCCCTACCCTCCAAAAGAGCGTCACTGCCTCCGGCACGGAGATTTTCAACGGAATGGGATATTACCCAGCTTCTGTTAGTGGCGGTTCGAATGTGACCTTGTCGCAATACACCGGCGGCAATGGAGGTCCCGGAGGAGGCGGAGGACCGGGACACGGATGGTAATTTGAGATTTGACATTTGAAATATGAGATTTATGAAACGATATTGGAAAGTGATTTTTCTTTATTCCTTATTCCTTTTGCCTTTCACCTTTCAACTTTCACCTTTACAGGCGCAGAGTCTGTTGACGCCGGAACAACTGGCTAAACGGGAGAAACGCAAGAACCTGACGGTGAAGGAATGGAATACGGATGACAAAACCAAGACACGCTGGCTGGACCGCGTCAAAGTGTATGACAGTCAGGGACGCTGCATCGAGGAAATAGAATATGCCACCTACGGTCAGAAATGGCGTATCACGTCCACCTACGATGATGTAACCGGCAAAGTGGTAGAAGAAGTGGAATACAACGACCGCAACAGGCCGGTACGCATCCGCAAATACGAGTGGAATGCCAACGGTACCAAAGCCAAACAATACAACTACCTGCCGAACGGAAAACTATACTCCGTAAAAGTATTTGAGTATATCTTTAGTAAAGATTAAAGGTGAAAGATGAAAGGTTAAAGGATATTATTTCTACTTTTGACCCGATCTCGTTAAGCGAGATGGAGGGCGTGAAGTTGATGAACCGCATTGATACCAAATATGCGGTGTCCATTGACCTGTTACCATCCATCTTAACGGCGGCTAAAGTGGACTATTTTGCGCAGGAGATAGATGGTCAACGCATCGCAACCTACGACACCCTTTACTATGACACCAACACGCTTGATATGTACATGCGGCATCACGATAAACAACTGGTACGGCAAAAGATACGCGTGAGGCAGTATGTGGACTCGAACCTCACATTCTTAGAAATCAAGCGCAAGAACAACAAAGGCCGCACCAAAAAGAAACGCATTGCTGTGCCCGGGTTTGACATCCATGCAGAGACTTTAGGACAAAGTAAACGCGAACTATGGAGTGTTGAGGATTTTATTGCCACCAAGAGTCGCTATACTTGGGAGCAGATTAGTCCGCATTTACGCACTCGTTTTGAGCGTATTACGCTGGTTAACAAAGCCAAAACAGAACGGCTGACCATCGACATGAACCTAATATGGGACAATGTAGTGACAGGAGGGAAGAAATCGTTTAACAACTTGGTAATCATCGAATTAAAGCGGGATGGAAACGTGAGTTCTCCTATGAATAAAATTATGCTGGACTTGCGCATACACCCGTTCAAAATAAGCAAATATTGTATCGGCACGGCATTGACCACGCCGGATATAAAGAAAAATCGTTTCAAAGATAAAATACGTAAAATTGAAAAATTATGCCAGATTTAGCAAACCCCACATTGGAATTCTTGGAAAATGATCCGTCTATTGCCGCCCGTTTCGGCACTCCGGACAGTATCTCGTATCTGATGCACAGTATTGCAGATTTTCTGCATGTGAGTGAGAATCTCATTACGATGCCGTTAATGTTCCTGTTCAACCTGTTGGTGTCGTGGATCCTCATTTATGGCGTGTATTACCGTTTTAGCCATAGACGTGATTACTACGTGCAGTTTATGCTCTTCTCCAGTGGTATGTTCGTACTGTTGTGGTTGATGCAGATTCTGGACATTCAGACTGGTTTTGTGCTGGGCTTGTTTGCCATCTTCGGTATGATTCGTTATCGCACAGAGACCGTGCCCATCCGAGAAATGAACTATATGTTCCTCATCATCGCCGTCTCTGTTATCAACTCGTTGAGCCTCAAGGCGGACGGGCTGGCATGGTACTTGCTCCTGTTTGCCAACATCGCCATCATTGTGATGGCATGGGCATTCGAAGCTTGGCAGGTACGTAAACGACAGTCCACCAAAATCATCCTCTATGAGAAGATTGAGAACATCAAACCCGAGAACCGTGCGGCACTCATTGCCGACCTCGAGGAGCGGACCGGACTGAAGATTCTGGATGTGGAGATTGGACATATCGACTTCCTGCGCGATGTGGCGTATATCAACATCACCTACCCGCTCGAGCAAGGCAAAGTGCGCAATAGTATTGACCAAATAACGAAGTTCAAACAATGAGACGACTGGTATTCTGTCTTTTGTCTTTACTCTTTATTCCTTATTCCCTTTATGCCTGGGAGTACGAGTCGCAAGATGCTACAACTACGCTTAGTGCCCAAATACGTGTAGGAGCGGATTTTAACAAGAAATGGCACAATGGACTGCGTTTGGGAATTAGTGAAGAACTGCGTTTCCCAATGTATGGAGTCATCAGTCCCGCCAATACTAATTTCGGTCCCTCTTTCGGCAGGTCATACACTACTCTTTCATTGGGATATCGTCCCATAGAATATTTCAAAATAGATGCCGGATACTCGCTCAAAATTCTCGGCAACAAGGATTGGACCGATGTCAACGAATGGATGAGACACCGCGTGTTTTTCAGTCTGGTGGGTAATTACAAATATGGGAATTGGTCATTCTCGCTTCGTGAGCGCTTTCTGACAGAGATACGAATGGATGAAATCGACCTGCATACTGCCACCGGTCTGTACGAAAAGAACCGCGCTGACTGGCAGTTAAGAAGCAAAGTGGGCGTATCCTATCATGTATTCGGCAAACCGGTTAAACTCTATGCATGGGTCGAACTGATCAATACACTCAATGCCAATGTTTTAAGCGGTGGAAAACAATATCTGACCAGCGTGCGTGCACAAGTGGGTGTCAAATGGCAGTTGACTGCAAAGAGTTCACTGGATTTCTTTTACCGTTTCACATATGGATATGACAAAGATGTCAACGTGCATGCCAAGAAACAGACCATCACATTAACGGAAGAAACCGATTTCCAACACGCAATAGGCATCACATATTGTTTTGATTGGTAATATCCGGTCACCGACCATTTACCAACTGCCCTTCCATAGTATAGATTTTCTCTCCGCGGCGGATAAACAACTGTCCCTCGCGGAGAATTTTTGTAGTCTGACAGCTGACGGCTGAATTCAGAATGCCTTCCGTCGGCACATACCCGTCATCCATCGGCGCTTTATGCGTCATGGCATAGTCAAGATACATCTCCAGCATCGTATAGCCGCTACTGTGAAGTGTGTTCTGGTCCGGCGTGTTCGGATCACAACCGTTCATTTGCTCCCACTCGTCTGGCATTCCGTCTAAATCGGTATCTGTCAGCGGAGCCACAACCGTATAGTCATAGAATCCCTCGGCGTCGGACTCATAATCAATGATGCCGTTAAGTTGTGCTTGCGAACCGATATAGGTAGAAGTGCCGTCCTTGGTTTCTTGGATGAGTCGCAGTCCTACATGATCACGCGGGAAACAACCGGCCGTATCTAACACTGTTTGTAAGGCTTGCTCTGCCGTTTCGTATGAACCTGCGGCATAGGCCAATTGCTCAAAGTCATATTGCCCGTATATACTGTCCTCCGTCCATCGCCACCATGGCGTCTTGGGGCGGATTAAAGTATCCACGCGAAGTTGTGCCAGATCGTATGTCTTCTCGGACTTGACAGCCTTCCAGTTGTCGGCATTGATATCGTCATAACCCTCCATGATATTCCCGCTCACATACCACTGCGAGGGTGCCCAACTCGTAGCACCGCTGCGTGCGTACGATGACATGAAGAATAGTTTGGTGCTGTTCGTCGTGTTCGGTCCGGGTTTGTAGTAGTTGTTGATGAAATTGCACTCATGGGCGGAGTTCTTGCCGTTGTACTCGCCTTCTGCCAGTTTAGCCGTGTTCTCTCCTCCGTAACAACCATTGCTTCCTGCGCCGTAATTATATACCACATTATTGATATAGTCCAGATAAACCACATAATCATTGCTTTGCGCCCCATTGAAACGGCACGAGCGTTTATTATTGTTTATCAGCAAGTTATGATGATATGTTGCCGGAGAACCACCCCATTGGCAGCCGTAACCTCGTGCACCTTTCGGATGACCGGATTTATTGAGTCCTTCATGCACAATACAGTATTGCACGGTGATGAAATGGCTGTCGTAGGTGTTCATATTCTCCTCTGTGGACCATCCGAACTCGCAGTGGTCAATGATATAATTGGAGCAGTTCTCCGCCCCGAACGCATTCTGCGTGATGATATTGCCGTTCACATCCTCGCGACCGATACGGAATCGGATATTACGGATGATGAAGTTCTCCGAACCGCCGCAATTGACCTTGTTATGGGTAATGACAATACCTGCTCCGGGTGCTGTCTGCCCGGCTATCGTGTAGTTCTTGCGATTGATGCGCAGGTCCTTGACAAGCCGTATCTCTCCTGTTACCGCAAAGCAAACCGTCAGCGGGTCATCGGGATATTGCTTCATAGCCCAGCGCAATGAACCTTCAGTCGTACCGTCTGCATCGTCCTTCAAAGTGGTGACATATACGACCTTTCCACCTCGGCCTCCAGAAGTGTATTTGCCGAAACCTTCTGCGCCGGGAAATGCGGGAAGAGTTTGGCTGAATGCTGAAGGCTGAAAACTGAAAGCTAAAGCGAAGCAACTAATTGCTGCCACAAAGAATCGTTTGGTACTGGAGCTGTGATACATATCTGTTCCTTTTTTACAGGGTGAATAAATTCTATTTGTCGGGCATGGAGACATATTCCTCCATCCGGATTGGAGCGCTTGGCTCCGTATTTGAGATCGCCCTTTATCGGGCATCCTATTGCTGCCAACTGACACCGTATCTGATGGTGTCGACCGGTCTCTAAGTTAACTTCTAAAAGTGTATAGTTTTCTCCGCGAATGAGGGTTTTGTAAGTAAGAACAGCCAGCTTCGCGTCTTTTGTGTTCGGTTTTGCAATATAGGATTTGTTCTGTGACTCGTTACGAATCAGCCAGTTTTCCAGCCTTGCTTCGGCTTGTTTGGGAGCCCCTTGCACGATGGCCCAATAGGTCTTTTTTATCTGCTCGTGGCTCTTGAACATTTCGTTCAGACGCGTGAGTGCCTTGCTGGTACGGGCAAACAGCACTACCCCACTCGTCGGACGATCCAAACGGTGCGTAACGCCCAAAAACACTTCGCCGGGTTTGTTGTATTTGTCCTTAATATAGGCTTTTACAATCTCGCTCAGCGGTGTGTCACCCGTCTTATCGCCCTGCACAATCTCGTTACAGGTCTTGTTGATAGCAATAATATGGTTGTCTTCGTAAAGTACAGTCATTCCCTTTCTCCTTCGTACATCTTACATTGTCCTTTGTCTTACCGCTTCGTATATGAACACGCCGGCGGCGACAGAGACATTGAGCGACTCGATAACTCCGGTCATCGGCAGACGAACCTGGTCCGTACAGAGCTTGAGGTTCTCTTCATAGATACCCTTCTCCTCCGAACCCATGACAATGCAAACCGGCACGGTCATATCTACCTCGGTGTAATTGCGGTCTGTATGTTCGGTAGCGGCTACAATGCGCAATCCGCTCTCCTGCAAATACCGCAAAGCATTCTGCATATTCTCTACTTTGCAGATAGGCAACGTGTGCAGCGCTCCTGCAGACGCCTTGACCGCATCGCCGTTGATAGCCGCACTGCCGCGTGTACCTATAATCAGCGCGTCCACACCTGCGCACACGCAGGTACGGGCAATGGCACCGAAATTGCGTACATCCGTCACACCGTCCAGCATCATCAGCAAAGGCACTTTGCCTTCGTCATACAGGCTCTGAACCAAAGCCTCCAGCGGATAGAACTCTATCGGGCTCAAAAAAGCAATGACGCCCTGGTGGTTCTTGTCCGTAAACTGGTTCAGTTTCTCTACGGGCACTTTCTGTATAGGCGTGCTCGTGCCTTCCAGTTTGAGCATCAACTCGCGTCCGATAGCCGAACTCATATCGCGGCGTACCAGCACTTTATCCAGCACTTTGCCGGCATCAATGGCTTCCATCACCGCGCGGACGCCGAAGATCATCTCTTTCTCCGGCGGGCGTTTCGTGTCGTAATTTTTCTTCTGTATCATAGGATTACTTATTTGCTAATCAGTTTGCCTTCCGCATCATATACATGACCGGCATAGTTCAAGTACAGTTTGCCGGCGTGCAGGAACTTGGCGGCCGACTGTATCTGGTCGGATGTCAGTTGAGGAGCCGCCGTAGGTATCTCTTGTCCGGCCTCAATGGTAAAGAGGGTCATCATCACTGTTGTCGGCAGATAGTTGTCATTACCCGGATGATACGCCACTACCATCACTTGGCCTTCGTTCTCCGGAGTGATGATATTGTTCTCGATGGTGAGCAGGCACTCAGTATAAGCGTACGTGATGGGCAGTCCCGAAGAGAGCACCGCCGTAGAAGGTACTGTCTCGCCTACCTTTAGACTCGTCTGCTGTCCGTCCCAAACAATAGTCTGAACCGCTTTATTCACGTGCAGCGGCACTTGCAGTGTACGTGAATTATAAATACAGCTATTGGCGGGAGTGAACAGCAAGGTCAGAGCGAAATCTCCTGCATTCAGAATCGAATCCGTTGCGATGTTCTGCCATTCGAATGAGCCTTCCACTTGTCCGAGCGTCTCATTGACAACGGCTTCGCTTAGTTTCTGTCCGTATGTCAGATCTTCGACACTGACACCAATCATGGGGTCAGCCTTGCGGATGACGAGTTTCTTGGAAACGGACTCAGCCGCATTGTATTTGTAGTTGCCGGGCTGCGTGGCAGTCAGCGTCACCTCGCCGGAACAAAGAATCTGTACCTTTCCATCATCAACGTAGGCGATACTTGCGTCAGAACTCTCATACACGACATCCAGCCCGGACGAAGTGAAGGCATTCAGGCTGATATGATCCGTTGCCGTACACTCGTTGAGGGTCTGAATCCAAGTCAGTGTCTGGTCATATTTCTTGGTCTCACCCGATACGGCGATACGCACTTCTTTTCCTTCGCCTGCGATAACGATCTCACCGCTGTGAGTGCCTGCTTCGGCATGTGAATAGATGATGTTGAGTTGCGTGGTTTGGTTAATCTGGTTCTTCTGACCGATAGAAGTCAATGAAGCAGAGAAATGGCTGTCTGTACTGCTCACCTCAGCCACGATGTTCGTCCAGTTGACCGTAACCGCTTTCACCGCGTCTGCTTCATCTACCATACCGCTGCCAAAGGGCCACTCGTCCGTACCGGCACTCAGGCTCTTGAGCTCTGTTACCATGATTTTGCGGAAAGCCACCGCAGTTTTTCCCGTAGCAGCGAATTTCAGGTAACGGGTGTTCGTAGCCAGTGACACTTTCTCTTCGGTATCCAGAGAGATAGTGTTGCCTTCTTTGGTCAACACCAATGACCAGTTGTTATGATCCACCGATTGATAGACGCTGAGTGAACCGTTACTGCCGCCCTGCCAAGAAAAGCTGAGACTGTCAGGAACACCAATCGGGTTAAGCGCCACAACACACTCATCCTCATAGGCATTGCCAAGAATAACAATCTTGCCGATTTTCAGACCACCGCCTATACCTAAAGTGGGATTGTCATAACTGACATTTTCTGTTTTGGAAATGACCGTTTGGGCATTGTTAAAATCATCTTTTGTAAACTCTGTCTCCCACGCTAACTGCGCAGTCATGGAAAGAGAGAAAGCCAATACGGCTCCTAAAAGAAAAATCTTTTTCATCTCAATATTTATTCTAATCTTTAGTATTTCAACCAGTTAATAAACTCCTTCGGGTCAGTAGTAAACGCCATCGGTTCGGCTATTTGATGTCCATACGCATCCAATTGCACATAGAACGGTTGAGCATTCGAACCGAACTGCTCGCGTTGAATCTGACTGTTCTTATCGCCTATTCCATCTCGCTTGTCATCCACATACAGTTCAATGAATACATAGTTCTGCATGCGTGATTTAACACTATCGTCCGCTAAAACAAATGCCTCCATCTTGCGGCAGTTGACGCAACCGTATCCTGTAAAATCAATGATAACCGGTTTACCTGTCTGACGAGCGTACACCAAACCCTCTTCGTAGTTATGGAATACCTCTCTACCCTCAATCTCCATAGGCGGAGCAAAGGCACTCACCGCTTTCACCGGTGCGCCCCACAGTCCCGGCACTAAATAGGCGGCAAAAGCAAAGGAAGGAATGATCACCACTGCGCGGATAATCTTGCGCGTCGTGCTGACGTTGCGGATATTCCACAGCAGATACACGCCGATTCCGGCAAAACACGCAATCCATATAACGAGGAACAGCCACCGCGGCAGTATTCCCCACCCGTACGCCAAATCAGCCACGCTCAGGAACTTGAGCGACAATGCCAACTCCAGGAATGCCAGCACGACCTTGAACGACGTCATCCAGTCACCCGATTTGGGAGCACTCTTCAACCACTGCGGAAACATGGCAAACAGCGAGAAAGGCAGCGCCAAAGCTATCGCAAAGCCCAGCATGCCGATAGCGGGCGCCAAAAGACTGTGACCGGCTGCTTCTACGAGCAACGTGCCGATAATCGGTCCCGTGCAGCTGAAACTTACGATGACCAGGGTAAATGCCATCAGCAATATACTTAGGAAGCCGCCTGTCGAACGGGCCTTGTTGTCCAATGCGGTGGACCAGCTATCCGGCAGTGTTATCTCAAAGAGCCCGAAGAAAGACAGCGCAAAGACCACCAACAGCACAAAGAAGAAGATATTCACAATTGCGTTGGTACTCAGTTCATTCAGTGCAGAAGCCCCGAAAATGACCGTCACCAAGAGCCCCAAACCCACATACAGCGCAATAATACTCAGACCGTACAGAATGGCGTCCCGTTTACCTCCGCCCTTCTTTAAGAAAAACGACACCGTCATCGGAATGATTGGCCAAACACATGGTGTGAATATCGCCAACAGTCCACCCAGCAATCCCAACACAAATATCAGCCACAACGACCGCGTGTTGGTCTCTTCTGACAACTGATGGCTGATAGCTGATGGCTGATGGCTCTTGAAATCCCATACCTCCGGCGCTGTACACATCTGGTCGTCACAGGCGTTATACCGGATAGGCTCCACCTCTCCTTTCGCCATCGTCAGCACAAAGGGACTCTCAAAAATCTCTTCGCCTATCTCCTCATCGCCGATAGAGATGAGGGTCATATGCCAGCCTTCTTCAAAGGTGGCAGTCAGCCGCACGCTGTCGCCTGTCTCTTCCCCGCTCCACTTCACCGGCTGCACAATCTGCGCCGCCGCAAAAAACGGCAAAAGACATAGTAATATGAATAGTATTCGTTTCATCTTTATATATTTTTTATCCGCCAATCTTGGCGGATCTCATTACTGCATAATTGTGCCACCAACTTGTTCATATTATGAAATTGGCTATAGTCTGTATCTGCAGGAACACCATCAAAATCTCCCATCTCCGATAGTGCCCACGGCGACATTATCAACAACAGCCCCATCTCACATAATTGATGTCGCCGTTTCTCGGGATTCCATCCCTTTGCTATTGGTTCTTTCTGTAACTGAATTAAAGGCAATGCCTCTTCAATACAATCCTTTACCAACTGTTGCTCACCTTTTGAAATCCCCGGTGTTACCAATACTGCGCCATCTTTAGCGGCTTGTATCCATGCTTCGCGTTGTTTTTGAAACTCATCTGTCTTCTCATAACGGGTATTGTAATCACGCTGACCGTCTGTAATCTTCCAACGGTGACAAAATACTTGCTCTTTCCATGGGCGTTTCAGCAAAAACAGATTTCCGTATGCAGCAAAATCCTGTCCATCAATCATAATATGCTGGCGGCGTTGGAACAAATCCGGATATAAAGCACGTATAATAGCCCGTCTCGGATTGTCCTTCACATATTGGATGATATTTTCCAGTTGGCCTTTGCGGTAACAGATTGTATCATCATAATTATCATCAAATAGCGGCTTTATACCATGAGCGGCGTAATATTCCTCGCGCTGTTTACGAGATGAGTTGGCTAGGTGTTCGCTATCTATTTCATCCGCCAATCTTGGCGGATACAAAATTCGATATTGCTTCGTGCACACCGCTTTGAAATCGCGTAT
>Ga0310690_10010577_pt1 | contig 11470 bp, 15 predicted proteins | sample AusTroGonzalo_MG_2_FD_207661 | JGI IMG/M metagenome (GOLD analysis project Ga0310690, IMG submission 207661) | Bovine rumen microbial communities from tropical cattle in Woodstock, Queensland, Australia - Gonzalo_04 (v2) (version 2) | ecosystem: Host-associated > Mammals > Digestive system >...
AAAATAAAATTTGAAAAAGATAATAATAAAAATATATTAAGAAATAAAATAAAAATTAATGGAATTGATTATATATTACATAATGGGACAGACCCCAATAATTATAAAGAAATCTTTAAAAATAAAAAATTTATAAATGTTTGTAAAAAATATGATGGTAAAAACGAAAAAAAGGAAGACAATTATCCAAATAAACCATTTTATTTTGATGCAAAAAATCTTAATAATAAAAATAATACAGATGTTGATTATTTCTTAGCAGAAGATCTTGGTAAATTTTTATTTAAAATTGATGTTAAATTTGAAGTAGTTCCAAAATCAATTACAACAGAAATTGATTATATTGTTGAACCTTATGATCAAGTAAGACAAACATATGGAACATATAATAAAAAACAATGTGAAGAAATTTATAAAAAAAGACAGGATGAAAATGAAGGCCGTATTGATGATGAAACTTTAACAAAAGATAATGAATATAATAACAAACTAAAAGAAATTGATAAAGAGTATAGAGCTGAAAAAACTAAAATTAATAATGAATATGTTAATGCTATATTAAAAGAAGAATCCGGAAAAAAACAACAAATTATAAAAGAAGCTGAAGAAAACAGAAATAAAAAATTAAAAGAACTTGAAGAAAAAACGATAAAGAAAAAAAAGAAAGCAAGAGAAGATGCTGTTAAACAATATAAAGATAATGATAAAAGTTCATCAAAATCAAAAAAATATAAAAGAATTTGTATTGATACACTGAAAGAAGATCCATGGCAGGAGAGAATAAATGATTTAAAAATTCTACAAACTGCGTTTAATGAGATTATAATTAATCCAAATGGGGAATATAAATTGCCGAAATCGGTTGAAAAAGAAAACGTTCCATCTGGTATTTTAAAAGATCCAAATGCATTGGATGTTAAACTTTGTGATCAATTTTTTCCGTTATCATTATTTGATATAGTTAAAAGTATGGTTCGTGGATCATCAAGTTTTTTTGGAGGAAATACAATTAATCCGGCATCAAAATGGCCATATAGAGCATTAGTTAAAATTAATAAAAATGGAAAAAATAATGATATATTTAAAGCTGCTTCATTTTTAAATACAGCTGTTGAAATTGCTAAAAATAAGACCGAATTTCAAAATATAAATGAATCACATTTTTTAAAAGCAATTTATGAAAGATTACTAGAAAAAGAAGATGATGAAAAACAAAAAAAATCAGATAAAGAAAATTTTGAAAAAGCAAAAGAGGCTAAGAAAAAAGCCGAAGATGATTTAAAAAGTGCAAAAGATGCAAAAGAGGTTGCACAAAGTAAAGTCAATTCAGCTGATTCTGATGATAAAAAATCAAAAGAAACTGAACTTTTAACCACTGCTATTCAATTAGAAAAAACGGCTGAAGAAGTTAAAAATAAAGCTACAACTGCATACAACACGGCGGAAAAAGCATTTAATACATCAAAAAATAAAAAAACACCAGATTTATTTAATGCTGGAAATGAATATGAAGTTGAAATTTCTAATGGCAAATTAAAATTTGAAATATCAGCAGTCATAAAATATATTTTAGAAGTACAATATGATGAAAAGTTATCAGAGGGTACAATTCTTTCACAATTTGATTATAAAGAAGATGATTTAAAAGAATTTCAGGAAAAATTTAAAGAATGTATTGAAAAAATTAATAATAAATCGGTTGAAGCCAATGTATTGGAAATATTAGAGGTTTATACTCAAAAACCAATTGCCGTAGCAGGTGGGTATGCATATATTCCAACAGGAAAGGATATTATATGGGAAGTTAATTTAAGTACAATGCCTCCTAAAGTTAAATTAAAAGGTTCAGATCCCAAAAGAACCGCATATTTAATTAAAGTTGTTAATCTTGAAGGACAAAAATATTTAAATGAACTTGACAAAATAAGTTGGTGTTTAACTAAAAAAGGACCAAAAATTGATCCATCAACATCAATTGCAGATGAAGCTTATAAATTAAAAGATAACAATACAAAATTAGAACAATATATTAATGATAAAAAAGATGACGATGCAATAACAAAATTTAATGATTTATCAGATGATGAAAAAAAATTTTTACTTTATCCATACATTGTTGATTTTAGCAGTTTATTAGGATTATCTAATACTGGGGTGGTAAGTCAAATTAATAAAGCCTCAATTTGGTTAGGACTTGGATCATTTACGGAAGAAGAAAGAGAATATGAAACTTCTTATACATATGAATTATCAAACAAAGAAGAAACTCTTAAAAATTTTATATCAAATGCCTTTAAAAACGGGGACGCGGTCTGGCAAGAGTTATCATTTAGCATATATTATAAAAAAATGTTATTATGCGGTTATCCTAAAGATAATGATCCAAACTGTAAAAATTTAAAATCAAATGGACAATGTGGATTGCAAAAAATATTAGAAGAACCTATTACAATAATAAAAAATTTTGATTTTAAAAAAGAATTAAAACAATTAAAATTAAAAGTTGAAATAAGAAGTGTTGCCGCTCTTTTGAAAAGAGGAGTAAATGTATTAGGAAAGGCCTGGGATGGTATTGTCAATACCGTTAATTTTAGTTGGTGGGAATCATGGGATGGAAACCGTTTTTGGGGTGAAATAGGAAATACCACATTAGATATAATTTCAAATTTATATGATGTTGGACAAGTTATAAACCCATTTTTACAAAAATTACCAAAAAAATGTTTTACTGATGCATTTTTTGATCAAAGAAATATAATTTGTTCAATTCAAAATGAAATATTGGGAAATGAAAGACCAACAGATTGGCTTAGAAGAAGTGGAACTTTTATAGAAGCATTTAGCAGATATGTTGTTTGGGACTCCGATTTAAAAGTTAAAAGAATGTTATTTCATAAAAATTTTATAGATAAAAATGGCAGTCGGATGGAAACATATTGAAAATATGGGAACTTCTTTAAAAGCCGCCGCGGAAAACTGGTTTACATCAAAACTTTGGTATAATATATGTCCAAGAAGATTTACCGATTCATTAAAAGATACTTTAAATCAAATTACATCATTTTCAGATAGTTTAATGAAAATTTTAACTGAAGATACAATATTAAGTGTTTTTAATAAAGTTTTAGGAAACTGTGTATCAAAAGGAATTATTGAAGATAGTCTTCAAAATTTAAGTGATTTAGATATAAATCAGAAAAAAACATTTCAAAATCTTGTTGCAACACGGAGACCAATTTTCATTAAACCGATTTATATCAGGAAATGAATCATTAAATATGCAATTTGGAAATGGTTTTGGAGGTTTAGATTATTCAAAATTTGCCAGTTATTCAAAATTCGATTTTAGTGTTATAACATCAATAGAAACCGAATTAGCTAAAAAATTAAGTCCAGCTGGAATCCTTGAATCAGTAACTGATAAAATAACAGATCCAGATTTTTTAAAAGAAACCGCCATTAGTGTTATTTCAAAACAAGGTATATTTAATGATGATATTGAAACTCCATTTAAAATAACTGAACAAATAGTTAAAGAAGTTGGAAGTAAGGGATTAGATGGTTTAACATCTCATTTAAATATTAATTTATCACAGTTTTCTTCATTTAAAAATTTATTTTCAACAAAACAAGTTGTAATTGATCAATTAATTGAAATACAAAATTTTATTAAGAAAATGGATGATTTATATATAAAAATTTCAACAGAGAAAAAATCAGCTATTAAAACGGCAAGAGAAAAACGTGCAAAAGAATATAAACAAATAAAACTTAATGAAGCTAAGAAAAATAGCACTGAAGCCACTAAAACATCATAAACATCAATAAATCAAATTCAATAAATAAAATTTTTTAGTTTATTTTTCCTTAAAAGATGTTATTTTAAAAATAAATGATAGTATGTCATTTGAAAATAACATTAAAATAAGGAAAAATTAAATGTCAAGAAATTCAGAACGTGCCGCCAATTATCGTAAAAATCATTTCTCAAACCTTAATAAGAATGAGTTTGCCTTTAAGTTGGCAGTTGCTTATATGCTTGGAATGAATATTGATGAACTTGAAGAGTTTGTTAATAACAGTATTTCAAAACCCGGAAGTTATGTATTAATTGAAAAGGAAAGATATGATAAGATGATGTCATCTCTTTCGGCTTCATTTAAAGCAGGTGAAGATAAGGAACGTGATCGTCATATTAAGGATGAAGATGCTGCTTTTGAACGTGGAAAGAAATATGGTGCTGAACAAAAGGAAAATGAAATCCGTAAAAATTATGATCTTGTTCCAAAGAAAACTGTAATTCATAATGATAAGTATGCTGATGAGCCAGATTGGATTAGGAAAGAACGTGAAAGATATGCAGATCCAATTGATTGGTACGAAAAGGAACAGGATAAATACAGGTTTAATAATGATTTAAATAAAAAGAATAAATCAATTTTAGATGATTTTGTAAATTTTATGTGTGGAGAGAATTCATTATTTGAAACCCCTGAATCAGGTAATTTAGCAAATTTAATGATTTCAAGAATGCATGATCTTTTAAAGGAAAATCAACAGAAGAAAGATCAATTCAATAAAAAGTATCATAAAAATGATTTTGATTTTTAATCTTAAGTTAAACAGAAAGTGAAAGGAATTTGATATATGAAAAAACTTCAGCTGACATATGGATATGATGACGTTACATTAGTTCCTGCTTATAGTGATTTAACTTCAAGATCACAGGCAGATCCAAAAATGCATGGTTATAGTTTACCAATTATTGCATCCTGTATGGACACACTTGGTGTAGATGTAATGAAAGCTGCACATAAAGGTCGTATTCCATTTATTGCACATCGTGCATTTAAATCAGCTGAAGAACAATTCAATCATTTTAAATTAGATATATTGGAAGAATGTTCATCAATTAATTGGTATTCAAATGTATGGTTTGCAGTTGGGTCTGTTCAAAAGTATAAAGATTGGATCAATGAATTATATATAAGAGGTGTACGTCAATTTTGTGTTGATATGGCACATGGTGATTCAAAAACCTGTATTGATACCATTAAATATATTAGAGAACTTTTAGATAAAAAGATTATTCCTGATGAATGTTGTAAATTGGAAATTCTTAATCAGACACCACATATCATTGCAGGCAATGTAGCAACGGCGGAAGGTTTTAAGAGACTTCAAGCTGCAGGTGCAGATGGTATTCGAATTGGTGTTGCATCAGGTCAGATTTGTTTTACACCTGATACTTTAGTTAGATTTGTTTCAAAAAGTGGAAAGATATTTACAACACCGATTAAATTTATCAAAGAAGGTGACACCGTTATTACTAAAGAAGGCCACGCAAGGAAGGTTTTAAAGACATTTAAAAATTATTACAAGGGTGAAATTTATATCATTAATAAAGATGTATGTGCTACACCAACTCATAAATTTTATGTGTATGATACTGATACTCAAGAAAAGTTATATAAAGAAATTAAAGATGTTGATGAAAGTAGAGATCAGTTTATTACCTTAACTCCAATGGGTGAGAAATATGTGAAAGCAAGCATCGATATTGATGAATATAATGGAGATGTATATAATATAGAAGTTGATCAAGATCATTCATATTGTGTAGGAAAGCAGTGGTTCTGCACCTCCAATTGTTCGACCGCCTTGCAGACGGGCTTTGGTGTTCCGATTTTGACAAATATTATTGAATGTAAAAAAGTTCAGAAAAATGGAACATGGATTATTGCAGATGGTGGTGTTAAAGTCACAGGCGACATTGCGAAAGCCGTTTATTTTGGTGCAGATTTCTGTATGATTGGTAAATTATTTGCCAGCACTGATAAAGCATGTGGAAGGGTTTATAATAAGAATAAAGAACAGATTTTAGATACCTCACTTAAATTTGAACATGATGAACCATGTTTTCTTAGACCAATTTATCCACATGAATTTGATGAAATGTATCAAATAGCATCAAAACTTGATTGGGAAAAACATGATGCCGAAGGAAGAAGAAAAAAAGCAGTTATTAATAATTTAGTGGCATATAAAGAATATCATGGTATGGCATCACGTGATGCTCGTCAAGGTGTATTAAGTTATGCATCTGTTGAAGGTGTGGCAGGATTGGTTAAATATTCAGGAACAACAGAACAATTTATTCGTGATACATATCTCAGGTTACAGGCATCATTAAGTTATGCAGGCGCAAGAAATTGGAATGAGTTTAGAAAAAATACATATCCTGTTATGAGATCAAATGCAGGCATTATTGCAGCAGATACACATTTGGATGTCACAATAGATAAGTAAAGGAAATTTAAATGACTAAATTTTTAAAAAATAAATCTGATAGAGATTTTGCAGTTTGTAGTGATTGCTGTTATTTTAAATTTAAAGAATATATTGATGAGAAGTATCCTTTTAAGAGAGGAAGATGTGAATATTTTAATAAAAATGTAGATGATAGATGGGAAACTAAATGTAAAGAACTACATTATTGGTTATGTGAAGATTGTGAATATTATAAAGTATTTATAGATGATGATATAGATGATGATTATGAAGGGACCACATGTGAATATTGGGATAAACATGTTGAAGATTGTGATTATGCATGTGATAAGTTTAAAGAAAAATAGAGATAATTAAAATGGATAAAGATATTGAATATTTAAAAAAACATGAAGTAAAAAATATATTATTTCTTGATATGGATGGAGTTATGAACTCTAACTATGAAATAAGAAAATGGTTTGATGAAAAATATAAAGAAATTGAAAAAAATAATTCAAATCTTCAACCATCAGAAATTTTAGGATTAGCAAGACATGAATTTTATGAAGAATTTAAATGCGGACATGAATTAATTTTTCCTGCACATGCAAAAAGATTAAATGAAGTAATTACAATATGTAATGTCAAACTTATTTGGAGCACAACTTGGAGAAATATAAAACCATATAGAGATAATATTAATAATGCACGTGCAATGTTAGAAAGACGTGGTATAAATGGTTCTGCATTAATGGGTTATACCCCAGACTTTGATAGATTAGGTTATGGCGGTTATCATAATAGAATGAGTGAAATTATGTCATTTATTCAAAATAATACATTTGGTATTACTTTTGAAGATCGTATTGCCGCAATTGATGATGCAAATTTATCAGAACTTGAAAATGATGATATTAAATTTTTTGCCACAGAAATTGAATCAGGACTTACGGAAAAAATCAAAAATGATATGATCTCATATTTTAAAGGTTTACAAAAATAAATTTTGTGTTATATAATCTATAAAAGCTAAGTATAAATAAGTATGAAAAGGTAGTAATACCTTTATTAAATATATGAAATTAAAATAAGGATTTATTTTAATATGTATAGAACAAAAGAATTTAGAAGAGATGTCGAAAAGAAAAATAAAAACAGAGTTAAGCACATTATTAAGGATGTGTGGCATGAAGAGGGGTTATTAGAAAATCCGAAATTTGTCGGTAAAATGGCGAATTCCAGACAGTTATGTTCATGTGAAATGTGTGGAAATCCTCGCCACGATCATTTTTCATCTCAAAAAAATAAATTGACTATACAAGAAAGAAGGGCCGAAGAGGACCTTAAAGACTGGGAAGAATCCAGAGAAAGCGAAGAAAATTGAAAAATTTAATTAAAATATTATTTTCTTCATTAACAGTTTATGCGCTTATATTATTTATAGGCGCATATTTAACTTTAAAATATGAAGTTAATGAAGATGCCGCAAATATAAAAAATTATTATGATTCATTGTGGTGGTGTTTAAATGCCACTTCAATTGGTGATTCAAATGTTTATCCAATAACACCGGCCGGAAGAATTGTTGGTGTTTTTATAATTTTAATTGGTTATGGTTTATTTACAATTAATGTTGCAACTATTAGTTCATTTTTAAATCACTTATCATTTGATAAATTTAAAAAGACTATTACTGAACATTTAAAACATGAAAAGGAGAGTAATAATGGAAGATAGATTAAAAGATTTAATTGTCGGAAAAAATGTAGATTGTTGTGGTAAATGTCGCCATTTTGAAAAAGATGATGATGCATTACAAACTAAATCATTTGGTAATTGTATATATTATCTTAAAGATTTGGACGGTGATGATGAAGGTGGAGAATGTGGTGTTTTTAGTCATGAATATTGTGAAAATTTTTCACCATTAAATCCATATAGTAAAGATACAAAATTTTATATTTCATTATTTAAAAATGAAGATAGATCTTATCATTATTTAAAAGATGTAAAACCTATTGATTTTCAAAAAGATCCATGCGGAACTTACGGAAAGCGAAAAAATGACATAAGTTTATTATTTGACATTTCAGATTGTATTATTAACGCTACAACATATCAAATTGATAATAAATTACCAGATAATATTTTTGGATGTACCTATATTATTTCAACAGAAGATAAAGAACAAGAATTAAAAGATATATTAGTTAAATATATTTTACATAAATTAGAAGAAAATATAAAGCAATATGAAGAATGGTTAAAAGAAACTCGTGATGATTATACTTTTTATTCAAAGTTTTTAAAAGAAAGAAATTTTTAAAATGAACAAAGAAATAACTGATATAGATTATATTCGTGATTATTGGGATTGGATTCAAGACTATCTTTATTGGAGTGAAACTGCACAAGGTAAAAATTATCAAACTCGATGTGCATGGTATGGTTGGGATGATAGAAGAACTGAATTTCATGATGCTATGTGTGAAAGACTGGGATTAAAGAAAGAGGACACAAAAGAAATAACTGATAATATAGATAGATTTGATTGTTTTGAAAGTTTTGTGGAAGCATTACTTAAACTGAAAAAGGAAAAAGGAAATAAAAATGAAAAAGATATTTAGTTTCATATCAATATTATTTGTAAGTTTATGTGTTATAGGAGCTGAAATTACTGGAGAAGTTGTAAAAGTAATTGATGGTGATACTATTATTATTCAAGATGGTGAAGATAGATTTAAGGTGAGATTGGCACATATTGATGCACCTGAATTATTTCAAGATTGCGGACAACATGCAAAAACAACATTATCAATTTTATGTGAAAGTAAAAATGTATATGTTGAATTTCATCAAATAGATATGTATGGTAGAATTATTGGAACAATTTATCTTAGTAAAATTTTAGGTATTTATAGCGGAAATATTAATAAAGCTATGGTTGAACATGGATGTGCATGGTGGTATGAAGAATTTTCAAATGATCCTGAATATGCAGCATTACAAGCAAAAGCAAAACAGGAAGGAATTGGTGTTTGGGCAAAGCATTGGGAAACATGTATTCCACCTTGGGAATATAGAAAAATGAAGAAAGGGAAGAAATGAGCATTCTTAAAGATCTTATTGGAAAATATTTGTATAATGTTGAAAAAGATGATGGCACATGGAAAACATATTTTATAGCAACTGATATTGAATTTGAAAAGTTTTCAAAAACAATTAATATTCATAACATTACAAATTCAATAAGTGAAAATAAAGAAAATTTAAAAATTTTAGAACATTGGAAAATTTATGATATTTTAATTTATTGTAATAATCGTATTTCTGTTAATGTAAATTCTGATTTAACTTTCAATTTAGAAAAAGATCTATATGATATATTTAATAAATTTCATATTGTTTTAGTTGTTGAAGGTGAGCAAGGTATTGCTTATATAAGAATGGAAGATTTCGCCCCTTTAACTGAAGTACATGAATTAAAATTTAATTTAGATGGTGCCACAGTAATTTTTGCAAATAATGTGATTGATAAAACTGGAAGATATACTATAGATAATAATTTAAAATATTATGAATCATATGAAAGTCGACAGGACCAACTTTGGTTAAATAAAGAAAAAATGAATTTAATATTATCAAATTCATTAGATACATTTTATAATAATGAACCAATTTTTGTATTTTTTTCTAAAATAAATTTAAAAGAATTTAATTCAGAAATGTATAATAAAATTCTTGAATGCTCTGATATGAAATCTATATATATGATTAGTTTTGATGATAGACTAGAAACATTAATGAATTATAAAATTGAAGGAATGATCAAACATGCATTAGATGATATTTTATATGATGTGATTATAAGATTTAAAATGTTGAAAGATAATGTTAATTCAACATTAACCAATGATGAACATAACTTTTATTTTGGTGATCCAATGGGAGAATAAAAATGAATATTAAAAGAAGTCCTGAAATAGACAAAGAAATCGTTGATAAATTAGTTAAATGGTTTGAAGAACATAATTGTTATGATGGTGAAACATTATGTCAAGATGATGACTCTATTATTGATGCTCCAAATCTTTTAGCAGACATTCTTGATGAATATTTTCAAAATTAAATTTACTTTTTAAAAATTTATGTTATATTCCTAATAAGAAAGGAAACATAACATATGAATGAATATCTTAAAGCGGTTGAAAAGTATTATTCAAAGGATCCAAAAAAATATCATACCTATTGGCATATTACCAATCTTTTTGAACTTTATGATCGTCATAAAGAAAAATTTCACAAAGAATTTCCAACTTTAAATGAAGACTCATTATTTACAGCCATTGCTTGGCATGATTGTGTTTATATTCCAGGATGTCCTTTAAATGAATATCTTTCTGCACAAGCCTATTATCGTACTATGAAAGAAAATCCTGAATTTTCAAAATGTGTTGAAACATATTTTCCAGCATATTCAATTATTCTTTCAACAAAAATTGGAAATGAAGTATTTGATACTCCTGAAAAAATGGTTATGCATGATCTTGATTGGAGTGGGTTCTGTAATTATTATCATAAGATGCTTGAAAATGAAGAAAAGATTCTTTATGAAGCCACTTGTGATGGAAGATATAATGTAAAAGAAGTTCGTAAGAATCAGTTGAATTTTTATAAGTTTATTGTTGACAAAGACATATATGTAACAGAAACTTTTAAAAATCTTCTGTGTAATGAAACTGCAAAGAAAAATCTTGAAAAACGCATTAAGGAAATGGAAAATGAATTATAACTATTTTTATTTTTTAATACCGATTTTAGCACTTTGTTTTATGGTATTTTATTGTCATTATTCTGAAAAGAAGAAAGAAAAACATAAACACGAAAAAGCTGAAAAACTTTTTAAGCAATTAAAAGCAGGTGAAATTGATGAAGATGAATATAATCATGAAATGGAATTTTTAGATCTTTAATAATTAAAAGAAATAATAAAATGAATAAAGAAGAAACTATAGTTTAGAAAATTGATGATTTTTGGCGAAGAAACTGCAAAAAGAAATCTTGAAAAATGTATTAAGGAAATGGAAAATGAAAATATTTAAAAAAATAAAAAATATTTTTATTGATATTTGGCCACTTCTTATTCCATTTTTAATTTTGTTTGGAATAATATTTTATTTAGTTTATAACTCATATT
>Ga0310690_10010578_pt1 | contig 11470 bp, 13 predicted proteins | sample AusTroGonzalo_MG_2_FD_207661 | JGI IMG/M metagenome (GOLD analysis project Ga0310690, IMG submission 207661) | Bovine rumen microbial communities from tropical cattle in Woodstock, Queensland, Australia - Gonzalo_04 (v2) (version 2) | ecosystem: Host-associated > Mammals > Digestive system >...
GTCAAAGTATAAATAGCATAAGAAGCAGCAGCAATAAGAGCTATGAACCAAACAATAGGATTTGTAAGCAATGCAGCAGTGAAACTCCAAACAGCGCTGACGACTGTCCAAATAGCTGTAGCCAACCCGCCAAGCCAAGTGACAAAATTGACAATAGCGCTAACTGCAAGAACGCCCAATAATGCCTTGAAAGCAATTTCCAAAACTTTGATTGCTTTATTTGATTCTTCTGTTCCATCTGTCAATTTGCTGACATAATTTATAACATTGCCAAGAATGATAAGGAACGGTTTCAAAGCATTGTATATCATTCTCACAATATTGCCAGCAGCCAAAAAGAAAGTCGTGATGAATCTTTTTATCGAATCTCTATTCTCAAATAAGAACTGGCGAATGTAGCCTAATATTTCTCTTAACTTTGGAAGAGATTTAGAAACAGCGACATTTCCAATGGTGCTAAATTCAGTCGTTATTTGACGCCAAGTATCGACATATTCTTGAGCGGATTTCAAATGCTCCTCAGGAATAACATCGGCTCTATTCAAAAATTCCTGAAGCCCAGCTTCACCTCTTTGAAGCATTCTTATAGAGATGTCACTCCAACCTCTAGCAGAAAGCATAGCCTTAGACTGAGCAGCAGACATACCTTCAATGCTTCTAGCTTCTCTTAAATAAATCTCTTCAAGAGTCATTCCAGAAGCTTCGGCTGTTCTAGACCATTGTTCCAAGTCGCCTTTTATTTCGTCAAGGCTTCCACCAACGAGCTGAGCGGCATATTCAAATTTTTGATAAGAGTCAGCAGCAATTCCAACGCTTCTTGCCCATTCATAATTGCTTGCTACATGCTTACTAACTCTATCAGCAAATAATGCAACACTTGTTATCAAGCCGCCAATTCCAATCGCAGCTTTCTTACAAGTATCCTCAATGACATCTAAACTCTGCTTGAGCTTTTCTGCTTTTCCTGTACCTTTGACATCAAATGCCAATAGTGTGACAAGTTCGTCAACAATCATGTTTTAAGATTCCCTTCTCAATTTCTCATTCAAACTTGCTTCCATATAATCTGACAAATCCAGGAAATCATTCATTATCCAAACGTCTGCCATGGTCAAACTTCCATCCGACAAGTCTTTATAAGAACACAAGCCATTTTTCATTGCTCTTATCAGATAATAGTCAAAACGAGCGTCATCTGGAAAATTTACTGTTTGCGCGTCTTGGACTCGGAGTTGGTCATAAACGCCTGCAGGCCATCTCCGAGTCCGGTAAAAAAATCCTTGACATGATTATACGTTGCCCAAATTGCGACAATATACAAGTCCCCAGGAAATTGCTGAAAATGTTCTTCAAAGACAGGCTCGTTCGACAATCTTTTTGAACCGTAATAAACTTCCCAAGAAAACGCTTCTCTAAAAATCTCATCAACAACCTTAGGGTCTACATTTGCAATGAGACTTATAATAAGTTGTCCAAGAGTTCCGGCCTGTTTATCATCCAGTTCCTGTTTCTGCACATCTTCGGCCACATCTTTCGATGTGAAACGCTTTTGGATATTCTGTAATACAGGAAGAGCGCCATCGGCGCTCAAAACCTTGCTTACGAGATTTGCAACTTTAAGACCGAATGCTGCCCCCTTAATCGGGGGCATTTTGCGCATTCCGTATGTTCTGTCTTTGATTGTAAGGGTCAACATGTCCATAATTATGCATCCTCCATGTTATTTTCAAGACGAGTGCTGAATCTGTTCACCAATAAAGCTGAATTCACGTTCAGACATCTGAGGTCCACCAGAGGCAGCGCCACCACGCTGGATACCAGCGTTCGTGAGTTTAATAACCTCATTGACACCAGTAGTAATGGAAACTTCCTGAAGCTGAGGAGCACCATTAATCTGGCGTTCAATAAGATAATTCAAATAATCAATACTCGGAGAAGTCGGTTTCAACTTGATTGTGATTTTACCAGCACGACTCGCGCTAAACGAAGTGCGAGCACCATCAAGACCTTCCGTGACTGCTACCTTATCGGGAGTAACGTCTTCCCAGGAAATAGCATCACCTTCAGCAAAGTCTGTCACAATATGGTTTCCAACCACCACACTGTGATTGGACTGAGAGTAATAAAATTTATTTCTTGCCATTGTTCAATCTCCTCTGTTATGCGTAAGCTTCAACATTGATTACGATACTGTGAATGGCGCCAGCAAGATTGGCAACAATATTAGCCGGAGGACCAATACGACGAGCCCTGTCAGCAGTAGACATATCAAAAATGTCAGTGAACTGAACAGTATACGCCGGCTGAGTATCCAGTCCAGTATCTGCTTTTTCTTCTGCAGTAGAAGGACGAGAACTGAATGTTCCGTTTCTAACAAACTGCTCACAAACAGTTGTCATTGCGTTGCGAAGTACATTCACACCATTCTGGTTATACGGAATCTTCTTATTCTGAAGGAAGACATTATACACTGCAACCTGGAGATATTCGCGGAAATTATCCAGATTAATGAGGTCATCCATGAACCAGGAAGTATTGCTATTCACACCATTGCGGAATGTACGACTGGAATTACCAACTAACGTAAACGTATTGATACGTTTTTCATTGAGAACATCCAGCATCGCCACTGTCATCGGCACGGTCGGAATTCCAAACAAATCTTTGAACTTCGTCGTGATAGTTGTGTTAATTCCAGCATAATCCACGTGAAGCGCATACGCAAGGATTGCAACCTCAGGATAATAATAAGCGTTGTCGTGATAAACTGCAAACGTTCTGCGATAGCCAGCAGCCTTCAAAGCACTACCAATATCCGAAGAGGATGAAGCATCATAAGCTTCAGGACTGTTTGTAACAATACCAAGAATAGCGGCATCCTGCTGTTCTGCCCATGCTGCAGCAGAAAGCGCATCGACATTATCAGTAGTATCTCTATAAGCCTTATCCAGCGTCCAGCCATAAACAAACTTGCCAGAAGCAATAGAAGCTTCCTTGATAAGCTGAAGTTCAGAACCGAGGTCGCCAGGAGTATAGCCATCAAATGTCATGCTGTCACCAGACTCCAGACCGAGCACGCCGCCAATATACGTTCCAGAGGTAGCAGCAGAAGTTCTGGAAACCTTGCTGGACGCACCAGTGGTTCCGGAAGTGATTTTGATTCTGTAACCGGAACCTTCCTGCTGCATGACGACCGTAGCAGCAGTGAAACCAGCGCCAGAACCTGCTGCGCGAATCGCAGTTTGAAGTGCAGTAGCAATTCCACTGATGGAAGTAATGCTTGCAAAAGAAACTTCATCCACGGTTTCTTCTGTTCCATCAATAGAAATCTTAAAAGAACCAGCAGTGATTGCTTGCCACTCAGCCAACGTCTTGTCGGCGATGGTAGAACCAATCAGGTATCCACTCTGAGCCGAGGTGAACACCTTTGCAATGGCAAACACCTTTGCGCGAGGAGACTGTGCAAAAAAGTCCGTCGCCGCTCTCACCGACTGAGAGGATGCGGCAAAGTCAGCTTGAACGGCGGCAAGACTGGAGTAGTAACGAATACGAGAAGGGCCAGGACTAAAGAAGTCACCCTCGGTTGTGACAAAGCAAACAACCGAAAAATCAGTCGTCGCTTCAATTTGAGGTTTAGAGATAGTGACAGTAACGTCAACATCTCGAGGAAGAGAACCTGCGTTAGAAATTACAATTCCACTCATTTCTTTTCTCCTATTATGTTTGAAATGTTAAAATTCATATTATCCCTCTTGAGGTTTTGTTCCATATTGGAATTCAAGTTCCAAATCTGGATTCTTAAATTCGTATGTTACATTTCCCCATGTAAAATAATCTTCTTGATATTCTACAGGACATGGCGTATACAATGAAATTTTCATCTGGGCTCTATTTTCAAAAGCAGCGGACAAAAGTTCTGCAGACAAATTGTCAATACCTTCATTCTCTCCAAGACCAAATTGATTTTGATAAGCAATATATTGCCAACGGTCTGTCCAAAATGAAGTTTTGAGTTTCTGCATAATTTGCAAGGCGTCAGCTCCACCAAGAGATGTGACCTGAAATGTAACATAAATAAGACCACGAACAGTAGCCTTGAGAGGTGCTACAAAATCTCCAGGTTTATCATCTTCATAGAAAACAACGTCCTTTGGAACCAAATAGCAAGAAAGTAAATCAACGCTGATATAAGGTTCCGTGAACTGGAAATTCATCCCACGTCTTGCTTTAAGAACAGGACGTTGTGTCACTTCATGGACATAATCGCAAAATGCATTAAATCTGTCTTCAATTGTGGCGTTCGACATAGCGGGTCATCAACCATTTTTTATGGAGACCATCATGGCCTCTCGGTGAAATTCCTTTGATTCTATAAACGTCGCCATTAAACCGAACAAACGTTTGACGTTGCTCGCCATTAGCAGGCCCAACATCATGAAAATAAAGAGTCACGGTAGAATAAGTGTAAAGGGTCATTGCTCCCTCCCGTATCTCCCCTTCTTCGAACAGCGCCAAATCCAAATCTGTGGGAGGGAGCAAGACCCCGGCAATCACATAATCCGCTTCTTGTACACCAACTGCCTCGTAATTCTCCACCGTTGTTACGAGGTCATAACAAGTGACTGCCGTCAGGAACTCATCCAGGACTGGTGTCATATCATATGGTAAAGGCATCTCTTTATCTCCTTGCTCTTAATATAACATTTCAGTCCGGAATTTCAACTTCTCTTTTAGGTTTTCTCAATTCCCAAGTCACCGACTGCATCAACAGTCCAGTATCGACCAAGGGATTGTCGGATTTCTTTTTCTTAATCGTATAAGGTGCATTCGGCGGGTCTTTCAAATCGCGAATAGTATTTTTCATGATAACAGCTGCTTTCGCACCTATGATATCTGCAGCTTGTATGAAATCTATTTTTCCTTCCCGAACTTTCTTGATTAATGCTCTACGCAAATTCTTTGTCTGTAAAGAAGCATTAAGACCTCCAATATCCATAAAAGGACGAGGAGGTATATGAACAGAACCATCTTTATTGAACGTACCATAATTGTTGTACACAGCTACGTCGATAAGAGGTGTGCCATCTGGATATTGAATAGAAGAGGCTTTCCCCATAGGAAAACCTATCGCAATATCTACTGGTTCTTTGAGATTTTCAATAGCATTTTCCACATAGTTTGGTTCCTTATGAACAACAGAACTTCCTTTGTGGAAAAACCTTTTCATTATCCAATTTCTTTCAAAGCATTTCTTGCTTTAAGCAGATTTTCCAAATCTTCCGAAATACTCACGTTTAAATCTGCCTGAGCCAAATCATCTGCATTATTCTTCAAAGCTCTGAGCATGCTGTATGCTTTTTCAACAGCTGTAAACGCACCATCTTTAAGCTGAAGAACAGCCTTATAAGCATCACGCACCTTCTTAGAGTCGAGAGCGTCATTTTTCTTGCTTATTTTTTTCGCATTAAGAATTCTAAGCTTTCTCATTTTGAACCTCATTTTCCATACAAGATAATCGTTGCTTTGAGAAGGCCGAAAATCTTGACAAATATTGGAAACAGAATTAACTTCGTTCCCAAAGAAACTTTTGAAAAATCAACAACAGGAGCGTCGACTTTTTTCATTTCAACACCCCACAATTCCAGTCGGAACTCTATTAGCCAAGAGCGGACCTTTTGTCATTTTATTTCTAAGACGAATAAATTCCTGACCAAACAAAGTGCTAGCCAGGAATTTGTCGTCACTTGTTTTGTTATATTCTGGCATTTCTTTTGTCAGTGAAAGGTCACCAACAGAAGTACTAGAAATAACACCCTTACTTGCAGAAAAAGCTGTAGAACCTGGAGCAAGTTTTGCTTTTGCAGCAATTTCTTGATAAGTCACAATATAGTGTGCCGTGAGGTAATACAGCGCTCGAAGATAATATTTCCGATAAACACAAGGAACGACTTCAATCATGCAATCCTGCAAGTGTAGCAGAATAAAGTCATCTGGCCACATCTCTGGATTTGCAAAGATTGTTCCAAAATAAGCTCTAAATCCTGCTACACTTGGGGTTTGATTCATGAATTATTCCTCAGTCTTCTGTTCACGAAGCTTAGTTGTAATCTTGGAACGAAGTTGACGTTCCGTAACAGTTGGCTCATATTCAATTTCCATCGAATCTGCCATCTGCTTCAGGTCAGCAAGCTTCATATTTTTGACGGAAGCAATCTGCTTATCAATGAAATCATTGTTGCTCTCTACTTCCGTTTCATCTTCTTCGCCATCTTCGGCCTCGAATTTCACATCGACATCACGATGACCAGTATCTACCCTGGCTCCACCAGGAAGAACCAGCGTATCCTCGTGCATGCCTTCTCCAGCTTCTGCAACATACCGAGTACGGAACTGCTCCGCAACTTCCGGGTCAATATTACGACCGAAGTTAGCATTGAGCAGTTCCAGTTTCGGAGTGCCATCTGCATTAAGGTACGGTGCAAATTGTTTGTTTGCAAGGCCGCCAGCGGAACGAATCTTCTTCATCATGTCCACATACTTCTGATAAGCAATTTCATGAAGCTGTTCGGACTGTTTGACGGCACTTTCTCCAAGCGCGTCAGAATTAAGAACACGAATTGTGCCATCTTCCAAACGCGCTTTGAAGAAAGGAGAAGTTATAATATACTTCTCATAAATCTCCTGACCAATCTTCGTGACCGTATGGTCTTCAAAGAAAATGGTACGGGCAATCTCACCATCTGCTCCCTTAACTTGAATGTAAAGAGGAGTCGAACCGTTGTTATGAATCAAGATATCCATTTTAGCATCCTTCTTTTTGATGGATTAAGAGGGGCTTGCGCCCCTCGTTGATTACAGACCTTCTGCGTAGCCCATGCTGCGCGGATAACGGAGGACAGTGCCAGCGCTGTACGCATACCAAAGCATGATATAGCTGAACAGATTCTGCTGGACAGGCATGCTTTCCGCTTCCTGCGGGATTTCAACGCAAACCTTGTCGGGGTTCTTGACGTAGGCGACCATCTTGTCGGTTCCATCGTAACCAGCGCCAGTCAGTTCGTTGATGGGCACGATATCGTCTTCGCTCTGGAAATACTGCGAGTTCTGAACGATATAAGTCAGGATGGAACACCAAGTGGAACCAGCAACACCAACGCGACGGTTCTTCAGGAGCGACCAGCAACGAGGACTGACAAGCAGCTTGTTCGGACGCTCACGCATCTTGCTATGGCTCCAAATCATATCGGCAAGGCCATTGATGTCCGCGAGGATTTCATCGGCGGTCTTGTCTTCCCATTTGGTAGAACCAGCAGCACCAATCGCGACCGGACCATTCGGAACCAGCGGATGATTGATGGCGCCATAAATGTTGGTTTCGGGCGTGCCAAAGAACACCTGGTCGTTGAGGGCTTCTTCAAGGCCACGAATTGCAGCCTGCTGACGAATCTGCTCCGGCGAATAGCGACCACGGCCATTGCGCTGAGCCACGACAAAGGACTGGAGTTCCTGGAGCGTCCAAGAGGCACCAATCGCCCAGCCAACCACGGGATACCGAATTTCCTTACCGCCGCCGGCAACCATCGGAATATCCTTGCCAGCCATATTAATCTGCTGAGCCTTCGCGAAGTAATCATAAACTTCACTCACGATTTCCTTGACGCCAGGACCACCTTCGTTGATAACATCAAACGTATTGCGGAACGGAAGAATTTCATATTCAACTTCATACGCCTTAGCAGTCAGGAACTCAAGCGCACGATTGAAGAACAGTGCCTGATTGCTAACATCGTCACCAACGTGAGGACGATATTTGCTGTTCTTCATATTCGCCAGAAACTGCTTATCCTCAAAGGAAAGCGTCGAGGTGAAGCTGTTTCCAGCATCAGCAACGTTAATACGCTGCATGCCATTCAGGGAAGTGATTGCAAAAGTACCACCATGGGCAAATTTGCTTGCATCTCCAACAAAAAGATTATTCATGTCTCTTTCCTCCTTTTCTGATTACCGCAGACCGCGGATGTCAATGATACCAACTTTGCCAGCAGCCGTATTGGTCAGCCATTTAGCGGAACCGAGCTGCGTGCGACCAGTGGCAGAGGAACCATACAGAAGACCAGTGGCATCCGCAAAATAAACGCTGGAACCTTCAGTGACATCTTCCTGCGCCATAACTTTAATCGTGCCATCAATACGATAAGCACCAACAGCCCCATCCTTGATGAGCGGAATATTGGAACCAGTCGGAGAGCTGGACTGGTCAACAACGTTACGGATAACAACACCCATAACAGCAGCGGTGACAGCAGCAGTTCCAGCAACCGAAACAAAAGTAGTCCAACCAAGAAGACCAACTAGGTCAGTGCCAGAAGTCGGGCTAACCATCGGACCAATGGAGCTAGAAGCACCAGTGGTTCCAGAAGTAATCTTGAGCTTCGTGCCATCAATGGCAACAACTTCACTTCCAGAAGTAGCCGAACGAATCGCAGTCTGAAGAGCAGACGCAACAGCGGCAAGGCTAGCAGCGGAACTGAGGTCAACGCTGGAAATAGAATACGCAGTTCCATCAACGTAGATGGTGAAACCGCCATTAGTCACTGCATTAAGGGAAGCGACAGTAGCGATATCGGAACCACCAATCGCATAACCAGCAGTAGCAACGACGTCCTGCTTACCAACCTGCCCCATATTGGGACGAAGAGCATTGGAAGCATTGGAAATCACGACACCATAAGGCACATTACCAACGGCAATAAAGCTGGCATCGTAAGTCGGATTGCAATCAGCGTTGGAACCAGGAAGGCCATCACTGAGTACACGTTCATAATTGAGCTGAACATAATCGGCCATGTCTTATTCTCCTTTTTTGTGAATTCTAGCCATGAATTTCTTCTTCGCGACAGAAACCATATCCTTGTCTGTAGCCTTGTCACTCACAATGGACGGAGCAAGGTCACAAAGTTTGGAAATGTCATTCTCGTAACTGTCTTTCTTCTTGGAATACGTTTTGACCGCACTCTTATAGAGGCTGTCGAGCGCATGTCCCTTAAGACCATTGACAACCACACCCGGCATTGCCTTGCGAATGACATCACGCTTGATGGCTTCAGTATCAACACTGTCGCCCTTCGTATAGGTTTCAATGTCGAACTTCGGGCCAATAATCTTACCAGCACGAGAAGTGAGTGCCAGGATTTTGGAAAGACTGTCACCGCGCTTGTCGCCCTTCTTCGTGACATCGAGGAAACGCTGGACATGCTCGTAAGCAACCTTGTCCATCTTACCAACAGCACCATCCTCAAACGCGACTTCAAAAGTCAGCTCTTCGCTTTCTTCCTCATCCTCGTCTTCGTCGGTCTTGTCTTCCTCTTCGGTTTCCTCTTCGATGTCTTCTTCCTCTTCTTCGACATCTTCTTCGTCTTCGTCCTCGTCACATTCGCAAGGCTTTTTTCCACATTTCGGACAAACTTCGTCTTCGTCGGTCTTGTCTTTCTCGTCTTCGTCGTCTTTGTCCATATCGGAATCATCCGTATCGACACCGCCGACTTCGACATCTTCGAGCTCGACTTCGTCTTCGTCCAGCTCTTCAACTTCCATATCAGGGTCTTTCTCCTGAATTTCCTTTGCCTGCTGTTCGGTCAGTTCGACAACGTCGTCGCCGTCACCAACAGAGAGGAAATAACGGAAATTGCATTTCTGTTTTTTCTTCGCCATTTGTTTGACTCCTATCTTTTGTTTTAAGGGTTCATCTTTCTTATCGCAAACTCTGCATTCACTTCCACAGCGTCCACGTTCCACCAAAGCTACATGATTCGGAGAAAGGAAAAATTGCTCTGCCTCGTAAGGCTGACCAATATCCGATACACCACGTTTCTTACGAAACGCAGTTTCATAGCCAGCAGAAAGTTCGACGCAATTGCCGTTCTCAATTTCTTTCTGGGCTTCCTCATCATATACGACAATGTCACAAATCACACAGCCAACGCCATCATGCTCCTCGTATCTCGGATTGGAACCAAGAGTGCCAACCGTGAGATTCTTTGCATTTTCAGGAGTGACTGCATCGTCATCCGGATGTTGCAAAGTGAGGGGCAGATTCGCAAACTGCTTGTAGCAATTCTTCAGAGCGGAATTCGGACGCATGACGTAAATGATAGCGCCGTCTGCTACGGTCTCTCCATCTTCGCACGTGACGTCCGAATATTGGAGGATACCAGCACGAGCAATAACGCAATCCGGAAGAACGAGGTAGCCAGCTTGATTCCTGGTTCGCTTGCTCTTTGTCTCGATATTGCTCTTGTCAACAATTCTCATTGCCATCAGATATTCCTTTCCAAACTATTTTTAATATAATCATCGTTTTGAAAAATTCAAATCAATTTTTTCTGAGAAATTGAAATTTTCCGAAAATCATATCTCTTCTTCTATGTCGAAGATAGGTTCGGCATAGCACCGACAATTGATAGGCATTCCAGGATTGCCATCCGGAGGAGGATTATTCCACTCGTACACCTTCCCCTCACGGTCCCAATGATTGCCATGATATTTGGACTTAGGGTCGGGGTCTGGATAAAGACCGTTCGGATTACCAGCAACTCGTCTGTCTCTGGCGTTCCTCCAGATATACTTACGACAACCGAGGTTCTCGTACCTCATCTGCGTGAAGGTTGAAACAGCCTTTGCCGACTGGTCTCGAGCAATGAGTTTTGCCCGGTTCCTGGTCGTATGCGTCAGGTCTTGAATTGCCTGAGTAAGTCCACCTTCAAACTTTTGTTGTCCAAGAGAACTGGCAATAACCATCTCCTGGATTTTCTCAAAATATTTTGAGGGGATTGTTTTTATCAAAGCGACGTTTCTTTGAACCTCTGCTTCGAACGCTTCCTTCAAACCTCGTTCAGCCAATTGCTTGAGGACATCAACCTTCATCTCCTTGCCAAACTGTTTGATGAACTTGCGCTTTGCGTCTTTGAACATACGCTCGGTGAACTCCTCGGCCATGTTCTCGTACGATTGCATCAAGTCCTCATATTTCTTGTTCAGTTTGTTCAGTCTGTCGTTGAAACGTTCCATCAACGACTTCTCCGGGTCAATCTTCCCAATCTTCACACCATAGTCATACACCGCATCTTCAGGTATCAGCCATTCACCGTCCGTATTGATTGCTCCAGGTATTTGGTTGGCCTGACAAGCACGAACAATGGCAATCTTGAGGACGTGCAATTGCATTGCCGCCTCAAACGCCGTCAGGTATTGAACAGAGTCTTTGGCAAATGCTTTTTGCGCCTCCTCCATTCTCTCCGTAGCTTCCTCTCTGTTCTCCTTGTTCATTTTGAGGATAAGAGGCTTGAGCTCATTTCTGTAGTCTGCATAAAGACGACGAATGAGCTCCATCATTTTCTTACGGAGAAATGCTACGTCGTGAGGATTTGGTGTGATTGGCTTGAACTTCATTCTTCAGGAGTGCCGTTGGAAT
>Ga0310690_10010579_pt1 | contig 11470 bp, 9 predicted proteins | sample AusTroGonzalo_MG_2_FD_207661 | JGI IMG/M metagenome (GOLD analysis project Ga0310690, IMG submission 207661) | Bovine rumen microbial communities from tropical cattle in Woodstock, Queensland, Australia - Gonzalo_04 (v2) (version 2) | ecosystem: Host-associated > Mammals > Digestive system >...
ATCGGGAATCAATTACATCTGTAGTATTTGATGCATCTTTTGCAGACTGCACTACGTTGACCAGTACCGCTTATTGGTTCTTTGATTGCTCTAATCTGACCTCCATTTCTGGTATTAATAACCTGAAGACGGATAATTTGACGAATATGAGTTGGATGTTTACAGGTTGTACATCTTTGACCTCTCTTGACGTGAGCAGCTTTAATACAGCCAATGTAATGGACATGTCTGGTATGTTCCTAAGTTGTTCATCTTTGACCTCTCTTGACATGAGCAACTTTAATACAGAGAACGTTACAAATATGTATTGTATGTTTGAAAAATGTTCATCCTTGACCTCTCTTGACGTGAGCAACTTCAATACAACCAACGTAACGGGCATGACTAGTATGTTTGAAGGTTGTTCATCTTTGACCTCTCTTGACGTGAGCAATTTCAATACTGCCAACGTAACGGCCATGAATCTTATGTTCCTAGGTTGTTCATCTTTGACCTCTCTTGACGTGAGCAATTTCAATACTGCCAACGTAACGGCCATGCAAGGTATGTTCTATAATTGTTCCAGTTTGACGAGCCTCGATGTGACGGGCTTCAATACAGAGAATGTGACGGACATGAACCAAATGTTCTCTGACTGTTATAGTCTGACAAATCTCGACGTATCGGGTTTCAATACAGAGAAAGTAACGAACATGCAGGGTATGTTTCGCTTTTGCTCAGGTCTGACGAGCCTTGACGTGAGTGGATTTAATACAGCCAATGTGACGTATTTAAGTTATATGTTCTGTGACTGTTCTGGTATGTATCTTCTTGACGTTAGTGGATTCAATACGGCTAAAGTGGAGGATTTCACAAACTTCTTAACGGGATGTTCTTCTCTTGCAGCCGTTCAGGCCGGTAATGCGGCAATCCCTGATTCCGTTTATGCACAGATTGGTAATCCGAACCTGTTGGTCTATGTCAACGAGGCATCGGTAGCACCTGAGGGAATACAGAATGTGGTGATTGACGGACAGGCAAAGGAAATTATCCTGAAGGATGTCACCGAGGGCAACAACAACTGGTATTGCCCACAGCCATTCACTGCCGAGAAGATCAGTTACACCCGTACGTTCTCACAGCAGACGAAGATCGGCGTGAGCCGTGGATGGGAGACCATCGCCCTGCCGTTCAAGGTACAGACGATTACCCATGCCACCCAAGGCGTGATCAGTCCGTTCGGCAACTACAGCGGCAACTATCATTTTTGGTTGCGTACGCTGACTGACAAGGGTCTGATAAGCGTACAGGAGATTAATGCCAACATGCCATACATCATCAGTATGCCGAACTCATCGGAATACTCTGCAGAGTATAATCTTGCAGGTGAGGTGACCTTCTCGGCAGAGAACGCATACGTTCCTGAGACGGAAGAGATATTTGGCGAGACAGCGGATTATGCGATGTATCCAGTATTCTGGCGCATAGAAGCCAATGAGGACATCTATGCACTGAATGTAGGGGAGGAGCGTAGCGGTCATCCTGAGGGAAGTATCTTCGAGAAGAACTACCGTGAGGTGCGTCCGTTCGAGGCAGTCACGATGCATCTCAATCCTTCTCGCTTTGCCCCACAATTTATCTCTGTGGCTGATCTTGGCGGTAGTGAGGATACGACGGAACTACAAGAATTGAAGAATGGAAGAATGGAAGAATTGAAGTCTGATTACTATGACTTGAATGGTCGCAAGGTCGAGAAACCGTCCAAGGGCGTATTTATCCATAACGGTCGTAAGGTGATTAAGTAAGAGGATACTATAAGACAATATCCCTATATGGATTTTGTCAAGAAAAAGTCCTGATTTTTATGTATAGTATTTTGGAGCTTCTGGAAAATCCAGAGGCTCCAAATCGTTTATTTGAGACTAAAAAACGATTGTTTATACTTAACGGGTAGAAAGGCTGCACCTTTCTACCCGTTTGCTACGTGCAAACTACCCGTTTGAAGCCACCTTTCCACCCGAAAAGTAGGGGCTAAATAGGGCTTTTCCGCCCCTTTTTACCCTCTTTTTTATGATCCAAACGACCTCTCGGACGGATAAACCTTTGGGCTTCAACCTTTTACCGTAGCCCCTCTATTTTCGCGTATTTGCAGCCAACTTGGTTGTTGCTCGGGAATATGCGATTCTATAGAAGCACATTGTCAGAAATATTCGTAGTCCTACAACATACCCAAAGCAATGATTCCGTAAAAAATACTCAAAAAAATTTGGCACTTTCTTTACTAATTCTTATCTTTGCAAAGGAATGATGAATATATTATATAAATATTACCGACCAAAGAGCAGACTCCAATCTATCATTCTGGTAGCAATAACCCTGCTGATGCCAGCAAAAATGTTGGCACAAGAGCCATACGCTGTCCTTAGTGATGAAAACACTGTCCTGAGATTTTACTATGATGATCAGAAGGCGGCACGCAATGGTATGAGTGTGGGTCCGTTTAGTTCTACTCTCGACGTTCCATGGAATGAGAGTGTGGAATCAATTACTTCAGTTGTTTTTGATGCTTCATTTGCAGACTGTAGTACTATTACCAGTACGGCACGTTGGTTTAGCGGCTGCCAGAATCTAAGTTCCATCACCGGCATGGAAAAACTGAACACCGCCAATGTGACGAAGATGGGTGCTATGTTCGAGCAGTGTGAAGCCTTGACGTCATTGAACGTGAGCAGTTTCAATACCGCCAATGTGACGGACATGAGTGAAATGTTCAGAGACACTGCCTTGCCTTCTTTAGACTTAAGTAACTTCAACACCACTAATGTGACGGATATGGGACAGATGTTTGATGGCTGCAGTGCGCTCACCTCAATAGATGTGAGCAGTTTTAACACTGCAAACGTATCAGACATTCATAGGATGTTCTATGACTGTTCTCATTTGGAGACAATCTATGTAGGTAATGATTGGAGTACAGCATCTGTTACTAGTGGTGATGGTATGTTTACCAATTGCACTGCCCTTGTAGGTGGTAAAGGTACTACATACGATGAGAATCATACCGATTATACTTACGCTCATATTGACGGCGGAACGACCAATCCTGGCTACTTTACTGATAAGAATGCTGTTGACGCTACTTTCGACAGTATGGGTGTACTGACGGTAGGCGGCTCTACAACGATGACAGATGCTTTGGAGGCAGTAGGCGGCGGTGCAGAGGTAGCAAAGACGATTACTGCAATCGTATGGAACAGTACTGAGCCATTGACGAATAGCGACCTGCAGGGACTCGATAATCCTAACATGCTGATATTCGTCAACGAAGCATCAGTGGCACCAGACCATAGTAACGTGGTGATTGACGGAACAGCCAAAGAGATTATCCTGAAGGATGTAACCGAGGGCAACAACAACTGGTACTGCCCACAGCCGTTTACTGCTGAGAAGATCAGTTACACCCGTACGTTCTCACAGCAGACGAAGGTTGGCGTGAGCCGCGGATGGGAGACGATAGCCCTGCCGTTCGACGTGCAGACCATTACCCATGCTACCCAAGGTGTGATTAGTCCATTCGGCAACTACAGCGGCAACTACAATTTCTGGTTGCGCCAACTGACGCATAACGGTTTGCAGAGTGTACAGGAGATCAACGCCAACACGCCATATATCATCAGTATGCCGAACTCTTCGGAATACTCCGCAGAGTATAACCTTGCTGGCGCAGTGACCTTCTCGGCAGAGAATGCAGTCGTTCCAGAGACGGATTATAACTTTGTCGAGTCTGAGAATTATGCGATGGCTTCTATCTTTATGTATATAGAAGCCAAAGAGGAACTCTATGTCCTGAATGTGGGCGAGGAGCGTAACAACCATCCAGAGGGTAGTATCTTCGAGAGGAACTACCGTGCAGTGCGTCCGTTCGAGGCTGCCACGCAACACATGAATCCTTCTCGCTTTGCCCCACAGTTTATCTCTGTGGCAGATCTTGGCGGTGGTGACGATACGACAGAACTACAAGAATTGAAGAATGGAAGAATGGAAGAATTGAAGTACTACGACTTACAGGGTCGTCGTGTGCTCAAACCGTCGAAGGGTGTTTATATTCAAAATGGTAATAAGGTTATTATTAAATAAGAAATGAGAAAGAACAAAACATACATGATAGGCAGACTATTTGCCTTGTGTTCATGTCTTCTGCTGACACTGAGTGTTTCAGCACAGGATTGGGAGACCGTGAGGGACAGTGAGGACTATATCTACGGTGAAGGCTATGGCAAGACTGTTGCCGAGGCTGAGCAGAATGCGTTATCTAACTTGATTGGTAAGATAGCCACCAATGTATCAGGTGAGGCACAGACTTCTCTGAAGACGCAGAACAGCAATGGTAAGTTAGATGAGGAGTCACAGTTCACCCAGTCGGTGAGTACCTATTCGCAAGCGACGTTGACCAATACGCAGCAGCAGATTCTGCAGAAGGAGCCAGAGGCTTATGTGGTGCGCTGGATTAAGAAGTCGGAAGTGGAAAAGATCTTCGAGTCACGTAAGCGCAAGGCCATCGACATGGTTGAGGCTGCTATCAGGGCAGAGAAGAAAGGTAAGGTAGACGACGTGCTGCGTAACTATTACTGGGCATTGACACTACTGAAGTCTCTGCAGTATCCCAATGAGGTAATGTACACGGATGATGATGGCGACGAGCACGTGCTCACCAACTGGTGTAAGGAGCAGATTGACGATACCTTCGACGACCTGGAGATTATCTACGATGGTCGTGAAGGCAATGATATCCAACTGTCTATTACCTATAAAGACAAGCCTGTGAACAGTGTTGACTATAGGTATTGGGACGGTCAGGCATGGAGTGCTATCTATAGTGCCAAGGATGGCTGGGGCGTTCTTGAGATGACACCAGGCTATGAAGGTTCACAGGTACAGTTGAAAATTGAATACGAATATGCTGGTGAGGCAAAGATAGACAAAGAGGTGGAAATGGTATTGAATGCCGTTAAAGGTACACCGATGCCCGATGCCTTTTATAATGTAAGGTTGCAAAATAAAGAGAAACCGAAGGAGAGGGCAGAACGCCAACAGAAGATGGCATCGGAATCGTTCACCACCAATAGCGTAGAGATGATAGCCCCGCCTAAGGCATTGGAGAAGAAAGACAAGGATGCCTCTAAGTATATGAAGACCTTAGAGCAGGTGGTGGACGCCATCAAGAAGAAGAACTATGACTCGGTACGCCCGTTCTTCAGTGACGGTGGATGGGATATGTTCACCAAGTTGATGAAGTATGGAAAGGGTAAGGTGCTTGATTCATCGGACATCCGTCTCTATGACGACAATGGTAGCATGTTGGTACGTGGACTGCGTATGTCGTTCTCATTTGCATCGGGTGTCAGAAAGTCGTTTGTAGAGGATGTCGTCTTTGCATTCAATGATGACCAGAAGATTGACAATATCGCCTTTGGATTGGGTAAGACTGCCGAGGACGATATTCTGAATAAGGGTGTATGGGAAGAGAAGTCGCGCTTTGCCATCATGAACTTCCTTGAGAACTATAAGACTGCCTATGCACTGAAGCGCCTCGATTATATCCGCTCTATCTTTGATGATGATGCCGTCATCATCACTGGTTCAGTAGTAAGTAAGGCAAATAAGAACGTGAATATAGAGAACCAGTCTTCTATCAGTCAGGAAGGTAACCTGATTATCAGGAAGAACCGCCAGACGAAGGACCAGTATCTTGCCAACCTGAAGCGTTGCTTCGAGCGCAACGAGTTTGTGAACATCAGGTTCTCTAATAATGATGTTATTAAGATGGGTGCGGGTGGTGAGTCGTATGCTATCCAGATTCAACAGGATTACTATTCCTCTACCTATGGTGATAAGGGATATCTGATGCTGATGGTTGACATCAACCAGCCCACCAGACCACTGATTAAACTAAGAACCTGGCAACCCGAGAAAGATCCCGATTTCGGACTTTACGGACCAGGCGACTTTTAAATAAGATAATATTATTAACCAAAACATTTTAATTATGAAGACAATGAAATTTTTTGTAATGTTGGTTGCGCTGTCATTCTCTATGAGCGCAATGGGTCAGAGTTCTGTTCAGCAGAAACTGAAAGAAAACAAAACAGCCTTGAAAAAGGAAGAAATCTCGAAGGATGCCAAGAAAGAGGCCAAACGACTGAAGAAGGAAGGATGGACAGTGGCACCAGGTGGACTGCCCTTGGAGAAACAGGTTAATCGTCTGTATATGTTTACAGAACAGGTTGACGACGATATGAATCAACTCTATTACGATGGTATGGGTCGTGCTACGGCAGAGAACTTCGCTGCAGCACAGATTCAGGCAACGGAACTTGCCCGCATGGATTTGGCAAGCAAGATCAGTTCTGAAGCAACGGGTATTGTAGATAATCTGGTAGCCAACAAGATGCTTGCTGACGATCAGGCTGCTTCTATCACCACAACGATGGTAGAGAACAAGACTATCTTCTCGCAGAAGTTAGGTCGTTTGCAGACACCTATGGTTGTTACCCGTGAACTTCCTAATAGAAACAAGGAAGTGATGGTACGTGTCATCACCAAGGCATCTGCTATTCAGGAAATTGCAAAAGAAGCCATCCGTGCCGAATTGGAAAAGGACGGCAAAGAGTTGAGCGAAGAACTGAAGGCTTATTTGGGTAAGGATTAATGGATAGACTCTGGAGATACTTCGTCGTAACGATTCTCTCATTCTGCGTGGTGGGAATCTATTTTCTGGCGGCTTTCAATCTGAAAGTCTTCAACCCTGTTGCTGAAATCCTTGACGACTACTCGTTTACCGACTTTTACTATAAGTTGCTTGACGGGGCAGGCGATAGGGATACCAGTCGAATAGTGACCATCGTGGATATGACGGAGTTGACCAGTCGTCGCGATTTTGCAGACTTGTTTATTGGCGTTGACGCTCTCCATCCCAAAGCGGTGGGCGTCGACGTCGTATTCGAAGGCTATAAGGAGGACGTATTAGGCGATACGATGGTTGCCGTCGCAGCCCGCGCAGTGCATAACTACGTCTTCTCATACAAGATTATCGACAGTATGGATGGAGAGACCGTACACTCGTTCTTCACACCCAACGACTCGGTTACTGAGGGCTTTACCAATATGCCTCGCCAACTTTATGGCGGCATGAAGCGCAGTGTGAGTATCGGACGTGATGTGGGAGGAGTGGTACAACCCTCGTTCATCAAGAGGGTAGCGGAAATCTATGCTGGACAGGAACTTGTACCATTAGAAGACAAGGACTTGAGTATCAATTTCTCACCGAAGTATTATAACATCGTGTCTTACGATTCCATCAATGAATACCGTGATCTGATAGAGGACCATCTGGTGTTAATTGGTGCGATGAAGGAGGAAGGTGATATGCACTATACGCCGCAAGGTAAGATTGCCGGTGTCGAGTTGCTTGCCTATGCTGCCGAGACGATGCTCATGCAGTCGGAAATCAAGCACGCCTCTATAGGTGTTACGGTGGTGGTATCGTTCATCATCGTATTCCTGTCGGTCATCCTGTTGTCTTCGTACAAGCGTTTTACTAGAAGTAAGAAAACACTGATGCATGTCATCTTGTCGACCTCTCTGATACGAGGTCTGCTGGTATGTCTCTGGTTGTCGCTGATTGTGTGGATTACCTTCATACTCTTCTGTCGTTACAACTACAGCATCAGTCTGGTGATAGCCATGTCTGCAATAGCCCTTATCTATATAGCAGAGAATTTGTATGATACCGTTAGGGATACCATATTATTTAAGAAACAAAAGAATCATGAATCGTAAGAAGATCATTGCTCTGTGGCTGTTTCTGCTCATTCCTTTGACGATGATGGCGCAGAAGGACAACGTCTCGTATATCGTTTCCAAAGTGACTGGACGCGTGGAGGTGATAACGCCGCAGGGGAAACAGAAGGTGGAGAAAGGTGACGTGCTGAAAGCCGATGCCACCATCAACGTCTCGTTCAGTGGTTCCATGACCTTGTTGGCCGAGAACGGCAACAAACAATACGTTATCAATTCCCCGGGTAAAGCGAAGTTAGCATCGTTCTTAGCCGATAAGCGCAATACGGTGCTTACGCTGACCGAGGACTACGTGAAGTCAGTAGTGGCACAACTGCGCAAAGAAAAGACGGCAAAGGTTCGTCGTCATAGCGACCCTGCCACAGTTACCCGTGTTCCGGCTATCAAGGACTCACTTTTCGTTGTTGAGATTGTCAAAGATTCAACGATGAGTGAGAAACCTGATACCACACAATGTCAAAACTAAAAACATCATAGACTATGAAAAGAAAAATTGTTATTATCCAATTGCTGATGCTGGTATTAGCACTGCCCATGCAGGCTCAGAATAAGAATTTCCGTAAAGACTTCGATGATTTCAAGAATAAGGCGAAGAAGGAATATTCTGATTTCCGCAAAAAGGCACTTGCAGAGTATGCCCAGTTCGTCCGTGAGGCTTGGGAAGAGTTTGGTGCAGAACCGCCCGTTCAGATTCCTGAAGAGGAGAAAGTAGAGCCGATGGTTGTACCTGGCTACGAGGAAGAAACCGCATCGTGGTTCAGTAAACTGTTTGGCGGCGGTAAGAAGGACGCCAAGGCTGAAGCCGAGAAGAAGGCAAAGAAAGAGGCAAAGAAAGAGGAGAAGAGAAGAAAGCGTGAGCAGACTAACAAGAACCTCGTTGTTCAGCAGGTTGTCGCTGCTCCTGCTCCTGCTCCCAAGCAACCTGAACCTCTGTCAGAAGTAGTTCCTGTGCCTGAGCAGCCCAACGACTATATGGCGTTCGACGTCTTTGGTACGCAGTGTCGTGTACGTATTGGTAAGAACTGTCATGTCCGTCTTACAGGACTAACTGGTGACGATGTTGCTGATGCCATTGGTGAGTTTACGAAACCGCAATTCGACAACATGCTTTATGACTGTCTGCAGGAGCGTAAGAACCATCACTTCTCTGACTGGGCATATTATCAGATGTTGCTCTCATTGACTGACAAGTTCTATGGCAAGCATACCAATGAGGGAACGTTGGTTCTGGGATTCCTCTATTCTCAGTCGGGCTATAAGATGAGATATGCCCATGATTCGAATACGCTCTATATCCTTGTAGCCAGCCAGTATAATATCTTCAAGAAGTCGTTCTTCTATGTAGAAGGTGAGTGTTACTATCTGCTCGACGATATCGATGACGGTGCTAAGTTGGCAGTCTGCAAGGCAAAGTTCCCCAAAGAAAGTCCTTTGTCACTTCAGATTTCTGCCGTACAAGATTTCACAGACAATCCTACAGTTGAGCGTACTATTACCTCACCGATGAATCCTGATTTCAGTTTCACGCTTACGTCGAATAAGAACTATATTGATTTCTATAATACTTATCCTTCGTCTTATACCGACAATAACTTCATGACACGTTGGGCGATGTATGCCAATACTCCTCTGGAGAAAGGTATCACGTCACAACTCTATCCATCTATGAAGGAGAAGTTGGAAGGTATGACGCCTCTTGAGAAAGTCCAGCAGTTAGACTGGTGGGTTCAAGGAACAGTGGATATCAAACGCGAGAAATCTGATCAGGAGTGCTTCCTGTATGCATTTGATGAGGATGTATGGGGTGCTGACCGTGCTTTCTTCGGTGAAGAGACATTCTTCTATCCTTATTGTGATTGTGAGGACCGTTCTATTCTCCTTTCTCATTTAGTCAGAGACCTTGTCGATCTGGATGTTGTCTTAGTCTATTATCCAGGACACTTGGCTATGGCGGTTAATTTCCCGGAGGATGTTCCTGGTGACCATATCATGGTAAACGGTCGTAAATTCATCGTATGCGACCCGACCTATGTTGGCTCTGATGTGGGTGAGACGATGCCCTCTATGAAAGATAAGGAAACAACAGTCATCCTGTTAAAGAGAAAAGCATAAAAGAAAAGTGGAACTCAAACGAGTTCCACTTTATTTATATCCTGTTCCATCTCACAGTAGTGGCAGGTGAGTATGCCGTCCACTACATGGAAATGTGTTTGCATCGGTTCGTTATTCGTGATGCACTTCGGGTTATTGCATTTCACGATGCCCCGTATCTCTTCTGGAGTACGTACGGTCTTTTTCTCCACCACCTCGAAGTCGTGAATGATATTCAGCACGATATTCGGTGCAACAACGGAGAGCCGGGAGATCTCTTCATCGGTAAACCATTTGTTCTCTACCTTGATAATACCTTTCTTTCCCAGTTTCTTGGAAAGGAAGTTATAGCCGATAGTAACGGGAGTTTCCAATTCGGCGAGCTTAAGCAACTGAGCCACCTGATACGTCTTCTCAGATGGGATATGGTCGATAACGGTGCCGTTCTCAATGGCGGCAACAAGCATTTGGTTCTTATTCATAACTTCAGGCGCTTTACTTAATGATCGTTTTGTCTTTCTTCACTTCCTCCAGACTAATACCAAGGACATCGCAGAAAATTGCCTCACGGGCAAAGAGACCGTTGCCTGCCTGTTGGATATAGTAGGCATGGGGATTGTCGTCCACATCATAGGCAATCTCATTGACACGGGGCAGCGGATGCAGGATTCTCATATTCGGCTTGGCGAGACGGAGCATATCGTTATTGAGGATATACACGTTCTTCACGCGCTCGTATTCCATCAGGTCAGAGAAACGCTCCTTCTGTACACGTGTCATATAGAGGATGTCCGCATCGGCAATCACCTTCTCATTGAAGGCAGTATGCTCTTGGTACTTGATACCATGTTCCTTGCAGTAGAGTTTGTATTCATTGGGCATGGCAAGTTCCTTGGGGGCAATGAAGTGGAACGTAGGATTGAAGTGGCGCATTGCCATAATCAGTGAGTGTACCGTACGTCCGTATTTCAAATCACCTACCAGATAGATATTCAAGTTATCGAGTGTGCCCTGTGTCTTGTAGATGCTATAGAGGTCGAGCATACACTGAGAGGGATGCTGATGGGCTCCGTCGCCAGCATTGACGATGGGTACATCCGTTACCTCAGAGGCATATTGTGCAGCACCTTCTATGAAATGTCGCATGACAATGACATCCGCATAGTTCGCCACCATCGAGATAGTATCCTTGAGCGTCTCACCTTTTGTACCACTGGTAATCTTTGGGTCGGCAAAACCGATGACGCGGGCACCCAGACGGTTGGCTGCCGTCTCGAAACTCAGTCGTGTACGAGTAGAGGGCTCGAAGAAGAGCGTTGCCACTACGCGTCCTTTCAGTAGTTCACGGTTGGGATGCTTCTCAAACTCTTGTGCCATCTCAATCATATAGAGAATCTTCTCACGCGTGAGATCTGCGATGGTTACAAAGTCATGCTTTTCCATATTGTTTTCTTTAGGTGTTGATTTATCATGGCAAAGGTACGGCATTTTTTTGACATCTGAGCAGTTTACGTACATTTTATTTTGTATTTTACCTAATTTA
>Ga0310690_10010580_pt1 | contig 11468 bp, 3 predicted proteins | sample AusTroGonzalo_MG_2_FD_207661 | JGI IMG/M metagenome (GOLD analysis project Ga0310690, IMG submission 207661) | Bovine rumen microbial communities from tropical cattle in Woodstock, Queensland, Australia - Gonzalo_04 (v2) (version 2) | ecosystem: Host-associated > Mammals > Digestive system >...
AGGCCGAACCCCGCCTGACCATGCGCTGGAACGGGAAAACCATCGTGGACATCAGCCGGGATTTCCTGAACTCCAATGGAGCCCCGAAGCATACGGTGATTACCCCCGTGGCTTCGAGGCCCGCGACGGCGATGAATACGGATAAGCTCGCGGATTTTGCCGCGCAGATGAAAAAGACCGCGGAGGATCTGGCGGTCTGCTCCCGCAGGGGTCTTTCGGAGCGGTTTGATTCCACGATCGGCGCGGGATCCGTGCTGATGCCTTTCGGCGGAAAACATCAGCTGACTCCGGTTCAGGCAATGGTTCAGAAAATCAGCCTGGAGAAGGGCCACACCGACGACTGTTCCCTGATGGCCTGGGGGTATGATCCGGAACTGACTTCCTTCAGTCCTTACCACGGCGCATATCTGGCTGTGGTGGATTCGGTGAGCAAGCTAATTGCTTCCGGCGCTTCCTTTGAGGATGTGTATCTGACCTTCCAGGAATACTTTGAGAAGCCCGGAACCGACGGAAAACGCTGGGGCAAGCCGCTGGCGGCCCTGCTCGGCGCGTTCGACGCTCAGATGGATCTGGGGATCGCAGCTATCGGCGGCAAGGACTCCATGTCCGGTTCGTTTGAGAAGCTGGATGTGCCGCCAACACTGGTTTCTTTTGCGGTCACGACGGCGAAAACAGGAGATATCATTTCCTCTGAGTTCAAGCAGGCGGGAAATACCGTGATCCTGCTGGAGCCGGAGCGGGATGAGCGAGGGCTGCCGGTCACAGCGTCGCTGCTGGCATTGTATAAACAGATTACCGGATGGATCCGGGAGGGAAAGATCGTTTCCTGCCGGACGATTGAAACCGGCGGCAGCCTGGCTTCCGTGATGAAGATGGCTCTGGGCAACGGACTGGGCTTTACCTTTGAAAAGGACTGGGAACTGTCCGAGTTGGCAACGTGCCTATATGGCAGTTTTATTGCTGAAGTGACAGTGAATCTGCCTGTTGGCAGAAAACTCGGCACGGTTGAAGCAAAACCGGCGATTACCTGGCGCGATGACAGCGTAACATTAAAAGAACTGCGGGAACTGGGGCGGAACAAGCTGGAAAAAGTATATCCGACGCTGAATCCCGAATGGACGCCGGAAGACCGGGCGGAGGCGGACGCCTGCTGGCCGTCGGTCCGGGCAAAGGATCAGACGGAGTCCTTCAGCTTTGAGGCAAAGAGCTGGCCGGCACCGGCGGTGCGCACGGCAAGGCCCCGAGTGCTGATCCCGGCTTTCCCGGGAACCAACTGCGAGATTGACAGCGCCCGCGCCATGGAAGACGCCGGCGCGGAGGCAAAGATTTTCGTGGTCCGGAACCGGACGGCGGAAGAAATCTCCTGCAGTGCGGAAGCGTTTGCCGACGAGGTCCGAAAGAGTCAGATGATTTTTATTCCGGGCGGCTTTTCCGGCGGCGACGAACCGGACGGCAGCGCAAAGTTTATTACCGCGTTTTTCCGGAACGGGGAGATCAGCGAAGCCGTCACGGAGCTGCTGGAAAAGCGGGACGGCCTGATGTGCGGCATCTGCAACGGTTTTCAGGCACTGATCAAACTCGGTCTAGTACCCTACGGAAAGATCATTGAGACAGATGCTCACTGTCCGACACTGACCTTCAACACCATTGGCCGGCATCAGAGCCGCATCGTCCGTACGCGGATTGCCAGTACCCTGAGTCCCTGGCTGCGGGGAACACGGGTCGGCGAGGTGTACAGCGTTCCGATCAGCCACGGCGAAGGCCGCTTCCTGGCGGAGGAGAGCCTGATCCGGGAACTGGCGGCGAAAGGACAGATTGCTACCCAGTATGTGGATCTGGAAGATCAGCCCTCTATGGATCTGCGGTTCAATCCTAATGGCAGTCTTTATGCCATTGAGGGAATCACCAGTCCCGACGGCCGGATCTTCGGCAAGATGGGGCACAGCGAGAGAACCGGGAAGGATCTCTACAAGAACGTGCCCGGAAATTACAACATTGGGATGTTCCGTTCCGCAGTAGAGTATTTTAAGTAAAGGGATTTTCCTGTTCTTCCAACACAGGCGCTCCCGGCACCTGTGTCCCTGAACCCATCTGGTTCAAACAGGTTTTTTGATGACAATGAAAGCGGGGAGAAGGAATATGGCCTATCTGACTGATATCGAGATTGCTCAGCAGTGTGAAATGAAGCCGATCATGGAGATCGCAAAGAAAGCTCACGTGGATGAGAAGTACGTGGAGCAATACGGCCGCTACAAGGCAAAGATCGATCCGGCCCTGATCGAAGAGACGGATCGCAAGCCCGGCAAACTGGTTCTGGTGACGGCGATTACCCCGACTCCCGCCGGTGAAGGCAAGACCACCACAACCATCGGCCTGGCGGACGGCCTGGCGCGCATCGGTAAGGATGTGACCGTGGCCCTGCGGGAACCGAGCCTCGGCCCGGTTTTTGGCATCAAGGGCGGAGCGGCCGGCGGCGGATATGCGCAGGTGGTCCCCATGGAAGACATCAACCTGCACTTCACCGGTGACTTTCACGCCATCGGCGCGGCGAATAACCTGCTGGCAGCCATGCTGGACAACCACATTCAGCAGGGAAATGCTCTGGGCATCGACGTGAAGAAGATTACCTGGAAACGCTGCGTGGACATGAATGACCGGCAGCTGCGGTTCGTGGTGGACGGCCTGGGCGGCCGGATGAACGGCACGCCCAGGGAAGACGGGTTTGATATTACCGTAGCCAGCGAGATCATGGCAGTGTTCTGTCTGGCTTCCTCCATGACAGATCTGAAAGAGCGCCTGAGCCGGATCATCGTGGCCTACACTTATGACGATCAGCCTGTGACCGCCGGCGACCTGAAGGCGACCGGCGCCATGGCAGCCCTGCTGCGGGACGCTCTGAAACCGAATCTTGTTCAGACCCTGGAAGGCACGCCGGCGTTTGTCCATGGCGGGCCCTTCGCGAACATCGCCCACGGCTGCAACTCCGTGATGGCGACCCGCATGGCCATGCGGATGGGCGACTATACGGTGACTGAAGCTGGTTTCGGGGCGGATCTGGGTGCGGAGAAGTTCCTGGATATCAAATGCCGTATGGCCGGGCTGACCCCGGATGCGGTGGTGGTGGTCGGCACGGTGCGCGCCCTGAAGATGCATGGCGGCCTGAATAAGAAACAGCTGGCGACCGAAGACCTGACAGCGTTGGAAAAGGGAATCCCGAACCTGCTGCGCCATGTGAACAACATCAAGAAAGTGTATCAACTGCCCTGCGTGGTGGCGATCAACCGCTTCCCGACCGACACGGACGCGGAGATTGATTTCATCATCCGCAAGTGCCGGGAACTGGGTGTCAACACGATCCTTTCTACAGTCTGGGCTGAAGGCGGCAAGGGTGGCGAGAACCTGGCCCGCGAGGTTGTGCGTCTGTGCGAGGAAGAGAAGGGCAACTTTACCTTCTCTTATGGACTGGACGCTTCCATCGAAGAGAAGCTGGAAGCTGTGACAAAGAAGATTTACGGCGGCGCCGGGATTGTCCTGACTCCTGCGGCGAAGAAACAGGCGGAGCGCCTGACCGCGCTGGGCTTTGATAAGATGCCGGTGTGTGTGGCCAAGACGCAATACTCCTTCTCGGACGATCCTACCAAGCTCGGTGCACCGGAAGGGTTTACCGTGACGGTGCGGAACCTGAAGGTTTCCGCGGGTGCCGGCTTTGTGGTCGCCCTGACCGGCGAGATCATGACCATGCCGGGACTGCCTAAGTCGCCCGCCGCTGAGCGGATCGATGTGGACGAGAATGGGAAAATTACAGGACTGTTTTGACGGAAATACTGATTCAGATGAACCGTACTATCTTACCCGACAGCGGAGCAATCCGTTGTCGGGTTTTTAATGTAAGCGTTTTTTCTGTTCTTCTGTGGAAAGAAAATGCTAATTATGATAAACTTCAAAACAAGACATATTCGTGCGTGATTGAAAAGTGCAGATTTGGTTGTCAAGACAGCTATGATCAAACAAAGAGTCGGGGAGGGAAAACAAATGCAGGTTTACACAATGAAAGTATATCTGGAAGGATGAAGACGAAGATGGGGGCGATGAAGATTAGAAATACGTTTTGCTGTTGTATTTGGGAGCGTATGAACGGAGAACATGATGAGAAAAGATTTGGTTTTTCTGGATGTTGAAGTTGTTCCCACGAACGGACGAATCAGAGACTTTGGTGCTGTTCGTCAGGACGGAGTTTCTCTTCATACGGATTCTCCATCAGAGTTCTCTGCTTTTTTGCATGGAGTCAGGTATCTGGTGGGACATAATATCGTTCGGTTTGATCTGAAATATATCCGGGATCTTGTAGAACAGACCTGTCCGGAGGTGCAGATCGTTGATACACTGTATCTGTCTGCTTTACTGTTTCCAGCAAAACCATATCATCGACTTCTGAAAGACGATAAACTGCAGTCGGAGGAACTGAACAATCCGCTGAATGACGCGATCAAGTGCAAAGAACTATTTGATGATGAGATAACAGCCTATCTGAAGCTTCCTGAGGAAACGAAGAGAATATATGAGGGACTGCTAGAGGGACAGGAAGGCCTCTCCGGCTTTTTTTCTCTGATGCAGGAGATGGAAGCCACAGAACTAACAACAGATGTGGAGACAATTCGGGAATCCAGAATGCAACTGATCCAGCATCTGTTTCGGGGGAAAATCTGTGAATATGCCGAGCTGGGGCCGATGATCCGGGAGTTGCCGGTTGAGCTGGCGTATACGCTGGCGTTGATCAACGTGGAAGACAGGTATTCCATCACGCCGCCGTGGGTGATTCGTCAATATCCGAAGGTGGAGAAGCTAATCCGGCAGTTGCGTGGGACCATCTGCAACCAGAAGGACTGCCGTTTTTGCGGAAGGCGCCTGAATGCTGAAATCCGGTTGAAAGAAATATTCGATTTTGACTCGTTCCGGGTTTATGAAGGAGAGCCTTTACAGGAAAAGGCCGTAAAATCAGCGATTGCAGGGGAATCCTTGCTGGCTGTTTTCCCGACAGGCGGAGGGAAATCCCTGACTTTTCAGCTGCCGGCGCTGATTGCGGGAGAGACTGTCCGTGGTCTTACCGTTGTCATTTCTCCGCTTCAATCCCTGATGAAGGATCAGGTAGATCATCTGGAAGAGCGGGGGATTCCGGATGCCGTAACGATCAATGGGCTTCTGGATCCGCTTGAGCGTAAAGAAGCTATAGACCGGGTAGCTAATGGCAGAGCTTCCATTTTATATATTTCACCGGAGTCACTTCGTTCTGCAACGGTAGAGAACCTTCTTACGTCAAGAAATGTTGTGAGATTTGTGATTGATGAGGCACACTGTTTCTCTTCCTGGGGACAGGATTTTCGGGTGGATTATCTGTATATCGGAGACTTCATCAGGAAACTGCAAGACAGGAAGTCCAACGGACAAACCATTCCGGTTTCCTGCTTTACAGCGACCGCAAAACAACAGGTAATCAGGGATATTCAGACTTATTTCCGACAGAAGCTGAATCTGGAACTGAAATTGTTTACAACCAAAGCTTCTCGCAGGAACCTGCAATATATCGTTCTTTTTATGCAGAACGACGAAGAGAAGTATAATGAAATTCGCAATCTGCTGCAGGCGCGGAACTGCCCGACAATCATTTACGTTTCAAGAGTGAGAAAAACGAAACAGCTTGCGGACCGGCTGGTACGGGACGGCTTTGCGGCGGAACCCTATAACGGGAGAATGGACAGCCGGGAGAAAATACGCATACAGAACGCTTTTCTGACTGATGAGGTTCGGATTATTGTTGCGACATCTGCCTTTGGTATGGGTGTTGATAAGCCAAACATAGGACTTGTAATCCATCACGACATATCAGACTCGCTGGAAAGCTATACGCAGGAAGCAGGCCGTGCCGGACGTGATGAATCACTCCAGGCGGAATGTTATGTTCTTTTCAATGAAGAGGATCTGGACAAACATTTTGTGCTGCTGAATCAGACAAGGCTGAGTATGAACGAAATACAGCAGGTCTGGCATGCGATCAAGGAGCAGACGGGCAGGCAGGGCCGGGTCAGCTGCTCTGTACTGGAGATGAGCAGACAGGCCGGATGGGATGACACGGTTACGGAAATGGAGACCCGCATTACGACAGCAATTGCCGCTCTGGAAAATGCCGGCTATATAGAACGAGGCCGGAATGTGCCCCATATCTATGCAAACAGCATTCAAGTACCGAATATGTCCGCGGCGGTGAAATGGCTGGAAAAAAGCGAACGTATGACAGAAAGCCAGAAAACGACTGCAAAGCGGATACTGAGTTATCTGATTTCCAGGAAAAATACCTACCGCGGATCTTCTGAAACAGCGGAATCAAGAGTGGATTATCTGGCGGACCGACTGGGGCTTTCCAGGAAGGAGGTTGTTGATTCTATCCTTCTGATGAGAGAAGAAGGACTGCTGGCAGACGAGCAAGATTTAGTTGCTATGCTGCAGCGTACAGACACAGAGAACCGCTCTGCAAAGACACTTCAGCATTTTCTGAGGATTGAGCGCTTTTTGCTGTACCACCTGGAGGACGGAGAAGCGCCGGATTACAGGGAACTGAATGATATGGCAGTACGTTCCGGCATGACGGATTGCTGTGTGCGGGATTTAAAAACCATAGTTCTGTACTGGATCATCAGTAATCAACTGCGCAAAGGTGTGCCGGGAGCCGGCGAGCGATCTGTGCTGTATCGGACGCAAGCAGTAACCCGGCAAAGGGAGAATCTGGACAGGCGAGACAAACTGAGCCGTTTTATTGTCGGATATCTTTTTTCGCATAAGGAAGGAATTCTGAAGCAGGAGGGGGAGGAAACGATCGTATCATTTTCGGTAAATGAAGTGGCGGATGCTTTCAACAGGGAAAGCAGGATTTGTTTCGATGGCTTTACCACCACCGGCGAAGAAGTGCAGCAGGCGATTCTTTATCTTGGCCGGATCCAGGCACTTCGGATTGAAGGCGGTTTTCTGGTTTCCTATAACGCGATTCAGATTCAACGAAAAGAAAAAAACAACAGAATCCAGTACAAAGCGAAAGATTACCAGCAGCTGAAAGAGTACTACCAGCAAAAGATGCAACAGATTCATATTGTGGGTGAATATGCCCATCTGATGGACAGGAATACACAGGAAGCGCTTCAGTTTGTCGGTGATTATTTTCATATGGAGTATCCGGCTTTTCTCGGGAAATATTTTCGGGACGGGCAGCGCAGGCTGGAGATCAGCCGAAATATGACTCCGGAAAGATACGAACGTCTCTTCGGCAAGCTCTCACCTGTCCAGATGGAAATCATCAAAGAGGATACTGCGACTGGAATCCTGGTTGCTGCCGGACCGGGAAGCGGAAAAACGCGGGTGCTGGTCCATAAGCTGGCATCTCTTCTGACAATGGAAGATATCAAACATGAGCAACTGCTGATGCTGACGTTTTCCCGAGCGGCAGCAACCGAGTTTAAAGAACGGCTGATGGACTTGATCGGAAACGCGGCACATTTTGTGGAAATCAAAACCTTTCATGCATATTGTTTCGACCTGATTGGAAAGATCGGAAATCTCGATGAAAGCGAACAGGTGATTGAAGACGCAACGAAACTCATTCTGGAAGACAGGGTTGAACGTGGCCGTATCGCTAAAACCGTGCTTGTGATTGATGAAGCACAGGATATGGACGCAAAGGAATACGCATTGATTTGTGCTATCAGGCAGAAAAATGAAGGTATGCGGATTATTGCCGTAGGAGACGATGATCAGAATATCTTTGCTTTCCGCGGCGCCGATTCCGAATTCATGAGGAAACTGATCGACGGTGAAGGCAGCAGAATGATTGAAATGACAGATAACTACCGCAGTGACCGTCAGATCGTTGCTTTCGCAAATTCCTTTGTCCGGATGATCGATCATCGGATGAAAAAGACTGAGATTAAGGCGATAAGCAAAGAAAACGGCGAGGTCAGCCTGTTCTTTTACACGGGAGGTCATCTGGAAATCCCGCTGGCGGAGGATCTTTCAGGGAACAGTCAGGCGGGCAGCTGCTGTGTGCTGACCGCGACTAACGAGGAAGCAGCCAGAATTGCCGGACTGCTGAACGGAAAAGGAATTCGGGCCTCGCTGATTCAGTCCAATGAAGGATTTGATCTGTTTAATCTTGCAGAGATCCGGTATTTTATTGCGCGGCTGGGAACCGGAAGCACAGCAATCGCTGAGGAAGACTGGGATAAGGCACGGATCGAACTGGAGCAGACATACGAAGATAGTACGATGCTTCCACTGTGCCTGAATATCATCGATACCTTTGGAAAGCTTAACAGGGTCCGATACAGATCAGATTGGGAAACTTTTCTCCATGAATCCAGGATGGAAGATTTTGAGCAAACAGATGAACAGACCGTAGTGGTATCTACAATGCACAAAGCAAAAGGCAAGGAATTCGATCAGGTATATCTGATGCTGAATAATTACGATCTTGGTACCGATGAAGCCAAAAGGGCAGTATATGTTGCGATTACCCGCGCAAGGCACGGACTGAGGATTCACACAAACAGCCGTTTTTTATCAGGGATGAAGGAGCTGGCGACTAAAGTTACCAAGATTAAAAACACTTACGGATTGCCTGAGGAGATCCTGCTGCCATTGACGCACAGGGATGTAGCGCTTGGCTTCTTCAAAAACCGGCAGATTGAGACCCGGGAGATGCGATGCGGAGAAGAGCTGATCTGGAAAGAAAAAAGGCTGTGGCAGAAGGGAAAAACGGATAAAGCCGCGGTACAGCTCTCAGTAAACTGTATGGAACGAATAAAACGTCTGGAAAACAAAGGCTACCGGATCACGTCGGCCCGGATTCGCTCTATGGTTTTCTGGAACCCGGATGATGACAATCCCGGTGATATTATGATTATACTACCGGATCTGATTTTGACATACCAAGGACAGGAACGATAAAGGATTTATTTGGCTTTCTGCAGGAAACTGAGCATTACGTAGCCTTCGACGGCGTCGGTTTTGACTTTGACCCATCCGTCCACTTCGGCGTTTTCCAAAACAATCAGCTTCTGATGACGGAAGAGCCGCATCAGGATTTCTGCGGCGGGGGAGGGCTCCGCGCGAAGATTCAGGGTGCTGTCGTCACCGATGTTTTCCACGCTTGCGAGCCAGGTGCCTTCGGTCAACTCTTCCGTGACAGGCATCAGGGTTGGCCGGGGCGTCGCAGTCGGCGCCGGACCGGGCGTGACGGCCAGGGCAGGATCCGGCGTAGACAGTGAAACGGACTCTCTGCTGTATTTTTTCAGTTTTGTGCCGGGATAGTAGAATGCAAGAATTTCTTCAAAACCGCGATGATCTTTTTTTGCCTGGTATTCGGCGCCACGCTGGCTCAGGCCAACGCCGTGGCCGTAGCGGGCGGAGGTGAGGGTGAAGGCGCTGTCGTCCTCTGTGAGGGTGACAATCTCATTGCCGGCACCGGAGATACTCAGCGCAAGGGCGTTCAGAACATCCGGGAACAGTTCCAGTGTGACGTCAAAGCTACCGGCGGAAACCGGTGGGTTTTCCCCGTCAAGCGGTTCCGGTGTCGGAGCTGGCGACGGCGTCGGTTCCTCTCCCGTTAAGTCCCGGATGTCCAGTTCCCTACTGTCTTCCTGTGGAAGAGTATGGCCGGGTTTCAGCGCCGCGGAGCAGGAGAAGGAGAGCTCCAGCCGGGTCATCAGCCGGCTTGGTTCTTTGTAGCGGGGTGTGGTCAGCTGCATGCTCCGGATTGCGTCCACCAGAAAGAGCGATCCGTCTTCCAGGTCGAAGTCATGCATTTCCGGCTTGGACTTCAATGCCTGACGGAGCAAACGAAGGAAGGCCGGCGAAAGATTTGAGCCGTCCTTTTTCAGGGTTGCTGAGCGGGTGAGACTGTCGGGATTTTCCGCATCCCATGGATCATCGGTTATTTCGAAACAGGCAGGGACATCATCACTGCCCCAGACATGCTGCGGCAATTCGGTCTGGCCGCCGTTGGAAGCGCTGTACCAAGCGGTGATCAACTTGTTTTTATATGTCAGAACCAGACCTTCCGTGCCTGTAACGGCGAGGACGGTGTTTTTATTTCGGGCATCAAGACCTTTGAAGACCTGGTTGTTGGCGGTATCCACCACATCATAGTCCGCATTGGGATCTATTTTGCTCAATGCATAGGTCCGGGCACAGACGGACTGGGCTTTCAGGGCTTCCAGCGGGAAGGAATCGCTCATTTCATAGGGCACTACACCCTGTAAATAAGTTTCCAGCGGCAGAGTCAGAACTGCCCGGATCGTATTGTCTTTAACGGACAGAGACAGATCCCCGGGATAGAAACCCGGCTGCAGGTTGAAACGGATACCGGGGATGGTATTGTCTTCCTGCTGCCGCAGGAGCGTCAGTTTTTTTCCGGCAGACAGCGAGATACCGCCGGAAAAGAGGATCAGTTTTCCGCTCCGCAGGAAGACGGTAACGTTTGTATCGGCCGAGAGCAGGAGTTCTGCTCCGTCAGCACAGCGGGCAAGGTAACGGCCTTCAAGCGTCATCCAGACAGCATCCGTCAGATTGAGACGCTGCAGGCAAACCCGAATGATCGACGGGGCAGTGTCGGGGTTTTCCGCGGCCCGGGCGGACGGCAGGATCAACACCAGGCACAGGAGCAAGAGAAGAACAAGTTTCGCACCTGAGGGTGCGGCTGGGGATGCGGGGACTTTCCGAGTGCCCGTGGCTGCTATCTTCAACACAGGTACCTTCCTGAAAACGGGGCTGTCGGCCTGTTTTCCGGGTGTGTGATCTCCCTTGTGATTTTTCGGATTGAATAATTGTGTGGAGAGATAATGATTCATTTTCCTTTGGATTCCTTTTTCCGTTGATCTGCCTTCCAGGCAAGAATCTGCTCCAGCCGTTCCTTGTAGCGGGCTTCCTGACCCTGATCAGTCGGATGATAGAAGCGCCGGTCCTTCAACGCATCGGGCAGGCACTGCATGGCGGTGATCTTTTCTTCATAATCATGGGCGTATTTGTAACCCTTTCCATAGGACAGATCCTTCATCAGGCGGGTCGGCGCGTTGCGGATGACCAGCGGAACCGGGGCATCCGGCTCTTTTTCAATTGCCTCTCTTGCTTCGATCGTGGCCATTTCCATGGCGTTGGACTTAGAGGCCAGGGACATATAGACCACAGCTTCCGCCAGGTGCACGTTGCATTCCGGTACGCCGATAAAGTGGCAGGCCTGGTAGGCGGCTACACCGACCTCCATAGCCCGGGGATCGGCAAGGCCCACGTCTTCCGCGGCAAAACGCAGCACGCGCCGGGCGATGTACAGGGGATCCTCGCCGCCCTCCAGCATCCGCATCATCCAGTAAACCGCAGCATCCGGGTCTGAGTTCCGCATGGACTTATGCAGGGCGGAGATCAGGTTATAA
>Ga0310690_10010581_pt1 | contig 11468 bp, 14 predicted proteins | sample AusTroGonzalo_MG_2_FD_207661 | JGI IMG/M metagenome (GOLD analysis project Ga0310690, IMG submission 207661) | Bovine rumen microbial communities from tropical cattle in Woodstock, Queensland, Australia - Gonzalo_04 (v2) (version 2) | ecosystem: Host-associated > Mammals > Digestive system >...
ATTAAATTTCACTTTGTTAATATACATTCTTTTTTATTGTTTTGCAATAGTTTTCATTATTTTTCATTATTTTTCTTTCAGTTTTTACACGAAAAGGCCCGGGCTTCTTGGTCCCGGGCCTGGTGTCATCTATGATTTAGAGCGCCTAAAAATTCAAGCTTGGTTCTATGAAATAATCAAAGGCGGGATAGTAGAGCATTTGGCACCGCCCGCCCGTTCGCCCGTTTCGGTTCTTTAAAATTTTAAGCTCTATTTGGCGTTCGTTTAGTCCCGGGATTTCCGAAGATTCCCTGGCCTTCGCCTGGTCTTCGTCAAAGTCCTTTTCTTCCACCCCGCTATATTGCAAACCTATAAGGCCGTCCGCCGTGTATTCAATGGCGCCCGTTTCCTTGAAAGAAGCCATAGTAATTTCTTTCTTGTAGGCGTCCCGGTTTAGGTTTGAAATGGCTATTACGGGGGTCTTGAAATCCCTTGAAATCCGTTTCAGTTCCAAAACGTTCTTATCTACTATTTGCTTGTCAGTAAGTCCGCTTTTCACGTCCGGGGAAGCCATTATTTGCATATAGTCCACAAAGACAACGGGCGGGCGCTTGTTTAGCCTTGTGAACTTTTCCAGGGTTCCACGGATTTGGGCGGCGCTTATGTCGCCCACCCCTTCAATGAAACAAAGCTTTTGCGCCTGGTCTTGCTCATAGTCCGCCATAGCTTTAAGGACCAAGGTCCCCTTGTTCTTTGATTTTTCCCCGCCAGGTTGTTGGCCGTTTTGCAAAATAAAGTTCTTTGTGGCCCCCGTGGTTATGGTCCACCCACGGGCCAGGGCTTCTTCGGCGGTCATTCTTGAAAGGCTCTTGGCTATCATTTCGTCCCGGCTCATTTCCAGGGCAAAAAATAAAACCTCTTGGGGTTCCTTGTATTGGCCGTTCTTTCCCCTGGCGCTTGCGATATAGTCCGCAATTTGTAGGGCCAGGGTGGTTTTGCCCAGGGAAGGGACGGCGCCCAAAACATAGAAGCCCCGGTAAAGGCCACCGCCTAGCGCCTGGTCCAGGTCTTCAAAGCCCGTTTGGATCGGTTTGTAAGCGGCGTTTTCCGCCAAGTGTTCCTTGAAGCTTTGGAAGCCCCCCTTAAATTCCGTTAGGAAATCCGCCTGGGCTTCTTCTTCGCAAATGGTAAGGGCCAGGGCGTTTTCGCCTTCCCAGGCGTCCAGGCGTTCCCGTGATTCCAATAAAAGGGCGTTCACGTCCTTGGGTTGGGTGGTGGCGCCTTCAATGGTGGGGAAGGGGCGGGCGGCCATAGCGATAAAGCCCCGCTTCCTTAACCCCTCGCCAAGTTCCTGGCAAAATTCCGCCCTTTGCTTTTCACGTTCCGCCAGGGCGTCTTCCATAGATTGGCCGGGCTTCGGCTTGGGCGGGTCAAAGTCCGGGACGATAACAAAAGACGGGAAGACGTGGCCAAGGTCCGGGGTTATGCTTTCCAGGGCCTTGAAGAAAAGCTTTATATAGGATTTGGAGCCAAGGCCAAGGGCGTGGGCGCCTATTTCTTCCAGGCTCATAGCGTCTATTTCGCCTTCCACGATATAGACGGGCTTTTTGTTCTTTGCCGCCCTGGAAACGGCCCTTAAATTGAAAATGTGGGCCGGGCCTACCTTCGGCTTTGCCCAGGTGTTTTTCGGGTCCGTGGCCCTCGCAAGGTAGGAACCTTTGGACGTGGGGATAATGCACCGGGAAGAAGGCGCCCCGGTCCCTTCGGCTTCGGTTTTCGGGTGGCGCCAATTCCTGGCCAAACCCACCTTGAAGCGCCTTTGGGTGTCTAGGGAAATCCCCCTGGAAAGAAGGTATTTGCCGCCGTCCCTTTCGTTTTCTTCGGCCCATTTGGTATATAGGGCCGTGAAATCATCATTTTGGGCGCCCTGGGCGTTCTTGGCGCCCCGGGCTTCTTCCAGGTGGTCCGGGACGAAAAAGGGCTTGTAGTTTGTCTTTTGTTGGTCTATGGCCATATAGGAAGGTTTCCTTTATTGTTCTTGATAATGGTCAAAATCTAACCTTCCTGGCGGCCCCCGTCAAATACGGGGGGACGCCCAATAAATAATAAATAATAAATAATAAGAAAACGAAAACCCTTATTTTATGCGGGTTCCAGGCGCATTTTGCACCGCCAGGGGTAACACTTTGCACCGCCAGGGGTAACACTTTGCACCGCCAGGGGTAACACTTTGCACCGCCGAGGGTAACACTTTTGGGGCCTGGTCTTCCCGCAAATTTCCCCTAATTGAAAAGCAAAAACGGCGTTTTTGAGCGAAAAACCGCATTTTGCCCAGAAAAAATTGTAGAAATTCCCCGCCGGGTTTTTGCAAAGGGTATGTAGTAACTTACGAGAATTAGAAATCCAGGTTTTCCAGGTTCATTTCTTCGGTGTCAAAATCCAGGTCAATTTCCCCCAGGTCAATGGGTCCAAAATCCAGGTCTATTTCGCCCAGGTCTATGGGCGGGAAGGCCAGGGGGTCTTCGTGTTCAGCTTTGCTTTTCTTGGTCATCTTCCAAATATAATTCTTTCTCGCTATTCCACGCTAATAGCGTGAGAATTTCGGCGCCGTGGGTGGTTCCTTGGTGGCCCTAAATGATCCCCAAAGTGGGGGTAACTTTCCACCCGGAAAAGCCAAAAAAGGGCGGTTCAAGCGTGGTTCAATTTTGCGGGTTTTGCCTAGAAGCTTGACTAGATAACCCGCTTTTTTTCCTATGATAAAACCGCCTTTTTCGGGCTACCCTTCGGGCTAGAAGGTGGGCGGGCGCCATTTTCCCCGGTCGGTTTTGGCCCGGTTTTGGTTCGGTTTTTCACGCTAGCTTTCACGGCACAAGGGCGCAAAGTGTGTAATTTGTGTATGTTTCGCCCGCTACATTGGCCGCTATTTGTGAGGGTGTTTGGGAGGGAACTTGGGAGGCATAAGGCCATTTTTCGCCGTTAAAGTGGTGTTCAAAGTGTATCTTTTGAGAGCTATTTTGGGCGGTATTTTGCACGATAAGGGCCAAAAGAAATGTAAACTTTCTTGGCGTTTCCTTGGCGTTCGGTAAGTGTGTTTTTAGATAGTTTAGACAGCTGGCTAGACAGCTAAACGCAAAAATCCGCATAAATGCAAATGTAAACTTTTGCCCCTTCCAGGACGAAAAAGCCCCCTTCAAGGTTTCGGGTTGGTTCGGGTTAATTAGCCCGAAAAAGGCCCCTTCCTTTCTTCGTGCAAAATCAAGCAATTTTGCACGATAGGGGCGCCCCAAAAACCTACCTACCGAAATGGGGAAGAAGGCGCCCTGGCTCGCCGTAAACCGCCGTAAATTTTGGCCGCTTCCTGGGCGTAAATAGCCGTAAAAATTCATCGTAATTCGCCGTTAGATTCCGCCCAGGTTGGTGGCGCCTTTTGGTTATAAATAACCCCGCCCAAGGGTGTAGTAAAATACGACAATAGACCCCCGGAAAGGTGTAGAAATTAGCAAACGAAACGCCCCGCCCCTGGCTTTTGTGTGCTATTTTGTGAGCTAGAAACAGAGCTAAAAACAGAGCTAGAAGGCCAAACGGGCTTTGCGCCGCTTTCCTATGTTTCAAAAAGGGCTTGGGGGTTGCGCTTTTTGGCGCTCCGGGAACATTGAAGGCGATATAGTGCGCCCGCTTGGCGGCGCCCCGTGGGTTCCATTCCTGGAAGGATTCGCCCGGCTTGTTCCCTTCTTCTATGAAAGGAAAGATATAGAAAAACGCCCCTAGCGTCAAGGCGCCCCCGCCTAAAAATCCTACCTACCGAAATTAGGGCGGGCCGGGTTTCTTGGCCCGGCCCTTCGTCAAGCTTTCAGCAAAACGGCGTTTTTAGCGTTTTTTTCCGTATGGCGTCCGTATTCGGTATAAAAACACTAGGCGCCATTTTCCGGGGCGTCCGGGTCTATCCCCGGCTTAATCCCCGCCCAGGCTTTCTTCGGTTCTTTCTTCGGCTTCGTTTGGCCCTGGCTTTTCTTCGTGTTCCCAATTTCCGCCGCCCGCTTCTTGTGCGCCAGGTTCCTGGCCCTGGTTTCCCTTGGCACCGCTTCAAAGGATAGCGTCCAAACAAGCTTACATTTTAAAACGTCTTTCCAGGTGGTCCCGTCCTTTCTTGCGGCTTCCAGGGTTATTTTGTCCTTTGTGGGTTCGCAAAAGAAATATGGTTCTTTCCCGAAAAATCCCTTTTCCATAAGGGCTTCAATGGCCTTCAAGAAGGGCTTTAAAATTCTTTCCTTGTCCTTTCTATTGGGGGCCGCCGTGGGTCGGTTCATCTTCACAAAAAGGGTTTCCACACTTATGGCCATTTCCTTTTCAAGGGTTAGGGTGGCGTCATTTTGCCACCTTATGCGGGCTTCTTCGGTAAGGATTAGGGACAAAAGGACGGCCAGGAAATCTAGTTTTAAGTCGCATAATATCGCCTGGCTTGGGAAGATTGTAGTAAATACGCCCTTTTGAAAGTCTTTCATAAAGTCCATTGAAAACGCAAAGCCCAGGAAATCAAGGCCGCCGTCTTCTTTCAGTTGCAAGGCGTCTATATACCTTACTAGCCTATTGTCATTTCCAATATAGGCGGTTCCCCAAAGTTCCTTTGCAAGCTTCGTCAACATCATATAGGCGGATTTCCTGGAAACATTGAAGGCCCGGGCTAGTTCCGCCATTTTCCCGTAAGGGTCATTTCGTAGCCTTTCCAGGTCTTCCAGGCTTTGGCCTTGTAGCCTTGGCCATTGTCCCGCTATGTAGAAAAGAAGCCTTATAGAGTTGGGCGCCAGGTTCTCTAAAATTGTGTTCTTGCTTTCCTTGAAAAGGAAAAGGGCGGTTTCCGTCTTCTTCCCGGTCCTTATCTTGGCTTCGTAGTGGTCTTCTTTTTCCACCGGGACAAGCTTATTTGAACCCGGGCCAAGTCGCAAAGCCAGGTTTAGCGGCGTCCCCACGTTCATTTCGTTGGTGTAGGGGCTTCGGGCGGTTTTATGTTTTCTTTCTTCCATTGTCTAGCCTTCTTCTTCGCTAATCCCGCAAAGCTTGTAAATACATTCAAGGTCGCTTTGTGATTCCATAAAGGTTTTGTAGCCCTTCTTGATCCGGGTAATATCGGGGCTTTCCTTGAAGGTCCTTTCTATCGCCCTTTTCAGTTCCAGGGCCTTGGGGCGCCAAAAGTTCTTTGTTTCCCAAAGGCTTAAAGCGTCTTCCCCTTCAATGAACGGGCTTTCCTTTACCCAATATTTGCCAATTTCGGGAAGGTCATAATAAAAATAGTTCCCTTTCCGTATCTTGTCCCAAAGGGCCAGGCGTTCCGGGCCGCCTTCCATATTCTCAAAGGCCTGGGCTTCTTCCTGGGCTTCTTCCAGGGTTTGGCGGCGCCCGCCTTCTATCCTGGTGGCGAAAAGGGTTATTTCCTTTAAAACCTTCCTGGCGCCGTCTTCAAGTTCTTTTAGGCGTTCGGGTTTCATAAGCCAGGCTTCGGCGCTTGCTTCAAAGCTTTGGGCCACCGCTTCAATGACTACCCGGGAAGCCCGCAAGAACAAAATATATTTGGTCAGCTTCTTGAAGGTTTCTTCCAAAAGTTCCTTTTTGGTTTCCCCTTCGTCATAGAGCTTTTGCGCCCGGTCTTCGGCTTCGCTATATTCATTTTTTGCGGCTTCCAGGTCCTTTTTGGCTTCCTGGATTTCTTTTAGATCCGGCGGCGGTCCCATAAGTTCCCAGGCCTTCCCCGGGTCCGCTTGGTGGGCCTTGCGTTCGTCTTCCAGGTTCTCTAAAATCCCTTTCTTTTCTTTTACGTCATCTTCCAGGCGCAAAGCTTCGTCAATGGCCCGGGATGGGTCGGGGATTTGGAACCCGTCCCGCAAGTATTTGTAGGCGCCCTGGATTCTCCGCAATTCCGCCAGGGTGTCTTTTAAGTCCGCTATGGTTTTTTCGTAGCCCGGTTCTATTCTCATTTCAATGATTTTCAAACACAAAACCGCCCTTTCCACGTCAGCGGCGCCCACCTTTGAAAGGATTGTAAATTCTTCATTCTTGCGGGCCTGGGCCAAAAGGGTTTCAAGGGTTTTCAAATGTATAAAGGCGTTCGTTTCGTATTCGTTGGCCTTCAAAACGTATGAGCGTAGCCAATTCATAAGAAATTGGGTTTGTGAAAGGGTGGCTAGTGTTACCCCGTAGCGGTCTTTTAACTTTTCGTAGGGCGGTTCTATTCCGTAAATGCTTGTATAAGGTTGGTCATAGCGGGCGGACCAAAAGCTATTAGCTTGCTCCAAATAAACAAGCCTACAAAATTGGCTCAAATAAAGGACCTTGCGGGCCATAAGCCTTTTGCCCTTTTCGTAGTAAGGATTTACCAAAGTTTCCATTTCCAAAAGTCCGCTAATTAGATTTCATTATTTTTCAATGCTTTTCAATGCGTTTCAAAAGGTTTCATTAAATCCCTTTTTCTATTTCCGCTAACCGTAGTTTGCCGAAATAGGGGTATTTCCAGGGGGCCTTCTACATCTTCAAACCCAAAAGCGCCTTGTAGGGTTTTTCTTCGGGTTTGCCCGGTCTATCCACCTGGACAATTTTTGAAAGTAAAAGCGTTATGTCTTCATTCGTTAGCGCCGTTTCGTGTCCCGTTTCCGGGTCATTGTGGCAAAGAAGAAGGGAACCGCACAAAAGCGGCTTTTCGTCCTTGTCAAAGGCGCTTGGCTTCGGGTCTTCTTTCATTAGGCCTTCGTCATCTACAATAATGTCAAAAAGGCGCCCGCCTATTTCCGCTTCTACTATGTCTATCAAATTGCAGTTCAAAAGCCGGTAATAGTCCGCTAGTTCATTTCTAAATAAAACGGGTTCGGCGGTTCCCTTGAAAACGTCCACGATAAAGCCCAGGTTTTCTTTTACCTGGTTTTCGGGTTCCCTTGTCTTGGTTTCTTCCTGGTTCATTTTCCCCCCAGGGCTTTTTCTATGGCGTCCCGGATTTCCGAAAAGGCGCTTATAGTTTCGTAGGCTTTCGTTTGGGTTTGTTCACGGGTGGCCCCGGCTTCGTCCATATTCCTTTCGTATTGCTCAAAGATTGAGCGCCTAATAAAAGTATGGATTAGGCGGGCGTCCTTTTCCGTTAGATCTAATTCTATTTTCATATTTCCCCCGCTTCTTCCCGTAGCTTGTAGGAAAGGGCCGCCACCTTTTCTTCGTCCATTTGTTCCCCGGCGTTTAGCCTATTGTAAAAGGTATCATAGAATTTAAAGCGGGTCTTGTCGCTTTCTATGATAAATTCCCCCTGGCGCATAAGTTCCCAAATAGTAAAGGCGTTCACTTTGTCCGGGCGCCGTGGTTCCGTTTCGTTGAAAATCTTGTAAAGAAATTCTTGTTTATTCATCTTTCCCCCGTGAAAGATTGTTCAAAGTTATTCTTGAAAATGTCATTGAAGGCATTTGCCAAAATGGTGGCCGTGGTAAATTCCCCCTTGTAGGTCCCCGCCGCCTTCCTGGTGGCTATGCTATCTTCCAGGCGGTCCGCTATCCAATAAAGGCGGTCTTGTAGGCGCTTGAAGATTTCCGCCTGGATTTCTTTAAGCTTGTATTTCAAATAGTCATCTTCGTCTATGTCAATAGCGCCCATTTCAAACAAAAGGCGCTTTCTTTCCCAAAGGCCGTTTAGGTGTTCCCTTGCGTAGTGTAGGAAGGTGGACGCCCCGCCCGCCGTATCTTTGAAAAGCCTTTCTTTCAAGTTGTCTATTTCTTCTTCCAGGCGTTCTTTTCTTGCTTCAAAGGAGAGAGCGTTTAGAACATTTAGGAAATCCGCTTCTATTTCTTCGGCTTCCTTAAATTTGCCCGTGGCCTTCGCCTTGGCGTTCTTGTGGAATAGATCCAATAAAATGGCCTTTTGCGTGGTATTCATTCCCGCCCCCTTTTAAAGGTCTTCGTCCTGGGCTATCCCGCAAAATTCCCCACGGGCGGAAATAAAGGCCTTTTCAATTTCAAAGGCCGCTTCTACCCCTTCGGGTTCTTTCTTCGGTTCTATCGCCTTCAAAAACTTTGTGCAAAGCTTGCGCCCCGCCTTTTCAATGGCGGCCAATTCCTTGGGCTTCGTGTTTTGCATTTCGTAGCCAGGGAATTTTCCCAGGGCGTTGGCCAGGAAAAGCGCTTCTTCCTTGTTCAATTCTATTTTCATATTAGCCCCCAAATTTGCGGGCCAGGTATTTTTCCACGTCCGCCTTTTTAATCCAATAGTGGCGCCCGTGGCGTTGGCGCACAAGGTCCCCGGCGTCCAAAATCTTCTTGAAGGTGTTATAGCAAAGGCCAAGGGCTTCTTGCGCCTGGTCTAGTGTGTAGTGGGTGGCCTTCAAGTCCTTGGCCGCCTTTATTGTGGCGCTTTCCTGGCGGGCGGCTTTTGGGGCCGCCGCCTTCTTCGTCTTGGGCGGGTTGTAATTGTCTATCGGGTTCCCGGCGGTAAGGGCGCCGCTTATGTCAAAGTTTGCTTTTGTCATCTTGCTTTTCCTTTTTTACTTTATTTAAACTTTTTGATTTCTTCCACAAAGTCCAGGTAATCAAGCCCGGCGGCGTTCTTCTTGCTATACTCAAAAATTGCTTGGTGGCTTGCCTGGGCCTTTTCTATTAGGGCGCTATTTCTTATTCTCGCCTTGAAAACCTTTGAACCCATATTCTTGGCCAGGTCATTGAAGGCGGGTTCCACCGCTTTGGACAAAACGGCGTTAGGCTTGTAGTTAGTAAAAAGGACGCCCGCCACCCTTAAATTTTTGTTGGTCCGCTTTATGGCCTTTATGGTCTTTTCCCAAAATATGTTCAAGTTTTTAAGGCCCAATAGGTTGGCTTGGGTGGGAATTATAAGGGCGTTGGCGGCGTTCAATGCGTTGGCGCCCTGGCTTCCTAGTCCCGGGGGAACGTCTATTATTATATAGTCATAGGCGGCGCCCTTCAAGGCTTCTTTTAGAAGAAGGCCGCTTCCACCTTCGCCATTTAAAATTAAATCCAGGTTTGCCAGGTTAATAGATCCGGGGACGATATAAAGGCCCTTGGTCTTTGTTTCCTGGGCGGCGTCTTTAAGCTTCGCTTGGCCCGTTAGGATTTCAAAGGAACCCGGGCCGGGCTTGGAGCCCACGATAAAAGAAAGGTCCGCTTGTTCGTCCAGGTCAATTAAAAGGACCTTGCGCTTTTGGTTCGCTAGTCCCACCCCAAGGGCGTGGGCCGTGGTGCTTTTGCCTACCCCGCCTTTTTGGTTCGTTATTGCAAAAATTTTCATTTGTGCGCCTTCCAGGTTGTCTTTTCCCAATATAATTTAATTTTCATAAAATTTCATTATGTTTCATTATTTTTTATTTAATTTCGTTTGCTTTCTTCGGCGTTCCCGCTTCCTTGTCCGCTTCGTGGCGGGCTTCCAGGTATAAAAGCGCCGCCAGGGTGGTGGCCTTCACAAGGTTTCTTTGGCGCCGTTTGGACGCCGGGCGCCTGGTTTCTTCCCGTAGTGTTGAAAACAAGGTGGCCGCCGTTTCTTTCCTGGCTTGCGCTTTTTCCATATTACCCCAGGGCCGCTTCTATCCTGGCTTCGCTTTGGTTGTTTGCACGTTCCAGGGCGTGGGCATAAATTAGCGTGGTGTTAATGTTCGTATGCCTTAAAAGTTGCTTGGTTTCTTCCAGGGTCCCGCCGTTCAAAAGGTTGAGCGTGGCCGCCGTATGGCGCAAACTATGGGCCGTTAGGCGGTCGGAATTAAGCCCGGCACTTACCAAGGCGCCCTTTTCAATTCCGCTTATGCTTCGGGTGGTCAAGCGGCCCCCGGCGTTCCTATTCCCTACCCCGGCAAAAAGCGGGTCTTTCATTCCGTAGGCGCCCCGGGCGGCCAAATAGTCCCTTATAGCTTCGTAAACCTTGGCCGGGACCTTCACAAAGTCCGCCTTTTCATCTTTGCCCTTTCCCTGGATATAAAGGGCCATTTCGTCCCCGTAGGCCCGCAAGTCTTCCACGTTCGCCCGGGCAATTTCAATAGTTCTTAATCCCGTAGTAATTGAAAGGCGGATTATAGCGTAGTCCCTCTTTTCTTCCAGGGTGTCCCGCTTGAAGCTTTGCAAAAGCGCCTTGGCCTGGGCCGTGGTCAAGTAATCCTTTTTGAAGCCCGCCCCTATCCTGGCGCATTTGATTTTTGCGGTTATGTTCTTGTAGATTCCTTCCTGGTCAAGCCATTGAAAGAAAAGCTTTACGGCGGTCAAGTAAAGGCGGGCCGTGGTGGGCTTCTTCCCTTCGGCTTCCATTTTTTCCTTATAGGCGATAATGTCCAGGCGGGTGGGTTCCGTGATTCCACGGGCGCCCAGGAAATTGAAAAATTGCTTTAAGGCCTTCTTGTAGGTTTCAAGGCTTCTTTGGCGGACCTGGGCAAATTCAATAAAGCGGGTGTAGAGCGCTTCAAGGTCCGGGCCGTTGCTTGCGACCAAGGCGCCTTCTTGTTCCTGGATTGTGGGTAAAGTTTCCATATTTCCGCCTTTGTTAAATTTCATTATTTTTCATTAAATTTCACTTTGTTAATATACATTCTTTTTTATTGTTTTGCAATAGTTTTCATTATTTTTCATTATTTTTCTTTCAGTTTTTACACGAAAAGGCCCGGGCTTCTTGGTCCCGGGCCTGGTGTCTTCTATGATTTAGAGCGCCTAAAAATTCAAGCTTGGTTCTATGAAATAATCAAAGGCGGGATAGTAGAGCATTTGGCACCGCCCGCCCGTTCGCCCGTTTCGGTTCTTTAAAATTTTAAGTTCTATTTGGCGTTCGTTTAGTCCCGGGATTTCCGAAGATTCCCTGGCCTTCGCCTGGTCTTCGTCAAAGTCCTTTTCTTCCACCCCGCTATATTGCAAACCTATAAGGCCGTCCGCCGTGTATTCTATCGCCCCCGTTTCCTTGAAAGAAGCCATAGTAATTTCTTTCTTGTAGGCGTCCCGGTTTAGGTTTGAAATGGCTATTACGGGGGTTTTGAAATCCCTTGAAATCCTTTTCAGTTCCAAAACGTTCTTATCTACTATTTGCTTGTCAGTAAGCCCGCTTTTCACGTCCGGGCTTGCCATTATTTGCATATAGTCCACAAAGACAACGGGCGGGCGCTTGTTCAGCCTTGTGAACTTTTCCAGGGTTCCCCGGATTTGGGCGGCGCTAATATCGCCCACCCCTTCAATGAAACAAAGCTTTTGCGCCTGGTCTTGCTCATAGTCCGCCATAGCTTTAAGGACCAAGGTGCCCTTGTTCTTTGATTTTTCCCCGCCAGGTTGGTGGCCGTTTTGCAAAATAAAGTTCTTTGTGGCCGCCGTGGTTATGGTCCACCCACGGGCCAGGGCTTCTTCGGCGGTCATTCTTGAAAGGCTCTTGGCTATCATTTCATCCCGGCTCATTTCCAGGGCAAAAAATAAAACCTCTTGGGGTTCCTTGTATTGGCCGTTCTTTCCCCTGGCGCTTGCGATATAGTCCGCAATTTGTAGGGCCAGGGT
>Ga0310690_10010582_pt1 | contig 11467 bp, 20 predicted proteins | sample AusTroGonzalo_MG_2_FD_207661 | JGI IMG/M metagenome (GOLD analysis project Ga0310690, IMG submission 207661) | Bovine rumen microbial communities from tropical cattle in Woodstock, Queensland, Australia - Gonzalo_04 (v2) (version 2) | ecosystem: Host-associated > Mammals > Digestive system >...
GTGCTGAAATATTGAAAAATTGCTAAAATGTGGGAGGTGTCCTGCGCCCGGCTCGCGATCAATATGGTGTATATCTCATCCATTATACACCGTTTTACCGCTCTAAAAAGTTGTCAAAAAACGAGCAAAAATGTAGAAAAATAAAGAAAAGTGAGGAAAAACCTCACTTTTCCTAATTAAAACAGATTATTTTCACGCAAAAACTTTTCAATTGCATCGCCGGCCTTCTTAGCATCCTCTCCCTCGAGCTTTACAGACCAGTTCCGGCCGTCATTACTGACCTGTGCCTTTTCAGCAACCCCAGGAATCTTCTTCACTTCGGCAATAGCATTATCAATCTCATTGACCCAGGTCTCGGGATCGAAATGATTATAGAAGTGAGAGAAATCATTATTATTAAACAACTCAGGATAGAAGTCTGAAAAATAGTCGCAGAGATCTGTGAATAGATCTGTTATTCTATTCTTCTTTTGGAGAGTTAGTTCTTTTTTCTTCTTCTCTTCCTGAGCCTTCTTCAGCTTTTCAGCTTCCTGTCTCTTGCGCTCTTCTTCCTGCTGTTTATCATATGCAGCTTTTGCCGCATTTAGTGCGTCTGCAGCAGACTGTGCGATCTGTTCAATAGATTTGCCGGCGGCCAGTTCGGCGAGGATATCCTCTTTATTAAACATATGCTTACCTTCTTTCATTATTTTATATTTATATTATACAAAAATTTTTTAAAATTTTCAAGTGGCGCGGGAGCGTGAGCAGAGTTCTACAGATATCCTACTCCCGCTCCGGGCTTATTTTTGCTACCCTCAAATATATTATAATATAAAAATTTTATTTTTGCAAGTGATGCGGCCGGCGCTCAACCTTTTTTTTAATTATAACATAATTTTTTTAAATTTGCAAGTAATGCGGGCTTAAAAAAGTTCCCCCTAAAATATTATAATATAAATTTTTTTAAAATGCAAGTGAAGAGAGTTTCATATACGCATATTTTCTTCTCAAATTTAATTCGAAAATGAGGCTCTGATATTTAAGCTGAGCAAAGTTGTGAGCGCAAAATTTTCATATGGGCGTTCGCGCTCACGCGGTCGGGTTTTCGGGAAAAAATGTGTTGCAGAAGTGAGCCAGCAGTTGGCATATGAAATTTCGCATATGGGGTCGCGAGGGCGAACTCGGCGCCGCACGCCCGCGCGCGGGCCGGCCAGCGGCTTGTTTAAACAACCAACCCACACTTTGCACTTGCAACCTACCAAAAAGCGAAAGCAAAAAAGCAAGGGGTTAAACCCCCTTGCTCCACAGCGCACCGTCAATCTCAGGATCGACTGCAAAACAATACTTTGCAATTTCCTTCTCGATCAGCACATCTTCCAGACCTGTGTGATCTTCTTCAAAGTCATTGTTACCAGAAATAAACCTGTAAATGATTTCTGCAGTGTATCTCTTTGCAAGCCGCTTGGTCAGGTAATCATTCTCCCAGCAAAAATTATCGTATTCAGGCATCTGACCGAAAATTTTACGGCTCATCTTGAGTGTATCCCAAATTTCTACGCCGTAAGGGAAGAAATACCGAAACTTTGAGGAAGTCAGCCACCGCTGAGTCAGGTTCAGCGACCTATAATCAAATCTTGCATTGTGGGCGAACACCTTTGTAATTCCATACTGCTTGCATACATCTGCAAAGATCATCTTTACAGTCTTGAACCTGCGCAGAATCCGCTTGCCTGACTTGATGTCAGCCCAATACTGCGGAATCTTGTCCTTGAAGTATGCAAACTCCATCAGTGCAGAATCAAGGAACACGTCTGCAATCACATAGCTGTGCTTCTCATAGACTGTTCCTGCACAGTCTACCACTGCAAATCCAACATCATACACGATAGGATCATCAAGAGAGTTTGTAGTTTCAGTGTCAATCACGATAAATTTTTCCATTTTTTTTATGCAACCCCTTTCTGTGCATCTCTTGTTTACAATTAAGAGTATAGCATCACAGCACAAAAAAGTCAACCCCTTTTTTGAAAAAATTTCAAAAAAAGTTGTTTGAACAAGTGAGGCGCGCCCGGGCGCCACTTTGCATTTGCAGAATACGAGAGGGGTTTTGCAACCCCTCTCTTTGCATCACTTTGCCTTTGCCTTGCGGTGCTTTGTAAGAGTAACGCTGTACTCATCATCGCCCACCTTAAAAGTAATCTCTCTCTCAGGCTTGACAATGTTGATGTCTGAACAAGTGGACAGATTGTCCTCACCAAAACAACAACGAGTCAGATTCTGGGCGATGGTTTCGATGATTTCACGCTTTACCTCGTCAGGCTTGCGCTCACGCTTCGTAAAAGTGTAAGCACGCTTAGTCTTGTCGCCAGTAGTGATGGTGGCTGCCTTTGCAGCCTTCTTCTGCTCAGGTGTCAAGTCAGAGTTTGCTTCCTTCGTGGTCATGCGATCCACTTCTTCGTCCTCACGAATCAGGTCAATCGCTTCCTCTCGGCTCAGCTTGAGCGTCTGCATCATCTTCACAATTTGCGCTTCGGTCATAGTATCGACCCCCTTTCTTTACTGTGATTAAAGTATAGCACAGCCCACTCCAAAAGTCAACCCCTAAATTAAAATTTCTTGTTTGAACAAGCCGACCGCCCGGGCGCCCAGGGGTTGTTTAAACAACCCCCCAGTGGGCTTCAAGGTCAAGCGACCTTGAAATACGCCTTGCGCTTCACGACCTCACGCACGACCTTGTGGTCATTGACAAGAGCGGTCAGCAGAGCCGAAGCCTTCTGGTTCGACACGTTCAACCAAGTTGCCATGTCGGAAGCGGTGACAGGCTCAACCGCACCAGTGAGAAACTCAAGGATCGAGTCCTTCAGCCCCTCGTTGGCAACCTGCGCCTTGGTGGGCTTGCGCTCAGCCGAGTTCTTCTTCTCGATCTGAGCCTTGAGAGCTTCGAGCTTCTCACGAACGTCAGTCTGCTCATCATTGAGCATGTTGATAGCAACAGAGAGAGCGGATACATAAGTCATCTTGGTCATACGACACCTTCCTTTCTTTTGGAGCCTTTCGGCTCATTTCCTTTACTGTGATTTAATTATAGCACCTACGAGTTACTTTGTCAACCCCTTTTTGAAAAATTTTTCAAAAAAGTTTTTTGGCTCGCCTGACCAACCCCTTTCCAGAGCCTGTGGCATGATGTCCACGGGTTGCCGAGTTTCACGGCTTGGCTCACATTTATATACCGCAAAGTCAGGCTCCTTGCGGTGGTGGGACTTTATCGTCAAGGGCTTATCCGCACGTCTTAGGTGCTTCTCTGGGTTCTGCCTTGCTTCCCTCACCTTGTAATTGAATTATAGCACATCGGGTTTCAGTTGTCAAGGGGTTTTCTCAATTTCTTGATTATTTTTTTTCGATGGCCGTTAGGTCCGTAACCTCTAACATCTCCCCTTGACAAGTATAATGATACCACAGCCTACCCTAAAATACAAGCGTTTTATCCACAGATTATCCACAAAGTTATCCACATTACTTGTCTGAACAAGCGGCGGGGGACAAATCTGATACGCTTTTGCGCCAGGGTGCCACTTGTTTGAACAAGCGGCGGCCGCCCGGGGTTTTGGGAACTATGCGCACAATGCGCACGCACACCTGTTCGAAAACAAATTTTTGCACTTGTTTAAACAAGCGCGACACCGGGCGCCAGGGCCGTGCGCGCCCGGCCCACTTGTTCAAACAAGCGGGGGACCCTACCAACTTCCAAAAGCAAAAAAAGAGTTGGCTTACGCCAACCCTTTCAGCACATTCATAATCTCGCTTGCATCAAATGCAACCCCAGTCCATGCATCTCTATTCGGCTTTTCATCATCGAAGAGAATGTCAGCATCAGACTTTGCAAATGTCTGCTTGGGGGTGCCATACGCAACGATGTTGATCTCATCGAAAAGCACCGATGCGAGGTGATTTCTCAGCCACTTCTCCTTTGCAGCTGCAACAGCCTTGTCATACTCTGCATTGCTATTCTTTGCAAGCCAGCTGATGACTCCCACCTTGTAACCCTTGCGCTGAAGCTGATTCAGTGTCCGAGCCAGCGTTGCAAGTCTCAACAGAGGCTTTGCAGCCGCATAGGGTGTTTCATCTTTTGCAATCAGCTTTTCAAGCCAACCCTCGACCCCATACAGGTCAGCAATCGTTCCGTCCATGTCAAACCAAATCGTCATCTTTTAATTCCCCTTTCTCTTTTCTAATTGTATTATAGCACTGCTATGCTATTTTGTCAAGCATCTTTTTTATTTTTCTGCGATTTTTTCTACGGAAAATTTTTTCTAACTTGTTATGACGCTTTTTGTGAGGAATTACATGCCGACAGTTCAAATCCCAAGCGGTAAAATCTTTTGAAGTTTCTTTCTTCCAAATGTTTTTCTGCATTTTCTTTACCTCTCTTTCTATAATTATGATAACAAATGTTTTTTAATTTGTCAACCCTTTAATTATAATTTCTTGTTTAAACGAGTGCCGCGCCCGGGCAGTGCAAGGAAATACCTTGCTTACGCAAGGTATTCCTTCACAATCTTATTGAATGTCTTTACAGGAATGTCAATTCCAAAAAATCTATCATTCTTACAGAATGCATCAGGAAAACGTCTGATGAACTCTGCTCTGGTGACTGACTCGGCGCCCTCGGCAGGAATAGCACCACAGTCAATTACTGAACAGCTTTCTGCGCTGTCTACTTCAATGCCATGCTTCTGGTAATACTTAATCTCTTCTTTCATTCTTTGTTCTGGCAATCTGGTAGTCGTGCCAACTTTGGAGCAGATAAGAGAACCATGTTTGTCGTAGAATTTAAATAAGTAAACCAGCTGCTTGCCGCCCTTCAATACCTTCTTAGTTTTTAAAGTGACATGGTAGAAAGTTTTCTTTGCCTTGTCAAGCAGGTCACTAAACTTTCGAATGTAGGTCTTGATTGTTGAAGTCGCATAGCCTGACCATTTGGCTATTTCATTTACTGCAAAGCCATGAAAATCAAGATAGACTACCTGCATTCTACACATTGTTATATCATCAAACTTTTGAAACACATCAACTTTTGCCATTTTTAATTCTCCTTTTTTTGATGTTTTGTTTTCCTTGATGATTGTATTATAACAGAGTGTACTAAAAATGTCAACACTTTTTTTAAATTTCTTGTTTGAACAAGCATCAATTGTCCGGGCGCCCACTGTGCGTTTGCACAGTGGGACTTTGCAGGAGCGAGGGATTACATTCCCTCTGCAACCCTGAAGTATGCCTTGCGCTTTTCAACGAAACGCTCAAGACGTTCGCTCTTGACCTCGGCAGTCAGCAGAGCCGTAGCTTTCTGGTTGGACAGACCAAAGTATACAGCGACCTCAGTTGCGGACTTCGCACCATTCTCGCTCACGTAAGCGAAAATGTCCTCACGCAAAGCCTTGTTGGCTTCCTGCGTCTTGGAGGGCTTGCGGTTGCCGCTGTTCCGCTTCGCAAGCTGAGCTTTGAGAGCTTCCAGCTTCTCAACAGTTTCCCTGTCCTCAGCGTCAACCTGTCCACCCTGAGAGAACAGAGCGATTGCATTGTCGATAGCCATAGTATAAGTCATCTTCGTCATAGTAAACACCTAACCTTTCTTTGTGGGGCTTGTTGCCCTTATCTCTTTTACTCTTTTAGTATAGCACAGATATTCAGTTTTGTCAAGGGGCATTTTCAAGATTTTTATTTGTTGGAGGAGTGGAAGGCAAAAGAGGCGCGCGCAAGATTTTTTCTCTTCTCTTTCTCACTCTCAGGAACTCCATCTCTGTCATCCCCTTGACAAGTATAATATAACACAGCCTGCCCTTAATGTCAACCCCTTTTTGAAAAAAAATTAGAAAAAAGTTGTTTGAACAAGTTGGCCGCCCGGGCGCTTCACCGCATTAAAGCGGTGAAGACGTCCACAAAGGAGAAAAGGAGGAAATCAAAACTTTGAGAAAGAACGGGGACAGAGGGATTCGAACCCCCATTGAATGGTTAACAGCCATTTGTTCTACCCTTGGACTATGCCCCCAGTTGGCGGTTTTAAGGGATAACCGCCAACCCTGAGAGATTACGCAACCTTGAAGTAAGCCTTGCGCTTGATCACCTCACGAACGACCTTGCTGTCGTTCACCAGAGAGGTCAGCAGAGCGGAAGCCTTCTGATTGGAGATACCGAACACCTCGGCAACCTCGCCAGCAGTCTTGCCCTCGACCTGATCAGCGAGATACTCGACCATTTCGGTCTTGATGCCCTCATTGGCGACCTGAGTCTTGGAAGGCTTGCGATCAGCGGAGTTCTTCTTCGCAATCTGCGCACGCAGAGCGGTCAGCTTTTCAGCGACTTCGGCATTGTCAGAAACAGCGTTGATAGCAACATCGAGAGCGGAAACATAAGTCATCTTCGTCATAGTTAACACCTAACCTTTCTTTTGTGTGAGCACTTTGCTCATTTCCTTTACTGTGATTTAAGTATAGCACTGATTGTTTCATTTGTCAAGAGGTTTTTTTGAAATTTTTTAAAATTTCTTTTGCCCTTGTCTCTCGGAATTGGGTGGCGCCTTACCGCTCCTACCTCGCATCTCCTCTTGACAATTATTATTATAGCAGATTATTTCAGAATTACAAGACGTAATAGTGCACAAATCTCAATCGAAATTTTGTTAGTTAGTTGTGCAAAATGACGGGCGCCCGGGCGCAAAAATGCTCCTCATTTACGAGGAGCACTCAGAACAACTTTGTATTTAGTGTCAGAGAAAACCAGTGTCATTTCACGCTCGATGTTAGTCACCTCAACGCTTGCGCCCACACTTTCAAGCGCATTTTTAAGAGTTTCAATCAGCAAACGCTTGTTTTCATTTGCAGGTCTTTTCCTTTTGGAAGTGTCGAACTTGTAGACTGTGGGTTTGCGGTCAGCCTGCCTTGCTTTTTTGGCGGCTTGTTTTTGCTCAGGCGTCAACTCAAAAAGCTTTTCGCCCTTGTCGATTCTTCGATCATCTTCGATGAGTTGAATTGCTTCTTCTTCGGTGATGCCGAGAATCTTCATGTGTTTCTCAATGAGTTTTTTATCCATAGGCTTTTCCCCTTTCTTTTATTTTCTATAATAATTATAAATTATTTTTAAAAATTTGTCAAGTAGTAATTTCAAAAACTTGTTCAAAAAATCGCCCGGGCGCGCTTCACCACATTAAAGTGGTGAAGCCGACCAAAGGAGAAAAGGAGGAGAACACAAACAACTTGTCTAAATGTCTTTATTTAGGGGGGGGGACAATTCTGTCCCCCATAGGGTTTTTGGTTAAGCGACTTTGGCAAACTCTTGGCGGTTACTGTTTGTTTCAAAACAACCCAAAGAACTTTTATAGCGGGCAGATTCCCTATTAAACTGCGCCCATGCCTCACATGGGATTCGAACCCACATTTGACGGATTAAGAGTCCGCTGTGTTACCATTACACCAATGAGGCTTGCAATGTGGGGGTTTGCACCCCCACAGCAGGAGTCAGATCAGGCAACCTTGAAGTATGCCTTTCTCTTGATGACCTCTCTCACAACCGCCTTGTCATTGACAAGGGAAGTCAGGAGCGCAGACGCTTTCTGATTGGAGATGCCGAACACCTCAGCGATCTCACCTGCGGTCTTGCCATCAACCTGCTCAGACAGGTAGGAAACCATATCAGCCTTGACCTGCTCATTTGCAACCTGTGCCTTGGTGGGCTTGCGCTCTGCGGAGTTCTTCTTCGCAATCTGCGCACGCAGGGCAGTCAGCTTGTCCTTAACCTCTCCATCAGCGACAGCGTTGATAGCAACATCAAGAGCAGAAACATAAGTCATCTTCGTCATAGTAAACACCTCTTTCTTTCTTGTGTGTGCCTTTCGGCATTTCCTTTACTGTGATTTTATTATAGCATCGATTCGATCAGTTGTCAAGTCTTTTTTCAACTTTTTTTATTTTCTTTTCTCTTTCGGGTCAGCGGTGGGCGATCAACTCCACCGCCTTTGTGACCCTGCCCCTGTTTTCTGTCATAGCGATGGGGAACCGCTTTAATCCTAACCCAATTCATAATTATTCACCTAATACTTTACCGATTTTAATTTTAAATTTATGCTACTATTTTTTTAATTCTGCGGTTGTCTTGCCATTTGACTTCCCCTTTCCTTTACTGTGATTTTATTGTATCACAGGTTCTGCACTTTGTCAAGCACTTTTTTTATTTTTTTTTGGAGGTTTTTTCTTTTTGTTTCCCTCACCTTGTAATTAGAGTATAGCAGGTCAAAGCAGATTTGTCAACCCCTTTTTGAAAAAAATTCAAAAAAAGTTGTTTGAACAAGCGGGCGCCCGGGCAAAAGAAGGTTGTTTAAACAACCCTCTCAATCAGCAATCATCTGTGTAACAACCCATGTAAGGATCATAGCCGCAATCATCATCAATGTCTGCAGGCTCTTCATCAGGGAAGATGCCATCCTCACCAAAGAAGTAGTCATAGTCATCACACTCATGCAGGGGGCCGACGCCTTCCTCTTCCTTCATCATGCAAGCACCATCGCCATCATGATAGTAAGGGCAATCCCACCCATTAGCAGGACAAAAGATTTTTTCTTCCTTTTTTTCTACTGGATTCATCATGTTTTAATTCCCCTTTCTTTTGATGATTTAATTATAATACCTTTTGATTTATTTGTCAATACCCAAATGAAAATTTCTTGTTTAAACAAGTGTCGCGCCCGGGCGAAAAATGGGCAGTTAATACCACCCATGTTCTGCCCATTTTTCAATGGTTTCAACAGTCAACAAACCTGCCTGCACTCTTGAAGCTAAAACTAATTTAGCTTTGTTGGCTATTTCCTTTTTTACTTTCTCAGTAATGTCATGACCATACTTCTTGTAAACATCAAGAAACAAAGTATCAAGGCATTCGTAATGATCCTTACCGCCAACATTATACACATAGAAAATTGACAATTCATTTGGATCATTAAAATCAATTCCAACAGAGAAAGTGCAGGACAGGAAAACCTTTTCCCAAATGATGCCGAAACGGCTATCGTTTCCGAGATAATCTTTTGTATCAATAACTCTCTTGAATGTCATTTCTTTGTCCTCCCTTGATGATACTATTATATCATCCTATTGGAAAATGTCAAGAGGTTTCTCACAACTTTTTTTAAAGTTTCGTGGTTTGGGTAGCGACCCCACGTGATTCGAACACGCTCCCTGTTAAGGCTTGCCTTAGGTTATCCTTTCTCTCCTCTTGACAATGATAGTATAACATTTTCCTTTTAAAATGTCAACCCTTTTTTTAAAAGTTATTTTTTTAACAATCGCCCGGACGAAAGAGGTTGTTTAAACAACCTCTTATTCAAGGGGGACGCAGTTTGCAGCTTCCCACACAACAAGTGCAAAGTCAGTGAGTTCTCTTGCATGAATTGGAAAACTCAGTTTTGAAGCACATTCAAGAATCCACTGAAAAAGCTGACGATAGGACGGAAACCAATCACAGAGTTTAAAATCGCTGAATCGAAACATTGAATCAGGGTGCTTGGTTGAGGCTCCCCAGAGTTCAAGATAAGTGTCATGAGTATCAATACGAGAATACAGTTTATACATTTTCAAACCCCCTTAATAAGCAACTCCAAAAGTGTAGTAAATAGTAACCCAACGGCAACCACACCACTGTGCTTCACACTGTTCAAAAGAAATCGGTGCAGGCTCAGTGTTGTAATAAGAATTGTAAAAATCGACAACGGCTTTACGCTGTGCCAGCGGTACCTCTTCCCAAAGACGATTATCATAACCTGCCATTTCTCTATCTCCTTTCTATAATTAGAGTATAGCAGGTCGAGGAACGCTTGTCAACCCCATTTCAAAATTTTTTTTGAAAAAAATTGTTTGAACAAGCGGCAAGTCCCGGGCGAAATTAGGACTGACTTACTCAGTCAGTCCTAATCTTTCGTATTCAGTGCAAAGGGTCTTTGCAAAATTCGAATAGAAATCGTCACAGCGTTTTCTATTTGCTTTGTAGTAGTTAACTGCCCACTCTGTTGCAATCTTTTCAATTCTCAAATCAAAATACTTTGAATAAGTATCATCGGAATTATCTTTTTCAAGTTGCTTTTCAATTTCCTTTTTAGCTTGGTGGTCAGATTCAATAATCATTTTAGAAATAAAGGGCAGAGTGTAGGCGTGCCCAACTTCGTGCAGTAGGCTAATCATGAAGATGCTCGGAGGGTCAAAGTGAAACTCATTTGAAATGTATTGTTTAAATAAGCGGTCAGCCCTCTCAGATACCATAATAGTAAAATAAATTGTATCATCTTCATAATCATAGCTGAAATCAGAGCTGAAATCTGAATCAAGTCCAAAAGGCTCAAGAAAGGTATCTACTAATGAAACAAGCAAATCCTCATTTAATGATTTCATGTTATTACCTCTTTCTACCTTGAATCCTCACATTGTGAACGATAACAGGCTCCCAACCACAACCGCTGTTTCGAATTTCATCACAGGCTTTTTCAGCCATAAAACCATTATCAGAAACAGTATAAAAATAATAAGTGTCAGGGTCTTCTTCTTCACCTTTATAGCAAATTACAAATTCGTATTCAGAAGCGTATGATGGTATTCCTTTAAATTCCATTGTTTTCATCTCCTTTCTGATTATAAGTATAGCAGATGATTAGATGCTTGTCAATACTTATTTTTAAAAAAGTTGTTTAAACAAGCAGCAGGTGCCCGGGCACTTCACCGCATTAAAGCGGTGAAGCACTGAGAGGGGAAATGGAAAAATCAATCAGAATCAGGTTCATTCAGACAATCGTCCTGCCAGTCTTTCTCCATACGAACATAGGCAGTGCCTGTGTCGGCGTCTACAATGTTTGCGGTCATGAAATCATAAGCCACCATCAGAGAAACCGCTTTCTCGATGTAGTCGTCAATAGGACGAGTTCTATCACTCAGTCCAGAATAGGTAAACAGGTTATCAAAAACGATTTTTGCTTTGACACAATACACATGGTTAATTGTCATTTTGTAATGCTCCTTTCTTTTGATAATATTATTATAGCATAGAATAGCAGATTGTCAATACCTTTTTTCTAAAAAGTTGTTTAAACAAGCATCAATCGCCCGGGCGGCACCTCGCTTGTCTAAACAAGCGAGGCTTTGGGGCTTAGGCTGTGGCATGGCGCTCAGCCCACTTCTCAGCGAACTTGAGGGCGTGAGCCTTTGCCTTTTCGCGCCTCTCAGGCGTGTCTTCGGGATCGAAATCCTTGTAAACAGGCTCGAAATGCCAACCGCTGCCCAGCTGCTCGCAAATGTCAACAGCTTCCTGATAACCGATAACATTCTTCACGATACGTCCATTGTGCTTGATGTTGTAAGAAACCTTTGTCATTTTAAATACCTCTCTTTCTTCTTTTGGAAATTCGGGTGGCTACCGAGAACAGCTAATCAGCTAACAGAGTCTTTGTCGTGTC
>Ga0310690_10010583_pt1 | contig 11467 bp, 11 predicted proteins | sample AusTroGonzalo_MG_2_FD_207661 | JGI IMG/M metagenome (GOLD analysis project Ga0310690, IMG submission 207661) | Bovine rumen microbial communities from tropical cattle in Woodstock, Queensland, Australia - Gonzalo_04 (v2) (version 2) | ecosystem: Host-associated > Mammals > Digestive system >...
CTATGTCGAAGGTGCAGAACAAATACCGGATAATTGCCTTATATGGCGGATACACACCGATGGCCCAACATTATTACCCACACCGCGCACATCCGTCGGCGACCCGTCCATTCCGGGCACATCCAGTTGCAATCGTGTATTGGGCAATGGCCGCTGGTACGCGCATTATGATAACGGCGAATGCAGCCAAGAAACATTAAATTATCTTGGGGCAACCGACAGCCACAGTGGCAAATGGGGTTCGGTTTTCCCATATGGAGACATAATGGGCATAAGCGTATGCAGCAATATTGCCAAAGATAACGAGAATATACCACCAACGGATGAAGAAAGCGAAATTTTAGATTCCGAATATGAAAACCAACTGGCCGGCGGTGCGGACGCCGCAACCGGTGATACATGTTGGTGTAAAATACAGGCCCCCATGACATCAAGATGGGTGATGTACAACACTTTTGGCGTCAGCCAATGCCCAAGGTTTTGTGCAACATATTGTGGAGGTCTTGTTGCCACGCGTATAAGTTTTCGCACCCTAATGTTCAGTGATATTCATTAGATTTTGTTTATGCACAACCCAAAATATGTTGATGGGGACGTGACGGACGGCCACTACCGTTCGAACCAGCCATCAATTTCGTCCAAGGGGATAAATTTATAAACCGGGCGGCCGTGATTGCATTCACCGCCGTGTTCGGTTTTTTCAATATCGCGCAGCAAAGCGTCCATTTGTTCGAAATTTAATTTCTGGCCCGCACGCACAGAATGATGGCACGCATGGTTTGCTAATTTCAAATGCAGCTTTTCACTTAATTGCGCAGAATGTCCATACGCGCGAACCTCGTCTGCAATATCATGCAAAACATTTGCCCAATTCAAATCCCAATCAGACGGTTTTTCAAAAATCGCAACGGCATCTTCACCGAATGCGTCCACAACCAATCCTGAATTTTTCATTTCATCGGCAATTGATAAAATCGCGGTCACATCTTCGGCACGCATACGTACCACTATCGGTGTCAATAAAGGTTGAGATTTTATTTTTCCCAATCGCATCTTTTCATATGTTATACGTTCATGTGCGGCGTGTTGGTCAACAACAACCAAAGAATTTTCCGTCGCCGCCAATATATATTTATTTGCAATTTGCCCAATTACGCGACCCAATGGCCCCGTATCAAAAATACTATCAACCGATTCGTTTTTAATATTGGGTTGTTTGTTTTGAACGGGTGAAAATAATTCATTGTTCACGATATTCGGCGCACAGACACGCGAAGCCGTATGCAACACGCCCGTGGGCGCAAATGTGCGTGAAATAATCGGCCCATGAAAATCCATACGCACCGGTGATGACGAATCGACCGCTGATTCGGACGACATAGTTTTCGCCAACACTTCACGCAGACTTTTAATAATAAACGCGCGCACGTGATTCGGTTCCAAGAAATGCACGTCTGTTTTCGTCGGCGAAACATTTACGTCAACCATTTCCGGTGGCAAAGTCAAATATAACGCACACAACGGAAATTCCCGCGCATGCATAACATCCATATACGCCGCACGCAATGCACCGACCAAAACCTTATCTTTGACCGGCCGACCGTTCACAAATAAAAATTGATCAACCGAAGAAGCACGTCGCAATGTCGGATCCGAAATATATCCGGAAAGTTTCATACCATTTGCAGACCCCGATTCGGCCGCAACCGCGTGCATACGACCACGCACATCTTCGCCCATAACGGCAACTATGCGTTCCATCAAATCCTGATTTTTTGGAAAACGCCATTTATTATTCAACACAAAACCAACGTCCGTTCGCGCCATCGCAAGACGTTTTATAACATCCAAAATCGACATCATTTCCGCCCGGTCGGTACGCAAAAACTTTAACCGCGCAGGCGTTTTTGCAAACAGATTTTGAACACGAATCCGCGTACCGGCCTGCCAATCGGACGGACGAATTTCCCCGGTATTGCAATCCAAATGCCAACCGTTCGAATCGGCGCCATTACACGTATCAATTGTCATATCAGACACGGATGCGATTGATGGTAATGCCTCGCCCCGAAAGCCCATAAAATGAATATTCAATAAATTATCATCGGGCAATTTAGACGTCGCGTGCCGCATAATGCATTTTTCTAAATCATCACGCGACATTCCCCCACCATTATCAACAATATTTATTAATGTCCGGCCGCCGTCAACGACATCTATCATAATTTGATCCGCCCCGGCATCTAATGCATTTTCAACCGTTTCTTTGACAACGCTTGCACCATTTTCAACCACTTCACCGGCGGCAATTTGATCGACCAAATAATCAGGCAACAAACGAACGGACAAATCTAATCCTTATTCTTTGAATTTAATATCCAATATTTCATATTCACGTTCCCCGGACGGCAACCGCACAACGCAAGTATCACCAACACAGCGCCCAATCAACGCGCGCCCAACCGGCGAAGTACATGATATAACCTGTTTACCATCCGATTCTATATCGGACAAAATACGGCATTGCATACGATTTCCATTTTCATCTTCGCAAACGACACGCGCGCCGAAAACGACACGGTCGCCCGAAAGATTATCAACATCAACCACCGACGCATTGTTTATAAAGTTTTCAATATATTGAATACGTTTGTCTATCTCACGTTGTCTTTCACGGGCAGCACTGTAATCGGCATTTTCCGACAAATCGCCCAGCGACCGCGCCCATTGCACGACCTTTAATATTTCCGGGCGTTCCACTTCCTGTAATTGCTTTAATTCTTTGACCAAGGCCTCGAATCCTTGTTTTGAAATTGGTTTCTTGTCCATTTTTAATCTTCCCTATTATTTTTATGTGGGTATTATAAATATTCATTTTAATTTTGCAATTGGGAATTAAACAGGCTATAATTTTCTGATTGATATCAATAAATTAAAAAAATATGGCAAAGACGCGAATTTTATCACGATTTTTATTCCGCCGATTTTTTGGTGGCGTGGGTTTGGTGTTGCTTATCGTGTGCGGAATTATTTTCGCCGTGACTTTTGTTGAACGCTTGCCAAGCAACCCAACAATATTCGCCGCATTAAATGACGCGTGGACACGTTTAATCGAATACGTGCCGTTATTTTTGCCGTTGGCCGTGTTTATGGGGACTTTGGTCGCATATTATACACTAACACGTTCCAGTGAAGGGATTATCATTTCCGGGGCGGGTCTGTCGCCATATCAAATGGCGCGCCCTTTTTTGATTGGTGCATTTTTAATTGGCGCATTTGCAACAACCGTGATAAATCCATACGCGGTGGAATTGGGGTCAAAAAATATCACAGATGAAAAATTAAAATTGGTCGATGACGCGATATGGTTGCGCGAATCTTCGGATAACGGCTGTATAACAATGGTCGCAAAAAATATGAAGCAAGATGGCGACAACCTTGTATTCTTTAATACAACAATATACGTTCAAAACGCTGAATTCAAATTAACCAATCGCATTGATTCAGACAAAATAATTCTGTCCGATTCTGGGCTTGCAACCGAAAGCGCAAAAATATTGGAACCAAATGGCCAAACACGCACCGGCGCATGGCATTCTGATACGCGCATAACACCACAAACCGTACTGGACCGATATTTACAACCCGACCAAATATCATTTTGGAAATTACCAGAATTTATTACAAAAATGTCAGACATAGGAATTTCTGTGCGCGGCCATTTGGTTCAATTTTGGACATTACTATTTTTACCATTGACTATGATTTCAATGGCAACATTGGGCGTCGCATTTTCGCAAACCCGCCAACGCCGTAATCACAGTTTCGGATTAAAATTCGGACTTGGGATATTAACATGTTTTGTACTGTATTTTATGTTAAATATTTTTAGTGTACTTGGCGCGAACGGAACATTACCAACGTTGTTGGCTATCATTGCGCCCCCGCTTATCATAATATCTGCATCTGGGGTATTTATTGCGGGATTTGATACAATATAGAACAAAAGGAGAATACTATGCCATTGCGCAAGAAAAATACAACACGCAACAAGATAATAATGTGGACACTTATTATCATACTTGTTGTTTTAATGATAATATATTTTCCACCGACCCAAAATGTGACCGAGGTTGTTTTATATCAATAAATACAGATGAATTATATCGACGTATTTTTAGAAGCTATGTCCGCCGAAAAAGGATTCGGTCGCAATACACTTGCGGCATATGCAAACGATTTGAATCACGCAGATGCGACGTTACCAAACGGATTATTAAACGCAACCGAATCAGACATTCAATCGTACCTGTCTGGGGCCGATATATGCGCTTCATCGGTCGCCCGTCGGGCAAGTTGCCTGCGCAGTTTTTATAAATTTCTAATGTTAGAAAAAATCATCAAAACGAACCCAACCGCGAACTTGGAATTACCAAAACGTCCAAAACCATTACCCAAACTATTGACAACCCAAGAAATAGAATTATTGATATCGTCTGCGGGCGATGTACGCAATGCGATTCGTCTGCGTGCAATGATTGAATTGCTGTACGCATCGGGCTTGCGTGTTTCCGAACTGTGTGAATTGCCGATGACGGCAAACCTTGGCGACAGATTACTAATTCATGGCAAAGGCGCCAAAGAACGCATGGTTCCGGTTCACGAATCTGCGCAACATGCATTGGAAAAATGGTTGGATGTTCGTGGGGACACCGATTCGAAATATATATTTCCATCAAATTCTGCGTCCGGTCATATTACACGTGATGGCTTTTTCAAAATATTAAAAAAGTGCGCCGTTCTTTCGGGAATCGACCCCCGGCGTGTCACGCCACACGTACTGCGCCATTCGTTCGCATCACACCTTCTTGCACATGGCGCGAACCTGCGCGCGATACAAACAATGTTGGGACACGAAGACATTTCAACGACACAAATATATACCCACGTGTTGCCCGAAAAATTGGCAAGTGTTGTTGCCGAACATCACCCACTATCCGAAACCAAGGTTCATAATAAATGATAAAAAAATGTGATTTCCCAGGCTGTCAGAAAGCCGGCACATGCCGTGCACCAAAAACGCGCGACTTGCGTGAATATTGGAATTTTTGCCAAGAACATGCGGCCGAATATAATAAAAATTGGAATTTCTATGCCGATATGACACCCGAAGAAATCGAAGAAGATTGGGAACGGCAAACATTTGGTGAACCAATTAAAAAGCGTTCAGAACAAGATTCTGCGGATTATATAAAATTCCTTAATGATTTTATTACGGGACGCAGCAATTTCGATAAAATGCCACCAAAAAAATCTTTACCGGCAAACATAATGTCGGCATTCAAAATATTGGAATTACCAATCACTGCATCTTGGCGCGAAATCGGTACCAGATATCGCGCATTGGCAAAAAAATATCACCCCGACACCGCACGTGGAAAATCCAGTGGCAACGAATTTACCAAAATATCTGCCGCGTACCAAACACTAAAAAAGCATTTTGGCAAGTAAGAAAAACAACCAATTTTTTATGGCGCGCCCCGCCCTGTTGTGATATGTTATGTCCACAAAGGGAAGCAAAAGATGTATGATGTTATTATTTTGGGATCTGGTCCCGCGGGTTTAACAGCGGCAATTTATTGTGGCCGCGCAAACAAGAACACACTGGTTATGGGCGGCGACACGCTTGGCGGTCAAACGTCCACGATTCCAACGTTGGAAAATTATCCCGGTTGGCACGGATCCGGTTTGGAACTGATAGATTTTATGAAGAATCAAGCCGAATCTTTTGGCGCAAAAATAAAAACAAAAATCGCGGCGCATATTGACAACGGCCCAGATAACACATTTGTTATCACCGACACACGTGGCGAAAAATACGAAACCCGCGCCATAATTTTGGCAACGGGCGCATCGCCACGAAAATTGGAAATCGCGGGTGCACGCGAATTCTTTGGACGTGGTGTTTCATATTGTGCAACGTGCGATGGATTTTTCTATTCTGGCAAAACGGTGTTGGTCATTGGTGGTGGAAATTCTGCATTGAACGACGCACTGTATTTGTCGGACATCGCCAAGACGGTAAAAATTGTTTATCGTAAATCTGCGTTCACCCGCGCCGAAGAAATTATTCGTAAACGCGTTGCAGAAAAAAAGAATATTGAATGTATATTTAACACCGAATTAAAGAAAATATCTGCACGTCCGAATTCTGAGACCGGCGAATTAATCGCGACAACAACAAATGACGAACAAATTATTTGCGATGGAATCTTTGTCGCCATTGGGCACGAGGCAAATACGGATTATTTAACCGAAGACATTAAACGCGATGAATTGGGACGCATCGCCCCCGATGCTTTACCGGCGGGAATGTTCGTTGCAGGCGATGTTCATTCAAACATAAAAATGCAAATTGCGACGGCGGTCGGTACGGGATGCACCGCGGCAATGGACGCCATCGCATACCTGAACAAGAACGCACAATAAGAAAGGAATAAAAAATGTTGGATATAAAATTTATTCGTGAAAATCCGGATATTGTAAAGAATGCATGCCGGGTAAAAAATTTTCCAGATGTTGTGGACGATATCTTGTCATTGGACGTACGTGTCCGCGAATTGAAAACAATTACCCAAACCAAGACCGCGGAAAAAAATAAAATATCGCGCGAAATTCCAACCGCATCAGACAAGGCGCCATTGATTGCAAAATCTAAACAGATTAGTGAAGAAATTGCGAACGATATGGCGGAATTGGCGGATAAAGAAGCCGTGTTAAACGACCTTTTGCATCGCGTTCCACAGATTCCTGATGCGTCCGCACCGGTTGGTGATGATGATTCTGCAAACGTGGAAATCCGCCGGGTTGGCACACCACGTACATTTGATTTTACCCCACGTCCACAATGGGAACTTTTGGATATGAACGGTTGGTGGATGCCGGAAAAAATTGCAGGAATATGTGGCACACGTACATATTGTTTATGTGGCGAATTGGCCGAATTGGCATTGGCAATTGAAACGTATGTTATTCAAAAATTGATTAGCAAGGGTTTCAAATATATTGAATGCCCACCCGTCACAAAACCACAAACGATTTTCAATGCGGGACATTTTATGGGTTCCGATTTATCGGTTATGAACGACGATGTTTTTATGTTGACCGATACAGATCGTTGTTTGGCCGGTACCGCGGAAATAATTTTAAATTCGCTGCATGCGGATGAAATTTTACCGGAAAATGAATTACCAATAAAATACGCGGGCTTTTCAACATGCTTCCGTAAAGAGGCCGGTGCCGCCGGTCGCGACACACGCGGACTGGTGCGTTTCCATCACTTTAACAAAGTGGAACAATATATTTTCTGTCGCCCCGAAGAAAGCGATGAAATGCATGAATTTTTATTGAACAACCTGTGCGAAGTTGTCGAAGATTTGGAATTACCGTATCGCGTAATCGCGAACAGCACCGGCGACATGGGAGTTAACAAGGTTAAAATGAATGATGTCGAGGCATGGTTTCCATCTGAAAACGCATATCGTGAATTGGGTTCTTGTTCGTCCATCGGTCAATTCCAGGCACGCCGCACCAATACACGCTATCGCGAAAACGCAACAGGCGAAGTCAAATTTGTCGCAACATTGAACAACACCGGAATCGCCCTGCCCCGCGCATTGGTACCAGTAATAGAAAACCATCAAAATGCAGACGGTTCGGTGAACATACCAAAAAAACTGCAACCGTTAATGGGCGGTCGCACAAAAATCGGCGGCAAGCATTAAACAAAAAAATGCCCAAACGGGCATTTTTATTTTAACCTTTTATTTTTCTCAAGGTTCCTTAAAAACAACTTTGCGCGTTCAAACCACGACAAAGATTTTTTTGCTGTATCTTGGTGCTGCTGCTCAACAAATGCGATTTTACACAAATTGAACAACTCTTCAAGATTTGCAAAACCCTTATCTTCGTCATGGTAGTCTTTGTCACCTTTACCCAAAAGGTATCTTACGGGGGCTACCATTGCAAATTTACTAATACTAAACAATTGGACCTGCTTTTTGGGGTTACGGCCACGTAACACAGATAAATAAGTGTGACCATTCAAACTAATCGCGCTAATTTCATCATATTCATGATTACGCAAGATATCCGAACATTCCTTGATAATCGGACTATCGATTTCACAAACATTACTTTCCACCATGGGTTCTTCTATTTCTTTGGGCTCGGCCGTTTCCGAATTTTGCGAAAGTTTGTTTTTTTGCGCCGCGCGCCATTCTTCATCTTCACGTTCTTCGCATACTTTAAACAGTTTTTCCAAATCGGAAAAACCTATATAATCACTATGATAATTTATCCCGTCTTTGCCTAAAATATAATGTTTGGGGCTAATCATAGCGAATTCACAGATGTCGAACATACGGTTTTTGTCATCACGATATACATAAAAACTGGTAGGGCCCAAATCAAAAACCGTTATTTTTTTATATGCATGATTACGAATAACATCCAAACATTCTTGGATTATCGCGTTATCCGATTGAAATTTATCATTACTTTCCGCCATAATCTTTCCTTTTGTTTCCACGTCAATATACACTAAATATCAAACATGTCAATTATTTACAAACAAAAACACCGCCCATTTGGACGGTGTTTTTTTATAATCACAATTTTTAATGTGCGCGTGCGGAACGAAAACTGGCCGCCATACGCAGAAAGAAATTCTGTTTTTTATTATTATCAAATATATTATTCGCTATACGGACGATTTCCTGGGCTTGCGCCTTTGATGCAGCCAATTCTTGCTTGTTTGCGGACGTACGATTATATTCCCAATCCATAACCAATTTACAAAAATCACGGTATTCACACGACAATTTATTATTAAATATTGCATTTGTTGTATTTATATGTACCACATCTGCGGGGCTCCACACAAAATTATGCGCATCGCATCCATCACCGGTCGGCAACCCATATTTTTTTGCATATGCCATCGCACGCGCATCCCAATCTGCAATTGTCGATTCACGTGAAAAATACTTTTCTGGATTTTCTGCAACCGCATTCATATATGACAATGAACGAATCACTGTATCACAGCCCGCCGTATCCAATTTTTGTTTCCCAATATCTTTCATGACCGTGTCAACAAAACGTGCCAACACCGCACGTATAGTCGCATACATTTCAACCGTAGAATTTGGCTTTTCCGCCAAGGCACGATTTAGTTGTCTTTTCATTCTTATCTCTTGCAATGTTTTCATCTGCGACCTTTTTTTACATATTTATTTATACCAAACCCACACAAAAAGTCAATTTTTTTACTATAATTTGTTGAAAATTGAAAAATATAGTATAATCTATACCCTTAGGGCAAAAAAGGGCTGAATATATGAAAATAAGAAATATTGCGATTATTGCGCACGTTGACCACGGAAAAACGACCCTGGTTGACAATATGTTGAAACAGGCGGGAACTTTCCGCGAAAACGAACGTGTTGACGACCGCGTAATGGACAGCGGCGATATCGAACGCGAACGCGGCATTACTATTTCCGCGAAACCAACATCGGTTCTGTGGCACGATTATAAAATCAACATCGTAGATACACCGGGTCACGCGGACTTTGGCGGCGAAGTCGAACGCATTTTGTCGATGGTTGATGGTGTTGTGTTGCTGGTGGACAGCGCCGAAGGCCCCCTGCCCCAAACTAAGTTCGTTTTATCAAAGGCCTTGAAACTAGGGTTGCGCCCAATTGTTTGCATCAACAAAGTTGACCGTGCCGATGCCCGCCCCGACGAAGTTTTATCTGAAACATTTGATTTGTTCGACAAATTGGGTGCAGACGATGCGCAATTAGATTTCCCGTATCTGTATGCGGTTGGTCGTGATGGTTGGGCGGTTCGCAATTTGAATGACGAACACCGGGATTTAACACCACTGTTCCAATTGATTGTTGACCACGTGCCCGCGCCGGATTGTAATGGCACACGTTGTATGATTGACGCACCATTTACTATGCTGGCAACCACATTGGAATCAGACCCCTATGTCGGCCGAATATTGACCGGGAAAATCGAATCGGGCACCGTACGTGTCGGCCAGGCGGTCAAGGCAATCAATATGAAGGGCGAATTCATCGAAAACGCCAAGATCACAAAAATCATAGAACACCGCGGCATTGAAAAGATTTCTCGCGACAGCGCATCCGCGGGCGACATTGTTGTTGTTGCCGGATTCACCCGTGCGACCGTGGCGGATACGCTGTGCGACCCATCGGTCACCGAAGCAATTCCGGCAATGCCAATTGATCCACCGACCCTTACCATGACTTTCTTTGTGAACACATCGCCACTTGCGGGACAAAGCGGCAAAAAATTGACTTCACGTATGATTGGCGAACGCCTGTTCAAAGAGGCCGAAACAAATATCGCATTAAAGGTGACACAAAGCGAAAACAAAGAATCTTTCGAAGTTTCTGGTCGTGGCGAATTACAATTGGGAATTTTAATTGAAACAATGCGCCGCGAAGGCTTCGAACTGAGTGTCAGCCGTCCGCGCGTTGTTATGCACACTGGCGACAACGGCGAAATGTTGGAACCAATCGAAGAAGTCGTTGTTGACGTTGATGATGAATTCAGTGGCGTTGTTATTGAAAAAATGACGAAACGCAAGGCAACCATTACCGAAATGAAATCGTCCGGTGGTGGTAAAACGCGCATCGTGTTTTCTGCGCCTTCACGAGGGCTTATTGGTTATCTGTCTGAATTCCGTACAGACACACGTGGCACCGGAATTATGAACCGCGTGTTCGACAAATACGACACGTACCGCGGCCCAATCAATCAATATCGTCCGGGTGTTTTGGTTTCTATGGAAAAAGGTATGACCGCAACATACGCGTTGCATAATTTGGAACCACGCGGCGTTCTGTTTGTTGGCCCACAAACCGAAGTTTATTCGGGGATGATTATCGGTGAACACAGTAAAGAAAACGATTTAGAGGTCAACCCGGTCAAAGGCAAAGAATTGACCAATGTGCGCAGTGTGACGGCCGATGAAAAATTGTTCCTTGCACCGCCGCGCAAAATGTCTTTGGAAGAAGCGTTGTCTTATATCCAAGACGATGAATTGGTCGAGGTCACGCCAGCAACAATTCGCCTGCGCAAAAAAGAGTTGGACAGTGGTAAACGCAAAAAACTTGCCCGTGGCAAAGAAGAAATCTAAAGAAAAACACCCGCCAAACGGCGGGCGTTTTTATTGTGATTATATGAACATTTCCGCTTGATTTATCTGGGATACAATTCATATAATAAACCAAAAGGAACGCATATGAAACGGCCAATTATATCGGTTATTATCCCATGTTATAACACAGAAAAATATTTATCTGAAACACTGGATTGTGTCATTAACCAAACACTTAAAAATATCGAAATAATCTGTATAGATGATGGC
>Ga0310690_10010585_pt1 | contig 11466 bp, 3 predicted proteins | sample AusTroGonzalo_MG_2_FD_207661 | JGI IMG/M metagenome (GOLD analysis project Ga0310690, IMG submission 207661) | Bovine rumen microbial communities from tropical cattle in Woodstock, Queensland, Australia - Gonzalo_04 (v2) (version 2) | ecosystem: Host-associated > Mammals > Digestive system >...
CAGCAGCGCCGCCGACTTCTCCTGCCCGCCCAGCGCCGCGATGAGCCCCTCGGGGTCGTGCAGCACGTGCCAGCGCCACTGCCAGGCGTTCCCTTCTGTGAAATCGCCCTCCCACGAGGTCTCGTGTCCGCAGCGGTACGGGTCAAACGGCTCGCGCCACCCGCCGTCCGTACGGCGGCCGCGCATGAAACCGGTCTTGGCATCGAACACGTTCCGCCAGTTCCCGGCGCGCTTCTCGAAGAACGCGGCGTCCTCCGCGTGGCCGAGGGCGGATGCCATCCGCGCGGCGCACCAGTCGTCATACGCGCATTCGAGCGTGCGCGACACGCCTTCGCCCTTCAGCTTGTCGCACGGATAGTAGCCGTAGCGGTCGAGGAGGTCCCAGTCTTCCTTGGTCCGTCCCACATGCTTCTCCCGCAGCGTGCCGCGGATGGCCTGGTAGGCGGACTCCCAGTCGACGCCCTTGAATCCCTTGAAATACGCATCCGCAATCACCGCCACGGCGTGCGTGGCGATCATGCACTGCGAGTCCTTGCCCCACTTCGGGAGAACCGGCAGGTAGCCGACTGCCGCGTAATGCGCGAGCATGGAGTTGACGAAATCCGGCACGTATTCCGGGGCGACTATCGTGTAGAACGGATGAGCGCCGCGGAACGTGTCCCACAGCGACAGCTCGGAATAGTAGCGGCCAGACGGCATCCGGCCGATCTTGTCGTCGCCGCCGCGGTAAGCGCCATCGACGTCGGCAATGTTCACGGGCGCATGGAACATCCGGTAGAGGCTGGTGTAGAACAGCGTGCGCGTGTCGGCATCGGTGCCGTCGGCGAGCTGGACACGGGAGAGAATTTCGTCCCACTTCGCCTGCGCCGCGTGGCGCACGCGGTCGAAGTCCCAGTCTGGCAGCTCGGCGGCGAGGTTCTTCGCGGCGCCCTCGTCGGAGACTGTCGAGAGCGCGATTTTGACAAGAAGCGGGCTGCCGTCGGAGAGGTCGAACGTGTAACGGAACTTGGGCGCGTGGATCCCGCCGCCAGACGGCGGCGGAAGTTCCTCGCGGGACGCGGGAGCCTTGGAGAAACGAATATCGAAACCGATGTTGCGCCCCTTGACGAAGCCGTTGCGGAACAGGTGCCCCGAAATCCCGTCGGTCCGGTCGGTCGAGATCTTCAGTGGCTTGACCGTCTTCTTCGCCCACGTCGTGTTACCCATGCCGTAGTCGAGGTCTACGAGCAGTTCCGCCTTGTTGGTCGCACCGTATCCAATGCGGTAGAACGCGCAGCGTTCCGTCGCCGTGGCCTCCACGCGGATCGAACCGTTCGATAGCGTGACGGCGTAGTAGCCGGGTTCCGCGCGTTCGCCCGTCTTGTCGTAGGGTGATTCTGCTCCACCCGGGAGTATGCCGATGTCGGCGTAGTCGGGACAACCGCCGCCGGGATTGTGCGTCTGCGAGAACATGGTGATCGTCTTGTCGTCGTATACGTAGCCGGAGCAGTACTTCCAGCTGCCCCAGCCGGTGTCGGGTCCCGCCGCTACGATGCCGAACGGATAGGCCGCCGCCGGAAAGCAGTGTCCGTCGCCGGCCGTACCGATGAACGGATTGACGGCAGACGCCACGCCGCGCGGCGCGGCGAGCTTCACGGCGGAGCGGTCACACAGTATGAGCGGGTAGTCCACTAGCGGAAGGTTCGAGTACGTGACATGGCCATCAGTTTCCGCGCGCGGCGAAACCGCATACATGCCCCCGCGCAGCATGTCCACGAGAAGGGGATCCTTCGGCGCGAGGGCCGTCGGCACGGTGAGTTTCGCGTCGCACCGCGCCGTGTAGCAGGTGCCGGTGTAGGCACCAGAGAAGTCGAACGCCGTGTAGTAGAGGAAGAGCGGCGCACCGCTGGCCGCGCGGAACGTCGTCGCCACCGTGGGCGCGCCGGCATCGGACGCAGGGGTGACGGACACGGCGACAGAATCGTCGTACCGTGCCGTCGCGAGAAGCGCGTTGTAGTGTCCGAAAGCGTGGCAGGACATCTTCGGTCGGTACGTCCAGCCGTTCACGATGCCATGCTCGGCGGGATGCGTCTGCGTGGTAGTCGCCATCGAATAGTGGCGGGAGATGTCCGCCATCTGGAAGAAGGAGCTGCGCGCGATGCCGGCGCGGCGGTCGGTGACGAATCGGCGCAGAAGCCATTTTGCCTGGTTGGCCTGGCTCTGCCAACCTTCCTTGCAGACGCTCTTCGGCCACCAGAGCCAGTGGCCGGCCGGGAACCAGCTCGGGAAGCCGGACTCGCCCTGCCAGATTTCGACGTGTTTTCCGCCGTGCGCGTCGATGAAGGCACGCACGTCCTTGAGAACCGTCACGTAGTCGGCCGAACTGCCGGACGCGATGCGTTGCTGCTTGCGCAACCGCTCGGGGACGCGCGCGTAGGCGTGGCTGCACCAGAAGTCGATGGCAGCAGCCCCACCCAGCTCGAAGAAGTCGGTCTCCCACTTGTTGAGCGCAGGCGAACACGTGGTGCCGCCGATCTTCGCGTCGGGAATCTCCTCGCGGATCACGCCGCCCGTGAGCTTGACGAGCTTCAGGTATTCGGCGGCGTTCGGTTGGCTCGGCTGCCAGAAGTGCTTGATGTTCGGCTCGTTCCAGATTTCCCAGTGAGTGACCTTCCCCTTGTAGCGTTTCGCGAGCGCGCGCACGTAGGCGCACCATGCGGCGCGGCATTCCTCGCCGTAGAGCGTGGGCACGCACCCTACGGCCGCGCCGGTGAAGCAATTCGTCATGTAGAGCGTGTTGCCGAACGTGACGCAGAACCATGGACGGATGCCACGCCGCGTGAGGTTGTCCACCACGCCGTCCAGCACGGTGAAGTCGTAGATGCCTTTCTGCTTCTCGCAGCGGCTCCACATCGTCTGGCACCGCGCCCACTTGACGCCAGCCGCCGCCAGCGTGTCGTAGCAGCGGTCGGGATCGAACAGCCCGCGGTCAAGGCATTCGAAGCCGATTGACGCGTTGGAGGATTCCGGCAGGTCGGCAGACTTTGGAACGTCTAGCGTGCCGATGCGCTCCAGGCCCGCGATCGGCGCGTCGAACACGCGCGCGGCCGTCATGCCGCAGTCTTCGCGTCCGTCCTCGCCCGACGCGGGGATCCGCGCCCCGAACCATGCTTCTTCCACGTAAAGCACTTCGAAGTCGGCTATGCCGGCTTGAGGCGTGACGTCGGCGTCGACGTACCGCGAATCGCCGACGGTCACGAGCGAGAAGGGGACTTGCTCGCCGTTCACATACAGTGAGTCCGGCATCTTGCCGGAGGGCACTAGCAGATGGGCCGATACCTTATTGGCCGGGCTGCGCAAGTGGTAGCGGAATCCCTTGTCCGTGAAGATCCAGCGCACGTCTACGGTCTTGTGCGACGCTTCGTAGCCAGTGAGATAGCGGCCTTCGTCGAATGGCGTTACGGCCCAGCGCGGCGCGAAGCGGATTGCGCGGTACTGCGCGTCAAGGTCCTGCACGCCGGCAAGCCCCTCGTCCACCGCAGCCAGGATTGCCGCCGCGCCCCACGCGCTCGGCCCGCCGCCCTGCGGCTTGCCGGAAATGGGGTCGTACAGAAAGTAGAGCTTGCCATCGTCGCGCTTTACCATCTTCGCCACGCGGTTGAGGATGTCCCAGCCGTACGCCTCCTCGCCGCACTCGAACGCGCCGCGCGCGAGCTCGCCTGCCGTGAACGGGGACAGCGCGCCGTTCACGTACCGGCCGGGCGGATTGCCCTTGAAAGCAGGGCAGTATGCGGGGTCTATCGTGAACCATTCGGAGAAGCCTTTGGTAGTGCTTCGGCGAGTCTTGTACTCCGCCACAACGCCGCGCTTCTGCTCCAGCGTAAGCAGCCCGCGGTTGAGCGCGTATGCCATTGAAAGCGAAAGGCGATTTTTCTCGTGCGCGTCGAGCGGCTCGCAGTTGAGAGGCAACTGGTGGCAGAAGAACTTGCCGTTCCAGAGGTGCTTGAACATGTTCGCCTTCAGCGTCGCCGCGCGTTCGCGCCACTTGGACGCCTTCGCGGCATTGCCGAACCGCTCGTTGATCCACGCCAGCTGGTTCATGGCTTGGTAGACGCCCGAGTTGTCGCCGTGCATGACCGCCATCGGTTCGGAGAGAATCACGGAGCGGTTGGAGCCCGAGAGCGGATCGTTCGTGAAGTCCCACGTGTCGATCGTGTAGGGACGCATGCAGAGCCCGTGTGCCTTGTCCCAGCGCTTGGGATCGCTCGTCATGTAGTCGATGCCTTTCTCGAGGCGCGGAAGGGCACGGCGGAGCCAGTCGTCATCCCCCGTCACGCGCCATGCCTGCAGACAACCCTCCACCATCAGGTACTCGATGTCGGCCTCCAGCTCAAGACGCACGAGCGACTGGTTGTCCTCCGGATAGAGGATGCGGCAATCCGGCGGCACGAAGGTCCAGTGGAAGTCGTCGAGCTGCTTGATGAGCTCGTAGAACTGCCCGTCGGCGCGCTGCGTGTCGAGGATGAAATCTAGGAAACTCGTGAGGTCGTGTTCCCAGTGGCGATAACCCTTCATCTGGTGGACGTGGTCGCGGATCCAGTTGAGCTGGCACACGAGCGTGCGTCCGTCAACGAACACGAGTCGCCGGTCTGCCCACACCACCTTGCGCAGGTCCCACAGCGCGTTGCCGAAGTCGGCGCCTGCAGTCGTCAGGAGACCGGGGAACGCCAGCTCCCAGTTATTGTACGTGCCGCACTGAGCCCTGCCGCACCGCATGCGCGGAAGCGGATGCGCGAACGCGATCTTATGTCCCACATTGATTGCGAGCCCAGCCGGATCAGGCAGTTCGCCCTTCGGCATCGGCTGCAGCGCCGCCACCGCGCAATAGACTGCCATACATGCAGCGGCTGCAAGAACAATGGATTTCATTTTCATCTCTTTTCCTTTCACTGTACCGTCAACTTGAAATCTACAATCCCAGAAGGCCGCAACGCATTTCCCTCGAAGTGTCATCATCGTAGTTTCTTCCGGAATTTCGTGCGGCGCAAGCCAATTTCGGCGTAAGGTATCTCCTTGAAGCCGCGTGCCAGGGCCGGAGAGCCGGGGCGCAGGCGATAGTCGCCGTTCGCCGGATCGATGAACATCGGGTCGGCAAGCACCGAGTCTGCGTCCTGCCCGGCTTCGCGCCATGTCTTCCAGTCGTAGCCCGTCCCGATCCTGAACGTGATGTTGGTGGGATTGCCAGACCAGTAGACGTTGCGGTTGAACGGATTGTCGGGTATCGAGAAATGGCGCCGTCCACGCACCAGGTCGGTCTTGCCCTGGTCGGGATAGTAGAATATGTTGTTCACCACGCGTACGCCCATCATCGTCGAGCCGTCCGCGTTGAATGCGGTGGAATCCTTGTCCGGAGCCTGGGCGAGCGAGGGAAAACACAGCCAGCGCGGATCGTTGTCCACGAGGCCGTGATACTGCTTCGAGATCGCCGCGCGCCGATGGCAGACGAAATAGTCGTTCGTGAGGTTGTTCCAGGAGGACAGGGAGAGCTGGCCGCCAGCGCCTTTCGAGGAGGCCCGCGGCGCGTTGGACACGAACACGTTGTTGGAGATGGTAATCCAGCGTCCGTTGTGCAGATGGGCGCCGACGCCGTTGCAGTGATCCACGAGGTTTCCGAATATCTCCAGTCCGCCGCATCCCTCGTCGGGATAGATTCCGTGCGCGCCGCTGTGCGTCACATAGGAACCGTCTCTCGTGCGCTGGTATCCGATGGAGTGGGAGATGTGGTTGTAGCACACCTTCGTCCCCACGCCGTCCGTCCAGCCGCCGCCGTAGATCGCCCCCGTGTCGTCGTTCACAAGGTTGACCTGCCGTATGCGGTTGTAGGATATCTCGTTGAACCTGCCGTATCCGAACAGGCCGCACCGCGGCATGTCGTGTATCAGGTTGTGGCTCACGCGCACGCCCTGCCCGCCGATCCATATTCCGATGCCGTGCGAATACACCTCTCCGCAATGGTGGACGTGGTTGTTCTCGATGACGACGTCCATGCGGTCGTCCACACGGCACTCCTTGCCGTAGCTTCCCAGGAATATGCCGTTTCCACCCGTGTTGAACACGTCGCAATCCTCTATGCGGACATGGTGTCCCCGGACGTGGACGGCAGATTCCCTGAAGAAGCCGACGTCGTGTATGGAACATCCGGAAACCCTGACGCGGTCCGCTGACGAAATGTTCAGACCGCCCGCCCCATTCAGGATTTCCAGCCCCTCGATCGCGACATTGCCGCCGGCGATCGAAAGCACGGCCGCGCCGTGCGCCACCGTGGTCCGCGCCGCATTCGGATCGATTCCACCTGGCGGAATGAAATACAGCCTGTGCTCTCCGATGTCGTGATACCATTCCCCGGGGGCGTCGAGCTCCTCGAGAATGTTCTCGGCGCGCCAGCGGTCCCATGGGAAGAGCCTGTCGCGTATCTCGTCGTGCGGCGCGTCGAGACGCACCAGATCGTTGGAGACGCACTTTATGGAATACACGGCATTCCACCAGTTGTGGCGCGGCCAGGCGACAACCCATCCGTATTCCGGCTTCGACCAGCAGCGCGCCTCGCCGGGACGGAAGCGTATCTCGTCAATGTAGACGCCCATGTTGCAGAATCGGGGCGACTGCCACATCTGGATGCCGTCGTCAAGCGCACGGGCGCATCCGCCGTAAGGCTCCCCGGACACCGCGTTGGGCCATCTCGCGGGCTGCATGCGCCTCCCGTCGAGGAAGAACAGACGGCTCGTCTTGCCGAGCTTCAGAGCCGACACGTCGGCCATCCAGACATCGTCCCGTCCGTTGAACCGGACCTTTGCCCAGCCCTTCACGTCACGCGCCCCGAAGAGGCGCGGTTTCCGTCCGAAATCGTCCGCCCGCACCGTCAGTTCCGCCCAGTTGGTGTTCGCGTGCTTCCTCGTTATCATGAGCTGCCTGTCCATGGCGTAGTCGCCCGGCGCGATCCTCACCTCGATAGGCGTTTGCGTGTCTTTTCTGCGGATTGCGGCGACCTTTTCCAACGCGGCGTCTATTGTCGCGTTCGGCGTCCCGGCTCCCACGCGGATCGTGATCGTGGCGGTTTCAATCGCGCTGACAAAGCGCGCCAACCCGAAGAACGGCGTGGCCGCCAGCACGACAGCAAGCACCGTCGACAAGTTCCTACATTTCATCTTTCACAACCTCCATCATCCCTTAACGTCGCAATCACTTGAACCGCAGGTAGATCGGGCATTCGGTGAGACGCAACTTGCGTCCGGAGACGACCGGCGGCTCGATGACGTTGCCGAAAAGATCGCGGCATTCGGTCCATGGGCCGCGCGACGCCGGCACCTCCCACTCGCACGTGCCCTCGACGCTCCAGATGACAAGAATGCTACCGTCCTTCGCCCCCGCTTCCGGCGCGAACTCCGCCACGCGGAACGCATGCTTGTCGGACGAGAGGTCACACACGTACCTTTTCTGCCCCACGTGCCGGGTCAGGAACGCGACGGCGGCATACGACGGCTTGGGCGACCAGTCGTTATGGACGAGCCCGAAGTTATGCTCGGTGTAGGACGCCCTCAGCCCGTCATTTCGGAAATCGTACTGGCAGGCGTAGTCGCAGCCGGACTCCAGCGCGGCAAGGTACATCCGCACGATGCAGGCGGCTTGCCCCAGATAGCTCGACCGGGGATAGCCGCCCGCGACCTTCCAGTATTCCCCCTCGCCCGCGTAGGTCGTCCATCCGGCCTCGGTCACGCACCAGCGGTTCGCGCCGCCGTGCTTCCTCGCGAGCGCGCGATACTCCGAACCGAAGTCGCGCAGGAACCACTCGCGCTCGGGACGATGCTGGCGATGGCAGTATGGATGGAACGCCACTGCGTTGTGCGGACGCGCGATGCCGCCCGCGAGCATCGCCTGAAGAAGATAGGGGACATCCTCTCCCGTCACGCCAACGATGGCGTCGGGATTCACCCGCCGGATGGCATCATCTGCGGCGTGCGTGAACGCGATGAACTTCTCGACCCATCCTTGGTCGCTATCGCCTTTCTTCCAGTATGCCTTCTTGAACGTGAAGTTCTGCGGCTCGTTCCAGATCTCGTAACGGTCGATTCGACCCTTGAAGTGCTCCGCCGACCAGCCGGCGAAACGCGCGAACGCCTCCGCATCGACGGGATTGTCGTACAACTTGTTTCCATAGCTGAGCAGCAGGTTCATCCGGATGCCGCGTGCGAGCAGCGCGTCCACGAACCCCTCATAGATTTCGGGAACCGCGTATACGCCTTTCGTCCGCTCGCAGCTGGACCATCCTGGTTCGTCGCGGACGATCCCGATGCCAGCCGCGGCCAACAGGTCCACGAGCTGCAGGACGTTCTTCCAGCTGTAGACATGGCTCTGGGTACCCACCCAGGGGCACGGCTTCACGTCCTTCGACGTGAGACACGCGAACCAGGTCCTGTTTGACGATCCGTCCGCCGCCGTCACGTCGAGCGCGAACGCGCCGAAGCGTCTGCCCACGTCCTCGGCACGGACTTCAAGCACGCCTTCGTCCGCCTGCCGCCTGCACAGTTCGCGGCCGTCGTAATCGGTGATCCGGCAATCGACCGAATTACGTTCCGCCTGCGTGGTTTCGGCCCTCCGCGTCACGGAAAACTTGAACGACGGATTTTCGCCTGGGTAGAACAGGGCTGTGCTTCGGCTGGGGATTAACGTGATCGTCGAGGAGGGGATTTCCAAGACGCCTGCCGTTGTTTCAATCACCACGTCCGCGACGTCCAGGCATCCCGTGCGGTTGGCGCCATCCGTCTCGACGCCAAGGACGCACTCCTCGGCCGGCAGCCGCACAACGCCGTCGTTCGCCCCGCCCCAGTGTCCGACACTCTTGCGCGGATTGAATTCCAGCACCGACCATTCGCCCGTGGCCTTGAACGGCACGGACTGGAAATGCGTCTGTCCTTCCGAATCATGGACGCGGCAGAACACCCGCGTGTGTTCCAGCCACTTCGGCAGACGCAAGGTAAACGCAACGCGCGACGTTCCGGCAGGAATCTTCTCGGTGACCCTGTAGCCCACATATCGGCCTTTTGTCAAGTCAAACGACAGGCGAGCGAAGCGTCGGTTGCCCTCCTGCTCGAATCCTAGCTCGGCCTTCGCTCCCGGAAACTCGCCGCCGACCGTGAACGATCCGTATGGGAGGGCGAATCCGCCGGGCATGTGGATAATGCGCGATTCCGCCGCCGCAACGGCAGTGCAGCACACGGCAACGCTCGTCAGAACAGCGAGCTTCCTGAAACAAGCGTAACGGTCGTAGACTTTTCTTTTCATATCAACAGACCTCTAGAACAACCTTGCCACGGTTTTCGCCGCGCTCGAGCATGGCATGAGCCTCCGTGACTTCGGCGATCGGGAGGACCTTGTGTACGTACGGCACGAACTTTCGAGCCTCAAAGGCTGGCCACACGTCGCGTACAAGCCCAGCGAGAATCTGTGCCTTCTCTTCGGGCGAACGCCGCCGCAGGGTCGAGCCTATCAGGCGAAGGTTCTTGCGCCAGAGCAGGTTCACGTCAATGGTCGTCTCGGGTCCCGCCATGGAGGCGAGCGAAATCCAGCGCCCCAGCATGTTCATTGTAGCGAAGCAGGGACCCATCAGCTTGCCGCCGACGGGGTCGATGGCGACGTCCGGAGGATTGGCCTTGAGCGTCGCCACGAGGTCGTCCTTGAAGCGGTTGTTGACCACGTCCGCGCCGACCGACTTGCAGAATTCGCCGTTCTCGTCGCTCGCCACCTGCGCCACGACCTTCGCGCCGAAGACGTGCTTCGCCAGCTGGATGCAGGCAACGCCGAGGCCGCCCTCGCCGCCGTTGATGAAGAACGTTTCGCCTTTCTTGATCTCGCCCACGATCTTGATGTTGAGGTACGCCGTCGCATACACCTCCGGGATGCCGGCCGCCTCCCATGGCTCGAAACCCTTCGGCAGGGGCAGGCACATCCCCTCGGGCACGACCACCTGTTCTGCATACCCGCCGCCGCCGAGAAGGGCACACACCCGGTCGCCGGGCTTGAAGCGTCCGTTCGCCGGCGCTTCCAGCACCACGCCCGCGCACTCTAGCCCCGGCCAGAGCGGCCAACCCTCCGGCGGCGCGTAGATGCCCGCGCGCTGCATGAGGTCCGCGCGGTTCACCGCGCACGCCTCCACCTTCAGTTTCACGTCGAACTCGCCGTGGCAGACGGGATCGGGCACGTCCTGCCACACGAAGTTCTTCTTCTCGTCAATGCACATCGCCTTCATAGCTCAACTCCTTCGCTGGAATTTCGGGGACCATGTCGAAAAGAAAGCGGGGATTTTCCAACCGCGCCGCAGTCACGTCGGCAGGTCGAACCAGTTGTAGCCTGCGCTCCCGCAGACCTCGACGACTGTCGCCGCGATCGGATGGTTCCAGTCGGGACGCCGCGCGAGGGCCTTGCGGTAGGCGAGCGCCTGCTCGACGGTCTCGGTGTCTGGCGCATCGCGCCCGAGTATGTTCTCCTTGTCCGACGCTGCGTTCGTGAAGTACTTGAACTCCACGAGCTGCGCGGGCTTGGCGACACCGGGCTTCGGGATCGCGAGGAAGTCGCAACGCCCCTCGGACGAGTTGTACTCGGTCTCGAAGGAGTAAAACGTCGGCAGAACGTCCAGGCAGCGCGATGTGAACGTGGTGCGGAAGAAGTTTTCGTTGATCTTGTCGAACGCCTGCGCTGGGATTCGCGCCTTCACGTAGTGCTGCCAGAAGGCCTCGAAGATGTCGCGCCACGTGCCGTCTGCCTTCACATGAACGCGGATGGCTCCGACAAATGCGCGCCGGGCCTCGTCGACGTTCGTGAATTCCGAAAGCTCGTCGTAGTAGTCCACGAACATGTTCTTGATCGTGAGGTTCGGGATCGTGAACGTCATTTCGTCCTCGAACGTCAGGAGCCCGAGGTAGTAAAGCGCGTAGGGGAAGAACTCCTCCGAGAAGAACTTCGCCCGCCCGAACTTGGTCGAGAGCGCTGACCGGACGATGTTCTCGCCCTCGCCGCGTTCGATGTAGGCGCGCATCCTCTCCAATGCCCGCGCATTCGTCTGCGCGAGCCGACGGAACCAGCCGATGTCCGTGCGCACGTTCGCGTCGATGATGTCCGGAGGCTGCTTGCCCTTGTACGATACGAAGTTGAACAGATACCAGTTGCAGATCGTCGAGTTGTAGAGGGGTTCGGCGTCCGGCGTGAAGCGGTATCCGTCGTAGAACGCCTTCAGATCCGCGAGGACAGCCTCGCGGTTCGTCCGGTCGAAGTCGTACTCCGCGTACATGGCGTCGACATAGCGCTCCACCTGGTCCTGCGTGAAGCCGACGAGGTTGAGGACGTTGGGATTGAGGCTCATGACCGTGCCGACGTTGAAGCCGCTCGAGAGGTCGTCGAGCGTAATCGGCAGGACGCCCGTGAAATACGTGCGGC
>Ga0310690_10010586_pt1 | contig 11466 bp, 8 predicted proteins | sample AusTroGonzalo_MG_2_FD_207661 | JGI IMG/M metagenome (GOLD analysis project Ga0310690, IMG submission 207661) | Bovine rumen microbial communities from tropical cattle in Woodstock, Queensland, Australia - Gonzalo_04 (v2) (version 2) | ecosystem: Host-associated > Mammals > Digestive system >...
GTAATGTATAACCAACTCTTTGTATATTTGCAGCGCTCTTTTGGACTGGTATACTTTTAAATTATATGTTGGTATACTTTTGCGTTATCATTTACAATCTTTGCAACACAGAACAAAAAAGATATGCCAATAAATAGTCTTATACTTTCCGTCATCGCCTCGTCGATAGAGTTTGTTCTCTGTCTGTTGTGTTGCGTGAAATTGTGGAGATATCGTACAGAAGGTGATCGTTCGCGCCTGATTCTGGCAGCGAGCAGCTTCGTCTGTGTGATGACCTCATTGGGGAAGTTTGTCGATTTGATGCTAAACGGGTTTAACAATCAGTATTCGGAGATGCAGTCGCCCTTTATTGGCAACCTGGGTATATTCTGTCAGCTTGTTCTGTTCTGCTATCCCTTGGAGGTGATGCGTCCCGGTTGGTTCAGATGGCGCAATATGCTGCTGCTCTTCTCCCCGTGGATTATCTTGACGCTGATACAGGTGTCGGGCGTGTTGGATTTCCGTACTGTATATACTTTGTCGGAGATGGTAGAATATGCCTATGAGCCCAATGTCATGCTACGTTGGGTGATATCGGCAGTCTTTATACTTCTTAGTTTCGTGTTACTAATGATACCCTACAACATGATGCATAGTAGTGCGGATTGGAAATGGGTACTGAATTGGGCCGTAGGAGTAGCTTTCATGCAGTCGTTTGCCGTTGTCTACCAGTATACACATATCATCTTCTTCCATTGCGCCCATCAGATTCTCGTTGGCATATTCTATGTCTTATTTACTCAATATGAATTGAAAGTCCGCCTGTTTCCGCCATCGGAGGACGATGCAGAAACCGCAACTGACGTGACGGCAGAAGAGTCCGACATCTTACAGGAATTGAAAATTGGTGGGGGCAATATTTTGTGGAAGTGCATCAACGACATCTTAGAAACCGGCGAACTATGGAAAGACTCTGATTTGAACCTTTCCGTCCTCAGCCGTCTTGCGTTCTCGAACAGGACATATGTTTCCCAAGCCTTCAGAGAGCACAGCGGCATGACCTTTGCTGATTATATCAAACGTAAGCGAATCGACTACGTAGCGAGTCAATTGAAGAAGAATCCATCCCAGAACATTAAGAATCTTTTTTTCGAAGCAGGCTATCGCTCGTATCCCACTGCCTGGCGACATTTTAAAGAAATAAAAGGTATGTTGCCGACAGAATACACAGCTAGCCTTGTCCGCTAGATTTTGTTGATGTCGACGTAGCCGTGCATGACGGCGTAGATGGTGAGTGCTGAAACGCTCTTCATGCCGAGCTTTTCCATGATATTCTTGCGGTGGGTGATGACGGTGGTGAGGCCGATGTTCAGGCGGTCGGCAATCTCTTTGTTGATGTATCCCTGCACGATGAGTGCCATGACCTCGATTTCGCGGTCGGTGAGGATTTTGCGTTGCAGAATCTGCGGAGTGGGGGGCAGATGCTGGCCTTGTCCGTGGGCATGCTGCTCTAATTGGAGCAGCTGGCGGATGAGTTGGGGTTCGGGCTGGTTGATGCAGAGCGAATGGAATTCGGCTGGTTGGGAGGCCTCGGAAAGGGATAGGGTGAGGACGATGGTTTTGCGCCGACGCTCTGTGAAGAAGGGACGGTTGTTGAGGACGATGTCCAGCGAGACGAAATAGTGCATGTAGGCGTCGGGCTGGTTTGCCTCAAGTTCTGCCATGGAGCCGAAGGTGTCGACAGTCATGAAGGGCATGATGTTCAGCAACAGCTGCTTCAGTCCCAGCACGGCGAGCGTGTTGGCATCGATAACGGCAACCTTGGGGCGTGAGGAGGAATTCATTACTTGGCAGACTTGTTCATGAATTCCAGACGGCTCGCCTGTTCCATAACCATTGTGGCGAGGATTTCGTTTTGTGGCATTTTGCCGTTGACGGTGTCAAACAGCTGGACAAGGGCCAGCTTGCCGCCTCCCGTCTTGAGCAGATGGACGATGCAGAGGTTTTGCAGTCCGATGGTCTCGGCAAGGATGTCGATGTCGGTGCTGCCCAGTTGGAACAGTGCCAGCTGGTAGGCATCGTCGAAATTGTCGCGCATGAGTCGTTCGACGTCGCCCAAAGTGCGCATGCCCATGTGGCGCAAGGCGGCCAGATAGGGTCGCATGGGGGCTTCGTGGAGTTCGGCCTGCGTGATGGCGGCAATCTTGCTGTTCAGCTTGTCGAAGGGGCGCTTGTCGAGGTAGCTGCGGAAGGTGTCACCATCGAGGGCCACTTCTTCGAGCTGTCCGCTCTGTACGAGGCTTTGTGCGCGACGGCGGTAGTCGGCAATGGCATTGCGGATGCGGCTGAACTCGTTGTCGGCGAGTTCGAGCATGCCTGCCAGACGACTGAGGTTGCGGTGGTATTCCAGGGGCGTCTCAATCTCTGACTTATAGCCGATATCGTGTTGAATGGCCGACCAGACGTGCTGCAGGGCGGTGCGCATCTGCAGTTCGAAGCGAACCTGGTTGAGTTCGGGCATTTCCGGGTCGAAATAGAGTGATTTCGGCAGGCGGCAGATGTAGTGGAGCGAGTTGTAGCCGAAGCTGTCGAACTCGTGCATCTGGCGTTTGTCGACGGAGTTTGCCCAGTCGATCTCGAACAGCACCTCGGCCATGGATGCAATGCGGTCGACGTCTTCGTTGTAGAACGTGATGATGCGTGCACCGAAGATGTCGGTAATGTCCAACAGCGAGGTGTATTTGTGTCCTTTGCGGCGCAGTTTTCCTGCCAGCGAGTCCTCGGCCTTGATGCGAGACTCCATGGAGTTGACCTCGATGCCGCTCTGCTTGACCAGTGCACCGAGCTGGTCCATGACCACAGATTGAAGCTTCTCAAAGAGTGGCTGCTTGTCGCAGTACTCTTCGAGAAGCATTTCTCCGTGCAAATCGAGACCGTAATCGTTCATTGCTGTTTAGCGGATGTCAAACAGATTGAAGAAACCGGTCATCATGAACACTTTCTTAATCTCGTCGTTGATATGCTCGATAATGACCTTGCCACCCTTGGCTGAAGCCTCCTTGCGGATGGTAAGGAACAGGCGCAGACCAGACGAGCTGATGTACTCCAGATCCTTGCAGTCGAGGATGATTTCCTTATCGGCATTTTCCAACAGCGGTGCAATCTCCTGCTGAGCCTTTACGGCTGCAGGCGTATCAAGGCGCCCACTGACAGTGGTAAGATAACCGCCGTTTTGTTCGTTAATCTCAAAAATCATATTCTTTCAGAATTGAGTGTTATTTACTTAATGATAGCTTTGTGAGCATCATTGATTTGATCCTTAGCCTTGGCAACCTGGTCCTTCAGCTCGGTAACGGTTGTGGCATTGAGCACGTCCAGGGGAGCGAGTGCCTTGGCAACGGGCTGGATGTCAGGGTCGTACTGAGCCAGACGGTTGATGGCATCGAGAATGAGGATGATGCGGAAGGTCACGTTAGAAGCAGCCTCATCGGTGAAAGTGCTGAGGAACTTGTCGGGGTTCTGGTTAGCTACGTAGAGCTCCTCGATGAGGGCTGCAGAAGCCATCTGCCAGAAGAAGTTGATGCGACCGTTCTCGTTCATGGCGTCGTAGAGCGTGTTAGAAGTCTCATAGAGCGTGTTGGTGTCGTCGATGGCCTTGAACGAAGGATCGTTGATGTCGGCTACGAGCTTGGTGATAGCCTTGTCGTAGTCCTCGGTAGGCATCTCATAGAGAGCGGCAATCTTCTTGTCAACATTCAGTGCGCTGAGGATGCGATACTTCTCAGCCAGCGTGGTAGCTTCCTCTGCAGTAGCGGGATTGAGCAGATAGTCGGGCTTCACCTGCTTCTCTTCCTTGGTCAGCTTCAGACCGTCGTCGCCGTCAGACAGGAAGGGGAGCTGCTTCAGCTTACCGATTTCAGCAGCGATGCTGTCGAAGTGCATCTTGATGCTTGCTTCAATCTGCTGCTGTTCGAAACTCTTCAGGCTATCGGCATTCTCAGCAGCCTGTTCACTCTTCTTACCACCACATGCAGCAAAAACAACTGCTGCAAAAGCAATAGCTAAAATTGATAATTTCTTCATTTCCTTTTTTTTTTGAGTTATTAATAATGTTAATTGTTAATTTCTATCTTAATTCTCGCTCTTTCTCATATATCGTCCCGGACAATCTGTCAGCAGGAGAATGGTTGTGATGATGCACATCAGTAGCAGAACGGCCATGTTGAACCAAAGCGTCTTGATGTGCCACTGTCCCAGTATCTTCTCGCTGCTATAGAAGGGGGCTCGTCCCATGGTGCTCTGCGGAGTCAGGAAAATGAGTCCGGTGCGAGGCACCACATAGTTGTCGATGACTTCTATCATATGTTTCTGGTCAGCGCCTATCACACAGTCTTCCAGTTTGATGTTGTGGTGCTGACGCTTCAGGTCGAGGAGGGCATCCTTGCCATGTTTGCGGATATATTCCGACACGAATTGGTCAGCCTTCAGCGACAGGTCGTTGCTTCGCTTGGCAAGCAGGTTCTCGGCGTCTTTCATATAGTCGTAAAGCGACTGGTAGGACTCGTCGCCCTGATAGGGCTGTATGCCACAGAATTCCGTGACCAGAGGCAGGTTGGTGCGAATGACCTCCATGTGCTTGGGATCTACCTTCTTGCCGCGCTTCTTTTCGTCCTTCATGGTCTCCAGTTGCGACTGCAATTCATAGAGCAGTCCCATATTATAATATTGCGTCTCGTATTTCTCTTTTTCAATGTCGAAGAAATGGCGCTTGTATTCATTGTCCGAGAAGGATGTGACGGCCAGTGCCTCGTACGACCAGCGCGACGGGATGAGGTCGCCGATGAGCGGTACGTTGCCCGTGGTGCTCTTGGGGTTGAGGTCGGTGAAGCTGACTACCAGTCCGCAGAGCAGAATCTGCGGGATGAGCAGCATGGGAATGCTGATGTAGATAGCCACTACCGAGTTGAGACACTGCGAAAGCAGAAGTCCGGTCAGATTGGCCAGCAGGGCTGTGATGAACAGAATGAGCCACCAGGTGCCAAAGAGTCCGTGGAGCCCCATGATGGAATTGCCGACCACGATGAAGAGCAGCGTCTGAATGAGTGACACGCAGGCCATGTAGACAATCTTCGACCAGATGTAGCTGCCGTAAGACAGGTGCAGGAATTTTTCGCGCTTGAGCAGGGCGCGGTCCTTGATGATTTCCTCGGCACTGCCGCTCATGCCAGTGAAAGTAGCCACGATGACTGCCATGAAGAAATAGCTGACGAGGTTCTTGTTGTCCATGACCGTATAGCCTTCGGGTGGCGCATAGCGAGTCAACAACGAGCAGACTACAGCCAGCAGGGGAGCCTGGAGGAGGGTGATGGTGAGATACTGTACGTTGGTAATCTTCGTCCTGAAATTACGATGCAGGAAGATAGCAAACTGTTTCAGCACGTTGGGCTTCTTCTGATCGGATGGCGGCACCTCGCTGACGGGAGGCTCGGGCAGTTCCGGACGGTTCTTCAGGTAGAGCTCGTGCCACTCCTGAGGGGTAACCTTGCGCTCGTCGGACAATTCGCCGTTGCTGTTGAGCGATTTCTCGTCAATGATGTTCAAGACGATTTCCGGATTGACATTGCCGCACATGGGGCAGGCGCTGGTCTCGGCATCCGCATAGTTGGCCGCCTCCTTGAAATAGGTAATGGCGTCAATGGGATTGCCGTCGAATACGGGATATCCGCCACGGTCGAGCAGCCATAAGCGGTCGAAGAGCTTGTAGACGTCGCTGGACGGCTGGTGGATATTAACAATAATCAGTTTGCCTTTCAGCGTTTGTTCCTTCAACAGGTTGATGACCTTCTCCGTGTCAGAGGACGACAATCCGGAGGTGGGCTCGTCGAGGAATAGCACCGCTGGCTCGCGAATCAGCTCCAAGGCGATGTTCAGACGCTTGCGCTGTCCGCCAGAGATGTATTTGTTGATGGCAGAACCTGCCTTCAGGTCTTTGACAGCATCCAGTCCCAGGTCTTTGAGGGTCTTCATGACACGACGGTCGAGCTCTTGGTCGGGCATGCCCTCGAAACACAGCTTGGCCGTAAACCAAAGGTTCTGGTAGACGGTGAGCTCCTCGATGAGCAGGTCGTCCTGAGGCACGAAACCGATGAGGTCTTTTGCCCGTGGTTCGCTGATGTCGTGACCGTTGATGGTGATAGTGCCTTCCTGAGGCTTCATGCTACCATTGAGCAGGGACAGCAAGGTCGTCTTACCCGTTCCTGAACCACCCATGATTGCCAGCAACTCGCCATTGTGGAGCGTGAAGCTTAGATTGTGCATTCCGTTGTCACTGCCTGGGAATCTGAAGGTTATGTCGCGTCCGCAAAATTCTACGGTCTGGGTAGTGTCCTCGTCTTTCGTATAGGTCCTGATGATGGATGAGTAGTAGACGGGACTTCCCGTGGCGTTCTTCAATACGCTGCTCTGCTGCCAAACCTGATAGGTTCCGGGGAGTACGTGAACATCATTGAAAAGTACCGTGTCGTTACCCAGATATGTGAATATCAGCAAGCCGGTAGAACGGTCGAGAAGGGTTTTGATAGTTCCTTCGAAACCCTTGATATGATGCATCATGACGTGCTCCGATTCCTTGTTGTTGACGAAGTCGGTAAAGTCAGCGTACTGGCTCTCAGAAATATGGAACTGGCGTGCCATAGTGTCGAACATGCTGACAGCTTTCAGACCGTCGTCGCTACAGAATTCCATCAGACGGAGCAGTAGGAGGGCCTCCTCGTTGGTGCGTATTTTGCCATGCAGACTGGTACAGATAGAGCTGACGGTGTCCTGCGTGTTCAGGTCGTCAGTCATCTCGTAAGCCATACGCATGTCGCTGTAGAGATCCAGATACAAGTCTATGTTCCTGATTCCAAAATGATGACGCAAATAGCTTACGAGCATCTCTTTTGCCCGTTCCTCGTCCACCTGCTCTACTTTGCCGAAGAGTGCAAACAGACTGATAAAGCTTGATAATATGACGTCAGTCATTTGTTCTATTTAAGTTTGCAAATTTATAAAAATCTCAGATTAAATTCTTATTGTGTCAGTTAAAAAACTTTAAATACTCCTCAAACAAGCTTTTTCCGCAGCGTTAGTACGTTCTTTCCGTCGGTTCGCTCGTAGTTGATGGAGTCCATAATTTGTCTGACCAGATGTATGCCCAAGCCTCCGATGGGGCGCTCTTCTGCCGACATGGTGGTGTCGACTTCCGATTTCTCCGTGGGGTCGAAAGGCGTGCCCCAGTCGGTGATGATGAACTTCAACCGCTGGTCGTTGGCCTTTGCCTCGATGTTGATATTACCCTTGGTACCAACAGGGTAGGCGTAGTCCATGACGTTGACCACTGCTTCCTCCATGGCCAGATTCAGACTCATGGCTGTAGACATGTCTATGCCTATGGCTTCACAGATTTCGTCGACGAATGCTGCCAGTTGGGGCACTTCGTCGATATTGTTGGACAATGTAATGGTGCGACAGAGTCGGCCATTGTTGTCCTGTTCTTTCGTGTACTGGATTGCTAACATAGTTTGGTCGTCATTTTGTTCGGCTTGGTCTGTAAACTGATGTACGGCTTCTGTCATGCTTTGTATCAGTTGCTGCGGTTTGTGTTCCGACAGGCGGATTGTTTCGATGATTCGCTCTTCTTGGAACTGGTCGTAGAAGATGTTCTCAGCCTCTGTCAGTCCGTCGGTATAGAGGAATATGACGGTTTGCGGGTCGATGACGGACTCTTGGGCAGAGAATCTCCACTCCGGTTCAATACCTACAGGCACGTTGGGGTCGCAAGGCAGCGTTCCGGTGTTCATCGTGCCAATGAGCAAGGGGGCATTATGACCGGCATTGCAGTAGCGCAGGCGACCAGTAGGCAGGTCGAGCGCACCAATGAATAGGGTGATAAACATGTCGGAATCGTTGTCTTCTGCTATCGATTCGTTGATGGTCGTCATGATGCGGGCGGGTTGTGATTCACGTGCAGATACCGTACGGAAAAGGGATCGCGTGACGGCCATGACCAGCGAGGCAGGAACTCCCTTGCCGCTGACGTCTCCGATGCAGAAGAACAGCTTCTCGTCGCGGATATAGAAATCGAACAGGTCGCCTCCGACCTCCTTGGCGGGAGTCAGCTGGCCGAAGATGTCAATATCGTCACGATCAGGGTAGGGGGGGAATGTCTTCGGCAACATGGACATCTGGATGCTGCGAGCTGTTTGTAACTCGCCCTCCATGCGTCCTTTCTCAGCATTGACGGCTCTGGTCTCCTCAATTTGTCTGACCAGTGAAAGCTGCATGGTCTCGAATGAGTTGCGCAGCCGGAACATTTCGTCCTTAGTCTTGATTTTAGGCAGTTCTGCCGCAAAGTTTCCTTTTGCTATCTCGTCTGCAGAATCAGCAAATTTCCTCAAGGGCTTGGTCACTCGACGGATGGTCATGCTGCACACCAAGCCGACGATGATGATTCCGATGAGCATGATGACTCCAAACGTGATGATAAAGTAGTTGGCAGGTTCAATGATATCTGCTGCTGGTACGATAAGTCCCATCATCCAACCAGTGCTCTTCATGTGCTTGAATAGGATGATTTGCATGCGATCTTGTTTGTCGAAGAACATCTTTATGGAACTATTCTTCTGCTGGATTCTTCCGTAAAGGTCGCTATCGCCAGGTTTTGTCAACTTCTTGAGATAGTCCTCCAGATTGCTGAGTACCATGGTACTGTCGGTATGTGCGATGATAGTTCCCTGGGCAGTGGCCATGAAACTCGTGACTTGGCTCTCGCCTTCAATAATATCCCATAAGGTGTCGTCCGTCTTCAAAGCCAGATCGTTGATCCAACCCATGCCCACGTCGGCAGTCATAATGGCATAGACTTCGTTATTTTTGTCGACAAGCGGCAGCGAATATGTAATTGTGGGAATATTGCTTCCCCCTGCATCCAAATAGGGCTCCGACCATGAACCCTCGCCCTCTTCACGGGCTTTGGTGAACCATTCTTGGTTCAGATAGTTGTATTTCTTGTTGTTCAGTTGTTTTGTGCTGATGCTGGTGCTGTCCCTGCCGTCACGATAGGCAAAGGCGGCAGATTTCCTTCCCCTCATACGCTTGCTGTCAGGATTGTAAGCCACTGCAGCACCCAGGATATTGGGATTGAGGCTCAAAAGATGTTTCTGGGCATCATATAGCTTGGCGCCATCACCGATATTCTCCTCGACAACGGCCTTGTTGTTAGCAACGGCTACTTCGATATTCGTGAAGACGTTGCTTATTTTTTCGTTGGCAACGTCCATGTCCTTATTGGTAAATGCCACTAAGAGAGCACTTCCAACTACCCAGATGATGCCAAAAATAAAGGTGGAAATGATGGCGAAGACAAGCGTCACGGTCAAAATGACGCGCCATGTGAGCCTGCGGGCGATGGAGCGTTTACGCTTGAATATATTGGGTAGCTTCATTGAGTTCTAAGTTTAATATCCGTGCAAAGTTACGAAATAATTTTAACTGATGGCCTTTTTTTGCTGTTTTTTTCGTACTTTTGCACGAAAATTTGTCAAATAGACGATTATGAAGATACGAAAATACATCGTTACCATCAGTTTTCTGACTTGTCTGACCACTGCTCAGGCTCAGGAACATACCCGTTTTCTGGATCAACCATTAGACCTCCATCCTGATGAACTGATGGATGCTTTGGAGGACAAAGGACTGCAGCGAGAGGACCGCTATGAACTCTCCGGACGTGTTGCCGGACTGGATGCGTGGTTCTACGTGAATGTCAGCAAGGACTCCACGCAGATCAATCACCTCTTGTTGACGACCCAGATGCAGCAGGGTAACACATTACGCGACGACTATGCTGCCTTGCGTAAATGGATGCAGAAACACTATGGCGCTCCCACGTGGGAGTCTACGGTGCGTTCCCACCCCTTTGCACGCTGGTATGTGGGTTTCGATCGCGACATCGTGATGATTGCCACAGCCTCGTCGGGCATTGAGATCTGGTTCTATGAGAACCATCTGCGCAGAAACATCGACTACTATGCCATTCTGAAATACTGCGAGCGGAATCCTGCCCCTAATCTTCCCCTGATGACTGCCCGTGAGAGCGTGACATGGAAGAGTACGGGTGATACCTCGTCGTTTAGCAAGAAAAAGGTGGTCAAACGTCGTGTCAGCAAGGCGTCGAAACGTAAGGTGACGAAACACAAGGCCAATCAAAAGCGTCGTTCCAAGACCGTCAAGTCTAAGAAACGACGTAAGCGTTGATAAAAATATGACCCGGGTAACATGAGTTGCCTGGGTCATTTTAGTTTGGAATTCGAGTTGCTTTACGACAGGAATCCGAGCAGCGCACCGGCAGCTACTGCGGAACCGATGACACCTGCCACATTGGGACCCATGGCGTGCATGAGCAGGAAATTATGGCGGTCATACTCCAGTCCGAGGTTATTCGAGATACGTGCTGCCATCGGTACTGCCGACACGCCGGCATTACCAATCAGCGGGTTCAGCTTCTTGTCCTTGGGCAGGAACACATTCATCAGCTTCACGAAGCAGACACCGCTCATGGTGGCAATGATAAATGCTCCGGCACCAATGGCGAAGATGAAGATGGTGTTCAGCGTCAGGAATTCAGAGGCCTGTGTCGAACAACCTACCGTCAGACCCAGCAGCATGACCACGATGTCGTTCAGTGCAGCACCGGCAGTTTTGGCCAGGCGGGTGGTCTTGCCGCTCTCTTTCAGCAAGTTACCGAAGAACAGCATACCTAGCAGAGGCAGGCCGGAAGGTACGATGAATGTGGTCAGCAACAGTCCCACGATGGGGAAGAGGATGCGTTCCGTCTGGCTGACTTCGCGGGCGGGCTTCATCTTGATGAGACGCTCCTTCTTCGTGGTCAATAATCGCATCAAAGGAGGCTGAATCAGGGGTACCAACGCCATATACGAGTAGGCGCAGACAGCGATAGCTCCCATCAGGTTAGGCGATAGTTTCGAACTGAGGAAGATGGCCGTAGGACCGTCAGCGCCACCGATGATGGCGATACCGGCAGCCTGGTTGGGTTCGAAGCCGAGGGCCAGTGCCAGCATGTAGGCTCCGAAGATGCCAAACTGTGCAGCAGCACCAATCAGCATCAGCTTGGGATTCGCCAACAATGCCGAGAAGTCAGTCATAGCACCGATGCCCAGGAAGATGAGCGGTGGATACCAGCCTTGGCGGACACCCTGATAGAAGATGTTCAGCACAGAGTTGTCTTCATAAAGACCAATCTCCAGTCCTGCGTCAGCACGGAAGGGGATGTTTCCCAATATGATGCCCAGTCCGATAGGGACGAGCAACAGCGGCTCGAAGTCTTTCTTGATGGCGAGCCAGATGAAGAAGGCTCCCACGGCAATCATGATCAGATTTCCGACAGTGGCATTGGCAAAGGCCGTATAGGTCAGGAACTCATGAAAG
>Ga0310690_10010587_pt1 | contig 11466 bp, 1 predicted proteins | sample AusTroGonzalo_MG_2_FD_207661 | JGI IMG/M metagenome (GOLD analysis project Ga0310690, IMG submission 207661) | Bovine rumen microbial communities from tropical cattle in Woodstock, Queensland, Australia - Gonzalo_04 (v2) (version 2) | ecosystem: Host-associated > Mammals > Digestive system >...
AAATTGGTTATTAAGGAGTAAAACAATATGCCATTTAATCCTTGTCAAAGTTCAAAAAACATTATCGAATTTTATAAAAGATACATCCTTACCACCTTTAAGATGAAAGATAATGATTATAATCAACAATTACAAGAGATCCTCTCCCAAGAAGGAAGCATCTCCAAGGGCCCCTATGTAAGCATATCTTCCCCCTACAAAAAAGGTCATTCTTTGCAAGAGTTAGTAAATACAGGGAAATCAAATAAAAACATAACTAAAATGGAAAAACTCTCCCCTAAAAGGCCCTTATATGCACATCAGGAAGATGCGTTAACCAAAATAAAGGAAGGTAAAAGTATCATTGTATCTACAGGCACAGGGTCTGGCAAAACGGAATCATTCTTAATCCCTATCATTAATGAACTATTGGAAGAAGAACAAAAAAAAGGCACTCTTACCGCTGGAGTAAGAGCCCTTATCATTTATCCTATGAATGCGCTAGTAAATGACCAAATAGGCCGAATGGAAGAAATACTTGCCGGAACGCATATTACCTTTGGATATTATACCGGTGAAACCGAAAACGAAGAAAGGAAAGCCCAACAACACTATAAGGATATTCATGATAAAAATGCGCCCGCCAACGAACTGCTTAGCAGAGAAAAAATGAGAAACACCCCGCCTCATATTCTAATTACCAACTATGCAATGCTAGAGTTTCTTTTATTAAGGCCGGACGATAACGATATTTTCAAAAAGAACTCTGCTACGTTGAAGTATATTATTTTTGATGAAGCCCACTCGTATAATGGGGCCAAAGCAATTGAGGTTGCCTGTTTGGTAAAAAGGGTAAAAGCGCTATTGAATGGAAATGATATTCAATTTATTTTAACAAGTGCTACCCTTGGCGACCCGTCTAAATCCACCGACACGATTATCAATTTTGCCCAAAATTTATGTAACGCTTGTGAAAAAGCCAAATTTGATAGAGATAGTATCATAATGGCGCAAACCGCTGAATTAAAAAAGCCAAGTAAATTTATCAATATACCCGTAGATTTCTATACTAATTTAACAAACTACAACAGTGAGCAAGAAAAATTAGCCTATATACAAACCCTTATACCTCTCACAGGCATTCACTCTCTACCCGAAGCATTATTTGAGCTAGTATCTAAAGACAAATTCTATTACAATTTTAGGAATTTTCTAAAAGAAGGCCCTAAAAGCATCCCTGATATTACTCAAAGACTTCAAATATCCGAGCAACACTTAATAGATTTTATTGCTATTGCCTCACAAGCCTCAAAAGATGATACACGCTTATTTGAAGCCAAATATCATTTGTTTGTAAAAGGTATTGACGGAATTTTTATAACCCTCAATCCCTCTAAAAAATTATTTATAAAAAAAATGAAAACCTATAAAGAAAATCCGGATGATACCACCGATACGGGGGAAAAGGTTTTTCAAGTTTCCTTTTGCAGCAACTGCAATGCGTTGTACATTATAGGGAAAGAAAATGCAGGAAATCACACACTTGAACAACCTTCCTATTACGAAAGCAAACCGGATATATTCTTGTTAAATGGATCTTTGGAAGATGAAGAAATAGAAACAAATAACAGGCAAGTACCCTATGTTATCTGCGGCAAATGCGGGGAAATACATCAAGAGAGCTACCCATTTCAGTGTAAATGCGGTGAGAAATACAAAAACAACCTTACAAAAATTAACTATGCCAACGGCACTTTGCATGTGTGCGCCTGTTGCCACCATAAGAACACACAGCGAAGTATTCTGCGTCCCTATTTATTAGGAAGTGATGCGGCCACCGCCGTTATTTCGTCCGGCTTATACAATGAATTGCCCGGTGAAAAGGTTGAAACAACAAACACCGCTGTTGATTTCCCTGATAAACAGTTTTTAACATTTTCCGATAGCCGTCAGGCCGCTGCTTTTTTTGCCCCTTATCTGCAGGGAACGTATCAGGACAATTTAGTTAAAAGAATTATCACAGACATTGTCCAACACGCCCCCGAGCAATTTGACAGAGGAATACCCTTACAACGGTTGTGTGAGTTGTTGGCCAAAAAGTTCACGGACTATAAATTATTTCAAGATGCTCCGTTAAAAGAAGCATGGATTTATGTACTTGGCGAACTATCCAATTTTAAAGCAAAAAATTCGTTAGAGAAAAAAGGTATATTAAAATTTGAACTTAATTTAGATGATATAACTCTGACAGAGCCTATTCCGATAGATATAGGCAACGGAAATACAAAAACTTTTACTGGCAAAGAAATGAAAGACCTGTTTAATATACTTGTCCGTACAATGATAAGAGAAAGTGCATTCGTTATTAACTGCCAGGACATTACCTTCACCGCGGACGATATTAAACGAATTTCCGTCAGTGGTCAGGAGCAATGGCGAAAATATCAACGAGAAGGACGGAGCGACGGACAAGTTTCCTCTTGGGCATCGCTAACGGGGGGAACCAATCCGCGCTTGCGGTTTATCTGTAAAGTTTTAGAAGAAAATAATAAGGATTGCCGCCCTGCCAGAAAATTGCTCACCGAGATTTGGAACTTCCTTTCACAAAAAGATATCATTATAAGAAGGCAAAGAGACAATTATTACGGCCTTAATTTGTCAAAAGTTAGGGTTAAAAGTGCGGATAAATTATATATCTGCCCGAAATGCAATAATGTTGTTCCTTTCAATGTAAAAGGTATCTGTAGTTATACGGGATGCAAGGGCACGGAGCCCTTGCAAGAATACGATTATAAAGAAATCCTCAAAGACGACCATTACCGCAATATGTATTATTCCTATAACATAAGTCCTATGGAAGTCAGAGAACACACCGCTCAACTTTCAAGCGAACAGGCAAGAGATTACCAAAACCAATTCAAGGATAAAATAATAAATGTGCTTAGTTGTTCTACTACCTTTGAACTGGGGGTGGATGTAGGTTCGTTACAAACCGTATTTATGAGAGATATGCCGCCTACGCCGGCTAATTATGCCCAAAGGGCTGGACGTGCCGGCAGGAGTGCAAAAGCTGCGGCTTATGCCCTTACTTTTTGCCAAAACAGCCCCCACGATTTAAACTATTTTAAAGACCCGCTGCCAATGATTCTTGGCAAGATAGAACCGCCCATTTTTGATATTAATAACGATAAAATAGTTTTAAGACATATTTTTGCTTCCGCATTCTCATTTTTTTGGAAGGCACACACGGAAAAATATTATAAAACAATTAGTGAATTCTTTGGTAACGACGGCTTTAAGGCGATGGAGAAGTATCTAGGAACAAAGCCAGAGCCACTTAAAGACTATTTGCTAAAAATTGTTCCGCAGAATATACAAAACATTTTCGGTATAGACGAGTTCAAGTGGGTAAATAAACTATTTAATGACTCCTTGAATACGGAAGAACTCGGTTATTTTAATATAGCCAAACAACGATACGATGAAGATATTACTGCTTTGGAAGAAGAAAGGAGACATCTATTTAGAGAAACGATAGGAACTAATAACGTTGAACGTCATATCAAAACTATAAAAGAAGAAAATACCATCACTTTTTTATCAAAGAACAACCTTATACCGAAATATGGTTTTCCGGTGGACACCGTAGATTTAGACACAGAAAATAATTTTCCCGTGCATAATAAATCATCCCATTTGCGCTTAAGCCGTGATTTATTTTACGCTATTTCCGAATATGCACCGGAATCGGAAGTCGTGGCAGACGGTTATTTGTATAAGAGTCAATACATCAAAAAAATAAATAACTACGGTTGGCCTGTTTACAAATATAGCATTTGTCCTAATTGTCAAACATTAAATAGAATTTTAGACACTCAAAACAAAACGCTGGAAAAATGCACACAATGTGACAGCAATTTACCCGGAAACTACTTAAAATACATTATTCCTAAATTTGGCTTTCAAATCGCAAAAGAGAAAATTAAAAAAGTAGGTATCAACAAACCCGAAAAAACCTATCGTGGAGACATTCATTACATAGGAAACGGACAAGAGGCCGACTTTCACGATGAGCATACAATTTGCGGACAAAAAATACAAATTACCGGAAGTGTACGGGATACATTAGTGGTACTCAATGAGTCAAAATTCTATGTTTGTGAAACTTGTGGCTATGCAACAATAGACAATAACCCCATGTCCACCATCACCTGCAAACACACCTATCCCAACGGTATTAAAAATTGCACAAACACCCAATTAAACCGTTTTTCATTAGGACATGAAATTTTAACAGATGTTACGGTATTAAAATTCCCAGATATTTCGGTAGAGGATGAAGCACAAGCAAGAACCATTCTGTATTCACTGATAGAAGGTTTCAGCCATAGTATGAATATTGACCGACGAGAACTTTCCGGCTGTTTGCAACGAGATAACAACCAGTTCAAATGTATCATTTTTGACAATACTCCCGGCGGTGCAGGTTACGTTAAACATTTAAGGAAAGCAGACGTATTGAAAAAAACACTACGGGAAGGATTTCGCATTATAGAGACCTGTTCCTGCGGACAAGACACAGCCTGCTATAATTGCTTATGCAATTACTACAACCAGAAATACCACGATATATTAAAAAGGGAGTATGCGCTCACGTTTTATAAGCATTTTGCCGACCATATACTCAAATAGAATAATTGAGTTTACGAGAAAATAAATCGTTATACTATTCAACGTTTCTATGTTTCATTTTCCCTGATCCTTCCCTGTTACTCTAATCGGGGAATTGGGAGCGTTTCGGCTGCTATTTTTCAGAAGAGAAGGCATATAGATACGAATCCGGAAATTCGGCAAAAATGGCCTAAAATTCCGTGCGTTTGCCTGTTAATTGCCTGATAAACAGGGAAACTGCACTACGGGGTCTAAGAACCCGCATGCCATCAAAAATTACTGCCCCAAATTTGTTTTCCCCGTCGACAAGATGGGGATTTTTTTGTGTTTGATTGTACCCTTTACCGACGAAGAATTGCTTAACTTCTTATCCTTCTCCATCTTAGAGTGCTTTATCTCTTGCCCCAAATACGGATAATTCAGCCCCAGTTCTCTAACGGCAAAAATCGCAAGATCCACTTTTGGGATTTACTTTTTTAGCAACACATAGAAGGTCACAGGTTCGAGTCCTGCTTGTACTTCCTTTTTAGTAGTTTTTGTATGAAAATTATCGAAAGGATTACGGACTACAACCGTCGTAGCTACAGTCATGTTGGGCGCGCCGAACTTTAAAAGGCTATTCTCAGATGAGAGCGGGCCTTTTTTACACTTTCTCTAGGCAAAGAAAACCCGCTGCATAAAACAGCGGGCTCTCTTAAAACACTAGACGCCAAGGCGGTTAAATGTTTTCATCACCTTCCTGTGTTTTGGCAGATGCCTGCAGGTTACTCTGCGTTTGCACAATGTTATCCAAACTAAACGTCGGGATGATAACGCTGTTCAAACTATTGTCAATTGTCATCTTGGGCATCACAATTTTCGTATCTTGCGGGATAATCGCCGACGTGGGGTTAATCGTCATGGCTTTAACATCCTTGTTGAACAGATACGCAAGCGAGTGCCCCGCACGGCCGAACACCAGATTAAACTGCCCTTCTTGGGCCAGCAGGTCCTTGATTTCAATGTTAGACGTGGGCACTTCTAAACGCACCTCGCCGCCCTGTTTATTGCGGATATAGTCCGACTTCAAGTTATCGTTGGTCTGTCTTAAGTAGATGCCGTTTTCGGCTTCCACATTGACCACGTCCCCTTGCAGAACAATGGGCTTATTATTGCCGATAATCAAGGTGTTATTTTCCTTATCTATCTTGATTTGTGAACTCGGCGCGTTGGCAATCATCTGTTTTTCATCGTCGGTTAATGCTCTGCCTTCGGAAATATCAATATGAATTTCCTGCAAGCGCGTACCTACCGCGTCACCGGAATTGATGGTAATTTTCTTCGCCACTACGGAAGGAATTGCCGTAACGGTATCGATTTGGTAATCAATGCCCGAGCCCTGATAACCCACCGCGTAGACAAGTTGATCTTCCGTCCAACCGGCTTCGTCAAAGAGGTGCATATCGTCCCAATCTTTCTGTTTTTCTTCCAAGGTGCGCCCATCGGCAATTTCTTCTTCGGAAGCGTCATACACGTTGCCGCTTGCCGTTAGCGTTATGTCCCCCATTTCGGTGGTGACAAAATCCACCCCCAAGTCGCGGCCGGATTGACTGATATTAATATCGTCCACGGCCTGCGCAAACAACTTACCCGTGCTGATATAAAGCGGATCCGTGTTTGTACCGATTCCGCCGGCAGCTATAAGGGATAATTCCTTGGCGGTAATGAGCGAGTTGGCGTCTTTACTGACGATATTGCCCCCCGCGCTCAAGGTGACCTTACCGTTAACGGCGGAAATGCTATCTACCACGAAATCAGCGTCCACATTGCGCAAAGCAATATCCCCTTCGTCAGATAGGGCAAACAGGGCCCCATCCTTAACGCTGACGATAATATCGTTTAGCACGCCGACGCCGGCTTTTCCGGTAAGGTTGATATCTTTGGCGATAATTTTAGCATTGCCTAAACTATCCACCCTGTCCGTACCGGACGTTACGGTAACGGTACCGGTGGGGTTATTGAGTAAGCCTTCCAAAAGCACGCTCGAGTTATTGGAAACAATGCTGATATTTCCGTTGTCGTGCCCGCCAAAGTTCACGTTGATGGGATTATCGGCTTTAATGCTGTGGGTGTTATAGTTCTTGCGCCCTTGCTCTTTGACGAACTCGTGGTGATACGTTTTGGTAGAGAAGATCCACCACCCCTCCGACGTCGTCCACGTTCTATCTTTGGTAATCTTAGGAGCACCCAAGGCAATATCGTCATAGGTGTACGAGTACGCATGCGTATTGGCGGTATCGTTCAAGATAAGCAAAGAGCCCTCATCTAACGGGGTGGGGTCTATGTTTTCCACAGTCCGGGTATATTTGGACAAATCTTCATAGGTTATACCCCAGAAGGAACTTTCCTCTCTGTAGTAAGTTTCCCGTTTAAGCGTTTCCTGCCCGGTCATCCATTTGTAGCGTTGGCCGGCGAGCGGATTATAGACACTGGCATTGTCGCTGACGACGTGATTGGGGTTGCCGTTTTCGTCGCGCGTCATGCTGTCAATCTGCTGTACCTGTCCGTTTACCCGTTTGTAAATGGTGACTAACGCACTGCCGCTGGGATCTATTTGGGCAATGTCGGTAATCTTGAGGTACCCTTCCACATTTTTGGACGTATCCAGCGAAGTGATACGCAAATCATAGTCCGAATTATTGACAATATCCACCTGTCCGTAGCCGTCCAGCACGCGCAATTCGCCCGCACCGTTGGTGCTGGTGTTCATAATGTGCCCGATGAGTTCCATGTGGCCTCCTTCCACCTGCACGTCACTCACCTCAATCTGGTCGGTCAATACGTTGTAGTAAGCGTCCAAGGAGCCGTATTTATCGGCCAGTTTGTAGAGCGGAGAAACCACACCCCATGAATCTTTTACTTTACTTGAGTAATCGGCATGGGCTTCTTCCACGTTGGCAAAATCGCGCAGGACGATATCCGTATCGTCAATATGCAGCGAATAATCTGCCGTACCGCTCTGCACGAGCCCGTTGATGTTGAGATACCGGCCGCTGAGATAGACGTTATTGGCAATAATGCTGGATGTTTCGGTCACATCCGGTGTTTCCTCGGTGTTGGCGTTTATTCTTGCCGCTTCGTGCGCCGAGGCGACAGACGCCCACTGCGCGGACGGGTCGCCACCGACATGGCGGAAACCTTCAATCATATATTGGATAATATCGTCACTGGCGGACATTTCCACCGAGTTGGCGCGGATGTTACCTTTGGCATAGAGCGAGCCCGATGTGCTGATGTTCACACTGCCGCCGAAGTTTTCAATATTGCCTTCCAATTCCGTATTGACGCCTAAGCCGTCTTGCACATAGTTGGACGCAATAGTAATGGTGGACGTATTGGCTTTGCCGTAATCGCTGCGCACATTTTCCGCCGCAAAGCCGACATTCTTATCGCGCGTGTTGATATTGCGGATTTGCTCCGGCGTGGTTACGGCAAAACTATTGTAGTAGATGGAGCCGGTAGCGTCGTTATTGATTTTAACGTCGCCCAAACGCAGGAAGTGGTCGCTGTCGTTAATAATATTCACCACGGAAGAACCTCTGGCTTCCAAGATGCCCGAGCCGTTAAGGTCTTTTGCGCTGATTAAAATATCCCCCTTATCGGCTTCAAAATCAAGCACATTGAGAAACTTTACATCCACCTTGCGCATAAACTCCACTTCTTCGCCCGTATTGGGGTCAATGGCGGTGTCCACCATGCGCAACTCGCGTAATTCGTCCATTAAGCGGTCAATTTCCGCCTGATAGCCAAGCGCGAGCGGATCGGACGCGCTGTATTGCCGTTTCAATTCTTGGTAGCGTTCAATTTCGTCAATGATGTTACTAATCAGGTTTTCTTCGGTTTCCCACACAATCACTTGTTCGGGGTCGGAAACCTCAACACTTAACGAGCCGTCTTCGGCGTTTGTGGCGGTAACGTACTGCATGTTCCCCGCACCCGCCAAAATGGTGCCGTCGTTATTGACTTGGCTGTGGTAGGTGCTGTTGACGTGTGCCGTTTTATTACTGGCCGCCACGGCGCCCATGTAGGAAACATAATCAAAGATACCGTGAGAATTCTCTATCGGGTCATTGGTTTGGATACGCACGTTCTTGCCGGCTTTGAGCGTCGCCCCTTCGTTCAAGGTCAACGTATCGTTGGTGGCTTGGTTGACTTCCGCATACGAGTTGGCACTGACGGGCACGGCGGTTTTGTTCCAAATTTGCGTTTTGGCAATCAGGTTGAGTTCCGCACGCGGATAATCGACACCGTTAAAGCCCGTTTCGTGGACCGGCTGGGTTAAGCCGATATTCACGTCGCGGAATGCATACACTTCCGCCCCGTCGTTTAACGTCAGGTTATTGCTATTGTTGCTGTCTACCACCGCGACGCCGTGGGCAATACCTGCCGCGCCGTAAATACTCATATTATTGGCGGCGTTAAAGTCCACATCCGTTTTAGCGTTGAAAGCGCTGTTGCCCCAACTGGTAAGTGACGCTTTATTGACGGTGATATTGGCATGGCCGGTATTTTCTATTTTGGTTGTAAGTATCGGCGCTTCAATCAAGGCACCGGCGTTGAGTTTAATGTAATCTTTGGCCTTCAAATCATTGATGGCATCCACCACCAGCGAGGCCTCGCCTGTTCTTTCGGCTGCTTCCACAAAGGTATTGTCGCCAAAGATAATATCGGTGTTATCTTTGATATTGGTGGTGCTTTCCCCGACGGATACCTGCACCCCGCCGCCGCCGCGGTAGTACAAATTTTGGTCGGTCACCAGATCTTTTCTAAAATTATTAAGCCCGTAGACATAGATAAGTTCGCTCAAAATGTCGTTTGTCCCTTCTATATCTATGAGTACCGATTGGTTGGAATTATTTTCGTTAACCATCCCGTTACCCGTAATGCCGCCCACGGAAATCATATCAATGGAGCCGTCTTGCACGTTGGTCAGTTGGGAAAGGAGGAACAAATCAGTGAAGGTAAATAAGTTCTTTTTATCCGAACCGGCAGTGCCCACTAAGAGTTTAGCGGCGTTATTACTTTCCGTCTTGGCCGCTCCGACCGATACGTCCAACAAGCCGCCGCTGCCCGATTGCACCTTAGCCAAAGAGCGGTTGGACGATTCGGCGGCGGCCATGAAATATTGTCCGCTTAGATATAGCCCGTTGCCCAGTTGCGTAACGGCGTTAGCGTTATTGTAAATATTCACCACATTACCGCCGGCACCGGCAATACTGGCACTATACAAATTGGCCTGCGACTCTTGATCCGTATTCAAGAGGGTCCCCGTCTCCATCCACCATGCTTTCAACTCGCTATCATCCTTGAGGTTGCTGCGCACTTCGCCGTCCACGTTGTTGGTAATTTCTACCCCCGCGCCACCGATTAACGCGCCCGAGCCGCCCGTTGCTTCCGAGCGGGCTTCGGCTTTATTTTGCCGTGCAACAATAGATACTATCCCGCCGTAGAGATCGTTATGTTCGCCCATCTCCACGACGTTGTCCAAATGAATATCGGTTTTCCCTTGGTTTACCCCGATAGCAAGCGCCCCGACATTGATGCCGATATTTTTGGTTTTGGCAACGGCGTTTCCGTCGGTAGCGAGCGTAAAGTCATACGCGTTAATGTTGAGATCTTTACCCGTTTTGGCGTAGAGTTTATCGTTGTTTTCCACGCTCGCTTTGGACCCCAAGCCGGACACAATACCGCCCGAGCCGGCCTCGGCCTCGGCGTAGTTATTGGCGTCCGTATGGGCCGTAGCAACAACGTGGCCCTGCAAGATTTGCGTATTATCATCCAATAAAACGCCGCTCGTACCGCCTTTGGTAATTTGGCTGATACTGGCCCCCGCCGCCGCGCCTAAACCGGCCGTCACGCCGACAGTCTGCGACTGGGTATCGGAAGCGGTTTTGGAAGTCACTTCAATGGTGTCACCCGCACTTAAAACAGCGTTCTTACCCACGGTTGAAACGGCGTCGGTTTCTTCATCCGCCACCGCCACTACCGCGCCCAATGCCGCAAAAAGCGAGCCCGAGCCGATAATGCCGAGCAGTTTACTGCCCTGTACGTGCGAAAGCGAGTTAACGACAATATTTTCACCCGACGTAATGTTGCTGTTATCGCCCAAGAAAGCATTGACATTGCTTTTCACGTTAGCGGTGGCCACACTGGCGCCTACCGCCGCGGTGCCGCCCAACGCCACGCCGCCCGCGGTGTTGTTATAGGTGACCTTGTCCTCGGCGTTGATTTTTGTAGAGCCGGAACTGACCAGCGTGCTGTTATCGGCAAACGCCGCCGTTTGTTGGGCACGAACCAAAGAAGAAGATAATTCTTCGGTAACGTTCGTTTGGGCGTTATCGTGAATAACGCCCACCGTATCTGCGAAATAGCCGTTGTTACCCAAGTTATCTGCGCTTAACCGGTTATTTCTGCCAAGTTCGGTGTTGGCTACGCCGACTGCGTTGGAAATATTTTTCAACGCCGCATCATCCGTCGCGCCGCCGATATTGAGCACCGACACGGAGCCGGTTAACCCGACACCGCCCGCACCTAACGCCGCCGTTACGGACGAGGCGTCTTTGGTAGATTTGGCGTCCACCAAAATATCGCCGGTGGATTTGACGCTTGAATTATTCAAAATACCCGCTTTGGCCGAGTTATGGATATTGTTGACGGCTACCGCCGCACCAACCCCCACTAACCCGCCGCCCAAGGACGCGACCACATTTTCCAAATTGGTTTCGGAACCGGCGGAAATTTCCACGTTTTGGGTTTTGTCCGTTTGGGTGAAAGCGG
>Ga0310690_10010589_pt1 | contig 11464 bp, 16 predicted proteins | sample AusTroGonzalo_MG_2_FD_207661 | JGI IMG/M metagenome (GOLD analysis project Ga0310690, IMG submission 207661) | Bovine rumen microbial communities from tropical cattle in Woodstock, Queensland, Australia - Gonzalo_04 (v2) (version 2) | ecosystem: Host-associated > Mammals > Digestive system >...
AAATATATACGCAAGAAATCTAACGTATGCACAATATGGAAATACTGATAATTTGTCTTTTATAAGTAAAGGAACACTAGAAAACGTAATAACAGGAAAAGACTTAACAACAAAAGCATACGTAGATGGGCTTGTAGGCGACATTGGAGAAGCTTTAGACCTAATTAATGGCGAAGTCATAGGGGGTGCTTAAAATGGCTATAAGTGATAAATTAACCTACCTAAACGAAACTAAAACAATGTTCAAAGATAGACTTAACTCATTAGGTGCTGAAATAATCTCATCAACAACATTTAGAAATTACTTAACATATTTAGACGATTTATTTGACGCAACTTGGAACAAAACAGACTTATCAGTAAATGGAATAGTAGGTAGAACAAGTCAAGATGGAACACCAACACCTGAAAGTCCTGTACCAATAAACAGCCTAAGTGGAGATTTAACATATAAAGTAAGTAGTAAGAATATTTTTGACAAAAACACAATGTCAGAAAGAATATATGCTTATATACCAGGCGAAAATGATACATCTTGGATTTATGCACAAGATAGTTATTCAATAAGAATACCTTGTCAACCAAGTAAAACATACACAATAAGTGCAAACAACTCTAACGAAAGCATTTTTAGAGCAGGTGTTGTTGATAGTGATAACATACCTACATCAAATGTTCCAATACTTATGTATTCAGCAAAAAGATATACAAATACTAATACACCAATAGTTGTAACAACAGGTGCAAATGCTAAATATATAGTAGTACAATGTGGAGCAGTACAAATAACAACAACTATAAATACATTGATGATTAACGAAGGTACAACAGCACTACCATACGAACCACACATAAGTCAAAGCTTTCCTATTGGGTTGAAGAGTAGGAATTTGTTTAATTTAACTGCAAATGATTTTAAAAATGGAGAACCACTTGGTGGAGCTAGAAAAGTAACATTAACATTGAAACCTAATACTCAATATACATTAAGTTCAAACGAACCTACTGGAACAAGTCTTGAAACTAAAATATGGTTTAATGGTAATTCAAGTCTTTATAATGGTGTAGGTTTAGATAGACCTAAAACAACAACAACTGATAGTAATGGTAATTTATTTATTGCAATTAAAACAGATTATATTGATACATTATTTGAAAATTATTGGATAATGCTAAATGAGGGAACAACTGCTTTAGATTACGAACCCTACTACGATATACAACTAAATAAAATATCAACCTATGAAGATAAAATATATTCTAGTAATGGGAAGTTTTATTTAGAGAAGAATATTGGAGAAACTATTATTGATGATAATTACACTTGGGAATTAAATCAAACAACAACAAATTATACTCAATTTTTAACAATACAAACTATAAGTGATATAGCAAGTGGTACAAGTAATGCTCTTACTAATTATTTTAGATACCATCAAGGAAACCCAAGTTCAAGTACAACATATAGTTATTTTTGGGTATTTCAAAGAAGATTAGTAGTAGTAATAGATAATACAATAGCAAGTGATACAACAAGTATGAAGAATTGGGCAACTAATCATAATATTGATTTTGTATATCAACTAGCAACCCCAACAACAACAGAAATAACTTCAACAAACTACCCAACACTATACAACCAATTAACAGCTATACAAGAATATCTAATAAAATACAAAATATCAAAGGAATTTATATTAGGATTTAGTAGTCCTGATATTAGTTATTAAGGAGAGTGATACTATGAAAAAGATATTAAAAAAAATATGGAACAATAGAAAATTTAGAACATTTTTACAAACACTAATATCAACAATAGCAACATATTTTATGGCTACAAATATTTTTGAAATTGATGATAAAGCTATAATCAGTTTATTAATAACTGCAATAGCAACAGGTTTAAGTGCAATAATGCCGTTAATTGAGGAGAAATAATATGTATAAAGGACAAAAAGCTATAAAAGATGGAGTAGAATATTTTTTATGCCCTTTTACTGCTATGTATATCGCACAAGGTTCTAACTCTAATTTTTCACATAAAGGAATAATGGCTAATGATGTAAGAGGTAAAGAAGTAGGTGTAAGGTATCCTTATTATGCTCCTTGTATGGTAAGAGCTGAAAAGATATACGCAGAATCAGGACAAGTAATGTGGAGAAGTGTTAATAGAGTTAGATTTGCAAATGGTAGAATAGATTTTGCAACTTTTATGACAGTACATGATGATAATTTAAAAGTAAAAGTAGGACAAGTTATTAATCAAGGAGAATATTTAGGTTCAATGGGAACAAAAGGAAATGCAACAGGAGTTCATTGTCATATACAAATATCTCAAAGTTCTGATATGAGTTGGTATAAAAATAAATATGGTAATTATCAATTTAATAACGAGTATGATTTAGATGATTGTTATTGGGTAAATGATACTGATATATTAGGTGGAGTAGTAAGTGGAGATTGGAAAACATTTACGCAACCTCAACCAAAACCACCAGCTAAAATAAAATATCGTTCTCACTTGCAAAAAGATGGTTGGCAAGGTTGGAAACAAGATGGAGAATTATCAGGTACTGTTGGCGAAAAAAGAAGATTAGAGGCTATACAAATTGATTATAAAGGTGATATTTACGCAAAAGCACATATTGAGAAAAAAGGTTGGATTGACTATGGTAAAATCACTAAAGATACAATTATAGGAACAATTGAACAAGGATTAAGGTTAGAATGTTTGTGTTTAAAAGGTAATTTCAAATATCGTGTACATATACAAGGTAGTGGTTGGAGTTGTTGGACTAATGCTGATGGAATAGCTACATTAGGATCAGTAGGACAAAAACTAAGAATTGAAGCTATAGAGATTATCGAATTATAAAAAGAGTTTAAATACTCTTTTTTATTGACTTATTTACTACAATATGTTATATTATTAACAAAGGAGGTGAATTAATGAAAAAGGACATAGATAAATTATTTAGCAAAAGCATACAAACTTACTACTTTTTACTACTAATAATTGTTATAATTAAAGTGTTAGGTGGAGATTATTTCGGTATAGTTTACACTAATAAAACGATAAATACTATAAATGATTTTATGATGTATTGGAGATTAGAAAACATCTGGTATGCTATTACATTATATATTAATGTTTATATAACATTAGCAATAACTTGTAATGAAAATAACAAAAGAATTAAATTATATAGTATAATCGCTCTAATAATAGCTATAGTATTACAATTATGTAAAACCAATATAAATTTACCAGCATTGTTTGTATGTATAGATATGTTATATCTTTTTATATTATCTTTAATTTATTTAAAGTTATTTAAAAAGATAGAAAAAATAAATATTAAAAATTACTGGATTTATATGTTATTTTTAAATATTATTCAACTAGCTAGTATTTTCATTAGAAATGTACCAATTACTAATGAAAATAATTTTATTGCATATTTTATATTAAACATAGATTATTTGATAGTACTTGTAATTTTATATAAACTATATTTTATGAAAGGAGGATCTGACTTATGGGTGGAGGTAGTATCCTATGGTTCGCAAAAACTGACTTCATTAAAGGTTTCGCTAAAAAAGTTGCTAAGAAAATCTCAAAGTAAGAAACCTAAAAGTAAAGAGGAAAAGATAACTATGGCTATCTATTATCCTCTTTACATACTTTGGAATTTATTCACAATGCTTATCATTGTTTTAATAGCTTGTCTTAACGATGCTTTTATTGAAGCAATATTTATCACAGTTGCTTTTTGGGTAAACAAAAGAAGTTTTGGTAAACCTTTTCATTTTAAAAGTGTAGCTATTTGTTTTATATTTAGTAGTCTTACTTATTATATACTCACTAGAATCACTTTTAAAACATCTACATCATTCTTTATACCTATCTTTTTAGGAGTGTTACTATCTTATGTTACTTCTCATTTAATCAAGAAAAATACAAAACTTTATAAAGGTATGTCACAAGAAGAATTATATAATACAGTAATTCAAGTGACTAGTGATCCTATACCTACAGAAATTTGTAAACAATTCTATTGCGATAGATTAGATGATAGACAAATAGCAAGAAATGTTAATTATTCAATAGATAGTGTCAGAAAGAAAAGACAAGAAATCAATAAAAAATTAAGAAGTTTATAATAACTTCTTTTTTTTTTACTACTTTTTACTATTTCAAAATTATATAATTATACTAGAAATGAGGTAATTTGTATATGATTGATAAGGTAACATATCTTCAATTAAAAAAGGAGATAAAGTGTCTTTGTCGTGCTAGTGTAGTAAAATTAGCAAACGATATGGAACTAAACACAGAAGATAAGGAATTATTACTATCTTTTTATGATGGAGATACTAGGATTAAAGTATGTCTTGATATGGGGATTAGTACCGAATATTACAGAACACATATGCGATTGTTGTTTTCTAAAATTTATGATTATAAAAACACCTTTTGTTAAGGTGTCTTTTTTATTTTTATATATGCTCTATGATATTTATTATCACCTAATAAATAATCAGCTATATCTTTAGTACACATAAAAGTATCTCCTGGGTTTAATTCACCATATCCACCTTTTTTAGCTCGTATAAGATTTTCTAATTCATCGAATCTACCTAAAGTGAAATGTTGTGTAACTTTACAATTAACACGTTCGTTTAAATATTCTTTATAATGAGATTTACTTTTATAAAGCACTTCATCATATTTATCTTCTAAATGTTTAAAAGTAAATTTAGGTACTTTTTTTATTTTCTTAACAATGTCATTTATATTACCGCAATCGAATTCCATTATATAAGCATTTTCTCCATCTTTAACACCAATTTCTTCCAAATATGGTAATGGCGTTACAATAACTGGAACATTTCTATAGAGTGCCTCATTTATCGTGTAAGAACATGCTTCTGTATCAGATAATTGAATAATATAATCTGCTTGATCCATCCACTTATAAACATCTAATCTAGGTTTCATATAAACTACGTTTGGACTATCAATAGCATCTGTATCATTTGTAAATATGTACCATATATAATTTATACCAGATTCATCAAGTGATTTTGCAAGTTTTATCATTCTATCTTTTCCTTTGATAGGCGATAATCTTGTGGCACTAACAAGTATTAATGGTTTTTCACGATTTTCTATTGTTAATGGATTATAATGTAATGATACATTTTTAAAACCTGTGATTCTTTTAAAACTTTCTGTAATATATTTCGTTACACCAAAGTAACCTTTGATTCTATCATCGGTAGGAGGTTTCCATTTATACGCTGGGTTTTCATAATCTCCATGTACAACTTGAAAAATACCTTCATCTTCTTTAGCATTTTCTTTCCATATTTTTGGTGTGATTTGGTCGATAACACTTGTATCATAATTTATTATAGCTACTTTGCAATCTATTGTATCACCTGGTTCTAATTTATATGCTCTACAATATTTTCTAGCACGTTGTAATTGTTTTATATCACCTGTTTGATATACAATAGCTATATCTAAATCTTTATACTTTTTAACCATTTCATAGCTAAATGTTTCAACCCCACCTATCTGACTAAAATCTTTTATATATACAATATTAGCATGTTTTATTACCTTACCCATTACCAACTACCTCCAAAACTATGATAAGTATAACCCTCATCTTTAGTGAAAAAATAACTTTGTGGATAAACGCTAAAATGTTTTATATGTTGTTCCATATTCACATCTCTATTCACACCTAATAATTCTAGTATATTAGATTGTATGCAAGTTGAAGTTTCTTGATATTTAATATAATCTCTCCAGTCATCATACATTTTAAAATCTATGGCATTATAATAATCTAACATTAATTTTATTACTGGGTTTCCTTTTTCTGCACCTAATGTTGCTGTAACAGGATAATGAACATCTTCAAAACCTGTAAATGCAGGTTCATTTAAAAATTCATCTAATGGTTTATATACTTCAACATCAGTATCCATATATATCCCACCTTCGTTATAGAGAACCCATAATCTAGCTACATCAGAGACAAATGCCCATTTTTTATTATCGTATGCTTTTTTAGTAAAATCATTACAATTAATATCGAAATTATCTTCATTCCACTCAATTATTTCATAATCTGGTAGATATTTTTTCCAGCTCTCTATACAATGTTTCACCCTATCGTTTTTTTCTCCTTTACCAAACCAAATATAATGTATCTTTTTTGGTATCATAGTATCATCACCCATTTAATTATATCATAACATAATAAAAGAGTGCAAATAAGCACTCTTTTATTGTATTTTCCACGCACAACGCATTATTCGTTGACTGGGATCAAAGCTATCTATAATGTTGCCATTAATAACCGCTGTAATATGATTCGGCATAGTTACAGCGTATTTCCCATAAGGGTATTCGTTTGCAAACTCTCCAACCGTTTTAGAATAATGACACTCTCTAGGGTATCTATCATCTAAATAATCTTCGACAAACTCTACTCTATCAAACATTAAACCAATATCTCCTGCCAAATCAGTTAATTCATCATAGACTTCTCGCCAACTTCTATCAGTTAATACACTCAAACTTCTAATGACACAATCCGAGATGTGATTTCCATAAGGATTAGCATTATAATACCTAAATCCCATTTTACATCATACTTCTTTGTAATGTTTCACGTAACATTTGTCTTTGAGGTTCTGTTTCTGCTTCTTCATGTAATACTTGTATAAAATCTTCAAGAGCTTTTACCATGTAATGAAAGCTCTTATCAGTTTCTTCTCCTGCTCCATATCTTTCTCTTGATTCCATATAACGACCATATTCTTCACTCATTCTATCCATATAGTCATCACCTCTATATCTACCACGGCTATCTCTACGTCTTGCACCGTATTCTCCATATCCACCACGTCCATAGTTTTCATAACCACCACGACTATATCCTCTACCTCTATAATTTCCGTATTCTCCGTACATATCTTTTTCCTCCTTCATACATTCTATTTTATAGGCATCTTTTTGTATGTCTATTAATTCGCCAACAACTTTTAAATTATCACCTTTATCCAAACCTTCTTCTGTAAATTGTTTTATGTACTTATCAGTTTCTTCTATTACTTTATGCATTATCTTTCCTCCTCTCTTTAAGGATATTTAATATTTCATCATTCTGTTCTATTATTTTCTTCAAGTATTTTTCATCTTGTGTTTGTAATTCCTGCATTAAATCGCTATTGTTATAATCTTGAAGTAAAATTAGTAAACTTATTAGTTGTAATAAATACGAACTTAAATCTAATCTATTATTCATTATGCGATTTTTTCTATGCTAAAAGTAGCATTTGCTATAATAGGAGCTTGTGTATCTACACCTGGAGCGGTTAAATCAGTAAAATCAGGTACACTTGGTACACTTCCAACACTTAAAGTAGCATTAGATCTTCCACATACCTCAACAGTATTTTCAAAAGATATATTAGATACATCCCCTGCTGCTGTTATTGTTGCTATCATTGTTGTTCCAGGTACTATTACACCATCTTCAAATAATGCAAGTGCCACTGGTGTTCCTGCTGTTGCTCCACTGACATTGGCATTAAAACTTACTTCATATTTAGCTGTACCATTGCAATTACAATTCCTATTACCCAACACTTGATATAATGGGTTGCCTGTTTGATGACATAACCAACTATTTTGATTATTTTGACAAGCACTTCTTGTTCTTATTGTGTCAGAACTAAATGTTAATTTTGCAGTGTTGCTTGTTAACACTACTGGCAATTCTTGAATACTTTCTATCATTTATATCTCTCCTTTCAAATTAAAAAGAATAGGACTTGCCTATTCTCTTGGTTAGGACATAATTGTCCTTATCAATTAGCAAGTTCCTGTAATCAGGTGTGTCGTAATCGACTATATGCTTTAATATAAGTATGCATTGTTTCCACAACCACAACCATTATTTCCATTGCATGTAAATATTGGTGTACGTCCATAGACTGGAGTTGTTGGAACAGGGCATGAATTTAGGCGATTATACAACGCATCAACTTCGTTAGCGAATCCTTGTGAAATAAATGCGTTTTGAGCAGTTTGAGATTCACGAAGAGTTGCCATATTAAGTTGAGTTGTAAGTTCGGCAATACGATCGTTTTTAGCGTCTACTTGTGCCTTAACACCGTCTAACTCTAATTGACATAACTTATCAAGGATTGCTTGTGTTCCTTGTGTTTGGCTTGTAATAATGTCTCTAGTATTATTAGCACTAGCAAATCTATTATTTGCAGATTCACTAATAATAGTGTTTTGAGTTTGACAAGTAGCCAAACGATTTTCACAGCAACAATCTGCAAACTGACTTCCCAATTGATTAAATGATTGTTGTGTAGCTAGAGCATTGTTAAAGTTTTGTTGCATATCGGCTATTTGTCTAGCATTAGCAGATATTTCAGCTCCTGCAAATCCACTATTTACCGCTTGAACAATGTCCGCAGTTGAGCCACAGATTTGAGTTGATAAGTTATTTACAGCATCCCTAGTTCCTTCAATCTGATTTGATAAGTGTAGGTTTTGGAATCCATCGTTGGTATTTTGGTTAATTCCGTTTTGACCACTTAATAACCACGGAAAGTCATAACCCATTCCGTTACCACCGAAACCACCGAACATACCACCATTACCAAGCATTCCTAAGGCAACTAAACCGATTATCCATTCACCCATTGAACCACCCCAACCATTATTCCCATTGTTTCCAGAAACATCGAAAGTTGGGATTACTCCTGTAGTATTTCCATTCATGATTTTTACCTCCTCTCTCTATATGTTTTATTTATATCAAACATTAAAATGTTGATACCTATTTCATTTGATTTTGTATTTCAGTTAAAACTTCTTGGGGAAAACCCATGTTTTGAGCAGTCGCATAAAAGTTTTGCAACTGTTGAGGTGTATAATTTCCTGTTACTTGTTTTAATAAATCTAAAGGATTACTTTGATTTTGTTTTACTTGTTCTAGCATTTGAAACATTTGAGGTTGTCTTTGTTTTAGTTGGTTTATCAATGGTTGTGTCGCATTCTTCATCATCGTGTTCATCGCTTGGTTCATTTTCTATCATTCCTTTCAATTTATCATTCTCTGATCTTAATTGTTCTATAATTATATCTTTTTCATCTTTTGGTATTTGTTCTTCTATAAAAAATGTCCTTATTTCACCTTTTGCGTTTTTTATAAACATTTGTGAAAAATCGGTTGTTATAAAAGGTGTTTCAACCAAAGTTAATTCTTTTTTGACATCTTCTATAGAATTTACATATTTTATACCTACGTTTTGATTGGTTGGTGCTAATTGAATAGTTTGGTTTAAAGTAGGTTGTTGTTGCATTCTATTCATATATTGTTCTTTTGATTTTTCAACACGTTCTTTTTCTTTTTCCAAAAACTTTATATAATCATCACTATTTAAAGGTTGAGATACATAATTCATAGGTTGTGAATACCCTATTGGTTGATTATAAGTATTCATATAAGGATTAACATTAGGGTTTGTGTAAACATTATTATTCATTATTCATCACATCCATATCTTTTTGAATATTTTTGATAATCTCTAACGAATATTGGAGATTGTGGTGTTGTAGTCAATGCTAACAATATTGCTATCCAAAAACTATCCACTAAAACCACCTTCTAATAATAAATTCATTATTTCTTTTCTTTTTTCTTCGTCCATCTCTTTATGTTCTTCTCTTTTTATTTCTTCTAGTTTTTCTTTTAAAATAGCCACATCAGTTGCTGATAACTCTTCTTTTCCTAAAATTCTTTCAATATTACCTTTTAATTTTTCTTCAATTCTTTCTCTCATTCTATCCCTCCTAAAATTAAAATAAAAAGAGGTATAAGTATAAATAAAGAAATCTATCTAAATTTAAACTTACACCTCCATAGATAAGGTAAACAGAAAACCATTATTGTCGTTTTCTAAATAAATTGTATCTTAAAAATCAAAAGAAAAAGGAACGAAAAAAGCATAAAAAAAGTACCTAAAAGGTACTTAATTTTAATCTAAATCATCTTCTTCATCTTGATTTGCAATAGCGTTTCTAGGGTAATCAATAACTTCTCCTGTTTTTGTATTTGCTAAAGAAATAACTTTCTTAACATTCGCAAATGTTGGTAATTCACCATCATTGTTAGGTTTAGTTCCTTTTGTATGTACTACTTCACAAAGTAATTCTTTACCTACTAATTGTGGTGTATGTTCTTTAGTATCGAACTCATCACCATCTTCAAGACCTAATGCTATTTCTGCTAACTTACTCATAGCGAATACTGCACCAGAGTTATCGAAACTATATTGACTATTGATAGTTCCACCTTCTTTTACATCTTGGAAAGTTACTTTAAGTTTGTTTGGCGCCCCACTAGGTGTGCATTCTGCTTTTGTAATCTTTAATACTCTTTCTCCCTCATCTACTAATTTAAAACCCTTCATGTTCATTTTCACTTTCATTTTTATTCCTCCTCAATTTTTACTTTACTTAATCTATATGTTAAACTTGGTTCTAAAAATTTCTTGTATGTATTAGGGTTTTTCTCGGCAAATGCTTTTTCATTAAATTTCATGGTAGTTGTACCACTTAATTTATATTGTTTACAACTTGCTTTTGTTTCTCCCTCTTTTAAACTATCCATTAAACCTTGTTTAATACTTTTTTCTATTGTTTTTAATTCTTCTTCCATACTAGTTATACCAGTACTATTTTTTAATTCTTCTATTTTATCTACTAACTCTTTAGCACTATCACATAAATCTTCTAAAGAATTATCATTTATTGGTTTACTTGTTCTTATTATATCTAAATATTCTTTATCTTTTACTTCATCAAATTCTGGTGATATACCTGTTTCAATATATTTATCCCACCATTCTTCGCAATAATCAATAGCTTGTTGGAATGTAATCATTTCACCACTTGGTAATTGGATCATAACATCTTTAATTTTTTTAACAACCATTATTGTATTAGTTTCGTTTGGTTCAAATTTTTCCGGATGATTATAATCTAAATCTTGTGGAAAACAACATATGAATAATACTCTATCTAAACCTTTTAAATATGAATATAAACATCCTTGAAGTAAGTAATCAATAGGAACATTGTTATTTTTCCATAAATTAGGTTTAGAACTAGATTTACATTCAACTATCATTGTAAGTGTTTTTAAATCATTAGTTGTTGCAACCGCATCCATAATACCACCAAAAATATTACTATCATCTATAAAGTTATTCCATTGATATTTTTTAATATTATTACCATAATACTCTTCAATACTCATTACATTTGGAAATTTTTTTCTTGCCATGTCAATTAGTCTAGGTTCTACAGTTTTACCAAATATTTTATATTTATTATCTTCAAATGGTAAGGTAGGTAGTT
>Ga0310690_10010590_pt1 | contig 11460 bp, 14 predicted proteins | sample AusTroGonzalo_MG_2_FD_207661 | JGI IMG/M metagenome (GOLD analysis project Ga0310690, IMG submission 207661) | Bovine rumen microbial communities from tropical cattle in Woodstock, Queensland, Australia - Gonzalo_04 (v2) (version 2) | ecosystem: Host-associated > Mammals > Digestive system >...
AACGCACCGGAAATCGTCTTAACAATTCGGGACGAAACGTCACCCTTTGGGCGGCGTTTTTTTTTGTTGATAAATTTTTACCTAAACCAATGCTTTAAGTAAATGGTGTATATTATTGAAAATGTTATCTTTGCAGCCGAAACATTAAACAATGAAACTCTGCTACAACGTGGACATCAACGTTGACCCGCTGGTGGTCAAGTGGCTGGACGCCAGGTTCAAGAAGCCGAACGGCATATACGAGATGAAGGACTCGTGCTGGTACGGCCTCGTGAGCATGGCCCTGTGCCAGAGCGCCAAGGCTGGCAGGGGGTCAGTGCTTCCCGACAAATACGACCGCTTCAAGCCCGTGAAGATCCGCATCACCGAATACGACTTCTACCATTACGGCTGGACGGTCAACGCCACACAGGAGATCAGGCTGTCGCGCCTGCTGAAGAAGGTCATAGAGGACGAGCTGCTGCGCAACGCGGCCATCATCCGCGCGAGGTACACCATGCCGCTGTCGCAGGCTCTCAACGCCATCACCGTGTTCTACAACCTTTCGGAAGAGGACGTGAAGTTCGAGACGCTGCGCAAGACCTACCGCCGGAACTACACGGGAATGGAGGAGGAGTACCGCGCCCTCGACAGGGCGGCGGTCACCGACTTCGGCAAGGACGACATCGAGGAGAGCACCAAGCACCTCAGGGTCAGGCAGAAAGCATCTGACCCGTGCCAGATGGACATGTTCGAGCAGGAAAGGAGACCAACGATATGGAAGAACTGAAACCCATGGAAGGATGCACCGGAATGCCGGGCATCAAGGAACTGCGCATCGCGAGAGTGGAGGAGATCGCCTCGATGCAGGTGACCGCCGCCGCCACGGTGTCCGTGACACTCAAACCAGGATGCCTCTGGGGAAAGGTGCACGGCACCAAGATGTCCGCCGTGAGCACGGCGGGCAAGTCGCACGCCAACAAGATCACAGCCCACATAGCGGGCTGGCCCGACTATGCCGCCGACCTGGCCAAGGACCGATACATAGCCGCCTGGACCGACGGCCACGGGCAGGACTGGATGTGCGGCTTCGGCGAGCCGCTGCGCATGACCGTTGAGCGCACGGAACCGGAGGAGCCGTCGGGCAGCTACGGCGCCGACATCACCCTTGAGAACGAGAGCGAGTTCGGGTTCCTGAAGCTTGCATAATACTTAAAGCCGCGCTTTAAGCTATTTCTATAATTTATTGATTCTTAGCCGTTCCGACAGACTTCCCAAGCCTGCCGGAACGGCTGTTTTATTTTTGCCGTCCGAAACCCGAAGTACCTTAACCGAATACCTATGGAAAAGACGGCACAGAAAATATACATCAAAGTCACGGAGCCCGAAAACCGGAAAGCCCGCATCGAGATAGACGGCGAGATCGGCGGATGGGACGACGACTGGAACCCCACGAACCGGGGCTGCGACATCAGACGCGAGCTCGACGCCATCTCGGCGCTCGACGTTGACGAAATCGAAGTCGTGATCTCCAGCCTCGGCGGAAGCGTGGACCACGCATTCCAGATCTACGACGCGCTGAAGAAGCACAAGTGCAAGATCACCACCGTGGTGACCGGGCTGTGCGCCAGCGGAGGCACGATCATCGCCTGCGCAGGCGACACGCGCCGAATCTCCCCAAATTCCCTCTACCTTATCCACAAGTGCTGGGGCTACAGCGTGGGTAACGCAAACGAGCTTCAGAAGGACATCGACATGTTCAACAAGATCGACGGAAGGCTGCTCGACATATACAAATCAGTGTCGAGCAAGACGGAGGACGAAGTGAAGGCACTGTTGAACGAGCAGAACGGCAACGGCATCTGGCTCACGGCTCAGGAGGCCCTCGACTACGGATTCGCCACCGAGATATGGGAAGGCGAGGAGGAGAAGAACGAGCAGGCGCGCGCGATGCGTGTCGGCATCTTCGCATCCGTCCTCAACAAGGCGCGCGGAATCCGCCGCCCGCAGACGGTGATCGAGAGTGTCAACACCGACGATGACAACAAGCCGAAGGACATCACCGCGAAACCCGGTGACCCTGTCACCGTGGTTAAAATCGATCCGAATACCGAAGGATCCATTAAAATCAAAGAAACAAACGACAATTCCAATCTATCAACCCAAACCCCAAAAGAAATGAAAAAGATTTTAGCAACCTACGCATTGCTCGGGGCATTGCTTGCAATGTCCGCAGAACAGGAGTTCGACGAGACCAAGGGCATCACGCTCAGCGCCGACCAGCTCGGCAAGGTCGAAAGCGAACTGAAAGCACTGCGCGAGAAGGCCGAACAGCTGGCCAAGGCGCAGGAAGAAAACACCAAGGCGCAACAGGAGCTCAAGACCGCTCAGGAGAAGGCGGAGAGCGACCGGAAAGCCATCGAGACCCTCACCGCCGAGCGCGACGATTTCAAAGCGAAGTACGAAGGCAGACCCGCAACCGTACCCGCCCCCAACGGCAACGACACCAAGGAAGGCGAAACCTTCGACGAGTATGTTGAGAACGACCCCTACTACAAAGGAATCCAGGAGTCGCTCGGACTTTAACCATAAATAAAACCAAAAACACCGCAAAATGAACAAAGACGTACTTACAACCGACAGAATTGTCGAAGAATACGGAAAGTATTACGAGAAAGCCGGTCAGAACCGTTCCCGCCTGGTCAGAGCTCTCATGCAGCCTTCCGTGACCCTTGAGAAAAACGCCCGCCGCATCCCCACGGAGGAGACTGTCTATAAGGCAGGCAACATCCTGACCGGAAGCGTGGTGCAACCCTACTCCGACGAGTTCACCGCCATGGGCAAGATGGAGTTCATCCCCAACGCCATCACCCTCCGCCAGCTGAAGACCGACATCCTCATCGTCCCGAACAAGATCGAGGAAAGCTGGCTCGGGTTCCTCGCAGCCAACAACTGCTCCATCAAGGAGTGGCCGTTGATCCGCTACATCATGGAGGAATACCTGAAGAAGCAGATCGAGGAAGACCGCGAGCTCCGCATGGTCTATAAAGGCGTGTATGATCCGGGCGCAGCCAACCCGGCTCCCGAAAACTGTATCGACGGCATCCACAAGCTGCTCGTTGACGGAGTAAATTCCCAATATCCGGTCAACGTGATCAGCGGTATCGGCGAACTGGCCAAGGAAAGTGTCTTCGACCAGGTCGAAGCGTTCAACTCCGCAATCCCGTCACGCTACTTCAACGAGAAGGTGACCTTGTTCATGGCTCCGGAATTCGCCCTCGAATATCTCAAGAACAAACGCGAGAAAGGCTACTACCAGATCAAGGGCGACGACGAAATCGGCTACCGCATCGACTTCACGAACCACACCATCTTCGCCAGCCCCGCCATGGCAGGCACCAAACACCTGTGGGCATCCGTGCAGAGCAACATCCTGTGGCTCACCAAGAGATACCAGCCCATCAGCAACATCCAGATGCAGGTCGTTGACCGCACGGTCAAGTTGCTGCTCGACTGGTGGGAAGGCCTCGGATTCGCATGCAACCAGATGGTATGGGCTTCCGAACCGACTGTCGGACAGGCAACCACCGACACCGCAAGCCCGAAGAACGGCATCGTGGTGCGCAGCCTGAGCCCCGTGCTGACCGGCGCGGTTGCAGGCGACACCACCCTGAACGTGACCGCCAAGGTCCTCGGAGACCTTCCGGAAGGCGCCACCGTGCGCGTGGCCTACGGCACCACTGCCTCTCTCGGTTCCACCGCCGACATGACCCAAGGCGAGGACGGCAAGTTCACGGCATCCATCAGCGGCCTGACCCGCAACACCAAGTACTATCTCGAAGTGCAGGTTGTCAGCGGCGACGACATCTATTCCAGCGCGGCTGCAGACGTGAAAACGCTCACCACGCCTCCGTCCATCGACGCACTCACCGTCGGCACCATCACCACCACATCCGCCAAGGCGTCCCTGGCATACAGCGACCCGAGCACACTTGTGACCGCAGGCGGTGTGGAATACACCACCGACCTCACGGCAACGCCCACCGCAAAGACGGGAACCCCGTCGGCCGGCACCATGGAAGTTGACCTGACCTCCCTCACCCTGAACACCACCTACTATGTCCGCGCCTACATCACCGTGGGCGACGACAAACAGTACACTCCATGGACCAGCTTCAAGACTGCAGCTGAATAGACTTTGCACGGAAAGGACCGGCGGGCGCGTCCCGCCGGAATCCGATCCGGTTATCACGATCAGAAACATTAAAAAACAAGAAATATGCCTAATTGCAAATACAAAATGGAAGACTTGGCCAACGGCCTCGGCTGCGACGTGGTAATGTCCGGCGTCAAGACCGTACTCATCGGCCTCAAGGACGATGTGATGACATGGCCTCAGGAAATCGCAGTCCCCACCAGCATGGAGGAGAACGTGAAACTCACAGGACTCCCCGTGATGAAAACCGGAAAGCGGCTGTTCAAACTCCACAGCAAGAACGACGCGGGCGAATACCAGTGCACCGGACAGGGCGAGGAAGGCTCCCGTTCACAGCAGGCGAGCCTCAACGTCTATAACCCCGGCTTCCGCTCCAGCATCGCCGGTTTCCTCCGCGCGGTCCAGAACGCGGAACTGGTCATCTTCGTCCTCACCAACCAGGGCGAATGGCACATGATGGGCGACAAATACCGTGGTGCCGTCCTCTCGGAGTTCACGGCCACCAGCGGCAAAGCCGTCACCGATCCCAACGGTGCGGACATGACCTTCATCTACAACACTCCTTCAGACCGCATCATCGAGCTCTCAGACGCACAGGTCGAAGCTCTCTGCACCGTCAACGGCAGTGTGACTTCAGCGGCTATCAGCGACATCGGCGAAAGCGCCGTCACCGCATCCGGAGCAACCCTGACGGCCACCTTCACGAACAACCAGGAAACCATCACCAAGGTCGGCTTCCGCTACCGCAAGGAGGGAGAGTCCGACTGGACCGAGAAGGCTTCCACGTCGTTCACATCCGGAACGGCAAAGTCGTTCACGGTTTCCGGCCTCACCACAGCCAGCAGCTACCTGTACTACGCCTACATGGTCGTGGACGGTCAGGAACGCTACAGCGAAATCTTCACCTTCAGCACCACCTAACCATTCCGCCGAGGAATGCTCTGTGTTTATTTGTAATTTATTCTTTCTCGAAGGGCGGGCAAAAGCCCGCCCTTTTCCAAAAACAAACACCACTATGGCCAACATCATCAGAGTGCAGTTTCCAGAAAGCCAGTTTGTCAAGGAGGAGACAGCCAAGACGCAGATCGTGATACACCACACCGCCAGCGGCCCCGGCGTTGACGGCGACCTTGCATGGTGGCGGAAGACACCCGAGAGGGTGGCCACCCATTTCATCATCGACCGCACCGGACAGATTTACCAGCTGTTCGACTTGAAACACTGGGCTTGGCATCTTGGATTGAGCAACAAGGACTTCGCCACGATGGGATGCCGTTACATTAACCTTGACAGGTCGAGTGTCGGCATCGAGATAGACTGCTGGGGTCACCTGAAAAAATCAGCCGACGGAAACTTCTATCCGACAGGCATGGAAGGCAAGGCGAGACCGGTAACGAACATCCAGGAATACTGCAGCTCGAACAAGTGGCGCGGGCACACCCTCTACGAGAAGTACACCGCCGTGCAGCTCAGTGCGCTGAAGGACCTGCTGAGGGAACTGTGCGCGACGCTGAACATCCCGAAGAAATACAACATCGACATGTGGGGGGTGTCCACCAACGCCCTGAAGGGCACACCCGGAATCTGGACACACGCATCATACCGCAAGGATAAATCTGACTGCCATCCGCAGCCGGAACTGTGTGATATTCTCAAAACACTGTGATTATGGAGGGAAACAGACAAAACACGGAAGCGATAGCGCGATGGCTGCTTTCGGAGATGAATCCTGAGGAAGGGAGAAGGCTGCTGAGCGAGCTTCACCCGAACAAAAGGCTCGGACGAAACGCCCTGCACATGAACGTCAGAATGGTCGAATACGAGCTGAAGGTTCTGCTCGGCATACCCAAGACAGCCCTGTTCAACCAGAAATGCACTAACCAGGAATTGTTAAGACTGTATGGAAAAACCACAAAAAGCGGAACTCCTGATCCCGGAAGACGTCAGGAAATCCATACTGCGCGACCTGCGCAGGAAAGAAAAGAAGAAAAAGCTCGCCCGCGCGTTCCCGCTGACGACCATCTGCTGCTGCAGGCTAAGGAGGCGGTTGCTGAACTGGCTGTGGAAGCGTCGAAAACCCACAACGCGCTCTTCGAGACAGGGGAAGTGAACAACGCCGCGAACACCAAGGCAAGGGCGGAGATGCTGGAACACCTGCGCCATGTGACCGATCTGAAGGAGGACATCTGGACAGAAAAGGAACGCTACTGCGACACCGGACAGGCAAGCGAAGCGCTGAAGCACCTGGTGGAATCCTATTACTCGGCAGGGGAGACGGACGAAAAACCGAAGGAGGACATCAGGAAGAAGGACACGGCGTGGCTTGTCAAACGCAAGGAAAACGTGCGGAGGTACATCACCAAGTTCCGCAACCGCCTGGAATACGGAACCAAGACCGCACAGGCTGAAAAACACCCGATGCCGCCTGGACCAGAAAGGGCTAAGACGCAGAAAAAGCTAAACGAATACATCAAGGAACTTGATATAATCAACAAGGAACTGGACAGAAGGGAGGCTCATAATGGAAACATTTAGCACTTTTACCATCATATCGATGGTACTCAACTTCCTGCTCGGAGGAACCAACGCTTGGAGCTTATTCCAGTGGCGCGCCGAAAAACGTCTCCGGAAAATCGAGGAGAAAAGCAAGGAGACCAGCCTTGAGACACAGAGGTTCGAGGCGTTGAAACAACAAATCGAATACCAGAAGCAGCTGCTTGACGAATACATATCCAACGAGCAGGCGAGGGACGAAATCGACGACAAACAGCGTGAGCTGATAGCTAACCTGAAGAGGAACTTCGCCCGGATCGAAACCGAAAAGATAGAACTTGAACGCCAGCTTTCAATATCGAGGGCGTACGAGTGCTACCGCATCGACTGCACGGAACGGCAGAGAAAGGACGCGCAATGTTCGAACTGACGGAGACAATAGTGCCGCGACAGAAGCCAATGAAGCTGTCGGACTATCCCTATGACCCGCTATTTCCGCAGGGTGTGACATTCGTCGGCGAGCCATGGGAGATTCTCTCGAAACATATAGGCAAGATCGAGCACGGTGGAATATACAATTTCTGGACGTTTGGAAGATACTGCATGACAGACATTATCAACCATCTGCTCCGCATCACCGGCCCTGCCGACGTTACGGCCACAACCTGGTCGCTGAACGCAGCAAGCGTGCAGACGATGCTCAACCGAAGAAAGGACGGCCTTCTGACCGACTTCAAGATGTGGGTGGACCCGCGTGTACGAAGAGCAAATCCGGAACCTCTGGCGTTGCTCAAGCACAACTTTGATACTGTCATCGCCCCAGTTCACGCCAAGATAGCACTTGTAGGCAACAAAGACTGGAAAATCAGCGTTTCAGGCAGCGTGAACTTCACAAGCAACCCGCAGCCGGAACGCGGAATCATCCAGTGCATAGACGCTGTATATGACCGTGACAAAGAAATTATAGACGCAGAATTCGAGAAAGGTGACAGGTTAAAGCTGTCGGACTGCGAGAAAGGAGCGCTCGATGAGCGATGAACAACTGGAACAGGTAAAAGAGCTTGGAATTCTCGGATTCCCGATTTCCTCCGTCGCGCAGCTACTGGAACTTCCGGAAAAGGAAGTCAACCAGCAGTTTGTCAACAAGAGTGGAGAACTCTACACGGCGTACACCTCCGGACGCATCCAAGGATTAGTTGACGTGCGGCGAACGATTAGAAAATCAGCAATCAACGCCTCCTCTCCGGCCCTTGAGAAGATGATCGACTTCTTCAAGCAGTCGGAATATGAGAACATGGAGATCTGGGATGATTAGCACACCTGCTACGGACAATCCAGGACAATACCGGATAATCGGAAATACAATCTTTTAAAAATCAGGAATTTGCAAATACACAGATGAAGAAGTCGCTCGCACAAATCAACGAGGAAAACTACCAGACCATAGCTCTCTATTACAGCGGCGTGGAGGATGTGGAGCTGCGCGACGACCAGAAGGAGATCCTCGACAGATGGAGGACCGCGCACGCCATACTACAGAAGTACCCCATCAAGTATGTGGCCGCCAAGATGCTCAAGTCACGCTATCCAGACATATCGCTGGAGCAGGCGCGTGTCGATGTGCAGTCAGCGACCAGGCTGTGGAACCTGTCGGAAAAGGTTGACAGGGATTTCCTCGAAAGCTGGTTCCTGAACACGCTGCTGAAGGAGATCAGCAACCCGGGCGCGTCGGAAGCCGTGCGCGCCAGGAACCTGCAGACGCTCGGTGCATGGCTGAAGTCGCAGCCTCCCGTGGAGATAGACCCGCACCTGATGGAACGCAACCAGATCAACATTATATTCAACACAGACAACCGACAGGTCAACATTTCGGAGTCGGAACTCCTGAAGATGAAATCGTCGGACCGCGAGAAGCTGCTTGCATCCATTCCGAACAACCTCACGGAAGAGCAGGCGGCGGAAATCATCAATTCATAATCCATGGACACGAACCTGCCAGTCAACAGAATACAGCTGACGTGCAAGCTGCTGTCGCCTCGCAGCCTCGTGCTGGTGTGCGGACGCGCCACAGGCAAGTCCTGGATACTCGGGCAGCGTCTGGACGAAGCCATAAGGCTGATGCCGCGGTGCACGATCGGGATGCCCGTGAAAACCTTCGGCGTAGGCTACACCGGAACATTCCAGACAATGCTGTCCGCATTAGACAAATTCGGCTACGTGAAGGACGGCAACTACGTGGTCAACAGACGCCCTCCGGAGAGATGGGAGGACAGCTACGGAAAGCTGGAAAAGTACGAGAACTGCATATCGATAGCGAACGGATGCAAGATGGCCATGTTCTCCCAGACGGAAAGCGGGAACATGCGCGGTGTCAGCGTTGACAAGATCATGGCCGACGAAGTGCTGATACTGAGCGAGGAGAAGCTGATGAAAGAGGCGTTCCCGACCAACCGAGGGAACTTGGAGCATTTCGGCAAAGGCGCGCACCACGCCTGCCACCTGCACCACGGATTCGACCTGACGACCTCAATGCCGTACACCAGGTCCGGAAGGTGGGTATTCAAGTTCGCCCAGTACTACCGCGAGAAATACGGCATAGAAATAATGCAGACGTGGAACCGCATTGTTCACCTGCAGCAGCAGCTGCTGGACACAACCTCCCCGGCGCAGTTCGCCGAATGCTGGAACGACATCGAGGAGATACGCAAGCTGATGCCGCCTCGCCTGTCCGACGACGGCACGCTATTCTACGTGGCCAACGCATTCGACAACCTGGCAAACATCGGACTCAAATACATCAAGGACCAACGCGAAGCCCTCACGAATCTTGAATTCCTCGTTGAAATCCTCAATCTGTACATCGAGAGAGTGGAGGACTGCTTCTACAACCTCGATGAGCAAAGACACATCTACTACACGGGCTACAACCTCAAGGCAATGGAGGAGTCCGGATTGATCCCGACGGCAGACCCCTCCATGTTCGACAAAATCTCGTCTGCGAAGTTCGACAGGGACTACGACCCTAACCGTCCCCTTGAATTAGCCCCGGACTGGGGGTCGCAAATATCTCTCTTCGTGGTGTGTCAGACCTACCGCGTGGAACTGCCGTTCGTAGCCGAGACTCCCGGATACAGTCCTGAGCCTTCTTTCTCCGGAGACTACCTCTACCAGATCAACGAATTCTTCGACAAACCGGACGGAACAGGAACCATCATCGACAACATCTGCAACAGGTTCTGCAGATATTATGCCGGCCACAAGCACCGTGTCATACATTACTATCGTGACCGTTACGGAGACCACCGGAACCCAAATGTCATGCATTCCAAGTCCTACAACGAGCAGGCTATCGACATCCTTCGCAGGAACGGATGGACGGTCGTGTCCAAGGTGCACCGCGGCGGCGAGCCGCCGATGTCGGACAAACACCTTCTATGGCAGCAGGTTCTCTCTGAAATCGCGTCATGTCCCGTGAGGTTCCGCATCAACGGGAACCGATGCAGATACACGGTCATATCTATGAACAACGCCAGGATGGTGTACGGAGGGGAGGTCTTCAAAAAGGACAAACGCTCGGAGAAGCCGTCTTCCGGTGTCCTTCCCGAGGAGGCGACGCATTTCAGCGACGCTATAGACAAACTGCTGTGGACCAAATACGGGGACTCCGTGGCACGGAAACGCAGGCAGTTCTTCGGAACGAGCATGGGTTAAAAAAACGGCGCGTTTTTCAACGCACCGTTTTCAAATCAAATTTTCCTTTATATCCTGAGCGTTACCACGCTTCAGAATCCATACAACACCGCAGCCATGAAGTTCTCTCGGGACTTCTCCCTGCAGACGCGGTCGCGCGCGGCGGAGAACACTTCCTCGATTTCCTCATCGGTATCGCGGTTGATCACGTAACAGCAGTTCTCGGTTACGAACCCCACTCCCACCCTTCTGCCTTCCGGGTCGCTAATCTCCTGGAACTCGGTGAAGAACTCCGTCATGCAGCAGCTCTTGTGCCACGCCCAGAATCCTTCCACATCGATCTTCCACTTGATTCGGTAGTAAAGGGAGTTCTCGAGCTCCAGACGTTCATCCGGAGTCATGCCACTGGTTATGATCCTTCTTTCCATGACGCGAATGCTCATACCAGGGGTCGGAAAAACTCTGCGAGATGGTCGCCTATGCCACGCAAGGCAGACGCGATGGCAAGAGCGTCGGTCGCCTCGCCTTCGTATATGACATGCTGGGTCTCGTTGAACATCCCGCGTTTCCATTCTATCTTCACGCCTGTCGCCGAATCCTCGGCCACATACCAGCCGTGTTTGTTGTCAACGGCGCGGACATTGTACCGCACGTTGCTTGCCGGGATGATCGCCAGTGGCGACACCGTCACGTCTTTCACGCCGATTCCGTTCGCATATCCGAGATAGTCCTCGCATTTCATGATCCGAGACTTCGCGTCACGGCTGTTGCGGGCGGTCACTTCGGCTTCGACAATGTCGCCGCTCTTGAGTTTGATGTTGACTCTGTATCGTTTCATTGTAATTGTCGCCTGTTTTATCCTGTCGGCTCGTCAGTTTTAATTTGTGTTTGATTTGATGCGCAAAGATACAAAATTTATGCGCAAGTTTTGTGTTTTTAAAAGGATTATTTTATCTGTACCTCCCGAGCAAGGCCGGAGGCCGCTCGGGAGGTGGGCGGGTCGCGGTGGTCGGGGGGTGATTACCGACCAACCCGCCCCAATGTTTATAAATGTTAATAATCCGCGGTTTAAGCAACAAAAA
>Ga0310690_10010591_pt1 | contig 11460 bp, 12 predicted proteins | sample AusTroGonzalo_MG_2_FD_207661 | JGI IMG/M metagenome (GOLD analysis project Ga0310690, IMG submission 207661) | Bovine rumen microbial communities from tropical cattle in Woodstock, Queensland, Australia - Gonzalo_04 (v2) (version 2) | ecosystem: Host-associated > Mammals > Digestive system >...
CCAGCGATTGACCACTTGAAAGTTGTACCTCTAAAGCCCGACGCATCCGTTGAGGATCTTGAAAAGAACACTCTTTCACCAAAGATTTAACTTCCTCTAAGGGCATAGCACGCACCTTTTGACGCACCGATTCATCCACCTGAGGAATTTCATTTAATCCTTCCACCAGTGCATTCAAATAAAGCCCTGTTCCACCAACAATCACAGGATTTTTAAGATGAGGAACAACTTCTTTAATCCGCTGAAGCCAATCTGCCACCGAAAAATGCGTCCATGCATCCACTTCTCCATATAAATAATGAGGCGCACGATCCAAATCTTTTTTGCCAGGACGGGCAGACAAAATACTCAAATCCTGATATACCTGTATTGCATCACCATTGACAACGCACCCTTCCACCGCCTCAGCCAAACGAAGCGCCAACTCAGATTTACCACTCGCAGTAGGTCCACCTATCACAAAAACTTTTTGTTTTTTCATGAAGTTATCATAGCATAAAAAACACGCTAAAGTCTATTTTTTTCTTGTTTTTCTTTCAAAAAATCGATATATTATGTTCATTGAGGTGTTTTATGAGATATTTATCTTTGCTTTTTTTGTTCTTGGCTGCTTGTCATTTTCACCCTTTGTACACAAATACACAGCGCCAAGATGTTTGTGTTAAGCCCATTCCAAATGAATCTGGGTATCATATGTATCAAAAGTTGCAACAATATTTTCCACAAAAGGAAAATTGCTTATACACGCTCACTGTTAACGCCCCAAAATATTCCTATTCTGACCAAAGCATTTCAGATAAAGATTTCATTACAATGCAACATATTGCCGCCGAAACCACTTATACTTTGCAAAATGCACAAAATGAAATTGTTTTAAAAAATACGGCTTATACTTCAGGTTCTTCGGCCGTAACCTCCAGTCCTTATGCCTCTGTCATGGGAACTGAAAAGACATCCAAGGATCTGGGAAACGTTTTAACCGAACAAATTATGCTGCATGTATGTGCCTTTTTGGATGAGGACAACAAGTGAAAGCAAAATCCTTTCAACTCAAGGCCTTATCAAGTCAAATTCAAAATAATTTTGATGCGTTGTTAATTTATGGATCTGACGAAAACGAACGTTTATCCACCACCACGCAATTGAAACAGCTTTTGGGCTTATCGTCAAAATCTTTGAATACACTTATTCTGACCAAAGAAGATTTAAAAAAAACGCCTTTTTTAGCAACGGATGAAGCCAATACCCCTTCCCTAATCGGGGAACGCCGTTTTTTGTTTGTTCCAGAGGACACGCCTTTTTCTGTGGAAGCATTGGTGCATTTTATTCAAGAAAAACAAACAGATGCCCTGTTGATTATCCAAGGGGGCAATTTAACGAAATCAAACGCTCTGCGCTTGGAAGCCGAAAAAAATCCCCGTATTTTGGCAATTGCTTGCTATCAACCCTCTGATGCCGATATTCAACGCTATATTTTGGATTATATTCAAACTCATCACAAAAAAATTTCACCCACAAATTTGAATGTTCTTTGCAAAAAAATATCGTATAATCAAGATATTATTTATAATGAGTTGGATAAACTTTTTCTTTATTTGGGCGACAAAACAGAAATCAGCAACGAAGATATTCATGCATGCTTATCGGACAATGCTGAAGCATCTTTAGACGATTTTTGTGTTGATTTAGCGGATGGACAAGCCGAAAAAGCTCAGATTATGCTTACACGTTACTTGGATTCAGAGGAATCTGAAACAACGCTTTTATGGGCTGTTCGCGATTATTTTGAACGGTTATTGCGCATTGTCAGCGATTCATCCGAACCACTTGCACAAATTGTCAAAAAAAACTTACGACCGGCCCAATTTCGATTGGAGGCCCCTCTTATGCGTCAAGCGCGCTATTGGAATCAAAAAAGTTTACAAACAGTACTGAACCGACTTTTACAATTGGAAGCTCAAACACGCGACATTACCTATGTTAAGAACACGTTGATTTTAAACACTTTTTTGCGTCTTGGCTTATTTGCAAAAAAATTAGCCGGCCTGCGTTAAACGTTGCAAAATCGTATCCAACTTATTCAAAGAATCGTATCGAATTGTCATGCAGCCCTTGGATCCATTCCACTTAATTGAAACTTGGACTCCCAACATTTCTGACAAATCCTTTTCCAAATTAGCAACTTCCGCATCTTGAACCACTGGAGAGGCCTTTTTTGCCTCTTTCGGCGAGGCAACTAATTGTTCTGTCTCACGCACGCTTAATCCTTTTTTCACAATTTCTTTTGCCATTTTTTCAGGGCGTTCTACACTCAATAAACTGCGTGCATGACCAACAGTTATTTGCTTTTCTGCCAACATTTTTTTCACTAACTCAGGCAATTCCAACAGCCGCATCATATTCGCAACATAGCTGCGACTTTTGCCCACAACGCGCGCCAATTCTTCTTGAGTATATTGAAATTCTTTCATCAAGCGCACATAGGCCTCACCTTCCTCAATCGCATTCAAATCTTCCCGCTGAAGGTTTTCAATCAAAGCCACCTCTAGGGCTGTTTTATCGTCAAAATTTTTAATAATTACAGGAACTTGTGAAAGCCCCGCTTTTTTGGAAGCGCGAAAACGACGTTCTCCTGCAATGATTTCATAAGCTCCTTCTTTCTTGGGATTCGGCCGAACCAAAAGGGGTTGCAAGACGCCTTTTTCACGAATAGATTCCACCAAATCATCTAACGCCGCCGCATCAAACAAACGTCGTGGTTGAAAGGGACTGGGTGACAACAGGTCCAATAAAACAGTCACAATGCTATCAAATTTAACGCCTTCTTCTTTGGGATTCAAAACGGGCAAATCGTCCCCCATCAAAGCACTTAATCCTTTGCCTAATCTCATATTTTTTTCCATTTTAGTCCTCCTTTTCTCTTGCTAAAACTTCTTTGGCTAAATGCACATAACTTTGTGCACCAACACTTTTAAAATCATACAGCATGACGGGCTTACCATGCGATGGTGCCTCGGGAATGCGCACATTTCTTGGCACAATTGTTTCAAACACCAAATCACCGAAATACGATTTCACATCTTGCACAACCGATTTACATAAGTTAGAACGCCCGTCAAACATCGTCAAACAAATTCCTTTTATTTTTAACAAGGAATTGAAATTTTTTCTAACTTTTTCAATGGTTTTTAATAAATCCGCCACCCCTTCCAAGGCCAAATATTCACACTGAATAGGAATAATCACATCTGTTGCCGCCACCAAAGCATTCATGGTTAACAACCCAACGGCAGGTGGGCAATCAAAAAAGATATAGTCAAAATCCGTCAGTTCCGATAAGGCCTTTTTCAAGTAAAATTGACAATTTTCTTCACCTGCCAACTCTAAATCGATGCCCAATAACTCTTGGCTGGCAGGCAATACATATAAATAAGGAATACCAGTTTCTTGCAAACTGTCAGCAATTTTGTCTCGTCCAATCAGTACACTATAGGAACTCTTGCCACCCATTTGACGTTTGAGTCCTAAACTTGTGGTCGCATTTCCTTGCGGATCCAAGTCAATGATTAAGATTTTCTTTTCCAAAGCAGAAAGTGCCGTTGCTAAATTAACAACCGTTGTTGTTTTTCCAACACCTCCTTTTTGATTAGAAACTGCAAAAATTGTTGGCTTAGTCATGTGTCCTCCCTTTTTTGACCTTTAAAATATAACCATCTGAATTTACAATATTTTTAACCTGATCAACAGACCAATTTCCCGTTAGATTTGCCAATTCAGTTTCCACATTTTTCCCCTTTGGCAAAATCAAAATTGTTTCACGTGAAACATTTTTTTCAACCAATTTTAATAACTCTTTCAAAGGGGCAAATGCACGCGCTGTTAAAACATCAGGAACAAAAGAAATATTTTCAACACGTTCTCTTTGAACATCAATATTCAAACAAAGTTGCCGGGCACATTCTTTTAAAAAAAGACATTTTTTTAAATCAGATTCAACCAACATAATTTTATTCAAAGAACCTTTTAATTCTTTATTTAGAATAGCCAAAACAATTGCTGGCAAGCCGCCACCACTGCCCACATCCATTAATGTATGTTGTTGATTTTCAATAAAAAAATAAAGTTGAGCCGAATCTAAAATATGCCGTTCCCATCCATTTTCTATTGTCTTAGATGAAATCAAATTCACGGATTTTTGCCATAAAAGTAAAAGATTCCAATATTTTTTTAACAATGGAACAGATGGTAATATTTTTTGTTCTAATTCGTTTTTATTTAAAATCATGTTTTAATTGTACACAGAACAAAATTGATTTGCAAGTTTTTTTTTACAAAAAAAAATGTTTCACGTGAAACATTTTTATAAAATTTATTTATTTTTCAATATATTACTTTATTCACTTTCCCATAAATTATTTTTTATTTTCTGAATAAAAGCTATGTGTTGAGCCAATTCTTCTTCTGGAATTTCAAACGTGCGAGGCGACAATGTTTCACGTGAAACATTTTGCAAGACCTCTTTTTTTCTTTTATTTTCAGAAACTTGTGTGAATTTTAACTCTTTATCTAAGATCATTGCCAGATACACATCTGCTAATAATTCACTATCTAATAACGCGCCATGCACTGTTCTTCGAGAAGCATCTACATTAAAACGCTTGCATAATTCATTTAAATTCACACGAGATCCGGGATATTTTTGCCGCGCCATCACCAACGTATCCAAAACGCGATCAAAATTCAACAAAGGTCTATTTGCCTTTTTGAGTTCCCAATTTAAAAACTTCATATCAAAAGGCGCATTATGAATGACAAGTGTATCTGGACCGATAAAATCCAAAAATTCATCAGCAATTTCTTCAAATTTTGGCTTGTCAGACAAAAATTCTTCCGTCAAACCATGCACAGCGATCACTTCCTCGCTCATAGAGCGTTCTGGATTCAGGTACTGATGATAATTTTTCCCCGTAGGTAAATGGTTTATCAGCTCTACGCACCCGATTTCAACAATCCTATCGCCCGTTTCAGGATCAAGCCCTGTCGTTTCTGTATCTAATACAATTTCTCGCATACCTTTATTATATACATATTCATTTTTTTTTCAAGGATAACTTTTGAATAATGTGGATAAGTGTGTCTTTTGTCTATTCTTTTGGAGATTCGTTAACGCCAATTTTTTGTTATTCTTTTTTCATCCACAGACACAAAAAAATGCTTACGATTCGTTTTTTTGGTTCATTTTTTCTTGTTCAATCATGAATTTTAACGATTCGTCTTTTTTTGATTTTTTCTGTCAACAAAAATATAAAAAATTTATCCACACTACCCCCAGGACTATCATTATCATTATATATATTATTTATAAAATGGGATTTTTATAAGGGATAAGTTTTCCAAGTCAAACATCAACAATTTTAGGAATACTAAACAGTCAAAAGTTAGCAAAATGGATTTCCTTGTTTTTAAATCAATGCAAACAAGTACTGTTTAACGAAAACAAAAATTCTATAGTCATTTAATACAATATAAAACGTTACAGGAAACAAATTTATTTCTTGGATATATTTTCCCCTCTATAAAAAAATGCACGCATTTTAGCGTTATTTTTGCTTATAGAAATATACAATAAAATCCATAAAAAAATCGGCCTCAGTTGCTGACAGAAGCCGATTCCTTTTAAATATAATAAATATTAAATATATCGAACAGCCAAAACTTCATAGGCCTTTTCGCCCTTAGGGGTTTTAACTTCGACGATATCCCCTAATTGTTTGCCAATCAGGGCTTTAGCAAGCGGCGAAACAAAAGAAATTAATCCTTTTTCTAAGTTTGCCTCATATTGGCCCACAATTTGATATGTTGCTTTGTTTTCTGTTTCGCAATCAGCCACATCAACAGTTGCGCCAAATAAAATTTTATCGCCCGATAATTCCGTTGTATCAACAACTTGTGCATGAGACAGGGCTCCTTCTAAATCTTGAATGCGTCCTTCGATAAAACTTTGTTGTTCACGCGCTGAATGATATTCAGCATTTTCCGACAAATCACCACGGCTACGTGCCTCTTCAATAGCGGCAATAATATGGGGACGATCCTCGTATTTTAATTTTTTCAATTCTTCATTTAAGCTGGCAAAACCAACTTTTGTCATTGGGACTTTATCTTCCATATTTTTACTCCTTTCATTTACGTCAAAAAAAGATACCGCGGCTAAAATAACGCCGCAGCCCTTTAAAGACAAAAATAAGTATAATTTATTTTTTCGCGAAAGTCAAGTTATTTTTCTTTTATGTGTTTTTAGTTCTTATAAATAACGAAATTACATTGTAATTACATACAGTAAAACACGTAATTACTTTGTGGATACGTACGTCCAGAGGTCGGGTTGTTTTCCTGAAGAAGTATTTTCCTTCTTTTTGTTATTTTTCAGCGGGATAGCATTGATAAATCCATCTGAAAAATGCACCTGTAACTTGTGTTGATTTTGGGCTTCAGAAGCTGATGTAATGACTTTTGGTCCACTTGTAATAAGTGCAAAGCCACGTTTTAAAATCGCCTGATACGAGTAAGAATGTAATAACCGAGCAGTGCTTGCTATTTTGTCAGTCAAGCGTGATAAATAATTTTTTAAGGCCAATTGTAATCTTTCTGATTTATCATCCGTTTTTTGAATAAATGATTGAATTATTTCATTTAAATTTGGAAAACGCCCTGTTAATCGTTGTATTTTTAAACGTGATTCGATAAGCATTTGATTCAGGGCTGATTTTAAATTATTTTCTTTTGAATTCAATATGTTATAAATTTCTAAACGAACGGGAACGGCTTTTTCTGCTGCACCTGTTGGGGTGGGAGCCCGTAAATCGGCCACGAAATCGATAAGAGTTGTGTCTGTTTCATGCCCGACGGCGGAAATAACTGGAATTTTGGAATCGTAAACAGCACGTACAACACATTCTTCATTAAAGCCCCACAAATCTTCCAGCGAGCCCCCTCCCCGCGCCACAATTAAAACATCGGGTTTTGGAATAGGGCCTTCCTTTGGCATTGCATTAAAGCCACGCACGGCGGCAGCTACTTGTTCGGCACATTCCGCGCCTTGAACAGCCACAGGCCATACCAATATGTGGCGTGGAAATCTGTCAGAAATGCGGTGAATAATGTCTCGAATCACGGCGCCTGTTGGGCTTGTAATCACGCCAATTGTTTCGGGTAAAAACGGAATTTGTTTTTTGTGCGCGGCATCAAAAAGTCCTTCCTTTTGTAATTTTTCCTTGCGCTCGTTCAAAAGTTTTAATAATGCACCGATACCTGCCGGTTCCGCCGTATCCACAATCATTTGATAATTAGATCGGCCTGGATAGGTGGACAATTTTCCGGTGCAAATAATTTCCAGTCCCTCTTGAATATGTTGTGCCACTTGACGCGCACTGCCTTTCCAACAAATTGCCGAAAGCACAGATTCTTTGTCTTTTAAAGAAAAATAAATATGTCCCGAGGTGGCCCGTTTGACATCGGATACTTCACCACGCACTTTTACATGACCAAACACTTGTTCAACACAACTTTTTAACGATAAGGAAAGCTCTGTAACGGATAAAACGGGTTGTTCAGTCATTGGCGCTTCCTTTTGAAAAACTGTGTCATCAAAGCGCCACATTCCAAATTAGGCCATTTGTCAATTTTTAATTTATGATGCGTTTGAGAGTGTGTGAAAACTTTTGTCCCCTGCTCTATGGCGCCCGTTTTAGGATCTGAAGCACCGTAATAAAGTCCATCCAGTCTGGCCCACGCAATAGCGCCTGCACACATGGTACATGGTTCCAACGTCACAAAAATGGAATAGCCACCCAAGAATTTGTCGTTAATCTTTTTAATTGATTTTTCAATAACTTGCATTTCTGCATGTGATAAAGGATTACGGTGTTTTTCCACGGCGTTATGGGCTTTGCAAAGAATAGCCCCTGTTTTTGTGTTGAAAATCACGGCACCCACAGGTACTTCATCCGAATCAAAGGCCTTGTGTGCTTCGTTTAAAGCCGCCAAAATAATCTTTTTTCTTTCTTTTTCTTCCATAAGTGCTATAATAGCATAACAATGACAGAAAAGAAAGAACGAATTGCAAAAAAAATGGCCGAGGCCGGCCTTTGTTCCAGACGGGAAGCAGAACGTTGGATTATGGCAGGCCGGGTGGTGGTGAATGGGCAAAAATTAACAACGCCAGCGTGTGTTGTGGGTGTTGAAGATGACGTGTTGGTTGATAATAACCCATTAAAAACAAAGGATAAAACGCGTGTTTGGTTGTATCATAAACCCGCAGGATGGGTAACAACGCACCATGATCCGCAGGGGCGGTCGACAGTGTTTGAAAAATTACCCAAATCATTGCCGCGAGTGATTTCTGTGGGGCGTTTGGATTTAAATTCAGAAGGTTTATTGCTTCTTACAAATGACGGTGAATGGGCCAGAAAGATGGAACTGCCCTCTTCGCATTTAAAAAGAACGTATCGCGTGCGCGTGCACGGGGATTTGACGGATGCAATTTTGGCACAGTTAGCCAAGGGAGTTAAGATAGAGGGTGTTCAATATGCGCCCGCACAAGTTGTTGTGGAAAAAAGACAAGCCACCAATACTTGGATTCAAATGACTTTGACAGAAGGAAAAAATCGTGAAATCAGACGGTTAATGGCGTTTTTCGGATTAGATGTGGCGCGCTTGATTCGTGTGGCATATGGTCCATATGAGATTGGCGATTTAAAGGCGGGAGAAGTGAAGGAGGTGCCATGCGTATTATTTCAGGCATAGCGCGAGGTAAAAAATTATTTTCCCCTATCTCTGATGTCACTCAACCCACAATGGATCGAGCCAAGGAAATGTTGTTTAATATGTTGGAATCGTGGCGTTTGCAAGAAGGCAAAGGATGGAGACAGATGAGTTTTTTGGACGTGTTCGCGGGTTCTGGTGCCATTGGTATTGAAGCGTGGTCGCGTGGCGCTAAAGCTGTTTATTTTATGGAAAATGATGCCTCTGCTTTGAAAGTTTTGAATCAAAATTTGGCGTTGGTCAAATTGCCTGAAGTGACGGCGTTGGATGCTGTGAATCCACCCCTTGCACCGCGTGCGATGAGTATTGTTTTTATGGATGCGCCGTATGGACATGGCTTATGGGCAAGCGCCCTGCCCCAATTGATTCAAATGGGGTGGATTGACAAAGAAACCCTGATTGTGATAGAAACAGATAAAAAAGCGCCCGAAATTGTTCCAGATGGGTTCCAAGAAATTAAAGAAAGGGCTGCTGGCAGAAATTTATTTTTATTTATAAAACAAGGAGTTATGAATGAGACAACACTTTAAAAAAATGGCAACAGCGCTGCGTGTACTGGCAGCGGATATGGTGGAACAAGCCAAATCTGGGCATCCAGGGGCTCCCTTGGGGATGGCTGATATTGCCACTGTTTTGTATTCTCAATTTTTGAAGTTTGACCCGGAAAATCCACATTGGTTGAACCGTGACAGAGTTGTGTTTTCTAACGGGCACGCTTCAGCATTAGTGTATGCGTTATTGCATTTAACGGGGTTTCCAAAAATGACCTTGGAAGAGTTGCAACGTTTTCGTCAAATAGGATCTTTGACGCCGGGGCATCCTGAAATTTCAACAGAGGGTGTTGATTTTGCCACGGGACCTTTGGGGCAAGGAATTGGTGGCGCCGTTGGTATGGCCTTGGCTGAACGGATGCTGAATGCGGAATTTGGGGATGAACTTGTGAATCATAAAACATATTGCTTTGTTGGTGACGGTTGTTTGATGGAAGGATTGTCTGAAGAAGCTATCAGTTTGGCTGGTGTTCTGAACTTAAAAAATTTGATTGTGTTATGGGATGATAACACCATTACAATTGATGGCCATACTGATATTGCTTTACGTATAGACATGCGGTTGCGTTTTGAAGCCGTTGGTTGGCAAGTTTTAAAATGTGATGGCCATAATTATAGATCCATTAAACGGGCCTTAAAAAAAGCACAAAAAGCCAAGCGGCCCACTTTGATTGATTGCAAAACAATAATAGGATTTGGGGCGGGAGAGTTGGCAAATACCCCAAAAGTGCATGGAACGCCGCTGGGTGAGATGATGCCGACATTCAAGACCAATTTGCATTGGGAATTTCCTGCGTTTGAAGTGCCTGAGGATATTTACAAAATGTGGCATTTATGTGCGGAGAAAGGAAAGAAGGAATGGATAAAATGGCATGAAAAATCTGTTCAAAATCAAGCATTTATGGAACGGATAGGGGGACATATTTCGCCAGATTTAACCGCCGTGTTTAAAACATTAAAAGAAAAATTTTTGGCGGAAAAACCCGAGATGGCAACTCGAAAATCTGGGCAAATTGTTTTGCAAGAAATGCTGAAAGTTTGTCCACAGTTGGTGGGTGGTTCGGCTGATTTAGGTGCCAGTAACTTAACGAAAACGGCTGCATCTAAACCTGTTTCGGCCCAAGATTATACCGGTAATTATATCAATTTTGGTATCCGGGAACATGCCATGGGTGCTATTGTTAACGGGATGGCGGCTCATGGTGGGTTCAGGCCCTATGCCAGCACGTTTTTTGTATTTTCAGATTACATGCGTCCAGCAATGCGGATGGCCGCTTTGATGAATTTAAAGGATTTGTTTATCTTTACACATGATTCTATTGGTGTGGGTGAAGATGGACCTACACATCAGCCCGTTGAGCATTTGGCTTCATTGCATGCGATGCCGAATATGCGTGTATTTAGACCTGCTGGTGCAGTGGAGGTTGTGGAAAGTTATGAGACAGCTATGCAGCTAGATGGCCCGTCATGCATTGTGTTATCGCGTCAAAATTTACCAACAGTTCGGCGCGAAATGACGGAAAATTTAACCCGAAAAGGGGCCTATTTAGTGCGTTCCCCCTTGAACCCTCGCCAACTGACTTTGGTGGCCAGTGGGTCTGAGGTGGCTTTGGCTTTACAGGCCTGTACCGACTTGACAGAGCAGGGGGTGAATGTGGCGGTTGTTTCTGTGCCGTGTTGGGAACTGTTCATGGCACAGTCTGATCAAGAACGTCAGCAGACATTAGGAACCGCGCCACGGTTGTTTATTGAAGCGGGCAGCAGCTTGTCCTGGTATCCTTTCAAACGTGAACAGGATGTGATTTTAGGCCTGGATACCTTTGGAACCAGTGCCCCTGCCAAAGACAATTTTATGCACTTTGGTTTTACAAAGGAAAACGTGTTAAATTTAGCAAAAGATTTATTGCATAAAGCAACTTAAAGTTCGTTAACTTGTGTTAAATGACCTATTTTTTTCCATTCCCACACACTTCTGCGTGTTCCAACGGGCAAAATTTCTTGTAAATCCTGTTCAGATAGTGGTGCGATTTTTTTTAAATTAACTTCGCATGTTGCTTCTGCTGTTCTTGGATTATTATCCATATCT
>Ga0310690_10010592_pt1 | contig 11459 bp, 7 predicted proteins | sample AusTroGonzalo_MG_2_FD_207661 | JGI IMG/M metagenome (GOLD analysis project Ga0310690, IMG submission 207661) | Bovine rumen microbial communities from tropical cattle in Woodstock, Queensland, Australia - Gonzalo_04 (v2) (version 2) | ecosystem: Host-associated > Mammals > Digestive system >...
CAATTGACTCCGAGAAAGCAAAATTGGAAATGTTCGAAAAAGAAATTGACTCTTTACCTGATGGCACTAAATTTCGTGTTCATTCGAGCGGCCCTCAATCCCCTTTCGTCGTGTCAGAATGTATTGTGACGAACGAAGATGGCGAAAAACAGGTAGCTTTTAACAAAATCGCCATGAAGCAAATTGAATTATTAAAAGAAAAAGCTGGCGACTCTGGATTGACCGTTGTTATGAATATGTTCACGAAGGAAAATGGTGCAAATCTGCCAAAAACTCCAGAAGAAATCGACAATTATTTCCAAATGTGCGAGGCCTTCGTCAGACAAGCTGGTTTTGGCGATGGCAACGGGTTAACTTTGGAGCTCGGGAACGAAACGAATGTAAACCGCAACACAACTGATGGCGTTTTTAAACCATTCGACAAAGACGAATTCGGCGATTCAAGTTCCCCAGAGGAATACGCCGATTTTTACTATCAAGTCGCAACTAGACTAAAAAATGAATTCCCAGAGCTTAAACTCTCGTTAGCCGGAACGGCCTTTTATGATAAAGACTATGTAGAGAAAGTAGTAAATTCCGTACAGGCCCGCGAAGGGGGTTTGATCGACGTAGTGAGCTTCCATCCGTATCGCGGCACCGTCGAAGAAGGCACTGCAGAAATAGTTGGCAATACTAAGCAAAATAGTAACCTGAGCTTCGATGAACAATTTGCAGGAATGAAAGAAATCGCCGACACTATCGGCGCAGAAGTGACCGTCGGCGAAGTTAGTTTCACGAAAGATTGGGGCAAATCAATCAACACATTTGAACAAGCAAAAAATGCCGAGAAAAGTCGCGCACTCGGAACCACTAGCTATATTTGGCCAGGATGCCAGATCTTAAAATACCCGTAAATCGAAAATCCCCCTTTCGGGGGATTTTTTTATTTCTTTACTGTAGTGAAGCTCTTCGGGATACTTACGAAGTATTCACTGTCTGCATCCGTGCATTCCATCCAGATGAAATACGTGTAGCCGGACTTTGATGACTCAAAGACGTACTTATAAGCATACTTCTGGGATGTAGTTGAGAAATACTTTATCTCATACATCGAATAGCCAGCAATCGTTTTTTCCGTGATCTTCACAGAATCAGGGTCTTTTGCTTCTTCCTTAGAATAACCAAGCTGCAAATTTGCGTAACTTTCTGCCGTCACTTCCTCAGTCTTACCGGAGTTAACGAAGACATAGAAATCATCCTTTTCATCATGATATTTTACGAGCGCCTCGTCATTTTCATCGAGCACCTGCTCCCAAGTTGAAGGAATCGTGATGTAGCCCTTATCAACACGGCCAATGACCTTGGTCTTGATCTCTTCTTCCTCTTCTTCTTCCTCCTCTTCCTCTTCATTAGAGCTAGAGTTGTTGTTTGAATTATTGTTCGACTGATTGTTTGAGCTGCTACCATTACCGCCGCTCTTGCCCTTACCGCCTAGGTTCGGAATAATCATCATCGCGGCTATCGTGCCGCCAATCAATACAATTATTGCAACCAAGATAATGATCAAATTCTTATTTGGCTTCTTCGCGGTGTTATCCACAGTCGCAATGCTTGGGCGAGACTCGCCATTAAACGATGGTATATCGTCGGAAGGTGCTGGTGTCGGCGTCTGTCCAGGAATTGCGGTTGTCTCAAAAGACATACCAGCAGACTCGACACTAGGCTCTGGCTTAACCTCTGCAACTGGTTCAGGTGCAAGAATTTGCGGCGTAGCCTCTACTGTCGGTTCTGCGACAGGCGCAATAGGTTCCGAAACAGGAGTTACAGGTTCTGTTACAGAAGTTGGGTTTTCTGCTACAGGAGCTTCGGCAAGCACGTCTGCCTGCGAAGGAGCGCTATCAATATTCCCTAGCTCAATGTCCATTCTACGAGACATCTCAGAAATAGGCCCTTCCGGTTCCGGTTCTGGTGCAGCCGGTTCAGTCTCTACCGGCAACTCCGACGAAGAGATGTTCACATTATTTGTATAATCCGCAATTGGCTCATTCGCAAGCGGATCTACTGAAATATTGTCAGCAGGATCAGCCGCAGCCGCTGCCTCTGCGGCAGCATTCGGATTGTCCATACTTGCCAATGGATCACCATTGGTGAAGTCATAAGTATTGCTATTATTAGCTGGTGCAGGATTCCCACCCTGACCGCTCAATCCCCCCTGAAATTGATCGTCATCCATTTCTTTTACTTTCTTTTTAAGGCCTAATTACCCCTTATTCTATCAGATAATGCTTATGCTTGTCAAAAAATTTGTTCAATTTCCGCTTACGCTGTTAATCTCGGCTAAATAATTGTATAATATCCCCCGATGTTAGTTTCAGATTTTAACTACGAATTACCAGAAGAAGTTATCGCTCAGCATCCGCCGAAGGTTCGCGGCACCACCCGCCTACTAGCCCTCAATCGCACTACTGGCGAAATTACCGATAGCTACTACGCAGACTTGGCTGATTTTTTGCAGCCAGGTGATCTCATTGTTTTAAACGACACCAAAGTCATGCGCTCTCGTGTCTTCACGGAACGCAAAACTGACGGCCACCCTCGCGAGCTCGTCGTTCTCGAAAGACACGATGGCGAAGTTGACCACGTCATGTACCGTGGCAAGCTTCACGAAGGCGAGGAACTCATCGTCAAAAACGTCGAAACTGGCGAATTGACAGAAGATATTATTACAATCAAAGAAATCCTTGGTAACGGCACCGCTACCGCCACTGCTGCTCGCCCGCTCGAGGAAATCGCACAGGAATATGGCAATGTTCCCCTTCCTCCATACATGCATCGCGATGCAGAAAAAGAAGACATTGAACGCTATCAAACCGTCTGGGCAAAAGATCTTGGTTCCGCCGCTGCTCCAACTGCTAGCCTCAACATGACCAAAGAATTACTCAAGAAGCTTGAAGAAAAAGGTGTCCAAATTAAATACCTCACTCTTCATGTCGGCCTCGGCACTTTCCTTCCAATTCGCAGCGACAACGTTGAAGATCACCAGATGCATTCTGAGTGGTTCCATATCCCAGATGACACTGTCAAAGCGATTAACTCCACCAAAGCAGCCGGCCACCGCGTTATCGCAGTTGGCACCACTGTCACCCGCACTCTCGAGTTTTGGGCTAAAACTGGCAAAACCGCCGGCGAAGACAATATCTTTATTTACCCAGGCTTTGAGTTCAAAGTTATTGATGCTCTTGTTACCAACTTTCATGCACCAAAAAGCACAGTGCTAATGCTGACTGCTGCTTTCGCCGGCTGGAATCATCTAAAACCAGCTTACGAGCATGCCGTAAAAACAGGCTACAAACTCCTGAGCTACGGCGATTCAATGTTTATTTATTAATGGCAACTTGCTAATTCACCAGCCGTGTCCGTGCCGATACGAACTTCGAGATTTTTGAGCGTTGCGTTGATATACTTTGTTGTCGTCATTACATTATTCACAGCCTCATATGACGCGCCAAAGTGAAGCTCATGGTCAAAGGTATATGCCTTTGTCGAATCCCACTTATTCATCTTCGTCATCGTACCGTAACCGTCAGAATAATCGTCCTTTACGGCGTAGCAGACAGTGCCCTGCTTGCGTACAATCGTAACTCTCTTCGTCGTAGCAATATCATGATATTTTTTCAAACCGTTACCGCGAACTGCAGACGTAGCGGTCTTCCAATAGGCCGTGTTCGAACCAATTAAGAATCTTCCTGTGGCCTCGTCACGCCTCAAAACAATACCTGGCCACTGAATTCTATTATTATTGTCATCATATTCCCTCTCGAGCGTACCACCGACCAACGTTGATTTGAGGCCATTTTTATCTGGATCAAATTCAACGATGTCCACATTTACAACGAAGTCTTTATTAATATTTTCTTCACTGAATAGATTAATGTGCGTATTGATAGCATTCTGGCCAACGAAGTTTTCATGTGCATCTACACATCCGTCGCCCGAGATTGGATCCGTATCAGTAATTTGCCTACTAGTATTTCCAGGCGTAATACCATTAAACTGGCACTCGCCTTCAATCTTGAATACTGTTGGCATATCCTCAGAATCTTCATACTCAGGCCCAAGTACAGTTTCGCCGGTCAATGTAAAGCTATATTCGAGCGCCGTTTCGCCGTTACTCCACTGCTTAAATACTTTGCCCGGATTGACGCGCGATGCGCGCACCGTGATCTCGGTACCATAATAATAATTACCAGAATCATGCGTCTTATAATCGACGTGCTCTGCGTCATTCAAAGTGAAGTCATAGCTTTCGCGCTCGTACAGGTAAGTCACCTCGACGGAGTCGTCGATTAACACCGTAACAACTACAGGCGTTGGCGTCTTGAAGCCAGCATAATTTTTCGTCGCCACCGTAATCTGGCTATCCGTTTCCGCTTCCAACATTTCAACTTCAGTCAGAGACTCATCGTCATAGCTGCCATTCATATCTTGTCGCTTATGGGTAACCTTATACACTGAGTTTGGACCTTTCTGGTAATTTGGCGTTATCTCAGTATCTTTGCGGAGCTTTAACGAAATCTCAGTATCCATCTCGCCGTTACTCCAACCCACAAAATCATATCCTGCGCGGCTCTTTGCGCTCAAAGAAATTTCAGTGCCATAGTAATAATTCCCTGTCGGCATTGAAGAAACCGTATTTTCTTCGTCTCCCAAAATGAAATCGTACTTATTACGATCATAATCATAAACTACCATCTTATGCTCATCTTCTTCGAGCTTGAAAGTCTTCTCTTCTGGCGCCGTAAAGCCCTCGTAATCCTTTACCTTTGCCGTCACAATATCGCCGGCATTACCATCGAATTCCTCGACCTCATCTACTTCATAATCCGCACCCTCAATGTCCATCTTGCGATTGATCACAAGATACGCAATCATTTCATCTGGCACAACTGGGACGTCTGGATTAACTGGTTCAGGCTCTTCTTCATCCTCGTCTTTACCGTCATCATCCTTCTTCCCATCGTCATCCTTCTTTTCATCGTCTTTCTTTCCGTCGTCATCATCTTTTTTCTTCCCGCCATCATCATTGTCTCTCTCTTCACGTTTTTCCTTATCTGGATCAAAAGGCTTCACGTCAGATTTTTTGCTTGGAGTAACTGGAACGATGTAAGAAATTGGTTCATCTTCCTCTGGCTCCGGCAATGGTTCCGGTTCTGGATCGGTATGAGGAATTGGATTTACTGGCGTTGGTTCATCTGGTGTAATCGGTTCGGTCGTATGAGTAATAATCTGCAAAATCAAGAATGGTGTCGCGATAATCGTGACGATTAATGCCGCGCAAGCTGGGCGCTTCGAAGCGAGTTTTTTACGATTAACAAACAAAAGAATCGTGAAAAGCAACAAAAACCCAAGCTCAACCCAACGGAGCACATTCAGCAAACTGTCAAACCCGACTAGGGCGACCTCGACTGATGTCATTTACCTCCTGGTTTTTATTTCGATTGCAACCTCAAATTCAGGCTAACAAAAACTTCGATTTTTACTCGAGTCTTTATTTTTGTTTGACCTTCATATGACTCTTCTATTGTACACCTTAACGCTTATGTTTGTCAATATTCCGCCTCTTTTTTAATCCCTTACAATTTGCTAAAATAGGCATAATATGTCAAAACAGCATTTAAAGTTCGAAATCGTCAAACAAAACGGCTTGATGCGCGCCGGTATTATTCATACCCCGCACGGAGATATCAAGACGCCTGCTTTTGTCGGCGCCGCTACTCGCGCTAGCGTGAAGGCGATCACGAATGCTCAGATGCGCGAACTAGGCAGCCAGGCCATCCTCGCGAACACTTACCATCTCATTCTCACCCCAGGCCCAGAGCTCATCGAACAAGCCGGCGGCCTCGCCGAATTTACCGCATGGCACGGCCCTACTTTCACCGATTCCGGTGGCTTCCAAATGCTTTCTCTAAAGGATGCAAAAATTGATCACGACGGCGTCACTTTTAAGTCTCACATCAACGGCGACAAGATTCGCATGAACGCCGAGATTTCGATGCAAGCCCAGTGGCAAATCGGCGCAGATATTCATATGGCCTTCGACCAGGCGATCGACAGCAAGGACAAGAAAGAAGTCGAAAAAGCAATGCGCCGCACCCACGATTGGATTCCGCGCAACATCGCCGAGCACAATCGCCTCGCAAAACTCGCCGAAGAAAACGGCAAGCCAGAACAATATCTTTATGCCGTCGTCCAGGGCGGCCTCTTCGAGGATCTCCGCCGCGAATCCGCCAAATTCATGGCTTCGCAGGATGTTGACGGCTTTGGCATCGGTTCCCTTTACACGACCGAAACACCAGAAACCGCCAACATGATTAAACTCACGAACGAAATCCTTCCGAACGACAAGCCGCGCCACTTACTCGGCATGGGCAGCGAACCGCGCGATTTGTTCATCGGCGCCATGTACGGCTGCGACACTTTTGACTGTGTCGCCCCGACTCGCCAGGCCCGCAACGGCGCGCTCTATACCCCACACGGTCGCATCAACATCAAGAATGCGAAATATCGCACCGACTTCACGCCGCTCGATCCAGATTGTGATTGCTATTGTTGTAAAAATTACAACGCAGCCTATTTACACCACTTATATAAAGTAGACGAAATCACCGGCAAGACTCTCGCCAGCATCCACAACGAACGCTTCGTCGTTCGCATTTGCGATAAAATTCGTGAAAGCATCCTGAACGATACTTTCGACGAATATATGTCCGACTTCATGGATAAGTATTACCATAAGTAGTTTTGCGGTATAATAACCTCATGAAGAGGTTATACAGAGTTACAGTTGATACAAAAACTTTTATTCGTTTTTGGCTCGTCATTCTTGGCTTTGGCGCAGCCGGACTTTTGATTTGGAAAGCCAGCCTCGGCCTCCTCATCGTCGGCGCTGCCCTATTCTTGGCGCTTGCCATTTCCCCGCTCGTCCGCAAGCTTTCTAGGCTAATCCCAGGCAAAGGCAACAAACTTCCAATCGCCATCGCCTACACAATCGTCATCGCCTGTATCATCGCCTTCATCATGGTCGTCGTACCAACTATCGTGAACGAAACCGTTCGCTTCGCGAAGAACTTCCCAAATACTATCGAACACGTCACCGAGAACCTCTCTTGGATTAACGACGCTGGCGAACAAATCGGCATCCATAATCTTCAGGATCAGCTCGTAAGCGGCGTCAGCGGCTTTGCAACCTCCGTTACCGAAAACCTCGGTACTAACATTATTAATTCTCTCGGCACGCTCGCCACTGTCATTTCCGCCGTAATCCTCGTCCTCGTTCTCACGCTCTTCATGCTCACTGAAGGCCCATCAATCAGCGCTATGTTCTGGGGTAATTTCAAAAACAACAAGCGCGCCAGCAAAGCTGAGCACGTCATCAGCCGCATGGCAAACGTCATTAGCAAATACGTCTCGAACGCCCTCACAGTTGCTATGATTAACGCCGCCGCCACCGCAATTGTCGTATTCATTCTCTGCCTCATCTTCCGCCTCTCACCAGGCCTCGCGTTGCCATTTGGCCTTATCACGGGCGTCTTTAGCCTCATCCCAATGTTTGGTTCATTCATCGGCGGCGCACTCGTCGCACTCCTCCTCGCCTTCAACGTTTGGGGTGCCGGCCTTGCCTTCATCATCTACACGATTATTTATCTCCAAATCGAAGCTAACGTCATTTCGCCAAAGGTCCAGGGCAAAGGCCTCCAGCTCCCTGCTCTCGTCGTCCTCGCTTCCGTCACCATTGGCGTCTATACCTTCGGCCTTCTCGGCGCCATCCTCTCGATCCCAATCGCCGGCTGCGTAAAAGTCTTACTCGAAGAATATGCATCTGGCGACGATGACGAACCGAAGCCAGAAGAAAAACCCGTAGAAAAGAAGCTCGAGGATAAAGTAATACTCGCTGAAAAAGCCTAATAAAAAGCCGGCCGCGAAGGCCGGTTTTTTATTTGTATTGCCATTTCACGCCGTCAGCGCCATCGAGTAATTCAATGCCCTGGGCGAGCATTTCATCGCGCAGTTCATCTGCGCGCGCATAGTCCTTCTCTTGCTTGGCCGCGACGCGATCAGCAATCTTCTGCTTTAAATCATCAGAAATGTCAGGCGTCGATGCTGCAATTTCAAATCCAAACGCATCATCAATAAACTTCAGGAACTTTTCGCTCGGCGCCTTGCCGCTCTTCGCTAGACTATCGAGCACTGCAAACGCACCAGCCGAGTTCAAATTTGTATTCAAGAATTCCAAAATCTGCTTCTGTTCTTCCGCGAAGTCGGACTGCTCAACATCCTGCCAGCGCAAAGCTGCGAAATTGCGATAGTTCATCAAGCGCGCATGCGCAGCAGCAAGTTGTTCGAAATTAAAGTCGCGTTCCGCCTGATAATGCCCCTGATAGAGCCAAGCTTTATAATCAACCGGCGAGAACCCGCGATCAATCAAATCTTGGATATAGTAGCAGTTGCCAAGCGACTTCGAAATCTTCTGTCCTTCACTCGTAATGAAGTTACAATGCATCCAGACATTCGCGAGCTTCTTGCCGTAGGCCGCCTCGCTCTGCGCGATCTCGTTCGTGTGGTGAATCGGGATATGGTCGATACCGCCAGTATGGATATCAATCGGTTCGCCAAGTTCTTCGTGGATAATCGTAGAACATTCGAGATGCCAGCCAGGATAGCCCATACGGCCGCGGTATTCCCATTTCATTGCATGGTCTTCGCCTGCGCGGACCCATTTCCAGACCGCAAAGTCAGACGGGTTGCGCTTCTCATCCGAGAACTCTACGCGCGCGCCGGCCTTCAAATTCTCGAGGTCAAGCTTCGCGAACTCGGCATACTTCGGGAACTTTGAGGTATCGAAATAGAGGCCGTCTGTCGTATCGTAAAGGTAACCGGCCTGGTCAAGCGCATCGACAAGCTTCGTATCCTGCTCGATATAATCCGTCGCACGGCAAACTTTCGCCGGCTCAAGCAGGCCTAGCTTATGGAAGTCGCCCATGAACGCATCAGCATATTTCTGCGCAATATCCCAGACCGTCACGCCCTCGCGACGTGCGCCCTTCTCCATCTTGTCTTCGCCATCGTCGGCGTCAGACACTAGATGGCCAACATCAGTCAAATTCAGAACACGATCAACCTTCCAGCCATTTAACTGAAGAGTGCGGACCAATAAATCCCAATAAACATACGACGCAAAATTGCCGATATGCGCATATGAGTACACCGTCGGACCACAAGTATAAATCTTGACCGCATTTGGATCCTGCGGCACAAATTCTTCCAACTGACGGGTGGCGGTGTTATATAGTTTCATATCTTTATTTTACAATTTGATACCGTTGTAGTCCACCACTTCACGATCGAGCTGAATACACTGCAAATTAACATCATAGTCATAGCCGCCGCTCGATGCCGTTGTTGCCTTCTCGTGGAGCTCGCAGAATACATTTACGTCAGACTTACTGTCGCCACTCACATAAAGCAAGCTGCGCTCGCTACGCAAAATACTTGGCTTAATCGTTGCCTTATAACGTAAACCTTTGTCCTTTAGTTCGCGATGTAGCTTTGCCTCTTCCTCAAGCGCGAATTCAGAAGAACCAAGGGAGCGAATCGACTTGTCACTCTTCCCTGTGAGATGCGCGCTAACTTTTGGCATTTTTTCCTTCGTAAAGTCAAAACTCAGATAACCCTGCGAATTACTCTTCGTGTAAACATGCATCTGTCCGACCTCTTCGCCGAACGTGGCCGAATTATACGAATTACTCCAAGTTTTCACCGTTGATTGTAAATCCTTCACTCTCACACGAATATTTACCCTTACGCGGCCGACCATCGATAATATCACTGCAGCTATCGCAATCATTGCAAATATAACGACAAAAATCGTAATAATTTTGCCGACGCTCGCTCTCTTCTCAGACTTTGCGATTTGCTCTGGCGTATCCTGCCCTGCTTGCGTATCAGTTGGCTTCGTGCCAGTCATGCGGCCAATTCCGAGCCAGTTCGCCATCTTCTCGCCCATCATCTTCTTGCCGCCAGACGCAAGCACACCCTTCACGACGGAATCATTCGCGCCAGCAATACGCGCGTTGCGCAGACGATTCCTACGACCAATCGAAACATCAGTCTTCTTAAGATCCTTAATCTCCGAAGGCGTCTCCGCCTCGTGCTTGTGGCGAGCATTCATATTGCGGTAACGCGCCACCATGATCCAATAGTAAATAAAACCAGGCGTGAGGCCCGCGAGACCCCAAATGAACGGATTATCATCGTCAGCATCAATGTCGATACCGAGCCAGAACTTCATCCACTGCCAACCGAGGAAAATACCAATGAGCTCGACTATTGCTGAAATAATACGCAGGCGCGTCTTGTTAATCGGCACCGAACCCATCGTCTCGCCCGTGCGGCCATTCACGGCCACATAGTGAAGCATTTTGCCCTTCTTGTTCTCTTCGAGATAGCTATAAAGCCAGACTGGAAGATAAGCGGCCTTCCAAATGCTGCCTTTCGTCTGAATATCTTCCTTCGTCCATTTTGCGCCACGGTTGTAATAAGTCATGCTTTCCTTCACGCGATAGCGCGCAATATCACCAACCTGTAAATTGAGCTGGTCGCGAAGGTCATCGACATTCGTATCGCGACGCTCGGAAGCGTAACCGTGCAAATAGTTCGGCGTCCACTCTTCGCAGTTCTCCGTATCGAACGGCATAATTGCGTTGATGACGTTGTTCGTATTAGCATGTATATCCTGGTTCCTGCGCTTGCTCGAAGATTCAATCGTAAGGTCGTCAACGAGAAGGTCGAATTCGCGCGTCACCGAAAAGGCTTCGGCATCATAATAGCGCGTCTTGTGCTTGCCGCCACTCGTATAAGTGCGGATTAGGTGCTCTGCCTCGCCGGCCATGTTCGCATGCGCGTTCACATCGACAATCATATATGGCAAATACACACCCATGACGTTCTCTGGCTTGAATTCGCGGCGGAACTTCGGATGCGCAAAGAATTTGCGCTTCGCCACGAACTGACGAATGCTCTCCTCTGCCTTATCTTTTTCGTAACTAAATGGTAAAACGAGATCCGGCACTGCACCGTTCTTCATCTTCTCATTCAAGGACAAGGTATGACGGCACCAGTGACAGCGTGCACTCACCGATTCTTCGGTGTTAATCACAACCTCGGCGCCACAAGCTGGACACTTAAGAGTTACGATAACTTTTTCATCAGGAATAATCTGCTCGGCTCCACCCCCGACCGTCTCGCCTTTTAGCTTCTCGACGCCACCGCGCGCATTGGCTTTCTTCCCTTCAAATACGCTCTTACAAAAATTACACTTGAGCTTGCCGGTTTTGACGTCAAGTTTTACATCAGACGAACCGCAATTCGGACAGCGGTTGATACCATTTTTTTCGCTTTTTAGTGCCATATCTCTCCTTAAT
>Ga0310690_10010594_pt1 | contig 11458 bp, 5 predicted proteins | sample AusTroGonzalo_MG_2_FD_207661 | JGI IMG/M metagenome (GOLD analysis project Ga0310690, IMG submission 207661) | Bovine rumen microbial communities from tropical cattle in Woodstock, Queensland, Australia - Gonzalo_04 (v2) (version 2) | ecosystem: Host-associated > Mammals > Digestive system >...
CCCATCGGGACAAACTGAGCTTCTGGGGCTACTACCCTTATGGCGGCAGCGGCATTACTTTCCGTGCCCATGGTACCACCACCGCCTACACCAACGAAACTTCCGGGCTGCCGGATGTGTATTTCGTGGCCGACGGCACTACGGACCTGATGACCTCCGAACCGGTTTACGACCTGTACAAGGGCGATGCTGCCAACCACGGCGCCGTCACAGGAGGGGAAGTGGAACTGACGTTCAGCCACCGCTTGTCACAGGTAATCCTCCAGGCACAGAAACCCGGCGGCGAGACAACCGTAGTAAAAATCCACAGCCTGGAACTCCGGGACATCCAGAGCGAAGGAACCTATTCCTCTTCCTGGTCCCTGGAGTCTGCTACACAAGACTATACGGTGGTGGATGCCGTAGACGGTGTCCCCATTGCCGATGAAGACGACCCCGCTGCCCCCACCCTCCTGCGCACCCTCTATCTGATGCCGCAGGTTCTGGCTGCGGACAGTCAGAAACTCTATATCGAATACTCCTTCGACGACGACCCTGTCCATATTGAGGAGGAACTGGACCTTCGGGATACCGGTACGGGTGAATGGTTAATCGGCCGTAATTATGTGTATACGCTTACCATTACGCCTGGTGGTGTGACGCTGGAGCTCACGCTGGTTATCCGTGATTGGGAAGAGATAGACCATGTCTTTTCCGGGACAGTCTCGCCCCAGATAGACTGGAGCGGCGAGCGCCTGAGATTAGATGTAGGCACCGGCGAGATATATATGGATAACTGGATTCCTGCCCGTTGTGATTTCAGCTTCGGCAGTGGCAGCGACTGGATGGCTACCATCGTGGGCGACGGCGATTTCACTTTCTGCCTGGAAGATGGCACCGCTCTCATCGACCACATCACGCTTCCGGACGGCACCGGTACTTTTGACAGTTGGCGGACTACCATGACGGGCACGCTGAGCTACCAGGCCGATGGCACGGCTATTCCGGCAACCTTTTACGTGCGCGTGACCGATAATGGTACGCTCCTTACGCACGAGGCCTTGCTGCGCTTCTACCTTCGTTCCCGGGAGGGAGACTGGCAACTGGTGCGCATGACCACCGCTGGCGACGTGAACGATGCATGGGGTGCAGATGTCTATGAATGTAAACTGATCCAGAACAACAAATGATGAAACCCTTGCGGCATATCTTCCTTCATGCGCTGCTGCTCCTGGCTGCCCTGCTGGCTCTTTCCTGCCAGAAAGGGGTGGAGAAGGAGGAACAGAAACAGGACGGCGATGGCGTCACCCTTACCCTGCAACTGAAACTGGCCGGTTCACCCATGACCAAAGTGCAGGTGCCGGGCGATGACAGCCGCAATGAGAACGTGATTTCCTCGGTGGATATATTCCTGTTCAGCGGCGATGGCGGCACCGGGACGGAAGTTGCCCGTTTCCTTTATGTAAGCCGGAATCTGGAGCAGGATGCCATGGATTCGGCCGTCCATACGCTATCCGTGCACCTTTCCAATGACCGGGCGGAGGAATTGTTTGGAACGGTCGATCCCGGTGCGGGGAATTCGGTCACAGCCAAGATTGTGGTGGTGGGGAACGGCGACTCCGAAAATCCGGGAGGGTACATGATTTATCCTTCGGCCGCTACATCTTCCGTACAGGCAGTGCGGGAATCCGTCGCCATGACCAACCTTGACGGATGGTATGTGGAGAATGACCTCAGTTATCTGATTCTCTGTGGCGACGGAACCATTACCCTTACGCATACGGTTTCTCCGGATGAGGTTAAGGCTACGGGAACCATTCCCATGGACCGTTCTTATGCCAAGATGGACATTGACCTGAGGTTACCGACTTCCGGCCGCCTGGAAGTGTCCGGCCGCACCTATGAGCTTGACCGGGACCACATGCAGATTGAACTGCACAATCTGGCGGTCCGGGGTTATGTGGGCAGTGATGCATCGCACGTCAGGACCTGTACCGTCAGCGACCTCCGTTCCACCACCACCTATCCCTTTACGCTTACGGCTGCAGGCAATCCCCTGACTGCAACCCACAATGCTTTCTATTCCTATCCCCGCCGCTTGTCGGATATGCCGGACCAGAAGTTGGAATACCGCATCAAGATTCCCTGGCGGGCCACGGACGCAGCGGTGGGAGACCCCGTACATGTGGGATATTACAGTTTTCCGGTAGTAGACGAGGAAACCATTTCCGTCATCCTGAACAATTACTACTACCACTCCGAGGCCTCCATCCATACGCTGGGTTCGACCGACCCTGGAAATCCGGAGGAACTGGAGGGAACCTGGGAGCTTCTGGACTGGAAGGCAGAGCCCATTTATGGCACTTTCAACGACTACAAGTATCTGGTGGCCCATCCCCAGAAGGTATCCATGCCCGGTGTTACGAATGGTATAGCCACTTTCCTGAGTTCCTCGGCTATCCTGAAAAATGTGGGAACCCCGAAAGGATATGAGATTACCAGTATCAGAACGTACGGGGTTGATGCAACTGGCGCGGAAACTTCCCGCTTGATCACAGCCGCTGCCGACACTGCCCGTTATACGCTCACGTTGGACCGTGCCGCCAATACAATCTCGCTCCATCACGATTTGGAATTGGAGGGGGGTGCCATGTATTACCGCCAGGAGATAACCGTTACGCTTCGGAATGGCGACAACCTGGAAGAGACGATTGTCTTTGAACAGACCCCAGCCATTCTTGTGCAGTCTACGGGTCAAAGGGGGACGACTGACAATTTCTTTGTTGATGGTTATAAGACAGGTGAAGGGTCCTATCTTTCCTCTACTGATTATCTCTTTTGTATGCCCCCCGATGATGCAAGTACTATGGCTTTGGTGTACAATTTGCGTTTTAGTATTTCATCTTTTCCTGCGAATGGAGATACATATATCAATGGAGATCCCGCTGCCAATCCGGTTGTGCGGAATAAGTACATCATTGGGGATACCCGTGTATATAAAACGGATTTTACGACATCTAATTTCAATCATACCAATCCTGGCAATAGCAGTGACAAGACCTACCAGTGGAACAAGGATGATGAGTTGGATAAGATTATGATTGCGGACAGTCGTCCGGGCAGTGCAGACTGGATTGCACCTGACTTTATCACTTGTACAGGTATTGCCAGAGCAAAACCCCTGACTCGGGATCAATTGGAGATGCGGGCGGCTATGTACCAGGAATCCGGTTATCCAGCCGGACGCTGGCGCTTGATGACGGAGGCCGAGTTCAAGTTTTTGGTTAATCTTCAGATCTCCGGTAAAATCCCTACGCTTTTTTATCCACAGGATGCTGGACAGGCGGGGTCTTCCCCCTATTTCACGGCGCAGGGCTCTTGTTTTGAGATTAGTAGTGACGGTCGTTCCTACCATGCTTGTTCGCCCATGGAGGGTGGGAAGGCATACGCCCGTTTCGTTTATGATTCCTGGTACTGGGGACCGGATCCGGATCCTGACTCTGTTACCACCTACAACCCCCAACCCTGATGACTATGAGAACCCGCATATTGAAACATATCGGCCTGGCCCTGCTGCTTGCACTTCCGCTCTGGGGGTGCCTGCGGGAACCGCTTGTACGGGAAGGAGAGGCCGAGGGCGGTAAAACGGTGCGTTTGCAACTGGACTTGGACATTCCGGATTACGCGGAAGCTTCCACCAAAACCCCCTTCGCCGACGTTCCTGCCTGCAACCGGATCTTCGTGATTGTCTTCGATGAGGCCGACCTCCTGTCCGAGATTGTGGAAGCCACTGTTTCCGGCTCCGGATTTACGGTGGATCTGCATCCGTCGGCCTTGCCGCGTACCTTGCATTTCCTGGGGCTGCCTACGAGCTCTCCGCTGGTGAGTATCCTTAACGACTTGGGGGGCAGCCGTATTGATGAACCCAATTTCGCCTCGCGCCTGGCTACGGCCGACGGCGACGCCGCCTGCTGGGCCCGGACCATCCTGATGCCCGGTATCTCGGCCAATACCGAACTGGGAAAAATCAGCATGGTGCGCAATTATGCCAAAGTGTACATCCGCAACACGGAAGCGCAAACCCATTTCCGTCTGGAAAGTTTCCGGGTGTACAATGCTTCCAAGTACGGGATGGCGCTACCCTTCAAAGGTACCAATTTGGATAATCAGGACGGATTTGAACTGGAGGGCCTTTTCCCCAATTTCATCAATGCACAGGGGACCATGCTTTCCTATGCCGATGTCAACGGGACACAGGGTTACCGGGGCTATAATCATCCTTCCGGCCAGTTGCGCACTCCCGTTGCGGCCGATGCCGACACCTACAGTTCCTACCTGACGTCCGACGGTACGGATGCCGTTTATGACTATATCTTTGAAACCCGCTACAATCCGGAAAAAGGCAACGACAACGCCTTCATCCTGTTCAAAGGAAAATTCTCCGGTACGAATGAGTTCGATTCGGCCCCTTCTACCTGGTATAAGGCCGACTTTGTGTACGTAGATCCGGATTCCCCGAATGTGCAGGAGTGGGGACCGCCGGACCGGATTCCCTATGATATTCTCCGCAATTACGCCTATGTGCTTACCATTGAAGGCGTGATTGGGGCAGGGTATGCTGAGCCCGAAGATGCCGCTACACGGCCGGCCCGTAATAATTTCGAAGGTTCCGTGGTAGGCATCGATATCTCCGGTGTGAGCGAGGGGGTCAATACCCTCACATCGGCCTTGTACCTGAGCACTACGGCCATCGAGATTCCCCGGAATGCCAATGTGGACTACATAGACCTGTATTACCGCAACCTGGTTCCGGCGAATGCGCCTTCGGCATCCAATGATCCCCATGGTGGAAGCCAGGCTGTGCTTATTACCGTTTCCGGCGATTCCATTATTGATTCCGCTTTGGTGAACGGGAGCGACGGAACGTTGGATACTACGGTTTCCGGCGTGTATGAAGAAGTGTTGGATTCGGATGTGGAGGAACTTCGCAACGAAGGCAAATACTGGGGACATCTGCACCTGCCGCTTGGCAATTTCCACAGCAGCGGGTCGGGTACGCTCCAGCAGACCATCACCATCCGGAACAGGAAGGGCCTTACCCGTCACTGCGTGATATCGGTACGCCCGCTCTATCCTTTTGAAATCCAGGGCTATCAGCAGAATCCTTACATTGTGTCCATGGAAGATCCGGAGGCTGCACGCGGCGACTCCATCCGTGTGAATTTCCGCATTCCTAGCGGTATGCCGGAAGCGCTGTTCCCGCTGGAATTCAAGGTGGAATCTTATGCCGACGGCTATGGCCCTACCGGCTCCACGGATGTGACACGCCAGATTCTCCAGCCCCATTCCCTTGCCATTGCAACTTATAAAAGTGAACTTGGCCCGGGTGATTACCGCATTGAACTGCCGGTATCCGGGAATTCCAATACCATTGTGGGGGAAAATGCGGCTGATGCAGCAGACCTCACGTTCAACTCCTACCATTTCACGCGTACCCTTACCTGGAGTGAGTACTGCAATGCGACGGCCGACGGAAAGTTCATGAAAACCTTCCCGGTGTTTATGGAACCGTTGTTCGACCCCCGGAGTGCCACTGACGTTGCGAACTTGGGTACCACGACGGTTTGGATGCGGCAGGGAGAGAGGGATGCCACCTTCTTCTCTTACAAGGATGACGCAAATCGCTGCACGCGGCGCCTGCCCTTTGTATTCAAGGTGGTGGAAGAAACAGAGATTCTGTTACCGCCCGGAGACGAAACGCATGATGGAAAGCCAGTCTATCATGTGAAGATGGGTGAAATTACCTCGTTGACCGTTCAGGTTGTAAAAGCCGATGATCATAGCGTGGTGGCTCCGAACCCGCTCACGATTACCAAGGGAGGAAATTCTCCGTTCAGTTTCTCGGTTTCTGAGGGTGAAGGTACCATCACAACCAATGTGTCAGTGAGTGAAGTACATCCCAATGTCTATTACCCGGTTACCGCACGGGCGGAAACCGGACAGTCCGGTGTCCATAATTACGGTGCATCCGAGGCACAGTTCTATATCAAGACCATCAAGGGTGACCGTTTGGTCAGCTTCCCGGAAGCCGATTACAACATCCTGCGGAACCAGACCCTTAGTTCCGCCACCAATGGAACGCTTCAGGTCAATACCCGCCTGGGGGCCACTGCTTCTCCGGCGCTGACTTCCGGAACCCTCGTTTACAGTCTGGACCCCAACAATGTGGTAACCAGCAATTCCTATGTGGAAATTGTCCAGACGGGCAGCAGTTATACGCTCAAGGGCAAGGCGGTAAACGGTGCTACTACGGTCAAAGTGTACGCCATCGCTCTCGAAGATGACAACTACGAGCGTGCCGTCGGCGAAATGAACGTGCATGTAAAGCAGGGAGAAATTGTCCGTCCGGACGCATGGTGGGCCAGTGACACAAGAGCGGTCGGTGCGCTTACTGCACTGAGCGGTAACGTTGCGTATGATAATCTTTTCTCTCCGCAAAGCATCGCAATCAACTCTCTCAGTGAGGATGATCTATGGTTCGAGACGTCCGATGGCAGCGTGGCCTCGGTGGAAAAGATTGGAGGCGTTTGGAAAATCGTCCCCTGGAGTCTGAATCCGTCCGGTGAGTCCGAAACGGTAACGCTGACCATGTATATACGTTGTCCGGATACAGACGGGAATGGAGTTTATGGGGATGCCGGCGATATCTTCCAGGCTACAGACCCTGTAACAGGAACCGTTTCCTTCACCCAGACCTTCACCGTCGTTCCCGGCTGGTGGAAGGTGCTGAATGGTACGTGTTTGAATGGAAGGGTATATGCCATCTCAGATAGTGGAGATGTGCATCTTATGGGAGATGAGCAAATGAAATCCGGCGGTCTTTTTGGGTCAACACGAAGATATTATTTGATGGCTGATGTGGGATTCTCTCCTACTTCAACTAACGGCGGTATGTTTTTCACCAGTCCTTCTTCCTATGGTTTTACTTTTGGACAAGGGAACGGTAGGTATTCTCTCCGAAGAGGTTCCTATTACCTTTATCCGTATGGACATGAACAAATTGTCATAGGTTGGAATGAGACCAACGATAACGACTGTCTCCGACTGCTCACGTCAGATCCTAGCAATAGAACCAAAACTTGTTGGTCTTTATCAAGCGATGGAATTTCCGGTTTCGTGTTCCAAGCCTTTACTAGTAATCGACTTCAAAATGCATATATAACATATGACTCCACTTCAGGTTATGAGGCATTTGACATGAAGAGCAGTTCAAGTACAAATCACATTTGGTTGAAGTGTTATTCCATTGACGAAGTGGTTGATTATGCGGGTTACAGTAGGGCTTACTATACGCCTGATTCCTAATAGCTTTCGCCGATAGGGACATGCACTTGCGCCCGTTTTGCGTCGCGTTCAGTCTCCGCCGTGTCAAGGTAAGTACCTTGTAATGGCCATGGCCATTACAAGGTACTTACCTTTATCGGATGCCTACTCATGGCCGTATTAATCCTGCCTTCTGCACTCCGTAAGCATCCGTTGTGGCACGTATAACAAAGTATGATAGCAACTGGCACCAGTATGATGCCGGTTGCATAGTTGTTATGTGAGTTGGATGCTAGTTTGATTCTGCCGCCCAGTTGCCGGGGAGAAGCTCTGCGATGTCCTTTTTGCCCAGTTCGTATTCCGGGATTCTACGGAGAACATCTTCCAGCCATGCGCGTTCGTTGATCCCGTGCGCCTTGCAGGTGGCCAGCAGGGAGTAGACCACGGCGGCTCTCTGGGCGGCATCGTCATCACCGCAGAACAGATAGTTCTTCCGGCCTTATGTTGGCAATGCAGTTATGTTGGCATCGTAGGATATGGTATTGTATCTTAGTCCGTTAGTTTTCTTGTACCCAACATAATGTTTGGTATATTGCTGCAGGTCCTCAAATGGGCCAAAGCAATATATGATAGAGACACTATTCCAACTCAAGAGAAAAGTAGAGGCGCATATGAGCGCCCCACTGTTGTGGGAGCGTGAGTCGTTCCTTGCGAAGAAACAGTCAGAAGGGAACGGCATTCGCTCACTCCAAATGACGGCAGACCAGCTATTGTTTGCCACCGTCCATCTGTCATTGACCAAAGAGATCACTATGGTGGAGTTGTCAAGTTTATTGGCCATGCAGCGTGTTTACGATGGCTCAAAAACCAACTTCTTGGTAAGCACTGTTGTTCAATGGCTGGAAGACATGGGGCTTCTTGACCCGAGGTTCAATGACGAAAGCATCCTGTTCAACCGCTTCAGCTCCGTCTGCCATTACAAGTTGCGTTACCTAGCCTATCCTTTTTATGATGAAAGGCACTCGTATCTGAAGAATCTCGAATCACGGGGCATGTCTATTAGCCGGTTGCATGAGTATGCTTGGATGCAAATTGCAATCATAGACCGTCTTTGTTTGGAGGGAAAAGACAGCGTATGTGAGTCGGATATTGAAAAGGTCATAACGGATAGAGCGGCTGAAGATCGTTCCCAAGGGCATGTCCCCTCTCAAAGGTGGATTAAGACGTTTAGGGCAGTCGCATATGGCTGGCTTTCTTATTCTGGCATCCTGCACCGGGAACAGGAATCGGATTCCCCGCAACACGAGGTTGTGCACAGCTATGTTCAATGGGCCCGGGATAGCAAGGGTTTGACCGATGCCACATTGAAAAGCCGGGAGCAGGAACTCAAGCACTTCATGTCTTTCATCCAGAGCAGGAACGGCCTACAATCCTTATCGTTGGAGCACGTTGATGAGTATCTGGGATATCGTCATAACAGTGGATGCGGCAGGCGTACTATGGCAACTATCATTACGAGCCTGAGAGACTTCCTGAGATACGTCGTGGCCGAGAACCTGTGCTCTATCATTCCGGAAGCGATAAAGGCACCCCGGCAGTTCTCAATGGAAGCACTACCTTCTGCTCCTTCATGGGATGAAGTGGAGCGCCTTGTCGGGTATTATGGAACCTCGGATGCAAGAGGGAGAAGGAACACGGCCATTATGGCACTGATGGCTGTATATGGCTTGCGATCCTCAGAGGTGGCAAACCTTCGCCTCCATGACATTGACTGGGACAAAGGCAACATCTATCTCCGTCGGGCAAAGAGCGGTGGTATGCAGGCCTTTCCCCTGAATCAAACGGTTGCGGGACTCATCACAGACTATCTGCTGAATGGGCGGAAGAACACGATGGGACGGGATCATCTCTTTCTTGCGTTGTGCATGCCATACGGTGCAATCACGAGAGGAGTTGTTTACAACCTGGTTGCCAACGCGTATAAAGGGCTGGATATCAAGATACGTCATAGGGGCGGTCACTCCCTGCGACATGCGTGCGCCAGTCATCTTGTGAATAATGGAGGGACCTTGAAAGATGTGTCCGACTTGCTCGGACATCGCTTGCTTGATACCACCCGGATATATGCGAAGATTGACTTGAAACACTTGCAAGAAGTCGCCAAAATGGAGTGGGAGGGCCTGCTATGAAAATGGGAGAAACAACCGTCATGTACATATCGTATAGGTTGAGCCTTGGCGAGAAGGCTCGAACGATCAGCTTCATCTTGAAGAACTTCTGTAAATATGTCGGACCGGATAGGGACCTCGCAACCATATCAGGAAAGGAGTGCCTCTTCTATCTGAACGCCCATGGTATTAGAGATGGGGTCGTTACCGCATACTGGTTCAGTATATATGCGACGTTGAATGGGCTCTTCATGTGGGCAATAGCCAGACGATACTTGGTGACCAATCCGTTGCCAAAGTATAAGCCAAAGGAGCCGGAAGCCTTTGTTCCTTATATCTACTCCAACGAGGAGCTGGAACGAATCTTTGAAACAGCCTTGACCTACAGGAAACGCTTCAACATTGAATACCCGGAAGTCATCCAGGCGATGCTCAAGGTGACATACTGCCTCGGGCTGCGTCCCAGTGAAACCACTCATCTCGTTGTGGATGATGTCAGTCTTCAAGACGGAGTGGTGTTTATCCGGGAAACAAAGTTCTATAAAAGCCGTATCGTCCCTTTTGGCGAAGAAGTATCCCGGATGCTCGAAAAATACCTGCTGTGGCGTGCTGAGACAGTGAAGTGCAGAGATATCACGGATAAGCATCTCTTCATTGATAAAAGGGGTAACCCTGTACAACTGTCCGCGTTCCAACAGGCTTTCCGCCTCATCAGGAGAAAAGCCGGTATCCACCGTACCGTCAATGCCCATTACGATGTCCGGCTTCAAGATCTCCGCCATACATTTGCGACCAACCGGGTCACCCAATGGTATAGGGATGGGCAGGACGTACAAGCCCTTCTACCGGTATTGTCCACTTACTTGGGTCACTGCAACCTTGACAGTACAGCAGTGTACATCACTTTCACGAATCAGCTTCTGGATGAAGCCAGCAAACGCTTCCAATCATACGTGACGCTATGAAACAGTTAGACAAAGAACTCATGGGATACTGGCTCCGAAGATATCTCACAGAATACCTGCCAGTGGTGAGAAACAGGTCACGTAATACGATTGCCAGTTATCGGGACGCATTGCGTCAACTGCTTGAATATATTGCAGATAAGGGTCTTTCTCCTGACACACTACATGTGGAAGAAATGACCCCTGATCTCATAACAGGCTTCTTGCTCTATCTCGAACAGGCCAAGAACTGTTCTATCCAGACAAGAAATCTCCGTCTTTCCGCCATACACAGCTTTGCAGGCTACATCTCGACATCTGAGCCCCAATACTTGTTCTGGTATATCAAATTGAAAGCCATACCTATCAAGAGGTCCGGTCCCAAGGAACAGGACGGGAAGGCAATCCCAGGAATCACGTATCTGGAAAAGGACGAAATGAAAACATTGCTTTCCATACCGGACAAGACAACACCCCAAGGGGCAAAAGACTACGCCCTAATGATGTTCTTGTACAACAGCGGGGCAAGAGCATCCGAGGCCGTGAATCTTCGAATACAAGACATTGCCATCGGCGACTGTGTGCACTCAGCCTTGGTGACGATCAGTGGGAAGGGCAACAAGACGAGGGGCTGTCCGTTATGGGATAGCACAGTGAAGCTATTGCAGCCATATATGAAAAGAAATCCTGAGGAACCGGTCTTTCTAAATCGTTATGGCAATCCCATCACCCGGTACGGCGTATATGAGTTGGTGGCCAGATATGCGGCCAGGGCTGCGGAAATCATGCCGTCAATCGGCGATAAGAATGTCAGCCCTCATACGATACGCCACTCGACCGCATCTCATCTGCTTGAGGCTGGAGTGGATATCAACACCATCCGTTCATGGCTTGGGCATGTATCCGTCAACACCACCAACATATATGCAGAGGTAAACGTTAGAATGAAAGCCAATGCCTTGAAGACTTGTGAGGTGTTTGTGAAAGGTGTTCCAAAGTATAATCAAAAAGACAAATCGCTCATTGGCTTCCTGAAATCTCTTT
>Ga0310690_10010596_pt1 | contig 11457 bp, 8 predicted proteins | sample AusTroGonzalo_MG_2_FD_207661 | JGI IMG/M metagenome (GOLD analysis project Ga0310690, IMG submission 207661) | Bovine rumen microbial communities from tropical cattle in Woodstock, Queensland, Australia - Gonzalo_04 (v2) (version 2) | ecosystem: Host-associated > Mammals > Digestive system >...
CTGCAGAACCTTGAGCATCAGCTGGGCGGCTGCTTCATGATCCGGGATGGCCATCTCAATCTCCGTTTTCATGTCTCCGGCGTTCTGTTTGAGCCGGCTGCCCTCAATACCGATGCGTTCAACAAGGCCCTTGGCCAGCACTTCCTCGCCTTCCATGTCAATCAGCTGATATTTCAGAGAGGAGGAACCCGCGTTTACAACCAGAATTTTCATGTGATCAAATCTCCTTTGCATTCTTAGGATTCTTTGATTATACACGTTTTTTCACCGAAAGAAAAGATAAAAACCGGTAAAATGTTTGATTAACGTTGATTTTGTGTGATAGAATTGAACAACTCCCCGGTCCGGTAAAAAAGGAGGTCCTGCAGATGTCGGTTCTCGGAATTGTGGCTGAATACGATCCGTTTCATAATGGTCATCTGCGTCATCTCCGCATGGCCGCGGAAGAAGTTTCTCCTTCCGCTATATTGGTTGCGCTTTCCGGTCCTTTCAAACAGCGTGGTGAAATGTCGCTGTTGTCTCCTTTTGCCCGCGCCCGGTGTGCCCTTGCTTCCGACATCGATGCGGTTGTGATGCTGCCTGTTCTGTGGACCGTTCGCGATGCGGAGCATTACGCCCTCGGAGCAGTCTCTCTGCTTGCGTCTCTTGGCGCAACGCATCTTGCTTTCGGTGCTGAAACAGATGATCTTTCCCTCCTTCGGCAAACAGCAGACTTACTGGAGGATTCTCCCGAAACATTGACAAACGCGTTACATCGGGGGCTTTCTGGCGGAACCGGCTATCCCGCCGCTTTGGCTGCAGCCGCCGGTGCCTGCATACACGAAAGCCAAAGCCTGCTGAGTCATGCAAACAATATCCTTGCTGTCTGCTATCTTCGCGCCATACGCCGGCTGAACCTCCCAATCACGCCTGTCTTAATTTCTAGAGCCGGCGGTTATCACGAAGCAAATCCGAATCCTTCCGGGCCTTCCGCCTCCGCAGTTCGCGATTCCCTTCTGCGCGGGAACTGGCGTCCCGCACTTGAATGCCTTCCGGAGTTCTCTGTAAACGAGGTGCTTTCCGCGTTTCGCTCCGGACACGTTCCCTCTTCTTCTCTTACAGATTCTCTTCTGTTGAGCAGACTTCGGTCTGCTTCTTTGGAGCAAACATCCTGCCTTCCGGATTGTTCCGAAGGTCTTGAAGCGGCTCTGTATAAGGCCGCTAAACAGTCCTCAACCCGCGAGGAACTGGTTGCTATGCTTACAGGCCGGCGTTATCCCGCGGCCAGGATCAGCCGTCTTTGCGCCTGCGCTTTACTGGGTATCTCTCAGGAGCAGACGAATCATGCTCCGCTGCCGGAAAGCGTTCTCCTTCTTGGCATCAAAAAAAGCCCGTCATTGACGGGTTTCTGGAAAAGCAGTCCTGTAAAGGTCCTTTCCGCCTCAAAATGGCAGGAAACTGCTTCTCCTGCCGATCTCGCTGCCTGGCGGCTTTGGTCCATTACCTGCGGCCTTCCCGCGTCGTATCCTTTTACGCAAAAACTGTAAAAGCAGGAAGCTCTTATAACCGCCTTAAACCTTAAGTCTTCATTCCGTTCTCCAATCTCTGAAGAATTCTTCTTCCTACATGTACCCCCGAAGCACTTGCGTGGCTCAGGCTGTGCGTTACACCGCTGCCGTCGCCGATCACATACAGTCCCGGATACTGCGCTTCAAGATTCTCATCCAGATTTACTTCCATATTATAGAATTTGACTTCCACACCATAGAGCAGCGTATCGTCGTTCGCCGTTCCCGGAGCAATTTTGTCAAGGGCGTAAATCATCTCGATAATGCCATCAAGGATTCGCTTGGGAATCACCAGGCTCAGATCCCCCGGTGTAGCAGAGAGCGTCGGGGTAACAAAGGAATCAGCAATCCTTCCGGGCGTACTCCTGCGCCCGCGAACCAGATCGCCGAAACGCTGAACGATCACTCCGCCGCCCAGCATATTACTCAGCCGCGCGATGCTTTCGCCATATCCGTTCGAGTCCTTGAAAGGTTCTGAAAAATGCTTGCTCACCAGCAGCGCAAAATTCGTGTTTTCCGTGTGCCTGGCTGGGTCTTCAAAGCTGTGGCCGTTGACGGTAACAATGCCGTTTGTGTTTTCGCTGACAACGGCGCCGTGAGGATTCATGCAGAATGTCCGGACCAGATCCTCAAATTTCTCCGTCCGGTAAACGATCTTGCTTTCGTAAAGCTCATCCGTCAGATGCTGAAAAATGGCCGCCGGTAATTCAACCCGTACACCGATATCAACCCGGTTGCTTTTCGTCCCGATGCCCATTTTTCGGCAGATGCCTTCCATCCATTTGCTCCCGCTGCGTCCGACAGAAATCACACAGCATGACGCCTTGTATATTTCTCCGTCTTCAACGGTAATCTGATATCCGCCTTCCGTCCGATCCACGGAGGTCACCGGAGTGTTAAACCGGAAATCAACTTTGTCCTTCAGAAAATTGAAGAGATTTTCAAGCACAACATAATTTATGTCCGTTCCGAGATGTCGAACCTGAGCATCCAGCAGGTGCAGTCCGTGCTGAAGGCACATCTGTTTAATGTTGCTGTTGGCTGTGGAGTAAAGTTTCGTACCCTCCCCGCCGTATTTCAGGTTGATCTCATCGACATAGCGCATCAGTTCCAGCGCACGGGTCTTGCCGACATGTTCGTGAAGACTGCCGCCGAAATCGTTTGTAATATTATATTTCCCATCGGAAAAAGCCCCTGCGCCGCCGAAACCGCTCATGATAGAGCATGTTTTGCACCGGACGCAGCTTTTGATTTTTTCTCCGTCGATCGGGCATTTTCGCAGATCAAGGGGGCTGCCGAGCTCAAATACTCCGACCTTCAGAGGAGCCGAAGCTTTCTGTATCAGTTCATAAGCGCTGAAAATTCCTCCGGGACCTGCTCCGATGATTAGTACATCATAATCGTTATTTTTCATTGAACATTTCCGATTCCTTTTACAAATTTTTCAGTTGCTATTGATCATGAATTGAGGCGTTTCCATTCCTCTTCCATCAGTTCCTCGGCATTTTCAGGGGACATGGGCTTTCCCCACAGGAAGCCCTGAATATAATCGCAGCCGATCTCCCGCAGATCCTCCAACTGGTCGCTTTCTTCGACGCCTTCAGCCACAACCCTGAAATTCATTACATGACCGATAGCAATAATCGCGGCTACGTATTGTTTTGATGCTTCTCCGGAATGCATTTTCAGAATGAAAGACTGATCCACCTTCAAAACATCCACCGGGAAAGAATTCAGATAACTCAGGGAAGAATAACCTGTCCCGAAGTCGTCAATGGCGATGCGTACGCCCAGTTCGGTCAGTTGATGGATACAGTCAATCGCCTTTTCAACAGAATCAATCATAACGGATTCCGTGATCTCAATTTCCAGCTGCTCGGCGGGAAGTCCGCTGGAAAACAGCGCATCCCGGATTTCGTCGACAAAGCCGTTTTGCAGCAGGTGACGGACAGAGGCGTTGACGCTGAGAATGGCATCGGAATGATACTTTTGAACCATTTTCCCAATAAATTCGGTGGCACTGATCAGAACAACGTGGTCGATCTGGTCCACCAGGCCTGCTTTTTCAGCGACAGGAATGAACTCGCCCGGACTGACAAGGTTTCCGTTCTCATCCTTCATGCGAGCCAGCGCCTCAAATCCTCTTAGTTTATGATCCATATCAAACTGAGGCTGGAGATGAAAGAAAAAACGGCCGTCATGCAGGGCATTCCTGATCCTGCTCTCCATTTCAATGGTATGGCTTCCGTCGATCATTCCTTCCTCGAAACGGCAGATACAGCCGGTATGATCCGTTTTCTTGGCCTGAATCATGGCTGAATAGGCGTAGTCAAAAAGGGTTTCACCGTCTTTGGAATCTTCCGGGAAAGTCGCATAGCCAATGCTGGCGGAAAGAACAAAATCAATATTGTCGACCTCGATCTTATCCTTCAGCGCGTCCGCGTAGCATTCGATACTTTTCCGAAGCTGTTCTTCAGAAGCATAATCCCGGAGAATGATGGAAAATTCATTCCCGTTCTGCGTCGCGACAAAGTCATTTGTTCCGGTTACGCCGTCATCCGCCAGTTTCTGCCAGCGGTTGGCAACCTGAATCAGCGCCTCGTCACCGGCCAGCTGGCCGATGGCATTATTGATATTTTTGAAGTAATTCAGGTTCATGACTGCAATGGCAAAGGGCTCGTTCTTCCGAACCAGGCCTTCCGTCATTTCGGAAACGGCAAAACGGTTCGGCAGGCCGGTCAGGCGGTCCGTAAGCGCCAGATCCCGCATTTTCTGCTGAAACCTGTCGGATCTGTTGATGTATCTGTTGATAATGAAAATAATGATAAGGAGCAGAAAATTTGTAAAAATCCCGGGAATGACCGTGAAATTATGATGGAAGATCCGAATAATCAGGGATGGAAATGCTGTCAGAATGGCAAGAATCGAAATGTAGAACCCGGGCTTTTTGTACAGAACAACCAGCATCACCAGGCAAAGGTTGCAGATGGAGGATAAAGCCCCTGTGATGCTCCTGTGTGGGATCGCCTGGCCTGATAGAATAAAAACACCTTCGGATGCAGACGTTTTGTTTACAAAGATGATTCCGACGATATAGACCGCGAACAGAACAAAAAATCCCCACAAAGGAGCTTTTTTGACTTCGCTGAATTCATCAAATATTTTTTCTCTTCTGGAGCGCCGGCCAAGGAACCTGTTCCACTTATCCAAGTTTATATTCTCCTTCGTCAGAGCCTGGTCGTTCAGGAAAACTTTTGTTCGTGCTATTTATCAGGGTCAATCCGTCATGAATTTTTTGAATACATGACAGGTTCAGAATATTATATCATGAGCAAAGATGTATGTAAACCACAAAACAAAAAAGCATTTTCCGTCAGGATAAAACCTCTTTCTACGATGCCTGCACAGGGAATCTTTTCGTTTTTCGTGTTTTATTGTATAATAAGATATCACTCAGGTAGTAAAAGGAGGTCTCCCTGTGCGCAGACTGATCTGTTTTCTCCTGGTTTTGTTGATTCCCGCCGCTTCGCTGGCCGAGGCGGAATCGGACTGGGCAAATGCCAACTTGCCCCAGAACCGGCGTCCGGAATATATTCAAACAGTTCCCTGGGACGAAATCGAGCCCGCCGCCAACGGTGTACATCATTACCTTCTGCTTTGTATTGATGAATGGAAATCTCTTCCCCGGCCCGATGACGTAACGCCTCCTCCTCTGGACGAAGGCCGCGGGCCCGACCGCTATGGCAACACCGACGGCATGGTCATCCTGACATTGGACACCGCGGCCCATCGAATCATGTTGGCTTCCATCGTTCGCGACGCTGCTATTCTGAAGCCCGGAAGCACCGACGAAAAGCAGTATTACGGCCGCATCAACTATATTTACAACGATTTCGGTCCGGAAGCCCTTTGCAAACTCATCAGTGAACATCTTGGCATCCGGATTGAAAAATATATCCTCTTCAATTTCTCTCAGATTTGCGACATCATTGACCTCCCGAGCCTTGACGGCGTAACCGTTGAGCTGAATAAAAATGAAATTGCCTATCTCGCCCGTTATGCCGTTCCGAGGCATTCTGTCATCAGTGCGGATGGTTACTTCACCGCAACCGGCGACCCACTGTGTCTTCATTTTGTATCAAAAAATGACCTGCCGCTGGATTTCTCCATTCCGGCCTCTGTTTTTGCCGAGACAAAAACGGGTTATGTATCCGAGCCTGCTTCCTTCAACGGACCGAACGGTTCAACCATCAGCTTTGACCGACGCGGCAGCTGCACAGTGATCCTGCCTGACGGAACAAAGGAAAACGGTGCCTATAGCTATGAGCATGATCGTCTTGCGGTGATGACCGGCGACGACGTTTGGCATAACGAACTCGCAAAACCCGGAAAGTATCACCTCAGTGGACATTCCGCCCTCTACTATATGCGGATCCGCAAATCCAGCCGCAGCGACACGGATTTCATGCGTACCCAGCGCGTTCGCAATGTACTCAGCGCCCTGGCTGACCAATGCCGCGTCTTCTCGCTGGACCAGGCCAATGATTTGGCCAACAGCATTATGCAGCATAACGACACGACCAACATGTCCCTCAAGGAGATGACGGAGGCAGCCGCGATCGCTTACAGTTTGCGGGACTGTACCATTGAAGAGTTCCGCGTCCCCGGTCAGGAAGATGTGCGTTCCATCACCTTCGGCAACATGTCTGCCCTGGAGCTCAACTGGACTTCCATTCGCGGAAAATATCTTGATTTTCTTGACCACACAACCCTCGTCCGGGATCTGGACTATGTGGTAAGTGACGATGACGACTGACAGGAGGAGCCATGAAGTGTCCTGAATGCGGTCTGTGGAACCGCGCTTCCCAGCCCCATTGCACACGATGCGGCGCTCCGCTGAACATCGCTGAGGCATCACATCACGGCTGGAAGGAAACCCTGAAGGATGGCGGCGCTTCCACGACCTACCTGCGGGCAGATGAGTTCGGCCTGACGGATCAGACACCCGAACCCCGGGATCAGCTGGCCCGCGAAATGCAGGATCTCAAGCATCGAAAACAGCGTGGAGCCGAACTGCAGCAGCGTCTCCGCAGCGAAGCATCCGAACCTGTGGTCGAGAAGGTGGTTGTATCCGAAAAGAATGCCGCCGGAAAAGATGGCCCCCTTTCAAAAACCATTGTAGTCGAAAAAGTTTCGGAATCCGGCATGCAGACCCGCCGTGAGTCTGAAATCCGTTCCCGTGTCCGTTTTCTTGATGAGAATGGTGCCTTTGTCGAGGCCAGATCCTATGATCCCCTGATCCCTGAATCTTTCCGGAACCGGAGCAATCCGCTTCCCCGCCTTTCCGGCAATTATCTTCCGCAGAAAAAACATAAAAAACTCCGCGTCTTCGGAATTGTTCTGGCCGTTCTGATCCTGTTGGGCGGTGGCTTCTTTGCCGTAAAGCATTTCCTGCTCTCCGAGGACAACGTGGTTATGGAAAACCCGCCGGGCGTTGTAATCTCAGCCGGTGTGCTTGATGACATGGCGGCGCACACGGTGCTGATTCCCGGAACGGAGGGCAGCACCATCTATGTTCGGGAACTTCATGCCAGCTATGTCGTAAGTGACGGTTTCGCGACCCTGGAAATCCCGGATCATATATGGTATGACAATCTTGAAGGTGCGCTGGATGAAACCATGGATGTAACGCTGACCCCTTTTCTGAAATCTTCTTCCGGAAGGCAGACGCCCATGGACCCGATCTACTATACGATCAGCATCCCCCTCAGTCCCCTGGAACTGGAAACGCCGGAATCGACGCGTACAACCGTATCCACGACAATGTCCGCCATCAAAATCATTGTACGCCCCGGTTCTCATGTAACAGTAAACGGAAAGGATTACAGTGATACTGTCTCCTCCCAGACCGGCGAAATGACCTACAACGCAACGATCCAGCCCATCGGTGATAATGTGTTCACGATTGTCGTTCGCTCCCAGTATTGCCGGGATAACACAATGGACGTGGTCTTTTACCGCGCCCGCCAGGATATCCCGTTGGATCTGGCTGTCGGTACTTACGGAACCACTGACCAGAAAGTCATGAAGGTATCCGCAACAACGCTTCCCGGCGCCTACGTGGAAGTGTTGACACCCTATTCAGATCTGAATATCACTGAGCTCGACTCCACCGGGAAATTCACTTTCAATGCCATTTTTGACAAAATCGGCAACAACACCATCAGCATTGTCGCCTCCTACCCTGGCAAAAAGCCTTCCCAGGTCGACCACGTAGTCTATTATCTGCCTCCCGCCGACGAATACACCGTCAAGGCCTGGCCCCTTTCCGCTGACGGGTATGCCGAGCTGCTCAGCAACATCAGCGTCCGCGCCGCAAAAGGCCAGGTGTATGTGGTCAAGGGCGTCGTACAGTACACCGTATCCGAAAAGCCCCAGATGGTTGTGATCAACACCAGCGATGATGGCAAGTCCCAGCCGGTCGTGGTGGAAAACTTTACGAAAACCAAGTGGGAAGTCGGTAAGTATTATCGAATTTACGCTGATGCAGCCTCTACTTACGGCGGCATGCCCCTGCTTAATGCCCGCTATACCTACACGAAGTAATTCCGAGGTGATTCCTTTCATGAGTCGTTTCCTGAAGTTTGTTCTGTTTCTCCTGGTAATATGCTTTTTTGTGGTTTCTTCTGCCCTGGCTGATCCTTTTCCCCTCGGAGAAGACCTGACCGATACGGTAACGGTCTTTTACAATGGAGAAGATGCTGCTGACGGTCAGTATGTCTATACTTACCGTTTCCCGGTGATTGCCGACGAAAACGAGCTGTCCGCCATCTGTGTGAATGAGTACTATGCCAAAAGAGTTCAGGAAGATCTGACGTTCTATGTTCTGATCGATGCGGATGATTACGGAAGTCGCTTCCAAAGTGTTACAAAGAACGTTTCCTATAAGATCACCTGTAATAACGACGATTATTTTTCTGTTCTGATCCGAAAAGCAACGGAGTTCGATGACGGCGAAGTATCCGAGGAATGGGAGGGGAATACTTTTGCCCGCTCCGGTGAAATGGTTGGTTCGGTTACTTCCCTTCCGAACCTGCTTGGAAAAGTGGAAAGCGGTGAAAGCGATGACTGGCTGGAAGATCGCCAGTCTGAAAAGGTCTGCGAAGTCTTGTGCGATCTGATTTTTCAGAGAATTCAGGATAATTCCGGAGAAATTGAGTACAGGCCGGATCTGGAGAAGGAAGATCTGGAGCTTCTGATTAACCCGATGTTTTCCCTGGATCATGATTTTTATATGAATGAATCCGGAAATCCTGTCTTCTTTTTCCGGCCCGGAAGCATTGCACCGGAGAAATCCGGTCTCATCACTTTCACTTTCACTCTGGAGGAAATCCTGGATGAGCTGTAAAAGAAACAGCGGTAATGTACAGGAAAAAGACAGGAATTTCTGCTATATTGGCGTATAATATATGTTAATTACCGTGTCCGAAGGCATCGGTTCGTGTCCGGATCGGTTTTGAAACAGCAGCTGCCTTCGCAGCTGCCAGGAAAGAGAGGTTTGACCTATGCTGGAAATCAAAGTGACAAAAACAACCAATCCGAAACAGAAGCCTGCGGATGAATCCGCCCTCGGTTTCGGCCGGATTTTCACCGACCATATGTTCATCATGGATTACGAGCAGGGCATCGGCTGGCAGAACGCGCGTATCGTCCCTTACGGCGATTTTGCGATGGATCCTGCCTCCATGGTGCTCCATTATGGCCAGGCGATTTTCGAAGGCTGCAAATGCTACCGTCGTGCGGACGGTGGGCTGCAGCTCTTCCGCCCCGGAGACAACCTCGCCCGCATGACCCGCAGCGCCCAACGTATGTGCATGCCTGCCCTGGATGAGGAAACCGCTCTGGAAGGCCTGAAGCAGTTGATCGCCGTCGACGCGGATTGGGTGCCCCATAAGGATGGGACCTCTCTCTATATCCGCCCGACCATGATTTCCATGGATGTGGGTCTGGGCGTCCATGCTTCCAAAAAGTATTGCTTCTTCATCATTCTTTCCCCCGTCGGTGCCTATTATAAAGAAGGTCTCAAACCCGTAAGCATCTATGTCGAGGACGAATACGTCCGTGCGGTTCGCGGCGGCGTCGGCTTCACCAAGTGCGCCGGCAATTATGCTGCTTCCATCCTCGCCGGCGACATTGCCGAAAAGAAGGGCTTCTCCCAGGTGCTCTGGCTCGACGGTGTGGCGCAGCAATATATCGAGGAAGTCGGCTCCATGAACATGATGTTTGCTTACGGAAATAAAATCGTGACGCCCCGGCTGAATGGGTCCATCCTCCCCGGTATTACCCGTGACAGCGTCCTGAAGCTTGCGAAGGAGCTCGGTTTTGAGGCGGAAGAAGCCCGTCTGAACGTGCACGACATCTTTGCCGATGCGAAATCCGGAAAGCTGACCGAAGCCTTCGGAACCGGAACCGCCGCGGTCATCAGCCCTGTTGGTGTCCTCGCCATGGATGACGAAAAGATCACCCTCGGCGACGGTGGGATCGGCCCGGTTGCGCAAAAGCTTTACGACACCCTCACCGGAATCCAGTACGGCCGGCTGGAAGACAAATTCGGCTGGATTGTAAAACTTTGAGCGCAGTTGCGCTGAAGGAGCAGTATGCTTAGACAGGAAAACACCTTTCCTTTCCATTGGGCCGACAAAACCATGAGCGTTCTGCGGACCAGCCAGCTGGAGGCTTGCGAGAAATCCCTCGCAGGCCTTCCCTGTCGTTGTCTTTTTGACAGTGACTGCACTGACACTGACGCTGAAGTGTTTTATCAGCTTTCCTTTTATCCCCGGGAGGATCGTTCTTCCGGGGAATGGACGTTGCATACCGTGGAGCAGCTTCGTATCCGGGTGCTCTCTTCCTTCGCGCCGGAGCTGGCGCTTCTCTCCCCTGAAGAACACGACCTCTTGGTGCGTCTGGTTCTTTTCGGTGGAAAGATGGTCCTCAGGGACTGGGAAGATCTGATTCCCGCCTCTTCTCTTGTCCGCCGCCTCTGGTGTCGGCTGGAGAGCAATGACGGAATCCGTCGCCTGGTGATGCCGCATCAGCTCTGTGCTTCTGCCCTGCTGCTGCTTGCCGGCGAGGGCCACAAAACAATTCGCGACGCCGTGGAACAGGTGCAGGACAATATCGATAATTCTCTCTACTTAATGGGGATGACCGGAGCGCAGGCCCCGATGCTCCATCTCCAGACCCTTCTGAAGGATACCTATGCTGAAAACCGCCCGGATCTGATCGAGCGGTTCATGTTCTCGGCCTTTGACTATGTTTTTGACGATTCCGGCCGGCTGATTCTGATTCATCCCGGACTTGCCGATCCCCGCGCGATGCTCCGTTTTATGCCCGCCGCATCTTCTGCCTGCGATGAAATGAGCGCCGCCGCGCTCCGGGAAGCTTCTGATTCCATCGGCGATCTGGAAAACCCACTGTATGAGCAGATGCTCTTCTCCATTGCCGATGCCGTCCGTCCGGAAATCACGCCGGAGGACGCGGTGGAAGATTTGATCATTTTGGCAAAGCAGGATGTTCCATACAACGATATGAAAGAGGTTCTTTCCTCCCTGCTCGTTTCGCTGCCGACAAAAGATATGCTGAAAGCCCTCGAGGATCTGAGCAACCGGATCCCTCGCTGGATCTGGTTCTCCTCCTCCAGAGTGCAGTAGCCCGCTCCCAAGGAGACCCGCTTATGCCGATTCGAAAAGCCATAATCCCACCCGATGCCGACGGCATGAAAGCCGGCCTGTTTCTGCGCCGCCTGATGCCTTCCCTTCCGGAAAGCGTTCTCCGAAAGATCTTCACCGCCCGGGATGTGAAACTGGATGGTGTTCGGATCACCCGTGACACCCCCGTTCGAGCCGGTCGG
>Ga0310690_10010597_pt1 | contig 11457 bp, 6 predicted proteins | sample AusTroGonzalo_MG_2_FD_207661 | JGI IMG/M metagenome (GOLD analysis project Ga0310690, IMG submission 207661) | Bovine rumen microbial communities from tropical cattle in Woodstock, Queensland, Australia - Gonzalo_04 (v2) (version 2) | ecosystem: Host-associated > Mammals > Digestive system >...
CCCTCCTGGCTCGCCAGCACAAAAATAAGTAAATAGTGGTGGGTATAGCTCAGCTGGTTAGAGCGCCAGGTTGTGGCCCTGGAGGCCGAGGGTTCGAATCCCTCTACTCACCCCATTTTTTATTTATATAGCGTTGGGGTGTCGCCAAGTGGTAAGGCACGGGACTTTGACTCCCGCATTCGTAGGTTCAAATCCTGCCACCCCAGCCAGATGAACTCGCTGTTAAGCGAGTTTTTTCATACTTAACGGCAGGATTTGAACGAGAGCGTTATGAAAACAGCAGTTGATTTCTGCTGTTTTTAGCGGCTGACCGAAGATCGAGACGAAGCAGAAGAATGATTTTCAGGGTTTGCTTCGTATCGAGCAAGACCAAATCCTGCCACCCCAGCCATGAAAGAAACGCAATTTGTCTACCAAGGCAAATTGCGTTTTTTGCGCCCCTTTTGGCGTTAAAGGATTGAAAAATTCACATTTTTCGAGTATAATCTAAAAGAAAAGAGATAGACAAATCGGGATTTGCGGGAGGAAGCATATGAGATTGGACGGTTTTGGATTGCTTGTTGAGGATATGGCTAAAATGATTCGGTTTTACAGAGATGTACTCGGATTTGAGATTAAAGAATCAGAGGATACATCAAACGTTTATCTTGTGAAAGACGGCACTTTGTTTCTGTTATATGGAAGAAACGATTTTGAAAAGATGACAAACCGCAGATATGACTATATTAAAGGTTTGAACGGACATTTTGAGTTGGCTCTTTATGTTGATTCGTTTAATGAGGTTGATACTGCGTTTAAAAAAGCTGTTGAAAACGGAGCCACGCCTGTACTTGAGCCGGAGCTTGAACCTTGGGGACAAAAAACCTGTTATATTGCTGACCCTGAAGGTAATCTGATTGAGATAGGTTCGTGGGATAAGCCCTACGAAGAAAAGGATTCATAAATTCCGGCTTGTCGGGATAAATGAATGGATGATATACTGTATGAAAACGATAAGTGACAACAAACTCGAAGAAAGCGACAAGACGAAAAAATGAACTGTGTATTCAAACTGACGTATGAAGCGGGCGGTGAAGAGAAAGTCCTCACCGCCGCGCAAGACGGGGGCGATCTGTCCCTTTTCGTCGCCGACGACGGCGAGCGCCGCCGCGTCACCGTTCGCGCGCGTGGCGACGTGACGCTTCTCGGCTACTCTGAAAGCGGACACGATTTCTTCTCGATGGATCATCTGGAGGACTTCGGACCTCAGGGCGATCTTTATTTTATCAACGGATATCAGTCGTGGACGGATACGCGGGAATATTACGGAGACGTAAGGGAACGCGACGTTACGAGGCTGCCGGGACTGCTCAAAAAGAATTTCGCGCTCGACCGTTACGGCGACGCGACTTTCTATGAGTACGACAAGAGAATCCTCCACGGCTACGACGTGTTCTACGTCCGCGGGAAAGTCTCGGGCTTTGCCGCGAGCCTCAATCTCGCGAACGCGTACCTCATTTTCGAGGTCGTGAGGCGCGACGGAAGCGTCGCGATCATGAGCGATATCGGCGGTGTGACGCTGAAAGCGGGCGACGAGTTCACCGTCTGCGACTATATTTACGCGCCGTCGTTTTCGCTTGGCAGGAAGCTGATGAGGAAATATTACCCGCAAAAGAAGACCGAAAAGGTGTTCGGGTATACGTCGTGGTATAACTACTACCAGGATATAGACGAAAAGACGATCCTGCGCGATCTCGCCGCCCTCGACGAAAGATTCAACCTCTTTCAGATCGACGACGGATACGAGACGTTTGTGGGCGACTGGCTCGATGTGGATCGCGCCAAATTCCCGGGAGGGCTTGAGCCTGTCGTCGCCGCGATAAAGGAAAGGGGATTTCGCGCGGGGATATGGCTCGCGCCCTTCGTCGCAGAGGAGAAGAGCCGTCTGTTTCGAGAAAAACCGGACTGGTTCAAAAAGGGAGCGGACGGCATGCCGGTCAAGTGCGGCTCGAACTGGAGCGGTCACTATGCGCTCGATCTCGACCGCGAGGACGTCAGGGACTACATAAGGAAATGCCTTACCCATTACGCTGATATGGGATTCGATTTCTTCAAGCTCGATTTCCTCTACGCGGCGTCGCTCCCCGAATACGCGGGGAGAACGCGCGCGGCGGCGGCCGGGAGCGCGTATGCTTTTCTTCGCGAAGTCCTCGGCGACAAAACGATCCTCGGCTGCGGAGCGACGCTCGGCAACGCCGTCGGCGTATTCGATTACGTCAGGATCGGCCCCGACGTGTCGCTCAAATTCGACGACGTGTGGTATATGAAGTATATGCACCGCGAGCGAATTTCCACAAAGACCACGCTCCAGAACACCGTCTTTCGCTCTTTTATGGACGGCGTGTTCTTCGGGTGCGACCCGGACGTTTTCCTTCTGCGCGACGATAACATCTCGCTCTCGCGTGAGCAGAGAAAAGCGCTCATAACCTTGAACGCGCTGTTCGGCAGCGTTATGATGACGTCCGACAACATTGCCGCATACGACGGGGAAAAGAAAGCGCTGCTCGCTAAAGCCCTTGATCTGTTCCGAAAGGAGAAAACGGTATCATATTCGCGCCTGAACAATGTTATAACGATCAGGTGCGAGGCGGCAGACGGTGAACAGATCTTCAAATACGACACGGAAAGAGGCGTTCTCGTTAACTGACAGAACGAACGTTATCTTCGACGACAGAATCGACGCGAAGACCGTGAGATCTGCTGAAAAGAGCCGCGCGAAATTCATAAAACAATCACCCTCCGGATCTGAACCGCATGTGTTCGATCAGAGGGTGGTTTTCTTATAGCAACGCAATATTCATGCGGGTTTTCGCAGACGGTACAGATGGAACACGATCTGAAGAAGGGTTCTTAAATAAGCCCGCGGCGCATCCTGAAGCTCTCCGGCGGTCAACAGCAGAGAGTGGCCATCGCAAGAGCGTTATCGTACGATCCGGATATCGTCCTCGCGGATGAACCCACCGGCAATCTTGACGCTGATACGCAAAACGAAATCATGGAGATCAAAGCGGTAAAATTCAGAAAAGACGGGTTCTACACACAGCCCTTCATCTTTGGCGGCGAGGAAGGCGCGGCAAGATCGAAAAATCCTCTTTCTTTTTCTGACACGTTGTGATATGATATACGGGAAATTCTGCTATACTTCATTAGGATACCGCGAAAGGATAGCTCATGATAAAAGAGTATTTGCTTCAAAACTGGTCGCTGGTACTTACTCTATCAGCGCTTGCCATAGCGCTTCAAATGACGGTGTTTTTCGACAAGAAGACGATCCGGCGTATGCTCATTCTCATCGTCGGCGTGTTTTTGCTCTCGATTGCCGTGTTTGTGGAGTTTGAGATCGCCATGTCCGCGGAATACAGAGTCCTGCGGATCGTACTCATGGCGATTCGATACAGCGCGACGCCGTTTATCGTCTCACTGATCACCTACACGCTGGTTAAAAAGCAAACGTGGCACATTTTTATCCCCGCGATCATCCTCGCGGTGATCGATACCATCTCGATTTTTACCGGTATCGTATTCAAAATCGATGAGACCAACACGTTCACCCGCGGAGTGCTGGGTTATCTGCCTTTTATCGTGGCGGGGCTCTACTGCGTGTTCCTGATCTATCTGCTGGTAAGGCGGAGCAACAAGAAGTGGATGGAGATCGCCCCCATCGGCTTTCTCAGCGTGTCGCTGTTTTCCCAGCTCATATTTCCGTTTGTGTTCGGAACGGATTTCGCGAAGATATTCTGTTCCACACTCGGTACCGCGGTGTTTATTTACTACGTGTTCGAGGTCCTGCAGCAGACGAAGAAGGACTCGCTCACGGGGCTTCTCAACCGCCACGCCTACCATGCCGATATCTGCATCAATCCCGAGGAGATCACGGCGCTCATATCTATCGATATGAACGGTTTGAAAACCCTCAACGACACGCTGGGACACGCGGCGGGGGATGAGGCGCTGGTCACGCTGGCGCTTTGCTTTTGCCGCTCGCTCAAGAGCAGGCAGTTCGGCTACAGGATCGGCGGAGATGAGTTTGTGATCCTTTGCCGTAAAACCTCGCAGTTTGAAATGATGAAGCTGGTCAAGCGCATCGAGCACGCGGTTGGCGAAACGGAATACCGCTGTGCCATCGGTTACAGCTATTGCGAAAACGGCGAAAAGTCGGTGGAGGATATGCTCAAGGAATCGGATATGATGATGTACAGCGCCAAAAAGCGCTACTATGAGGAGACCGGCACAGCCAGACACCAGGGAAACAAAAATTGAGCAGAGGATCGCCCATCCGGGCGAAACCGTCCGTGTCGGGCGGGCGGATTCCGTCCGGAAAGCGGGGGAAAGCGTAAGAGAGGATCGACGAAAAAAACCCCTCTTTTCCCCTTGACAAAGGACGCGGCGCTATACTATAATAGCATTCGTCCCGCGCGAAAAGTCCATGGTGACATAGCCAAGTGGTAAGGCAAGGGTCTGCAAAACCCTCATTCCCCGGTTCAAATCCGGGTGTCACCTCCAAAAAATCCCTCGAACGAAAGTTCGGGGGATTTTTTCTTTTTCTATCATCTGCGTCGCGCAAAAAAGCGAATACGCGAAAGAGGCCTGCTTCGGCGGGCGGAGATTCCCACTTGAAAACGGGGCGCGGCTCGTCTATACTATAATAAAGTATCGCCGTTGGCAAAGGAAAGGGGAGTGGCTTGATGACGACACTGGGAACCGTGGCGATATCCGCCGTCCCGTTCACGCTGCTGTTGATCGGACTGGGACTGACGGTTTTGACCGACACCTATATCAATCGGCTCCATAAAAAGATCCTGCTGCTCATTATGGTACTTGCCGCCACGCTGATCGCGCAAAACGCCGCCGACTATCTGTTGGCATACACGCCCCATACCGTGTTGCGAACGGTTGCCTCTATATACGGCTATTCCATGCGTCCGGCGATCATCGTTCTCTTTTATTATTTTGCCGATGGTGGGAAAAAAGCAGTATCGGCATGGTGTCTGGTGGGTCTGAACGCCGCCTTATACCTGACCGCTTTATTCTCGCCCATCACCTTTTCTTACAGCAAAAGCACCTACGTTTTTATCCGCGGACCGCTGGGGTACACCTGCCACGTGGTGGGCGCCGTTTTGCTGATCGGACTGTTTTTGCTGGTGCTCTATAAATACAGGAACGAGAAAAAGGACATGATCTTTCCCGTCGTGTGTATCCTGTTCATCTCCGGCGGCGTTTTGCTGGACTGCCTTTTGCTGAGCCAGATGTCCTCACCGCTGTCCGCGCTGACGATCGCGGTGGTGATCTCCTGCACCTTTGTTTACTTCTGGCTTCACGTGCAGTTCGTGCGCCGGCATGAAACGGCGCTGATGGCAGAACAGCGGATCAAGATCATGGTCTCCCAGATCCAGCCCCATTTTCTCTACAACACCATCGCCACCTTCTGCACGCTGTGCAGAAGCGATCCGGACAAGGCGGCGGAGGTGGCGGAAAAATTCGGGCAGTATCTGCGGCAGAATCTGGACACGCTGGATACGGCGGATCTGATCCCCTTTGAAAAAGAGCTGGAGCATACCCGCGTCTATGCCGATATTGAAATGGTGCGCTTTGAAAACGTGCGCGTTACGTATGATATTGCCGACAAAAACTTTTCCTTGCCGGCGCTTACCGTCCAGCCGATGGTGGAAAACGCCATTCGCCACGGCGTGCGTATCCGCAAAGAGGGGCTGGTACGGGTGAGCAGCCGCTTGGCGGGCAACTATCACGAGATCGTTATCGAGGATAACGGGATCGGCTTCGACATAGAGAAAGCGGAAACGGCTGACGGAACGCATATCGGGATCAGAAACGTTCGGGAACGGATCGAACGGCTGTGCGGCGGCGCCATGATCCTGCACAGTGAGCCGGGCACCGGTACGACGGTGACGCTTCGTATTCCCCGGGCGGAGGTGAAACGATGAGAGTGATCTGTGTGGACGATGAACGAATCCTGATGGAGGGCACGGTCGCCATGTGCCGTCAGCTTCCGGAGATTCGTGAGGTGGAGGGCTTTGTCTCCGCGTCGGAGGCGCTCGCGTGGCTTGAAGATCACGCTGCGGATCTGGCGTTGCTGGATATAGATATGCCGGAGATGAACGGTCTGGAGCTGGCGGCGCGGATCAAGGAATTGTCGCCGGATACCGCCATCATTTTTGTCACGGGCTATTCCGAGTTCGCAAAAGACGCGTTTGCCGTCCGCGCCTCGGGGTATCTGATGAAACCGCTGACAAAAGAGGCGCTGGCGAAAGACGTTTCCTATGTGCGCACCCTCCGTCCGGCAAAGCCGGAGGGTCATATCTGCGTCAAGACCTTCGGCACCTTTGACGTGTTTCGGGACGGACAGCCGATCAAATTCAAGATCGCCAAGTGCAAGGAGATGCTGGCGTATCTGGTAGACAGGCAGGGCGGGAGCGTTACGCGCGCCGAGCTTTCCGCCGTTCTCTGGGAGGATCGGCTGTACGACCGCAAACAGCAAAAACAGTTGGACGTTTATATCCGCGCCTTGAAAGAAACGCTTGCCGATTACGGCATTTCGGAGATCTTTGAAATGCGCAACGGCACGTTGCGGATCGTGCCGGAAACATTTACCTGCGACGCCTATCGCTTTTTCTCCGGCGACAGCGGCGCGATCAACGCCTATCGCGGCGAGTATATGAGCGCCTATTCCTGGGCAAGCATGACAGAGGGTCTGCTGTTCCAGGAGAAGGAGCACCACAGACACATGTGACGGTCCTGCCGCCGTTCTGTCCGAAAATGTCGAACAGAACGGCGTTTTTTTGGACATTTTTTGGACAAAGGCTATTACCCTTATTCTGCATAAGTGTTATTGTATCATTCCGCCATATCATTACTGCGGGGTTTTGGAGGATCATCATGAAGAAGAGAGCCACTTACATAAGACTGACAGGCGCACTGATTGCGTCTGCTTTGGTGCTCGTCCTTTTTATCTTTCCGACCAGGGCGCAGGCAAGTCCGGAGAATGCTGTCGCCAGCGTAACGACAGGAGAGAATACGGAGTATTATAGCAACATTTCCGCCGCCGTAAGCGGATGGGCGGACGGCGGCACGCTGAAGCTCCTTCAGAACGTGTCCGGCCAGATCTCCACGTCGGGCGGAACGAAAACACTGGATCTGAACGGTCACAACATTTCAAGAAGCGGAGCTGCCATCGTTGCAGACGGCACGAATCTGACCGTCATGAACAGCGCAAGCACCGCTTCCAAGATTTCCAATACAAGTTCCGGCTCCGGCTCGGCGATCGAGATAAAAAACGGTCATTTATATCTCTATGACGTTACCGTTGAGTCGAGATATAACGGCATTTCGCTGGACGCAAGCAGCGCCGACATATACAGCGGAACGATATCGGTAACAAGCCAGTGGAAAACCTGCCTGAACGTCGGGGGTCCCGGGAAAGCGATCATACACGGCGGCACCTTCCGCTCTGCCAACCACATGGCGATCTATCTCGCCGGAGGCGGCGAAGCGGAGATCGAGGGCGGCAGTTTCAAGGGCGGTTTTTCCGCCGCGGTAGTGGTAAAAGGCGGATATTTTGACCGCGATGTAACGTCGCTTTGCGCGGAGGGGTGCCAGTGTATCGCAAGCAACGATACGTCCAAAGGCGCCTATATGATCAAGAAGACGCACAGCCATGACGGCATTGTGTTTGAGGAATGGACTTCCACCAACAGCTTGCCCACCTCGGCAGGTAACTACTATCTGGCAAACGATATAATGATCGGGAGCACCTGGAGCGCGCCCTCCGGCACGACAAACCTCTGCCTGAACGGTTACGGCATCCGCATGACCGGCAGCGGCAGCGTTATCAAAGTCCCCAGCGGTGCAGTACTTAATCTTTGCGATAGCCATACGAACAGAGAGCATAAATTTAACGTAACCGGTGCAGGACTTGCAGCACTTGACGAAACGAACGGAAACTACATAGTTAAAGGCGGCTATATTACCGGCGGTTACACTTCAAACGGCAAGGGCGGCGGCATCTATGTTGCCGGAACACTTAATATGGCGGGCGGCACCGTAATCGGCAACAATTCCAACGAAGGCGGCGGAATATACGTCCTTGCCGGAGCTAACGCAAATCTGAACGGCTCTGCCATAATAGGCAATACTACCGTAACTCCCGGTGGCGGCGGCGGTGGTTTACACCTGAACGGAACGGCCAATGTAACCCTTACAAATTGTAAGATTCTCTATAACCGCGCGGCTACAAACGGCGGCGGCATCAGTCATTCCGGCTCGGGCGCACTGATAGTTGACGGCGGTGAAATCAAATATAACGAGACAAGAGACAGTGTCACCTCTATTTATAAAGGCGGCGCAATCGCACTCGGCGGTTCGGTACAAATTCGGGGAGACCTCGTTGTTTCGGATAACACCCATTACGCCAACGGCACTTCTACGCTATGCAACATCGTAGACGCCGGCGCGGGAAAAATCATTGTTGCCGGCGAGCTTGGTGAAAACGCGTCTATCGGCGTATCTTTGTATCGCGGCAGCGGCGTATTCACGACCGGCCTTTCCGGCAACGGTACGGCGGCGAACTTTACCGCCGATAACAGCAGTTACGAAATCAGGATGGTCAACGGCGAAGCGTATGTAGGTCCGCCCCATACCCACGCGTGGGTCTACTCCGCTGACGGAAACGTCCTCACCGCCGCCTGCTCCGGCGTAGCCGAGGGGTGCTGTGATATCGAATCGCAAACCGCTGCCATTACTGCTTCGGGCAAGACCTATGACGGCACACCGGTCGCGGCGTCTGTTTCGTACAGCGACGGTTGGACGACCGGAAACGGCTTGGCCGTGCCGGAAATAGTATATTCGGGCAATACAGACGCCGGTACGTACACCGCAAGCATTACATTAGGCAATAAAACCGCCTCTGCATCGTTTACCATTGACGAAAGATCCATGGCGGACGAGGTTTCCGGTGCAGGCTATACCGGGAGCTATGACGGCAATCCCCACAGTATTACCGTGCAGGCGCCCTCCGGCGCGACCGTAAAATATGGTACGCAGGATGGCAGTTATACGCTTGATACAAATCCGGCCTATACAGACGCAGGCACCTACACCGTGTACTATCAGGTCACGAGGAAGAATTATGTGACCGTGACCGGTTCGGCTACGGTAGTCATCAGTCCCATCAACGCGACAGTGGCGATCACCGGCAACACCGATACCTTTGATTATGACGGTACAGAGCATACCGTGACCAGCTACACGGCACTTGCCGATACGGCTCTCTACGACGTGACGAAGGACTTCACCTTCAGCGGCACGGCAGAGGTGAAGCGCACCGACGCGGGCACCACCGCCATTGGTCTGGCGGCAGAGCAGTTTGCCAACGAGAACCCCAACTTTGCCACGGTGACTTTCATTGTGACGGACGGCTGCTCTATAACGGTCGTCCCCGTTGACGCGGTGATTCTGACCGCGCCGCAGGCGGAGAACCCGATTTGCAATGACTCCGCGCAGCAACTGATTTCCAAGGGCGTTGTTGACGGCGGTACGCTGTACTACGCTCTGGGCGCGGATCCCAAGAACGCGCCGGACGAGGCGGACTACGATACACAGATCCCCACCGCCACGGCGACAGGCGGCTACTACGTTTGGTATAAGGTCGTCAGCGACGAGAACCATAACGATCTCGCGCCGGTGTGCCTCAAGTCGGTGGTGCGGAGGGAGACGTGGGTCACCCTCACCGGAACGCTCTATGCCAGTGACGGCAAGACACCGCTTGTCGACGGACTTGTGACGCTGGTCAAGGGCAACGAGGACGTGGACTACACCTATACCGACAGTGAGGGTCGCTATCAGTTCATCGTTCCCGCCGGCGTATATAACGCCGTGGTATCCTACGGTGAAAGCACCGAGACCGCCCTCGTTACGCTCTACGCCGACGGGGAGCAGGACGTGACGTTGTCCGCCGGCAAGACGGAGTCCCGTCTGCAGGTGGATGCCGGGAGCAACGGGGCGTTCGGCGTGGTGGTGGACGGCTTGCGTCTTGAGGCGCAGGCGATCCGCCGGATCGAGAAGATCGCCGACGACAAGAGCGTTTCCGTTTTGATGACGGTGGAAGCCAGAACGGAGCAAACGGCGCGCTACGCCGCCGCCATCAGCACCCTTGCGTACGATAAGTCCCTCATGTTCTTCGATACGAAAGTGGAAAAGACCGTGAATTCCGTCACTACCGCGATGAAGAACACAGCCACTGTGCTGGAGATCGCTGTGCCTTACGCCAAGACCGCCAAGCGCGGCGTGGCGGTGTACGCCTGCGACGGCGCGGACGTGGAGACGTTCCGTCAGAGCGATACGGGTGAGGACGGCACCTTCCGCATCGATCGGGAGAACGGTTTGGTCTATATCTATTCCGACAGCTTCTCCACCTTTGCCATCGGCTATACGCCGTATTATCGCGTAGCCGGTTCCGCGTCGCTGGGCTCTTTCAAAGGGAACGCCACGGTGGTGATCCGCAGTGAGAACAGCGCGCTGGTATTCAAGCTGGAGAACGTCGCCCCCGACAGGATCACCTTCCCCGACATCCCCAAGGGTCGGTATGTGATGACCGTCACATGGGAGGACGGCGGCGTGACCAACACATTAACAATGCCGCTATCTGTATCATAAATACAAACAGGAGGATCGTACAATGAGCAACAGTAATTTTACCCAGCCCAAGATCAGCGAAAAGGACATGGAAAAACTGAAAGAGCAGAGCTTAGAGGCAAAGAAGAAGAAGAACACGACCGCCAAAATAGCTGAAAAAGAGAAAGTGAGCACCGGTACGAAGGTGTTCCGCTGTGTCTGCGCCGTGGTGGCGGTGGCATATTTCGTGCTGCTGATCTTCGGCAGATTCTTCATGGAAAAAGAAGGCACGTTTTTCAGCAGCCTTGATCCGTTCTCCGGCGCGGAAAAAATCGACAATCTGGTGCGGATCATCAGTTTGAGCATCCTCACGCTGAGCATCAGCTTTGTGCTTCGCTTCTTCATCGGCAGACTCGTCAACAACAAGAACGTCACCAAGAAGATCGGCGTGGCACTGATCGAGCTGCTGGGGAACCTGGTCAAATACGTGGGTTTCCTGGTGCTGGTGTTCCTGATCCTCAACGCGCTGGGCGTCAATACCACCGAGCTGCTTGCCGGTCTTGGTATTTTGGGCTTGATTTTAGGCCTGGGCGTCACCTCGCTGATCGAGGACATCGTTGCCGGTATCTTCATCATTGCCGAGCATCTCTTTGACGTGGGTGACATCATCGTGCTGGACGGCTTCCGCGGTACCGTTGTGTCCATCGGTATCCGTTCCACCAAGATCGCGGACGTGGGCGACAGCATTCTGACCGTGCGGAACTCCTCCATCGGCTCTCTCATCAACCTGAC
>Ga0310690_10010599_pt1 | contig 11456 bp, 9 predicted proteins | sample AusTroGonzalo_MG_2_FD_207661 | JGI IMG/M metagenome (GOLD analysis project Ga0310690, IMG submission 207661) | Bovine rumen microbial communities from tropical cattle in Woodstock, Queensland, Australia - Gonzalo_04 (v2) (version 2) | ecosystem: Host-associated > Mammals > Digestive system >...
TGTTAAAGTGCCAGGAAACTATCAGGTTTTATTCAATAAAGGATATGTGAATCTTGTTTATATGCTCGACTATGACGAGGCGATTAAGAATTTTGACAAAGCATTGTCTGTAAATCCTAAATCCATTGATGCTTTGTTAAACAAAGGTGTGGCTTACGAACAGAAGGGCAACTATAAGCAAGCGAAAAGCATCTATCTCCAGGTTTTGAAAGATAATCCTAATTATCAACTGGCGATAGATGCTTTGCATCGATTAGGTGAATAGCATTAGCTGTTCACAAACACATTGGCAAGTTGTTCAAGGTTCTCGTCGAGTTCTTGTTCAACGCCTCCGAGTTCTTGTATGCTGTCGAGTGGCTCGTTCATGCTGAAGTAGAACTTAATCTTAGGCTCTGTACCTGAAGGTCTTACGCTTACTTTCATGCCGTCTTCGGTGAAGAACTGAAGCACATCTGATTTTGGCAGGTTGATAACGGTGTCAACGCCCCAAATCATGTCTTTGCAGATGCCGAGTTTGTAGTCTCTTATTTCCGATACTCTTGAGCCGAGCAGGTTTTTCGGTGGGTTTTGTCTGAATTCGAGCATCATTTTCTTTATTTCCTCGTTGCCGCTGATGCCTTTCTTTGTGAGAGAGACGAGTTTTTCGCGATATACGCCAAATTCTTTATAGATGTCTTTGAGAATCTGATACAATGTCTTGCCTTGTTCTGCTGCCCATGATGTGGCTTCGGCAAGCATGAAACATGTGATGATGGCGTCTTTATCGCGCACGAAGTCGCCGACTAGGAATCCGTAGCTCTCTTCGCCGCCGCAGATAAACTGTTCTTCTGGTTTGTTCAAAATCTTGTCGGCAATAAACTTGAAGCCTGTGAGGACATCATATGTCTTTACGTTGAATTTGTTGGCTATTTTAAGCAATAAGTCGCTGGTTACTATAGTCTTAACGATGAATTCCTTGCCTGTGAGCTTGCCTAGTTCTTCCCAACGAGTGAGGATATAATAGGTGAGGATGCTTGCGGTTTGGTTGCCGTTAAGGAGTATAAAGTCACCGTTGTCGTCTCTCACTGCGAGGCCAACGCGGTCGGCGTCAGGGTCAGTGGCAAGCACCACATCGGCTTTCATGGCTTTTGCTTTCTCGATAGCCATATTCATGGCTGCTTTTTCTTCAGGATTTGGAGAAACCACTGTCGGGAAGTTGCCGTCGGTAACCATTTGTTCCTCAACAGGATAGAAGTTCTTAAATCCAGCTTTTGCGAAAAGCTTCGGCATCACCTGGCCGCCGGTTCCGTGGATAGGAGTATAGACGAATGAAAGGTTTTTGTGCTTCTTGATAAGCTTTGGTGATAAAGACAGGCTCATCACTTTGTTGAGATAGATTTCGTCGAAGCTGTCGTCGAGCATCTCAATGATTTTGGCGTTTCCTTTACGCTTCACCATTGAAATGTCGGTGATTTTCTGGACTTCAGCGATGATGTTCTTGTCGTGAGGTGCCACAATCTGGCCGCCGTCTTCCCAATAAACTTTATAGCCGTTGTATTCTTTCGGGTTGTGAGATGCTGTCACCACTATTCCCGACTGGCATTTCAGTTCACGGATGGCGAATGAAAGCTCCGGTGTCGGGCGTAAAGCGCTGAATAAAAAGACTTTAATGCCGTTTGCTGTCATAACATCGGCGGTGATTTCTGCAAATTCCTTGCTGTTGTTGCGGCAGTCGTATGCGATTGCAATTTGAGGCTGTTTTAAGTCGGCAAACTTCATTTTTATGTAGTTTGCGAGGCCTTGTGTGGCCATTGCAACGGTGTAAATGTTCATGCGGTTGGTTCCTACGCCCATAATTCCTCTCAATCCGCCGGTGCCGAATTCGAGAATACGGTAGAAACTTTCTGTCAATTCGTTAGGATCGTTGTCGATGAGATCCTGAACTTTTTTTCTTGTTTCTTCGTCGTATTGGTCTGATAACCAAGACTTTGCCTTTGCAAGTATCTCAGGTGAAACGTTGTCCATGATATAAAATTTTAATTGTTAGATATTTTCTCTTTATTATCAACTGCAAATTTATATAAAAAAGTAATACCAAACGACTCTTTAAATTGAAGAATTGGTTTTTGTCGGTCGTCAATTGTAAATCTTACGTTGTCATCATAGATGAGATGAACGTTGATAATCGTTGATACTCTTTTATTTATGGTGAATTTTATGCCTGTTTCCCAATCAACATCAATATTCCAGCGATTGGAGCGATTTACGTCCATATAGTTGTTATAAAGGTTGAGATTTGAGAAAATTGCGACATTATTTTTAAAATCCTGCTTATATTTTATCAAAATGTTGAATCCCAACTCGCCAAGAAAACGTTTGCCGGGAATCCAAGTGCTGTCGCCTTCGACTATGTTCCAGTAGCCTGCTTCGACGCCGAAAGAGCCTTTATCGGCAAGGTTTTGATCGTTTACAAATGTGAATTTTCCTGCTGCCGGACTCATGAAAATGCTTACGATATCATGGATGTTGTATGTGTAACCTATTGATACTGTGAGATATGCTGGGGCAAAAAACTTTGAAATCGGAATCGAATCGTTTGGGTAGGAATAACCATTGGTAAACTGCGTCTTCAGCATCGTGATAGCTGTGAAAGTGAGGTTCTTCTTGTTGTTGTGGGTCATTGTCATCGACAATTCAAGTCGGTCCTCCGTCTTTTCCCAGCGTTTGTCTTTGGCATAGCCTTGCGTTCCATAAACAAACAAGCCAGCAGTGACGTAGTTGAACATCTTTCTGTTGTAGGTATATTTGAAGTTTCCTGAGATTTTGCCACTCATGTTGCTTTCACCGCCCGCTGCCCAGTATGTGATGCCTAACTGGTTGACTGTCAATCCGAAACTGCCTTCCAATTTATGCCAGTTTACACGTTCTTGAGGGACAATAGTATCTTGTGACATGGCAATTTTAGGGCTGAAAACTATAAAAATCATACCCCAAATGCATGTCAGTAATACCATTAAACGCTCCAAATCACCTTTAAATACTGGCATTTAAGTAAATAATAAATTATACTCGTTTTTCATTTGCAAAATTATAAAATATTAATTAAATTTGCAAAAAAATATTGTATGGATTCTATAAAAATTTGTCTCGAAAAATCTGATGAAGATTTGTTTATGCAAAGCAAGTGGTGGGGAAATCCGGATATGCCAGTAAACTTTGACGTTCCCGACGATTTGACGTTCATTTGTCAGATAAGATGCGACGAAATTGCGAAGTATGACAAAGAGAATCTGCTGCCTCATAAGGGAATGCTGTATTTTTTTGCTGCTATAGACTATTATTTCGGAAATTTCGACTCTTATTGTCCTTGCGGGTATTGGGGTAATGAAGATGTGAAAGTGTTTTATATAGAAGACATTGATAATCAGACATTTGAACAAGTTGTTTTTGTAGATGACGATGACAAACCGGTCGCTTGGAAAGAGATGAAAATCGTTTTTTCAAGTTCGGGTCCTATGTGTGACAGAAATAAGATGTTGGGTGAACCATATAACCGTGAATGGGAAAATTGGGATCCTCCTTATGAGGGCTGGACAGAGCTTTTACAAGTTGATTCTGATGATTATGATGAGGGTACTTTGAACTTTATGGACTGGGGAATGTTGCATATTTTGATAAATCCTAACGAATTGAGAAACAGAGACTTTAGTAAAGTCACTTCAATTATTTGTTCAACATAAAAAGATTATGAAAAAGAAGTTTTACGATGAATATGAGGAGCAGGAATATGAGATTGATATTCCTGATGAACTTTATAAAAAAGCGTATGAAGAACACGATAGTGATGCTCTCTACGAAATCGGGATTATTTTAGAGACAGAGACAGATGCGAGTTTGGCATTGGTGGCTGACATTATGTATGATGCATGCGATGACGGTAACGGCAGTGCAGATGCACGTGAATGGTTAGAAGACTATCGCAGTGACGACGGCTGTTATGATGCCTGGAGTTAATAGAGTTTCTTGGCCAAAATTTCGGCTGTGTAGCTCTCTTTACATATTGTCAAATCCTCTGGAGTGCCAGCAAACACTATATTTCCGCCTTTGTCGCCGCCTTCCGGACCAAGGTCGATGACCCAATCGGCGGTTTTGATGACATCAGGGTCATGCTCGATGACAACGAGGGTGTGGCCGTTGTTAAGCAACGCCTCAAACGCCTTAAGAAGTTTGTTAACATCATGGAAATGAAGGCCAGTTGTAGGCTCGTCGAAGATGAACAACGTTGGTCTTTCGTTGGTTCCGTTGACCAAGAACGATGCTAACTTAATACGTTGTGCTTCGCCGCCAGAGAGTGTGGAAGAAGGCTGACCCATTTTGAGGTAACCCAGTCCTACATCTTGTAATGGCTTGAGCTTCAATATGATACGATCGGTGATATTTTTATATTCACTTGGCTGGCTAAAGAACTCAATAGCTTCATCGATACTCATTTCGAGGATGTCGAAGATGTTTTTGTCGATGAATTTTACCTCTAGAGCTTCTTCTTTATAGCGTTTTCCGTGGCATACATCGCATTCGAGATAGACATCAGCCATGAATTGCATCTCGACTTTGAGGATGCCTTCGCCTTCGCAGTTGTCGCAGCGTCCGCCTGGCACGTTGAACGAGAAGTAGCCTGCCTTGTTACCACGCATTTTGGCGAGTTTTTGCTCTGCAAACAGGTTTCTTATTTCATCAAATGCCTTGACGTAAGTCACTGGGTTAGAACGGGTTGATTTTCCGATAGGGTTTTGGTCGATCATCTCGATATCCTGGATGGCTTGTATGCTTCCGCGCATTCCTCCGAAGGAGCCTGTTTTGTCGGCCGAGCCTCCAAAATGCTTTTTCAATGAGGTGTAGATGATGTTGTTGACTAATGACGACTTTCCGGAGCCGCTTACACCTGTCACGACTGTGAGGACATTGAGCGGTATCTTTACATTGATATTCTTGAGGTTATGCTCGAGGCAACCGTAAAATTCGATGGCGTTGTTCCATTTGTGGCGGAATTTAGGCACCGGAATCTCCATTTTGCCCGTAATATATTGAGCAGTAAGCGATTGTCCCGATTTCTCCATCGCGTTGATGTCGCCTTGGAACACCAGCTCGCCGCCGAAGCGACCGGCATAAGGTCCGATGTCGATAATCTGGTCGGCGGCTCGAATGATTTCCTCGTCGTGTTCGACCACGATAACAGTGTTGCCGATGTCGCGAAGACGTTTCAATACTTTTATAAGTTGTTGAGTATCACGAGAATGCAGACCTATACTTGGTTCATCGAGGATATAAGTGGAACCAACTAGACTGCTACCTAATGATGTAGCGAGGTTTATTCTTTGTGCTTCGCCACCAGATAGGGTGTTGGAGGCACGGTTCAATGTAAGATATCCGAGACCTACTTCCATCAGGAATCCGATGCGGTTACGGATTTCGACGAGCAGTCTTTCTGCTATGGAAGTCTCTGATTCTGAGAGCTTTATGTCGTTGAAGAACTGTTGTAGCTCGCTGATAGGCATTGTTGCCAGGTCGGTGATGCTTTTTCCGTTGATTTTCACATAGTTGGCTTCCTGACGAAGGCGTTTTCCATGGCAATCTGGGCAGGTTGTCTTGCCGCGATAACGTGAAAGCATTACCCGATATTGAATCTTATATGATTGATTTTCAACGTCTTTGAAGAAGTCGTTGATGCCCATGAAATACTTATTGCCTTTCCAAAGCGTTTCTTTCTGCTCGTCGGAAAGCTCGAAATATGGTTTGTGGACGGGAAAACCGAAATAATGTGCCGTTCTGACAAGTTCGTCGCGGAAATAGCTCATTTTGTCGCCGCGCCAGCAGGCAATGGCGTTGTCGTAAACCGATAGCGACTTGTCGGGAACAACCAGATCCTCGTCGATGCCGATTATTGTGCCGAAGCCTTCGCATGTCTTGCAAGCGCCGTATGGATTGTTGAACGCGAACAGATGTGTTGTCGGCGGCTCGAAAGTGATGCCGTCGGCTTCGAAACGAGAAGAAAACGTAAACTCTTCATTATCAACGAGAATGATGCAGTTGTCTTTGCCTTCGTAAAAGGCTGTCTGAACCGAATCCGACAATTGTCCGATCAGTTCGGAAGAGCTGTCGCTCACTTTCAGTCGGTCAACCATGATGCGGATATCTTGAGGTTTATTTTTGCTTTTTTCTTTCAGATAATCCTCAATTCTGACAACTTTATCATTGATAATCAGTCGGTTGAAGCCTTGCTGAAGCAAAATATTCAGATGCTCGACTAGAGTTCTGTCTTCGGGTATTACAACAGGAGCTAGGACATAGACGGCTTTTCCTTTCTGTTCGAGGATGAAATCGACCACATCGCTCACCTGGTTGCGTTTCACTTCTTTACCTGAAACGGGGGAATACGTTTTTCCGATTCTTGCGAACAGAAGTTTCAGATATTCATAGATTTCCGTTGTTGTTCCTACGGTAGAGCGCGGGTTGCTTGTCATTGTGCGCTGTTGGATGGCGATGGCAGGTGAGAGGCCCGTGATGAGATCCACGTCAGGTTTTGAAAGACGTCCCATAAACTGGCGGGCGTAGGCGCTGAGACTTTCAACGTAACGGCGCTGGCCTTCGGCATAAATTGTGTCGAAAGCAAGAGACGATTTTCCTGAGCCTGACAGACCTGTTATCACGACTAGTTTATTCTTTGGAATACGTAAGTCGATGTTTTTCAGGTTGTTAACTCTTGCGCCATGGATTTCTATGTACTCTAATTTGTTCATCTGCAACTAAGATACCTCGAAAAAATTGCACGAAAATACAAATTTTTTTGGCATCGTATTAAAAAATGTTATATATTTGCAAAAAATTTCGACATAATAACATTGTTCAACCAATAAAAAATAGGAGAGAAGCTATAGAAAATTTTTACCCTTTTTGATTGTTAAACCTTAAAAAAGGGGGACTTATGTCAGAAATATTAAACGATGTGGAACTGGTGCAGCGCTATCAGAATGGTGATGTTGCAAGTTTCGAGGTATTGGTTGATCGTTATCAGAACAAGGTTTATTCATACATTGCGATGCTTGTCAAGGATAAGCAGCTTGCTGATGATATTTTCCAGGATACTTTTTTAAAGATTATACGTACAATCAAGGCTGGTGTCTATAAAGAGGAAGGAAAGTTCATACAGTTTGCGATGCGTATCGCACATAACCTTATCATTGATTATTTCCGTAAGGCGAAGCGTTTGCCGATGGTTGATCCGACGAAGGAAGACTACGACATGATTGACAATGCCCGATATACTGACCCTTCGATAGAAGAGCAGATAATCACTGAGCAGATACATGACGACTTGCGAAAGATGATTGAGTATTTGCCTGAGGAGCAACGTGAGGTTTTGAATATGAGGATGTATGCTGATATGTCGTTCAAGGAGATTGCCGATGCCACTAATGTCAGTATTAACACGGCATTGGGACGTATGCGCTATGCCTTGATAAATCTTCGTAAGATGGCGAAGGAGAAGAACGTTCAGCTGACTTTGAAATAATTTTGAAAATTTTTTCATTGTTATAAAATAAAACGGTGTTGATGGGCGTTATGATTTCAAAATAAACGAAATCGAGTGCCTATGGGTTTAAATTCTACACTGTTATTTGAAGATGAAGTCAAAGAGGCGTTATTTGATATGTGCGCCGAGATGAGACCGAGTCGCAAGGCGTTGAACACCATCATGCAGTATGCGGCGACATACGAATGTGTGGGAACGAATATCGGACAGGTCGATTTGATGCTTAACTGATGAGCAGGGGCTTTATCAAAGAGGGCGACCAGGAAGAGATTCCAATGGTGCCACCGAGGGCTTATCTGCCGAAAGGTATGCCCAACTACGTGACGCACGAAGGTCTGGAAGCGTTGAAGAAAGAACGTGAAGACCTTGAAAAAGAGCGCGTTGCGGCAAATGGAAACTACATAATGAGCAATTTCATTGACGCAAAGATGAAGTTGCTCATTGATCGTATTAATACCGCCGTTGAGGTAGATATGACCAAAGCCAACAAAGAGACCGTTAGTTTCGGGGCTTATGTGAAATATAACGGTAAGACAATACGAATAGTTGGTGTTGATGAGGCCGATTTCTCAAAAGGATTGTTGTCGTTCATCTCGCCGGTGGCGAAGGCGCTGGTCGGGAAAAAGGTGGGTGACAAGTTTGAGGTGAAGATTCCGAAAGGGACGGAAGTGATTGAGGTTCAGGGGATTTGGTATGAACGACAAGAACTCTCACAGATTGCACAGATAACACAGATTGACACTCCTAAAAAACAACCAATTGTTTCGACCCCCAAAATTCCCACGCAGATACCGCAGAAACCGCAGATTTTGCAGGACAGCGAGGAGACGGATTTGCATCCGTCTCTACAGGAGGACAACAATGATGTTTTTACACCTGAGGAAAATATCATGGAGTTTTTGCCGGTGGTGAATGAGCGAGGAATCATCGTGGGGCGGGCGTTGCATATGGAGCTGCATAAGGGGAACAAAATTTTGCATCCTGTCATTCATTTGCACGTTATTAATAATAAAGGTGTTGCGACGTACAAATATTGGTGGCATGTGGCATTTGGCGATACACCGGAGAAGACGCTGAAACGAAAATTGTCGGAAACATTAGGAATATCTGGCGTTAAGCCGAAGTTAAAGAAACAATACATCCGTGAGACGAAGACCGAAAAAGAGCTGGTTTTTGTCTATATTATGAATTCTGAAGAAAATTTATTGAAAACTCCCGAAGGAAAGGATTATTTTGATATTTTTGCAAAAGATTAGTTTGTAAAAATATTGAAAATGGTTTTTAGTCCGAAACTCTTTACATGTTTGAAAAATTACACCAAGGCGCAGTTTTCGGCTGACGCAATGGCTGGTGTTATCGTTGGTATTGTGGCGTTGCCGTTGGCAATTGCTTTTGGTATTGCATCCGGCGTGGGACCTACGGAAGGTCTTGTAACTGCTATCATTGCGGGATTCATCATCTCGTTTTTGGGCGGCAGCAAGGTTCAAATTGGCGGTCCGACGGGAGCGTTCATCGTGATCATTTATGGAATTATTCAGCAACACGGATTGGGTGGCTTGATGATTGCCACCATCATGGCGGGAATCATCTTGATTTTGATTGGTGTTTTTAAGTTGGGAAATGTCATTAAATTCGTGCCATACCCAGTAGTTGTTGGCTTTACCGGCGGTATCGCACTGACGATTTTCTCGACACAGATGAATGACTTGTTCGGCTTTGGCATTGAGAAAGTGCCTGCAAACTTCATTGATAAATGGATTTGTTATTTCCAAAATGTGACACATATCAACTGGTGGGCGTTTGGCATTGGAATAGCGAGTTTGCTGATAATCATTTACAGTCCGAAGATTTCGAAAAAGATACCAGGCTCGCTGGTTGCTATCGTATTTATCACATTGATTGTGTGGATATTAGAACGTTTCTGCGGAGTAACTGGAATCACCAAGATTGGCGATTTGTATGAGTTGCCGACATCGATTCCGGCACCGAAGTTGCCTGATTTGGGTTTGACTGACGGCAAATCGTTGATTCAACTGATGACGGAGCTTGCTCCTTCGGCATTTACCATCGCAATGTTGGGCGCTATTGAGTCGTTGCTGTCCGCAATGGTGGCAGACGGTGTTATCGGCGACAAGCACAACTCGAACACAGAGCTTATTGCGCAAGGTATTGCAAATATCGCAAGCCCTTTGTTTGGTGGCATTCCGGCGACTGGAGCCATTGCGAGAACGATGACAAACATCAACAACGGAGGCAAGACACCTGTGGCGGGTCTGATTCATGCTGTGGTGCTGCTTCTTGTGTTACTTTTGTTCGGCAGATTGGTCGGTTTGATCCCGATGCCGTGTTTGGCTGCAGTGCTTATTATGGTGGCGTACAACATGAGTGGCTGGCGCACCTTCAAGATGCTGGCGAAAAATCCTAAATCGGACTTCGCGGTGCTTATCATGACGTTCCTTTTGACTGTTATTTTCGATTTGACTATAGCTATCGAAATCGGTTTGGTGGCTTCGATTGCGTTGTTCTTGAAGCGTACTAATGAGGCTACGGTTATCCGTTCGTTCCACGATGAGATTGACCCAACCGATAATACTGATGTGGCAAGCAGTTCCGAAGAGAAGTTGCATATTCCGGAAGGTGTTGAGGTTTATGAGATTGACGGTCCATATTTCTTTGGAATTGCCAATAAATTCGATGAGATTGACAAGTCGGTGGTTGGTAAGGAATACAAGGTCCGAATCATCAGAATGAGGAAGGTGTCGTTTATCGACAGCACGGGTATCCATAATTTGGAGTTGCTGTGTGACACTTGTAAGCAGCGAGGCATGATTGTGGTGCTTTCGGGCGTCAATGTGCATGTGAGGGCGACGTTGGAGAAGGCTGGAACCATTAAGAAATTAGGTGAGGAGAACGTGTGTTCGCATATCAATTTTGCTTTGAAGAGAGCTGAGGAGATTGTGACAAATTAACAGGATATACAAGATATTATGAAGAAATATTTGTTGCTGTTGGTGGCATTTTTCATTTCGACTGTGGCATTCGCGCAGTTGGAAGTGAAGTCGGGGTCGTTTAAGGAGATTCCAGGTTTTATCAATCAAAATCCTGAAATTATTGATGATGACAATAATGTGCTGTATGCCGTGATAAAAGTGCGTACGGAAAATTTCAATGACAAACAGCGTCATCAGCTGCTGTTTCAGGGCAATGCTGTCACTTTCATAGAACTGGAATACAAGCCTGACGAGGTCTGGGTGTATCTTAGCAGTACGCCGGCAACATATCTTAAGATTTCGCATCCTGATTTAGGCTCGACTGAGTTTGAGCTTCCGATGGATTTGAAGCCACGGCAGGGTTATGAGATGGTACTTGTCAGCAAAGTCGATAACAACGTTGAGTCAGGTTCGCTCACGATTATTACAAAGCCAGAGAATGGGGCCACTATCGTGTTGAACGGCAAGCCTATAGGGCAAACGACACCATTTACTAACGATGTTTTGCCTGCCGGAAAATATAGAATCTCCGTTTCGAAAGAGAGATACTTGTCGGCTACCAAGACTGTATTTGTCAAAGGTGGTGAACATCAGACCATAGAAATAGAAATGCCTCCAATGTGTGCGAAAGTTAATGTAAAAACTCAACCTTCGGGTGCTACTGTATATATTGACGACAAAAAATATGGAGTGACGCCAATAGAGAATTTGGATGTGATTATCGGAACACACAAGCTGAGGATTGCAAAAGAAGGTTGGGTGTCGATGTACAAACAGTTTACGTTGGAAGAGGAAGGCACGATACATATCAGTGAAAAACTGGCAAAATGTCCCGATGGCGCAATTGATGGTGTGTATAACTTAAGTAGTTATAAAAGCAGACATTTTTTCGCAAA
>Ga0310690_10010600_pt1 | contig 11454 bp, 8 predicted proteins | sample AusTroGonzalo_MG_2_FD_207661 | JGI IMG/M metagenome (GOLD analysis project Ga0310690, IMG submission 207661) | Bovine rumen microbial communities from tropical cattle in Woodstock, Queensland, Australia - Gonzalo_04 (v2) (version 2) | ecosystem: Host-associated > Mammals > Digestive system >...
ACGGCGGGAAGCCCCCGGAGAAGCCGGTCGTAGTGGACGACGCGCTGGTCCGCGAACTGCTCGGCCCGCGCAAGTTCACCAGCGACGAGAGCGAGAACATCCCGCGCGTCGGCATCGTGACCGGCATGGCCTGGACCAGCTACGGCGGCACCACGCTGGAGGTCGAGGCCGCCAAAATGCCCGGCCGCGGTGAACTGAAGCTCACCGGATCGCTCGGGGACGTCATGAAGGAAAGCGCGCTCGCGGCGTTCAGCTATGTCCGCGGGCACGCCAAAGCGCTTGGCATCAATCAGAAACTTTTCAAGGAAAACGATTTCCATATCCATGTGCCGGATGGCGCCACGCCGAAGGACGGCCCGTCTGCCGGCGTCACGCTCGTCACCGCCATCGTTTCGCTCCTCACCGGCAGGGCCGTGCGGCCGCGCCTTTCCATGACCGGCGAGATCACGCTCAGCGGCAAGGTCACGCCCATCGGCGGCGTCCGCGAAAAGGTGATCGCCGCGCTCCGCGCCGGGATCCGCGACGTCGTGATGCCCGCCGACAACGAGAAGGACATGGAGGATGTCCCGCAGGAGGTCCGCAGCAGGATCACGTTCCACTTCGTCCGCACCATCGACGAGGTGCTGAAGATCGCGATGCCGAAGAACGTGAAGCCGTACGTCCCGAAGCGCGCCGAAAAGGTCAAGGACGAGTTCTACGAATACGACGACTATCTTTTCCAGAAGGTCGAACCCGAGGAGAAGAAGAAGCCGGATGGGAACGGCGCGTCCCCCTCGAAACCCGCGGATGTGAAGTCGGCCGCGAAACAATCCGAACCGCGGAAGCCGGAAGAGGAAAAGCCTGCCGCCGCGCCCGCTCAATCCGAGGCGAAGACGGAATCCGAAAAGAAGCTGACGGTACAGGACGTCCCTGCCCCCTCCAAAAACAAGCCGGAGGTCAAGCCGTCCGCACCGGAAGAGAAGAAACCGGAGCCTGTGCCCGCTCAATCCGAGGCGAAGCCGGAAGAGAAGAAGCCGGAGCCGCATTCCGTGCCGCAGTTCGAGTTCAAAAAGCCCACCTTGGTCGTCAATTACGGAAAATTCCAGAACGCTTCGTTTACGGTCGGCCAAATCCCGCTCAAAGCTCCCGAACAGCATCCCATGCCCGAACCGCGGAAACCGGCTCCGGCCAGGTCGTTCAAGGTCCCGGAGAAGCTTCATCTCGACGTGAAAATCTCGACTGCCAACGAAACCGGGGATGCCCCGGTGATCTCGCTGAATTTCCCCGCGAAGACGGAACCGCCCGTCGCGGCTCCGGCGCGCAGGAAGCCCGCCCGCAAGGCCGCACCGAAGGATTTCCGCCCCGCGAAAACGCGGAAACTCCGGGTCAAAGTCACGTCCGCCGTGCGGACGGAGGATGATGCCCCGAAGAAGAAAACATCGCGCAAGAACACCGCCGCCCAGGCGAAGAAAGGAAAATGACCATGATCCGTTTTTACCCCCGTTTGATCCTTTGTTTCCTGCTGTGCATGGCGGCCGCGTCGTTCGCGTTTGCCGCCGATGAACCCGCGCCGAAGGAATCCGAACCGCAGAAGGAACTTCCGGCCGAGGTCCTCCAGGCGCTCTTCCCCGAGGCCGCGGAACAGGACCCCGCGAAGATTTCCGCCGAGGCGTTCCTCCGCATGGCGAGGCGCGCTCCCGCCGGCGAATCCTGGGCGAAGATGGAAGGCACCGCCACGCACCGCCGCAGCGGGTCCAGCGCGGTCAGGGACACGATCCGCGTCGGCATCCGTTTCACCCCGAAACGTGTGATCGCCCAGCTTGTGTTCGCCGGAAACGAATACTACGAGCTGGGACAGACGTTCGACACGCCGCCCGTCTTCACGCAGGAGACCGACGTCCCGGACAAGGACAGGACGCGCCTTTCCCTGTACGGCATCATGCCGTCCGACCTCACGCTCGGATTCCTATACCGCGACCTGGTGCGCGAGGAGAAGCCGGAGAGCGTGAAGATGATCGACTGCCGCGTGTTCGTGCTGAAGGGCGGCGAGAACGACTATGTGCGTGTCTGGCTCAGCACGGAGTATTTCTTCCCGCTGAAGGCGCACTGGTTCCGCGCGCTCCCGGACGACAAGACGAAGCCGTACCGCGAGCTTGAACTCGGCGGTGTCAAGAAGGAAAACGATTTCTACGTCGTGCAGGAGCTTTTCCTGTTCGGGCAGGACTGGCGCACCCGCGTTGAGTTCGACAAGCGCGATGCCGGACGCGTGGAGGAGGCCAAGGCCCCCCTCGACCTCTTCCTCTCGAAGGACGATGAAACGCCCGCGTCTTCCGTCCCTGCGGCGGACGCCGGCAAGGATGACGCAAAAGACAAGGAAGATAAAAAATGAACTTTCGTACGGTCGGGATCATGAGGCGCGGACTGCGGCGCGGCGAATCCGGTCAGGCTTTCGCCGAGCTTACGGTTTCGCTCATTGCGATCCTGGCCGCCTTTGTCGGCTTTCTGCTGGTCGCGGCCGTCAGTTCCGACCGCGTTTCCACGCTCATCCATGCCCGCGAAGAGGCCGACCGGAAGAGTTCGAGCGGCGTTTCCTCGCAGGGCGGCGAAAGCATCCGCTACTGGGACTACGGCGCGGACGAGATCCCGTTCACGACGGACGATCATCCCGTGCTCGGCTCAGCAGGCGACGGCGCGTTGTTCAAGCGCCAGCTCGCCGACAACACCGGCGAAGTTCAGCTCACGAATCCGCCGTCTTCCTCGACCCTCGGCAGCGATTTCGCCTCGCTCCAGGATGCCAACATGTTCGTGAATGCCGCGAGCCTGGCCTCCGGCGATGCCCGCACCACGGATACGCTTCGCGACCACAACATCGGTTCGCTCGAATCCGCTGTCCGCTGGCTCTTCGGCGTCGGAAACATCAGGGTCGAGGATACCGTCTACATGCCCGCTCACAAGGACCTTTCCACGGAAAGAGGTGAATGATTTGAACGACCCCCATGCCAAAGTCATGACGCTGGAACAGGCCGTCGAGGCCCGGAAGAAACTCGCCGCCGATGGCCGCAGGCTCGCGGTCACCAACGGCTGTTTCGACCTCCTCCATCGCGGACACGCCGAATACCTCATGCAGGCGCGTTCCCTCGCCGACCGCCTGTTCGTGCTCATCAACAGCGACGAATCCGTCCGCGCGCTGAAAGGCCCGACGCGCCCCGTCAACCAGGAGAACGACCGCGCGTTCCTCCTGGCGTGCCTGGAATTCGTGGACGGCGTGATCATCTTCCGTTCGTCACGCTGCGATCGCGAGCTTGCAGCCCTGAAGCCAGACGTCTATGTGAAAGGCGGCGACTATACGGTCGAATCGCTCGACCCCTCCGAACGCGTCGCGCTGCTCGAAGCCGGTTCGGACATCCGTTTCATCCCGTTCGTTCCAGGCTATTCCACTACAGGAACCCTCAAAAAAGCCGCAGAAAAAGGAGCCTGATCCCCCCGATGTCCGTCACACTCACCCCCCTTTACGATGCACAAACGATCCGCCGCCGCGTCGACGAGCTCGCCGCCGAGATCACCCGCGCCTATGCCGGACAGGAACTTACCGCCATTGTCATCATGAACGGCGGGTTCTTCTTCGCCGCCGATCTGCTGCGGCATGTCAAATTGCCTGTACGCGTGGATTCGCTCCCCGCCGGATCCTATCTGCACCATGCTTCGACCGGACAGCTTACGATGCGCGGCAGCCTGAAACTCGACGTGATGGGCCGCCATGTCCTCCTGATCGACGATATCCTGGATACCGGCTTTACGCTCGCCGAACTTCAGAAAAAACTCCTGGCGGACGGCGCGCTTTCCTGCCGCACCTGCGTTCTGTTCGACAAGGCGATTCCGCCCGAACAGAAAAAGGCGAAACCCGACTGGTTCGGATTCCGTGCCCCGCCGCAATACCTTGTCGGCTGCGGCATGGACTCCGACGAACTCTACCGCAATCTCCCTGATATCTGCATCCTCCGCGAGGATTGAGTCGGCGCGGCTCGCCCGCGCATCCTTGGTAAGGATGAGGTCCGGTATCCGGACGGCGGAGTCCGATTTCCCGGCCGAATGATCAGATGAGGCGGCGGAGCGCCCCGTAATCCAGCTTGGAATTGTGCCGGGGATCGCGCGGGATATGGTCGAGCCGGACGATGCGGTCGAACGGGATTGAGTTTTCCCGCAGGAGCTTTGCGGCATCCGCTTCCGGCAATTCGGTCTCCAGGCAGGCGACCACGCCGGAGTCCGTGCGCAGGACCGTCCCGGCGCGGACACCGGGCAATGTTTTGAGCAGGGATTCCAGGATCATGGGGCAGATCATGTTGCCGGAGGCGTCGCGGAACAGCGTCGAGGACCGGCCGCAGAGATACAGCATCCCGGATTCGTCCACGCGCCCGGCGTCGCCGGTCCTGTGGTAGACGGCGTCCCCGGCATGGATTTTGTTTTCGCGTTCGGCCTGAGGGTTTTGGTAATACTCCCGCAGCACGTGGGGACCCGCCACGCAGATTTCGCCGATTTCACCGTCCTTGATACGAAGGGCATCCCATTCCTCCTGCGTGTACGAGGCCTGAATCTCCGTTTGGAGCGGCAGGATGGCGAGCGTGATCTCATCGATCGGTTTTCCGGCGGGGAGTCCGCGGGATATATCCCTGCATTCCGCCAAAAAAGGCATGGGCAGGCTCGCGATCGGTTCCGCCTCGGTCGAGCCGTAGATCGCCGTGATCGTGCGCCCGGGAAAAGTGTCCAGCAGACGCCGCGCGAACGGCGGATCGATGGCCGCGCCGCCGGTGAAGACGCTCCGCAGCGTCGGGACGCGTCCCGGTGCCATGGCTCGCATCAGGCATTCGAGAAACGCCGGGGACGCCGTGACGGTCGTCGCGCCGTAGCGTTCCGCCTCGGCCAGGATTTTCGCGCCGTCCACGTCCCCGGGACGCCGCATGTCGAACGACGGGATGACCGTCGTCAGGCCGCACGCGAGGTTGTTCAGGGCGAAGATGGGAAGCGTCGCCAAATCGACGCTGTCGGGCGGCAGGCGCATTTCCTTCGTGAGCACACGGTGCTGTTCCAGCAGGAACCCGTGCGTGCGCTTCGCCGCCTTCGGCTGGCCCGTAGAGCCAGTGGTGAATGTGATGAGCGCGGTCTCCTCCGTGCCGGGTTCCTGCGTGTCTTCGCTCGTGCCCGTGGACGAGGCGAAGAGCTTGACGGGGACGCGGCGGAGTTCGCGGGACCGAAGCAGTAACAGGAACGATTTCGGGATCCCGATGAATCCGCGGCAGCCCGCGGTCCGCAGCGCGCCGTCCATGCGCTCCCGGTCCGCCCACGAGTCGAGGAAGACGGCGGTGCATCCGAGGTGGAACAGCGCGAGCAAAATCTCATAAAGCGCGATCGACATGGGGACGAACACCAGCACGCGGTCGCCATCCCGAAGCCCCCTGTCCCGGTAGAGCTTCACCCGTTTCCGGACGTTCGCGGCCAGCTGCGCGAAATCCAGCGTGCGGTCGTCCTGGATCAGCGCGGTCTTGTGCGGCGCGGTCTCCGCCAACTGGAACAAAAGCCCGGAAATGTTGTTCATGGACGCGTCCTCCGGTAAAGGCGGTACCGCCGGCATACGGTCATATTATCCCGCCCGATGTTCGCGGACTGGTTCGCGTCGTGCATCAGTGCATGATACACCGCCTGGACGCCGGATTCCCAGGCGCGGCGACTGCACAGTTCGACCAGGAACGCCCCCAGCCCCCGGCAGACCGGTTCCGGGCGCACGGCGAGCGTCTTGATGACGAGTTCGCGCCGTTCATGGCAAACCACGTTCGGAATCGCGAAAAGATACCCGATCAGCCGCCCCGACCCGTCCCGCGCCAGCAGGATGCATTGCGGCGGGACCTTCGAGAGCATCGGCTTGTATTTTTGCAGGAAGAACTCAACCGGGACGGGCGTGTAGAGGAAATTGTGTTTGAAGCTGTCGAGGGAAAGCTCGTGGATTTCGCGCAGGATCGTTTCGGCGCGATCCGGCTCGAACTCGCCGATCGTCACGCCGCGTGCCCGAAAGACCGGCGCCATGCGTTCCAGCCGGGGGAAGGTGCGTTCCGAGAGGTCGGCGCGGGTGGAGTGGTACTCGGCGATCGTCTCGAATCCGTTGTCTTCGAAGAGCCGTGCGTAGTACGGCGGATTTTCCACGTCCAGGAAGAACGGCGTCCCCTCCGGGAGCGCCACGCGGTACGCGGCCCAGGTCGAACCGTTCATCGGCCCGATCACGGAATGAATGCCCTGTCCGGCGAAATGCGCCTGGACTGCATCGAACAGCATCGCCGCCGCTTCCGGGCAGTCGTCCGACTCGAACCAGCCGAGGAGCCCGTCGGGGATCAGCGGATTGACGAGCGTGGCCGCATGGGCCATGACACGGCCGCTGTCCGTCACGCAGAACAGCGTCGCGGATTCCGGGGGCGGCGGAGGCGGCGCGTTGTAACGCCGGTGATACAGCCTCAACTGAAGATCGATGAGCGCCATTTGTCCATCGCCGTCGATGCCGGGAAAACTCTGGACTTTCATTCGAAAAACCTCCTTCCGTACAAACAGAACATCGCGAGATTCGGCAGGCTCGTCAGCGGCAGGACAAGGAACAGCCGGATGCGCGGAAACCATTTCTGCGAGGCTTCGTCCCATCGGTGCAGGACGGGCCGGTAAAGCGCAGCAATCAAGGCGACAACTGCAAGCGCAAGTCCGCCGCCGACCGCCCATTCCGGGACGTTCACCATGACGCGGAGGTTGCCGTGGCAGGGCTCCAGACGGGTGAACACGAAAAACCCGGACGCATGAAGTCCGGCCCACAGCAGGACCGTATCCGCCAGCAGGCGCGGAACCGTGTCCATGATTCCTGCGGCGGTCCGGCTTTTCTGCCGGGAGATCAGGAGCTGTCCCGCGATGGCGGCGAGGAATCCGGGATAGAACAGCTGCTGAACCGGCTTTCCGGTCAGTTTCCAGGTCAGGTTTGCCGCCAGAAGCCAGATCGTCGGGACGACGACGAGGTAGAACGATGTCCGGACGCGGGCGGCGTTTTCCTCGTCCTTCGGTTCCGGCATGATCCAGTCCGTGCGGCAGATGAGCAGCAGGGCGGCGAACATCGGGACGGCCCAGGCGAAGCCCACAAGCCCCCACGCGGTATAGATGCCCAGCCCGATCGCGACCAGTCCGGGACGCGTGATCTTGCGGTAGGGATATGCCAGCCCCATCGCGACCGCGAAGGACAGGGCGAGTGCTTCGAACTGGAAAACAAGCTCCGCCGTGGACGGATCCGTGTTTTTCGCGAGGATGAAGATGGTCCCGAGCGGGACGAACAGATTGTCCGTGCCGTGCAGGGAGATCGCTTCGAACAGCGTGACCAGTACCGCGATCAGCAGCGCCAGCAGGATGCAGTCGATCCGCGTCAGCCCGGTGAAGAGCAGCAGCATGGTCTCCACGATCAGAAACGTGCAAAGGAAGAAGATGACCGATCCCTCGATGCTTTTCCGGCTGTCGCCCTCGACCAGGTACTTTTTCCGGCCGTACGTCATGCCTGCCAGCGCTGCCGAACTGTCGGAAAATGCGAGCACGAGCATGGCGATCTCGTAGAACACCGGCATCTGGAGGCGGTCGGCGAAAAAGAAGCAGATGAAAATGGCGAGCGGATGCGTGACGCCGCCGACCGAACTCGCGCTCCGTTCCACGTCGTTGACCGCGTGCAGCAGGTTGAACCTCGGTGCGATCAGGAGGATCCCAGCAAACGCGCAGCCCAGGGCGAACACGCTCCACACGCTGTGCAGAACGACCGGGAAAAGCATCGCGATCAGGCAGCCTGCCAGATGGACCGTCTTGCGCGTTGCCTCGGGATTCCAATGGCGGACGCGCCGCAGGACTTCCCCGACGATGAACAGCAGGAGGAACGCTACGGAAAAACCGGCGCACCCGAGTGCTTCATGGACCCATCCGGTCATGCGTTCTGCTCCTTTCTTACGGTGTCCACCCGGAACGCCCGGTAGAAAAACGCCAGGTTTTCGGCAAAGATGGCGGCAGCTTCGTCGTCGTGCTCCGCGAACTTGTCCGGTTCGAGCTCGGCGAGCGAACGCGGAACCAGCATGTTGAAATACGCGGCCTTCGCGCCGGGCGCGGCCAGACGGAAGATGCTGTCGGCGCACTGGCGGCACAGGGCTTCGTCCATGTACTCGAAGATGTCGGAAAGGTTGAAGAAATCGAAAGCCGATTCATATTCTTCTGCGAGCTCGTCCGGCGTTCCCTTCACGAACCGGATCCGGTCGAGGTTCGCGCGGATGATCTCATAATTCTCCCGGCGGGCATAGTGCGGGAGCGCGGCCGCGAATTTCGAGGTCAGGATGTAGCGCAGATACGGATTGTCGTGGGCGGGCAGCTCCGTGAGGGCGTAATCGGTCTGGCGTTTCAGCATCCCGGAAATGACGTTCGCATCGACGTAGCGGAAAAACTCCGGATCGCGCCCCAGCCGCCCCATCACGAAGCGGTTGAAGAACACCCGGTAAATGCCCCGGAATGCCGGGGTGTCCCATTTCTCCCGGTAGAACTTCCGCCGTTCCTCCGCGGTTTTCTCCCTCAACAGCTCGGCCGTGGTCCGGCGCGAATGCGCGAACGGCAGGACGACCCGGCGGAAGATGCGGAAATACCGTTCGAATTTTCCGGCGTGAATAACCCCGGCTCGGAGGAGTTCTGGGTGATGGTCGAAATAATCGTATGACAGCCCGCCTCGTATCTTCTCCCGATAGACGTCGAAGCGGTCGCGGGCGGACGGACGGAACCCCAGAAACTCCAGGAAAGCGTTGTAGTCGAGGTTCCCGATTGCGGCGGCCTTCAGTTCGCACAGCGCGAGCTGGACGGTGTTCAGGTCGAACGCCACGACCTCGCGCGGCGATGCCGTCAGCAGGGAGAATGAATTGTCACCGCCGGACGCGATGGAAAGGCAGCGTTTGTCCTTCAAATCCGCGGAACGCAGCAGCAACTGCGGATCTTCCCAGCAGTTCGCGTAGCGGATGACGTCGAACTTGGCGCGGTCCTGAATCGCTTTCGGGCTCATGGCTGCTCCTTTGCCCAGGTCACCGTTCCGGAACCCGGGTCCATTTCGATCAGGTCACCGTCGCGTACCTGTTCCGTCAGCCCGGCGATCCCGACGATGCACGGGATTCCGAGTTCGCGCGTCACGATCGCCGCGTGGGACAGGATGCTGCCGCGTTCGACCAGGACGCCTTTGCAGACGGGGAAGAGCGGAGCCCAGCCGGGGTCGGTCCGGAGCGCCACCAGGATGTTCCCGGCCAGACCCTCCGTGCAGGTCGGATCTGTGACCACGCGGGCGATGCCGCGGACCTTTTTCCCGCAGCACGGGATACCGTGCAGGAACGCGCCGTCCTTCCGTTCGGCGGGTTCGGATGGGTGCGCGCCGGGAGCCCCGGAGAAATCGTTGCCGAGCGGGACGGCTCCGCGCGTGGAGAAGCGTTCTGCGGGGGCTGGCATCGCGCGGAAGGCGTCGAACGCCTTCTTTCGGAGCGCAGTAAGCGCCCGCAGGTCGAGCGTCATAGCCGTGCCCGCCGCCCAGGCGAGGATTTCCTCTTTTTCGAGGTAGAACACATCGCGCGGCGAATCCAGCACGCCCTCCATGGCGAGGCGCCGCCCGAAGGCAAGGAAGATGCGGCGCACCTGGGCGAAGAGCCGGGTCCGCTCGAACCGCAGGTTCTCCCGGTTCCGTACCAGTTTCCGGGCGCGCCGCAGGACATGGAAGAAGATGAGCTTGCGGAGCGGATGCCACCGGAGCGCTTTTGCCGCCTGCGCTTCCGCATTGGTCCGCAGGAGCTTTTCGTCGGGAGGCGTCGTGTTCGCGTTTTCCGAGGTCTTCACATAGCTCCGCAGGATGTCCAGCAGCATCGCCGGATTCTCGCGGTAGGTCACGGTCTCCAGTTTCAGCTCGCCGATGCAGCGGTCGCCGAACTTCTCCAGATAACTCCGGTAGTCCGCATGGATTTCGGGACGATGCTTCAGCGCGCCGAGGAATTCGGCGTCGGACCGCTCCAGCGCTCTTTTCAGTATGGCATCATGTGCGATGGCCTCCGCGAGCTTCCTCAGCCGTGCGACCGGTTCCGCCGAGATCATGCCTCCCTCGCCGGAGAGCAGGTTGTTGGACAGTGCGGCGTCCGCGTCCGGCAGCCATCTGCTTTGCAGTTTTCCGAGCAGGCCGTAGAAGATCATGGCGAAGAAATCGTTGATGAGCGGCGGCTGCCAGGCAGGCAGGAATTCGGTTTCCAGGGTGCGGATCGCCTGCGTCAGCTCCTCGAACCCGTCGCGGTCGAAACCCCGCTGTTCCATCGGCCCGATCACGCGCTGGAAGTGGTCCGTGAATTCCCGGATCTGCTTCTCCAGCGTGAACAGGTTTTTCAGCATGACGCATCCGGTGGAGACCAGCCGCAGGTGCGGATTGCGCCGGGAGGGGCGGATGGTCGGCTTGACTTTGAGCGGTTCCTTCACGCCCATCATGCGCTCCATGAACGGGGCGTTCAGATCGTATCCGGGCAGGAGCATGAGGACTTTGTACCAGCTTTTCAGGTTGTAGTAGACGCGGCCCCGGATGAGTCCGAGCATCTCGAATGCGTCGCTGTTGTCGGCGATCATGGCGGGCTCCACGCCCATCATGTCGCAGAACCGCTTGTAGACTTCGGAATAAACGCCCCGGATGAAGGAAAACGTCAGCGGCGTCGTCACGCCCGGATAGCTTTCGACGATATTCGAATTGTCCCACAGGATCTCCTCGCCGTCCGGGTCCGGCATGTTCGCCAGCGTCGTGACAGGCCGCGTTTGAAGGATCTTCAACGTCCCGTCCCGGTCGAACGCCCATTCCACATCCTGGATGCGCCCGAATTGATTTGAAATGGAGCGAACCATCTCCGCCAGCTGCCGGATCTGCGCCTCGGACAGGACCGCCGCGCGGCGGGCGTCTTCGGAAAGCGTCCGGCGTGATTCGCCGTCCGTATCGACCAGCATTTCGCGTTTATCGGCGATCCGGCTGCGGATTTGTCCGTCGTCCTGCACATAGTAGGTGTCAGCGTCCAGCTCGCCGGAAACCAGCCCCTCGCCCAGCCCGTAGACGGCGGAGATCGAAACGCCGCGCCGGGATCCCGTCTCCATGTCGCAGCCGAACGCCACGCCCGCGGCCGCCGCGTCGACCATTTCCTGGACGATGACCGACGCCGATGCCAGCATGTTCAGACCGTGTTCCCGGCAATATGCCTCGACGCGAGGTCCGAATGCGGAAAGCCGTACCGTTTTCGCCGCGTCCGCCACACCTTCGGGCGGCACGGACAAAACCGTCTCCAGCTGGCCCGCAAACGAATGGTCCGCGCTGTCCTCCCCGGCGGCCGAGGACCGCACCGCGAAGCGTTTCCCGGTCGGAAGACCGGCTTCGGCGAGACGTGC
>Ga0310690_10010601_pt1 | contig 11454 bp, 11 predicted proteins | sample AusTroGonzalo_MG_2_FD_207661 | JGI IMG/M metagenome (GOLD analysis project Ga0310690, IMG submission 207661) | Bovine rumen microbial communities from tropical cattle in Woodstock, Queensland, Australia - Gonzalo_04 (v2) (version 2) | ecosystem: Host-associated > Mammals > Digestive system >...
TGGGAGCCACCCGTAACGAAAACCGTAAAGGAATCGGCGGGGATGAAGTCGAACCTCTTTCCCTTTGAAATCGACTCGCGGACAGGCAACCCCGTAAGCACCGTATGGGCGTTCGGCAGGCACTTTGCAGTCATTTCAAAACTGGTCGCAACGCGCGATGCGAACCTCGACAGGAAGTCGACCGCCTTGCCGGGGACGGTATTCGCCTCGTGAAGGACGATGGGAACGCCGCGGCTTCTTGCCGCGAACACCGGAGGAAGGCTTGAATACGAGCCCATCGCGAGAAGAACGTCGGGACGCGTCTTCTTCATCGCGCGCCTGCACCTCATGAACGACGCCAATATCGAAAGGATGTTGCGCGCCTTGAGCTGCTTGGCGCCGGTCGCGAACACTTCGCCGGTCCAGCTTTTCATCACGCTCGACTCTATATCACGCCCCGAGCTCCATACTGTCACGTCATGGCCTCTTGAGCGGAGCTCCTCCGCGACTGCGATTCCGGGGAAGGCGTGTCCGCCTGTTCCGCCGCATGCCACTACAACCTTCATCACCAATCCCTTTCGTTCGGCGGAAGAGGAGCCTTCCTCATGCGCGCCTTCTTGTCGGCTTCATGTTCGTCGCTGCGTTCCTGAGCCCTTCTCAGGATCGCATCGACCTCCTTGTCTTCTTGAGATTCCTCCTCCTGGACCTCCCCTTCCCCGTCCTGGGGCGCGTCTTCCTCCTGGGGCTGGTCATCCTGCCCGGATTCGCCGTCATCCTGCGGTTGCTGGTTCTCCTGGGGCTGCTGATTCTGCTGGGGCTGACCGGATTGCCGGCCCTGCTGCCCCTGCTGGCCCTGTCCGCCGCCGCCATCCTTCGGGAGAAGCTCCCGTATCTCGCGAATGAGCTCCAGCGCCTTCTCCTGCGACGGAGGAAGCGGCGACTCGACACACTCCATCTGAAGCTTCTCCAGCTCCGTGGCAAGCGCGGATATCTTCGCCTGGTCCTCGGCAGTGAACGGGGGGCGGTTCGTATCGCTCTGGGCCTGCTGCTCGTATGCCCTGGCCCACGCGGGGAACTTCGCCCGGAAGGCTCTAGTAAAGTCCAGCGCGTCCTGCTGCCAGCTTCTTCCGTTGAACGATTCCACATCCTGCCAGGCGTTCGACTGGGCGACGAGGTCTTCGCCGATCGCCGCCGGCGGCATGGCGGTCATCTTCAGAAAGCGCGTGCAGTCGTGCTCGACATCGCTCATTGTCGAATAGCCTTCGGGATCGAGGTCCGCAAGCTGGCGCGACGCAAGACGCGACTTCTCCCTCGCCCGGTCGACCTGCATGACAATCGTCGCGGCCTGCTCCTCGTTGGTGACGGCCTGGCATATCGCCTCTTTCACCAGGAGCCATGCATCCGAAAGCCCCCCGGCCCTCTTGGACAGGATGTCGGAGAGCTCGACAATCCTCGCAGGAGCGTTCGTGAGATATCCGCCGGACTCCTTCATGATGTCGCGCGCATCGTACGTCGCCGCGAGCATCAAGGCGCCAGGGTCCTTGCCCCGGGCGGCCTTGAGGACCTCGTCGACATGCTTCGCCTCCAATGCCTCGGGGAGACCGTCGACTGCACGGGTGAAGTTTCTGTTGGCTCTTTCATCGGACGGATTTGCGCGCAAGGCGATCAATGCGGCGGCGGCGGCCTCTTCCAGGTTGCCGCGTTCAAACTCGAGCTTGGCGACGAGCTCTGCCGCGCGCGCCCCGTGCGAGCGGGTAAGCATCATGGGGCGCAAGACCCTCAGCGCATTGGTGACGTCCCCCGTCCGGTAATATTCAACGCCCTCGTTCCACGCCTCCGAGTCGGACTGCGCACGGAGCTCCTCGTCCGCTATCGAAACGAGCGCACTGAAGGCGAACAAAACCGACAAGAACATGGCAAACCTGCGCATTGCTACCTCCCCTTGTGCCAGTCGGCGAAACCCTCGGCTATCGCGGCGGCCATGCGAGAGCGGCTCTCCTTGTCCCATGCCGTCTCTTCGCCCTCCGGGTGCGTTATGAAATCGGCCTCCACAAGGCAGCTCGGCACCTCAGGATTCCGGGTAACGGCGAAATTGGCGTGCATGCTGCGCGCTTCGCCCATCCTTTTGGAAATGGCCTTGGCCATCGCCTCGCCGATCGGATTCCAGGAATAGACCGCCGCGTACCTGATGTTCCCCGCGTCGCGATCGGCCGCCGGTGCGTTGTGGTGGATGGATATGAACGCATCCGCCTTCGCCGTATATATCGTCTTCGGGCGCTCATAGAGCGGCAGCGCCTTGTCTTCCTCCCGGGTCATGACGACCTTGTAGCCGAGCCTGCCGAGCTCTTCCTCTACCGCCTTGGCCAGGAGCAGGTTGGCCTCCTTTTCGCACCAGCCATGGGGCGAGATGCACCCGAGGTCGACCGGGCCTCCATGCCCGGGATCCAAAACGACAGTAATGTCTCCCGGAGCCTTGTCCCTCGGATGGGGTCTCGCCTCGTCAGCGGCATAGTCGAGCTTTGTGTAGACTCGCTCCGCACCAACAGCAGCAGCATCAGGGCGCGGTTTGGGCTTAGCCGCGACATGGAACGTCTGCGAAGTCTCGCTGTGGTGCCCTTCCCAGTCGCATGAGACGGTCACAGTATTCTCCCCCTCCTTCAGATCGACGTATGCCGCCCATGCGCCGGTCCTGTAGACCGGGAAGCTCTTCCCCTGAACAACGACATTCGTCGCCCCGGAATCCGTGGAGCCGAGAATGTAGCCGTGCTCTATGTACGGAAGCTTCTGGCCCGGTTTGGGGACCGCTATCGCAACAGCCATGAGAAGAGACGCCAAGATCATCTGACCTCCCCCAGCGTCTTCAATGCATTCCGGACCGTAAGCGCTGCAAAATCCTCGTAAGGCGTCTTCCTGAGCCCTGCCAGGAACTTCGCCGTTTGGACGACAAACGCCGGCTCGTTTGCGCTGCCCCTCAAAGGCACTGGCGCGAGAAACGGAGAGTCGGTCTCGACGAGGATCCGGTCGTCAGGCACAAGAAGCGCGGATTCCCTCACGTTCTCAGCTGCGCGGAACGTGACGATGCCGGAGATCGATATCATGAATCCGAGATCCAGGAGCTCGCGGCAGAACTTCGGCCCGCCGGTGAAGCAGTGGATTATTCCCCTGCTCGGGATATCGCGGAGAAGCCCTAGAGTATCGTCATCTGCGTCGCGTGTATGGATAACGACAGGAAGATCGAGGTTGCGCGCAAGCTCCAGCTGCCGCGCCATCAGATCAATCTGGCCTTTTCTCGTTTCAGGCGAATAGTGGTAGTCGAGCCCGATCTCCCCGACCGCCGCAACACCTGAATAGTCCAGATCAGGAAGGTCCTTCCCGGCCTGGTCGCGATCCCAGCCGATCGACCGCCATATCTTCACGCCTGCGACGCCGCATTCCGCAGCCTCCTCGACGCCGCGGTTGAGCGCCTCGTTGCCGCCCACCGCCATTACGCGGGTCACGCCGGACAAGGCCGCACGCTCAAGGACATTTCTGGTCTCGGCCGGAGTCCCTTCAAAATGGGCGTGAGTGTCGAAAAGCTCCGTCATTTGACGACTTCATATCCATTCGGATCGCCGCCCGCAATGGAATACTTGACGATCTTCCCGTCATGCCAGACGATGTCGACAGTATATCCGCCGCGCGCGCGCAGCCCTTTCACCTCGCCGAACGACCAGGCCTTGGGGAGAGCCGGGAGAAGCCTTATCAAAACCTTGCCGTCCTTGGTGCGCTCGTGGCTCTGGACGAGCATTTCGCAGACGGCCGCGACCATGCCGAGGTTGCCGTCGATCTGGAAAGGCGGATGGGTTGCGAACATGTTGGGTAGAGTGTTGTACCTTTCGAGGCCCGCCAGCATATCGGCAGCCTTCTCGCCGTCGCCAAGCCTCGCCCAGAGTGCTGCACGCCATGGCCACGTCCAGCTGCGGCGCGAATCCTTCGTGGTCGTACGGCCGGCGAGCGAAATGGCCGCGGCATCGGCAAGCTCGGGGGTCGAAGTCCGCGTTATGGTCGTACCAGGGTATACGGCAAAGAGATGGGAGGTATGGCGGTGGTCGTCGCCCTGGACGTCAATGTCCTGTTGCCATTCCTGGAGCTGCCCCCAGCGCCCGATCTTGTTGCGGCCGAGCCTGGCCAATACGGGAACGGCCTGAGCGGCGACCTCGTCGTCAAGCTTCAGGGTCTTGGCGGCCTTTATGAGATCGATAAGAACCTCGGCCATTATCTGCTGGTCGTGCATTACGCCGTCCGCTATGGGACCATGCTCGGGGCTCCAGCCCTCCTTCACCAGAAGCCAGCCTTCCTGATCGACTACTAGATGGGACATCATGAACTCGGCGGCATCGCGAAGGAGCGGCAATGCCTTTTCGTAGAGATACTGCCTGTCCATCGTGAAAAGGTAGTGGTCGTAGGCCATGATTGCCATCCACGGCAGCCCGGCGAAGTTCCACTTCCATCCGCCGCCGCCAAAGGCGTTCAGCGACGTTCTGTAGGCGACGCCTTTCGAGTCGGGGAATGCGAGTTGCGTCTCCTTTCGCGCAGTACGGTTCGCCGCGAGAAGCCAGTCGACGACAGGCATCCACAGGCTGCTAAGGTTGGCAGAATCGACCGCCCAGTAGTTCATCTGGAGGTTGATGTTGGTGTGGTAGTCGCTGTGCCACATGGGTTTGTTGGAATTGCACCACAGACCCTGGAGGTTGGCGGGGAGCGTTCCCGGGCGCGACGACGAAATCAGGAGGTATCGCCCAAAATTGAACTGGGTCTCCACGAGATCGCGCAGAGCGTCGTCGATCGAAGGCATCGCAAGCATTTGAACGCCCTTGCCGAAGTAGCGAAGCTTCTCGCGCGTAGTAGACCCGACCCAGTGCCTTGTACCGGTGCCGGCGATCCTTAGCGCCATGCGGTCGTAGAACCTGGCGTAGTCGGCCATATGTTCCTCAAGGAGCTCGTCGAAATCGGCGTTGAACGCCTCTTTGTAGGGCTCGCACGGCTTGCCCAGGCCAAAGTCCTCCCTGGTCATATCGTAGGAGGTTTTTGCGCGAAGGAATACTATAAGGTTGGTGCTCCCCTGCATGTACCAGTCGACCCTGGCCGTATAGGAGAGCCCGTTAGGGAGCGTTCCGCCGAAAGCGAGAGAATTCTCAGCGGCGCGATACGTTTCTTCCCCGTGCGCACCCGACAGGGTCACCTTTGCGGTAAAAGGCTCGGCGGAGATGAAGCGGAACGCCAATACATCCTTTGGCGCGCTCGCAAACGCCTCGCGATACATCTTGCAGCCGGCCGGCGAGAGGCTCCTGAGGCCTACAACATGCGGGTGGGTATCGGTAACCTTCACCGTATGGACGGCCTTTGCAAGATCGAGGCATCTCATATACCCGCCTGCGGGAGCCGCGCCAGGCCCTGCGAGATCGATGACCAGCTCGCCGAAATTCTGGAAATCGCCTACTTTAAGGTCGGTGGCGACGCTCGGAAGCTCGTTTGTTGCGCCGGAAAGGTTCCAGTCGCCCGTCCAAAGCGAATCTACGTTGAACTGTACGGTCTCTTTCGCGATGCCGCCAGTGAGCATCGCGCCAAGGCGCCCGTTACCTATAGGATACCGTTCCGACTGCCACGCCCTGGGATGCGTGGAGGCAGGACGGCTTGAAATGATGATATCGTCGGCCTCCACCCCAAGTGAAATGCACCCGATCGCAAGGACAATGTATCTGCTGAGTCTCATAGTTGTTATATTTTACCAAAATCAGTCGCACCTGCGCCATATGCAGATGCGGGTTTTTCCGTAGGTGCGGTCGCGGAGAAGATCCCACGAAGGAGTCTCTTCAGCACGCTGCACGGCGGTCATCTCGGCGACGAAAAGCCCGCCCAGCTTGACTACGCCGCGCTCGCGAAGCACGGCGAGAACCGAAGCGTAGCCCTTCTCCTCGCCCAGGGCGTACGGAGGGTCGGCAAATGCGATATCGAAGCCGGGGCCGGAGTACGAGGCGATGTACCTGTATGCATCGGCGCGGACTACGTCGGTCTTCGCCGCCTTGGCGATCTCAACCAGATTGCGTCTCAAAACATCAAGATGCTTCCCGTTCTCTTCGACGAACGTCGCGCTTGCGGCGCCGCGCGAAACGGCTTCCAGGCCTACGGAGCCTGTCCCCGCAAAAAGGTCGAGAAACGCCGCGCCGGGAATTTCGCACTGCAGGATCGAAAATAGGGCTTCGCGCACGCGATCCTGCGTAGGGCGTATCGCGTCGGACCTGGGGACGAAAAGGGTGCGGCCGCCGAATTCGCCGCTCGTGATCCTCATTTCGCGGCGCCTTTCCTCTTGGCCGCCATAAATTCGCTCAGGCCGCGATTCCTGAGCTTGCAGGCGGGACACTTCCCGCAGCCCGCCCCGGGAACGCCGTTGTAGCAGGTGAGGGTATGGTTCTCTATGACGTCAAGAATGCCGAGGCTGTCGGCGAGAGCCCATTCCTCGGCCTTTGTCATGTGCATAAAGGGCGTCACGATCCTTACCGGATAGTCGAGGGCGAGGCGCATGGCCTTCTGCTGGGCCTTTATGAACGATTCGCGGCAGTCGGGGTAGCCCGAGAAATCGGCTTCGGAGACGCCCGTGTAGATTTCGGTCGCTCCGAGCTCCTTCGCCCAGACGCCGGCCGCCAGGAGAAAGAAGGCGTTCCGCCCCTCGACGACCGTATTGGGGCACTTCGCCCCCTTCTTCTTCTCTATCGCGCCGTCCTTAGACATGAGCGCGTTATGGGTAAGATCCTTGTAGAAGCCAAGGCGGACAACCTTGTGCTCGGCAATCCTGAAGCGCCGCGCGAGCGCGCGGGCGAACTTCGTCTCAAGCGCGTGGCGCTGGCCGTATTCGAAAGTGATCGCGGCGACTTGACCGGCCCCATGCTTCTTCACGGCAAGCGCAAGCGCCGTCGCGCTGTCCTGGCCGCCGGAAAGGACGACGACTGCATTCATGGCGCATACTCCGCGCAGCTGTCGGCCGTCTCCCAAACCTTTACGGAGGAGAGCCCGGGAACCTGCGGCGCCAGGAGCGTAAAGAAATGGCGCGCCAGGTTCTCCGCAGTCGAGCGGAAAGGCAGCGCAACGGTGCGCATGCCGTGCTTTTCGACGACGGCGGCGATCTCGCGCTCGCCCTCGCTCGCCGTCGAATACATGAAGGCGTGGTCGAAGCGGTCGCAGATCGTCGCAGTCGCGATGTTCTTGAGATCCTTGAAGTCGATCACCATGTCGCTACCCTCGTCGGGGCTTGTCGACATGGCGACCGATATGTCCACACGGTAGGTGTGGCCATGGAGGTTCTTGCACAGCCCCTGATGGTTTGTCAGTATGTGGGCCGCATCGAACCTGACCGTCTTCGTAACGGTCGTCACTTCGCCTCAGACGCGCTGCTCGCCGTCCACGAACACCGCGGAAGGCTTCCAGCTCTTCGGGTTGATTACGACGAGGTCGGCCGTGAAACCCTTCTCGACCTTTCCGAGCTCCTTGCCCCAGCCGAACTCGATCGCCTGGTTCCAGGAGGTCGTGCGGACGAGGTCCTTGAGAGGAATGCCGGTGACGTCATGGACGTTCTTGAGGCCCATTCCCATCCAGAGCGTGGAGCCGGCGAGATTGCCGCCGTTCACGAGGCGCGCTTCGCCGCCCTTGAGGAGGACGTCGAGCCCGCCCATCTGGAACGCGTAGCCGTCCTTGCAGTGCGAGCACCTGAGGGAGTCGGTGATCATCTGGATGTGCGCGAGGCTGCGGCGCGTGAAGATGAGCTTGAGCATGTCGGGGCAGAGGTGGATCTTGTCGCAGATGACCTCGGTGTTGAGGTCCTCGATCAGGAAGCCCGCGCCGACCATGCCGATCTCGCGATGGTGGAGAGGAGTCATCTGGTTGCAGAAGTGGGTCATGTGCCTAAGGCCGTTCTTGTAGGCAGGCATGAGATCGGCGAGCTTCGCGCCCGTATGGCCGCAGCTCGGGACGACGCCCATCTTGATGCAGTCCTTGGCGAACTTCGCGCCGCCCTCGGTCTCGACCGCGTAGGAGATCTGCTTGACGGGGAAGACCTTGTTGATCGCCTTGACTTCCTTGATCTCGGGCTTGCGGACGAACTTCGGATTCTGCGCGCCGCAGCACTTGACGTTGATGAACGGGCCTTCGAGGTGGATGCCGGGAACCTTGGCGAAAGGCGCACCGGCCTCGACATAGGCCTTCGCGTTCTTCGCGGCGACAAGGAGCTCCTCGTGGGAGACGGTGAGCGTCGTCGGGAGGACGGTCGTCACGCCCTCGGCGAGCTTGGCCTCGGCGAGCTTGAAGACGGCCTTGGGATCGGGGTCGCAGAAATCGTAGGTGAGCGCACCGTGGGTGTGCACGTCGATGAAGCCCGGCATCACGTACTGGCCCTTGACGTCGACGACGGTCGACGCGCCCTTCTCGGACACCTTCTTCGTCGTGACCTGGGTGATCTTCTTGCCTTCAACGACGATCGTCGCGCCGACGAGGTCCACATCAGGCGAAATGACGTGTGCGTTCTTGATGATTGTCTTCTGCATCTGGATTGCTCCTTAGTGGTTAGTTTTGGTTGTAGTTAAATTATATCAAAAAAGAAATCGCAACGCGACTAAGCGCGCTGGCGGAGGATTTCGTACATTGTGACTGCCGCGGCCACGCCCGCGTTCAGCGACTCGAATCCGCCGGGCATGGGGAGCTCGGCTATGAAGTCGCAGTTCTCGCGGACAAGACGCGAGATCCCGGCGCCCTCCGCGCCGACAACGAGGCCGACACGTCCCTTGAAGTCGATTTCCGTGTAGGGCTTCGCGTCCTCGCCCCAATCGAGACCGGTGAACCAGAGCCCCGCGTCCTTGAGGTCCTTCATCGCGCGGACGAGATTCACGACATGCGCGACCTTGAGGTGTTCGGCACCCCCGGCCGACGCGCGAACCGCCGCGGGTGTTATTCCGCACGCGCGGTCTTCCGGGATCACGACACCGGTCGCGCCGACCGCGCAGGCCGTGCGCAGTATCGACCCGACGTTCTGCGGATCCTCGAGATGGTCCAGGACGACGACGAGCGCGTTTTCGTCGTCGCGCACCTCGTCGAGAAGCTCGTTGAAGCCGACGTACGGATAGCCGGTCGTCTTGAGGGCCACGCCCTGGTGGTGGCCGAAGCGCGTAAGCTTGTCGAGCTGGGCGCGTTCCATCGTCCTCACGACGAGGCGCCGCGCGTGCGCCTCGTCGCGGATGCGGCGGATCTGGTCGTCTTCGTCGGGGAACGGCGGCGGAAGCACGATTTCGCTCGCCGTCCTGCGGCCTGCGGCGAGGGCCTCCTCGACGGGGTTGCGGCCGAAGAGCCACTCCCCGCCGGAGACCATCTCGCGCGGACCTCTATGATGCGGCTGAGCCATCAGATCAGCGAGAGATAGAGCTTCTCGATGTCCTTGACGGTGCAGTCGCGCGGATTGCCGGGACGGCACGCGTCGGCGTAGGCCGACTCGGAGAGGAACTTGACATCCTCCTTCTTGAGGACACCCTTGAGGTCCGGCGGAATTCCGACGTCCTTCGCGAGCTTCTCGACCGCGGCGATCGCGGCCTTGCGGTACTCGGGCATCGACATCTTGTCGACGTTCTTGACGCCCATCGCACGGGCGATCTCGCGGTACTTCGTACCCGTCTTCGTGGCGTTGAACTTCATCGCCGTCGGAAGGAGGATCGCGCACGCCTTGCCGTGGGGCATGTCGTAGAGGGCGGAGAGGCCGTGGGCCATCGAGTGGTCGACGCCGAGGCCGACGTTGGAGAAGCCCATGCCGGCGATGTACTGGCCGAGAGCCATTCCCTCGCGGCCCTTCGGCTTGTTCGCGACGGCATCGCGGAGCGACGAGCTGATGAGGCGGATAGCCTCGAGGTGCATCATGTCGGTCATCGGGCAGGCGGCCTTGGTGATGTAGCCCTCGATCGCGTGGGTAAGCGCGTCCATGCCGGTGAACGCCGTAAGGCCCTTCGGCATCGACGACATCATGTTGGGGTCGACGAAGGCGACGACGGGGATGTCGTGGGGGTCGACGCAGACGAACTTGCGCTTCTTCTCGACATCGGTGATGACGTAGTTGATCGTCACTTCCGCCGCGGTACCCGCGGTCGTCGGGACGGCAAGGATCGGCTTCGAGGGCTTGGTCGTCGGGGAGAGGCCCTCTAGCGAGCGGACGTCGGCGAACTTCGGGTTCGCGATGATGATCCCGACGCCCTTCGCTGTATCCATGGAGCTTCCGCCGCCGATCGCGATGATGCAGTCGGCCTTCGCCTTCTTGAACGCCTTCACGCCGTTCTTGACGTTCTCGATCGTAGGATTGGCCTTGATGTCGCAGTATACGCTATACGCCACCTTCGCCTTGTCGAGGAGGTCGGTCACCTTCTTCGAGACGCCGAACTTCACGAGGTCGGGGTCGGTGAACACAATTGGCTTCTTGAGTCCGCGCGCTGCGAGCTCCGGTACGATGGCGTCGATCGCCCCTGCACCGTGATACGATGTTTCGTTCAGGATGATCCTTGTCATTTGATGTTCTCCTTTTGTGGATTGAAGTATTAACGGTTGAGGAGCTCGCGGACGTAGTTCGGCAGGGCGAAGGCGCCGCGGTGCAGATCGGTGTTGTAGTAGCGCGTCTTTATGCCGAGCTTGTTCCACCGCGCATCGTCGAGGTCCTTGATCGGATGGTATCTCTTCGACGCGAAGCCGAAGAGCCAGTGTCCCGAGGGATAGCTCGGAATATGGCACTGGTACACTGTCGAAAGCGGGAACTCGACGGCGATGTGCCTGTGGGCGTCGCGGACAGAACGCTGGTGGGCCGCGTAGAACGGAGACTCGTGCTGGTTTATGAGGATTCCGCCGTCGCGAAGCGCCTTGAAGCACGTGCCGTAGAACTCGCGTGTGAAGAACCCTTCCGCAGGGCCGTACGGATCGGAGCAGTCGATGATTATGAGGTCGTACTCCTCCTTCTTGCCGCGGACGTACCTGAGGCCCTCCTCGAACCATACGCTTACGCGCTTGTCCTTCAGCTTGCACGAGGTGAACGGCAGAAACTTCTTCGCGAGAAGAACGACGTCCTTGTCGACCTCGACGAGGTCTATGGACTCGATTGTCCTGTACTTGACGAGCTCCCTTACCGTTCCGCCGTCGCCGCCGCCAATGACGAGCACGTTCTTTACGCCCGGGTTCACGGCCATGGGGACATGGGTTATCATCTCGTGGTAGATGAACTCGTCCTTTTCGGTGATCATGAGACCGCCGTCCAGGACAAGCACCCTCCCGTACGCAGGGGTATCAAGTATGTCGATCTGCTGGACGGCACTCTTCTTAGAAGCTACCTGGACCGTCGCCTTTACGGAGAAACGGACGTCGTCAGTATGCTGGTCGGTGTACCAAAGCTCCATCTCGCTACTCCACTACCTTGATGAAATCGAG
>Ga0310690_10010602_pt1 | contig 11453 bp, 9 predicted proteins | sample AusTroGonzalo_MG_2_FD_207661 | JGI IMG/M metagenome (GOLD analysis project Ga0310690, IMG submission 207661) | Bovine rumen microbial communities from tropical cattle in Woodstock, Queensland, Australia - Gonzalo_04 (v2) (version 2) | ecosystem: Host-associated > Mammals > Digestive system >...
ACACATACTTGGTAGATGAGTTTGTTGTTGCACTCGTCGGGGCAGATATTCCCAAAATAGTATTTGCATCTATCGCCGCAGAAGTGTTGTATCTGACCGTACCATTAGGTCTTATAGTCGGCGTAATATTATGTGACGTTAAATCCGAATACGGAACAAACGGCATCAAATTATGTACCCCGAACTCGTTTTGAAGGGCGCGGGCGAGTGCATCAATAGTCTCCTTGTTTTTCCACTTGGCATGACTTCCGTCATAGACAAGGCTTTCGCCGTCCGAAGGTGTTGTGATGTCAACATCACTCAAAGTATTCAGGGCGGGGATAACGTTTACCCATTTGCCCTGATCGTCGTCATAAACGGGTATCTGTCCCTCGGAAGGGCTTGTTACAAGTACATCAAGAAGCTCGTCGTACCTATCAACACCTCCACCTCCTCCTGTTCCTCGGATCGTGACTTTCTTATTTGCCGCATCGGGAACAAGATCAATGTTTGACCCGGCTACAAGCTCTAAGGTATCTTCACCTGTGGCAGTTATCTCGGTTGTCCCTACCTTGACAGTTTTTACGCCATTCTTAATCTTGTTGTTTATGTCGTTTAAGTCCTCAACCGATACGGTCATGCCATCCAAGGTGCCCGCTACATCGGCTCCGTTGACTATGCCGTCCCTGTCCGAGTCGTAGTCAGCAACGTTCATCTTTGCCTCTACGCCGCCTTTAAGGGTGTTGATAGCACCCTGAATTGTGGTATCTTCCCCGTTAAACCTTGCACCAAGCTCGTCTGCTCCTTCTGCGGCAGTAAGCTGATCGGAAAGCTCGTTAAACTTGGGGATAATCAGATCATCTGATTTTTCCTCAAACTTGGCTTTAAGCTGTGTCGCTGTTAAGGGCGGCACGTTAGGTAGCAAGGTAACGCCGTATTGATTTTTTTCTGAATCTGAAATCTTTACTAAACTCATTTTGTCACCCCTTGTAATTTCCGCTCTCTACATATTCAAGAGCGATATTGAATATCCCGAAAGGCTCATTCAAAGCATCGTTCTCAAGTTTGAACCTGGCTTTATCAACCTTCTTGACCTTTATCTTGGTATGCACAACCTTCTCGGTCTGATCCGTGGAGAAGCTAAATTTCTCAAAGTTTATATTTCCAAAATCGAAGTATCGTCCTGTTGCGGTGTCATACTTTACAAGCGTCCATCCTCCGTTTTTCATCGTCCACATCTTGACGCTTGTTGCGAGAGCCGCCATAAGCCGAGCCGCATAATATCGGAATGACTTGTTCTTGTAGAATAGTTTTCCGTCAAGATCGGGTGTTTCCCACCAAGCATCTATCGGGTACCCGTCATCGTTGTAGCTGTCAAGGGAATCAACATCACTGTAAAAGCGGCATATCTTTCCGTCTGCTGTGCCGAAGTACAGATTACCCTCGTCGCTGTAAATGATCGTCGCCGGAACGTTGTCCCACATATAACCTACATACTGTCTTGTAGAATACGGGTCGCTCCTGTCGCTTCGTGTCGCCTGTAAGCCGTCCAAGAGATAGACCTTATTATTAACTGCAAGGTAGTACATGTTGTCGTAAATACAAGCGTAAGCGTTTTTAAGGTTGCTCTCGTTCTTTAGCTCACCATTCAGATAAAAGCTTCTGCTCTGTCCGTACTTATCACCCGTAATATCCTGTGTTGTCAGGGCAAAAATGCCGCTCTTTGTCAGGAACAAAGGCTCTGTCTCTACATATCCGAAGGTATAGGGAGTAAGAGCGGGGGCACCCTGTAAGGTATTTATCAGTTTAAATGCGGGTTCGCTTACCTGTACTGTTGTTCCTACACTTGTAGTAACGTCTTTCTTAATCATGTCACCCTCACGGATGAAAACCGACTGTGAAGGCTCTCCATCGTCTTTATGCGTAGCAAGATAGTTGTTTACTATGGAATAACCAACGATAGCACTGCTCTCCAAACCGAGGTTTGTATAGCCCGTATCAGGGAAATATGTAGGATCGTTCTGCCCTGAATACCAGTCATAATTAGGCATATCAGGGTTGCCGCTTAAGAAGAGCCTGTCAGACGCTCCATTTACTCCGAACAATGCACCAAAAGTACAACGCCTTATTCTCTCTGCATATCCTTCGATAGTCTTATAAGCCTGTATTCTTACGTTATCTTCGCCCTGTACAGGTGGTTCACCTGGAGATGTCACGAAAGTCACAACGCCCGTTGTTCTATTTACAGAGAAGTGTGTGCCCTCGGTCTTTTCTTGCCATACGCCGTTTGAGTCCAATACCCATGCTTTACAAGTCGTATTGTCAAGCTTTGTAAATGAAAGATTGAATACCTTGTTTGTAGAGCTTGAATTGATAAACATCTCTATGAATCCCGGCTGTAAAAGGTTTAATGCGTCAAACGAAGTGCCGCCTGTAGTTGGGCCTTTTGAGATTGTTACCGTTGGAATATAAGCGTTCGTTTGTCCTACTCTGTTTAGAACGTTATTTGAGTAGTCATAGACATAATTATTCTTACCATCTATAATGAACAGCTTTAAACCAAACTGCCATGATAAAGACCTTGCGGGGTTCATGTTGGTTGCAACCTGAGTATAGTCCTGTGTAGCTTTACGATATGCAAACATTTTGTCGCCTACATGGTAAAGCTTTGCCGCTATGGACTCGTTGAGGTTGGGTTTCTGCAAGGCTGAAACAAGCTTTATTTTTGAAGCTTGCATATAAAAAGTATTGTTCCCTGTTGTAATTCCTTTAATCTGTATCTTGGTGATATAGTTGTTATCCGACCAATTAGCACCCTTCGGGGATTGCCATGTGTTCGGAGGGCTTAACAAGTAACTATACGATCCTTCTGAATTTAGAACGGCGGGTAATGTGCCTATCGTCAAGGTTTTTTCCGCTCCTGAATAAGCATCATAATAAACGACGCATACATCTGTTCTTGTAATATTTGAGGTCTGATATTGGGTATATAAATCAAACGATAGTCTGCTTACGCCTTTAAGGGTTCCGCTTGACTGAACAGGGACATCGTGAGTGATTGTTGTAGCCTGTGTTGATGTTTGAGTAGCAGACCAGGTATCATACAAAGCATAATTTGTTGAGCCGTAGTTATACAGCCCTTCTATGTAATAATAATTTAGACTGTCCTCGGGAGCCGCAGACCATGTATAATCATCTGACATATCGTAAAGAACAGACAAATTTGACAAAGTAATATTTACTGCTGATCCTGATACCAAGAATATAATTTGCCTTCTTGACTCAATAGTAGCCGCAAATTCAATAGGATCGGTGACAAATGTTCCTGTATAACGGGTTCCTTCCTCATGCCCTACTTGTAAATTAAAGTTAAGAAGATGTTGACCGCCTATATTAAGAGAAACACCGCCAAGCCCAAGCTCGGTTATGGTGTAGTCATAATCGACCTTAATTCGGATTTTTCTACCATCCTGTACTTTCTCAGCGAGATAATATAAGTCTGTTTCTGTATGAGATGTTGTCGCAATAGTCGCCGTTTTATCCGTAGCCGTACCCAGGGCCCTGTTTATGTCGGTCATTATGTTTGACCCGGCACTGACATCAAACTTATGGAATCCAAAAACCTCATTGTTTGCCGTGTTGGACACATACACTTTTGGTCTTGGAGACCACTTATACGACTCGTTTTTGGCAGTCATACAAGAAAAGTTTTTGATATATATAATCTGATCGTAATCTGATCTTACTGTTGATCTTCCCCAAGTAGTAGGGCTATCGAATGTGTACGTTTTTGATAAACTTGCATGTGAATACTCGTCAGGAGAAGCGGGGCAATCAGGCGTTACGGACTCAGACCAATAGTACAGACCGTACTCAGATTTATAATCAAACTCGACATAACATGTGACTGTTCCTGACAAAGAAGGGGTTTCAAGCTTATACAGCTCGTTCCACTCATTAGCCACAATATCAAAAGCTCGTTCCTCACATGATGTGCCTATCGCCCAATTCACATTTACGTCTGTACCAAAAAGAACCTCCTTCTCATAACCCATTCTCTTACGGACTTTGCCGGGAACGAGTCGGGTCATGTTGGGGGCATTGGGGCTTCGGTTATCCTGTATGTTAGCCGGGCTGTTGGTAAGGTCTACTCCCAAAAACTCGTCAATCGTAAAGACTGATTTTGCGGGGGAGGCCGGAACCTTAAAAGAAACTGCCATTAAATCCACCCACTTTCTGATACAAACTCTTCTTTGGCGTACCTGTTAGCACTATTCCTTAAACGTTCAAAAGCTACCTCAAACTCATTACGGTAAGAAGTCGCTATGCCGTTGTCGTCATCCTTGTATAGCTGTGAAGCCATATACAGGGGAAGGATCGCCAATACTTCCGGGTCAAGGGGTAATTCATACTCGTCCTCGGTTTCGGTGTTTATTTCCGTGGGATAGGCCCGATAATAAATCGTGTAAGAGCCTTCGTGATCCCTGGGGAGAATGAGGGTTGATGTACCCTCTTGCCAAAATTCAGAGGTCTGCAAGTATGAATCGTAGTCGCCTTCGTAATATATCCCTTTCGGGTCTATCATGTAAAAATCGTCCGTGAGCTCCTTCATGTTGTAGTAATACTTCTTCCTGTATGCCGGAACTTCTTCGGGCGTTTCGTATGTAGCCAAATAAAGAGCAACGTTACGGACAGCCATAGGGTACTGTGACTCAAACACAAGCCTGACCTCTTCGCCGTCATCGTTCGGGATCAAACCCTTAAACTCCGTAAAATCGCTCTTTGAATCTATAAGTATCACAGTTTCCGTATCACCGACAAAGATAGTGGCAGTGCCTTTGCCTGATACCTCAAAGTAATAAGACCTGGCACCGTCACCTACATACTCGGATGATCCCGAAAACTGATTTATCTTTGTTGCCGTTTCATCTGTTATCAGATTATTAACGACATTGTGGACTATGGTTATTGACTTGGTGAGGAACTTGCCCGCAGTCGCAAGCATCTGCAAGCCCTCATTAGCGGTATAGGGCATAGCCGCAAGGTAATCAGCGGTACTCTCATCATTGACGATGGTGTTGCCCGCAGAAAACATCTTCTGTAATGTCGCTAACTTTATGTCATACCATGTAGCCATTTTATCCTCTCAATCTGTCGATCAATTCCTGTTTTGAGCCTTTAGCCGAAAGACCTTTGCTTGCACACAACTGCTTAAGCTGTGAATACTGCATACCGTCATAGTCTTTTGACTCTTCTTTTACAGGCTCGTCCTTAACAGGCTCTTCCTTCTCGAACCCGACAAGCTTTGAAACAAAGTTTTCACCGTCATGTGCAATAACGGAATAAATAAGACCATCTTCAGTAAATGTATCTCCGATTTTCACTTTTCCCTCTTTCTCCTCCGTTCGCCCCCTCCGAAGAGGGGGACTTGGTGGAGGTATTCACAAGAAAATCTATTACGTCAAGGTTGTTCCAACAGCGGCACCACCCATGATAACGTGATCCCAACCGAAGAATCCGGATGACATCCTCGTATATCCTGACCATTCAAGGTTTCTGTTCTTGATGTTTACTTCGTTTGCAACATCAAGAGGAACTCTGTCATAGAATACAGAGCTTTCCTTGTCTCTCTGTGCCTCTGAACTCATAAGGATGTAAGGCTTTCTGCCTGTCGGTACTGTCCAACGATGGTTAACGATGAGCTTCCAAATGCCCTTCTGTGTGTTCACATCGTTGTAGTCTGTTCCGATATATCCGTCTGACCTGATGATCCTCTTAATCAGATCCTCAAGATCGGGAACATTACCGGGGATTATGATCGTATCGAAGTTGTAACCCTGAACGTTTCCGCTCTGATTCTTGAAGTTACGTCCGATATTTGCGAGTCTTGCAAGCATCGTGGTGTTCGCGCCGAAAGCGTTAGTGAAAACGTTTGACTGTGTGCCTGAAAGACCGGCCTTCTTGTACGGATGATTGGTAGCGAACAGTCCTACTCCGTCACCTGTGGTTCTGTCAAGGGTCTTTCCTCCAAACTCAAAGGTTGATCCCTCACAGCAGAGTGCGTCTGATGCGAACTGTGCCCTGGTTCTCTTATAAGCACGAATGAAGTTAGCGGCGGCAGTCTTCATGATGTCGATGTCGCCATCGTCCTTTGCCATCCTGGTACAGGTGAATCCCTTGATCATCTGCTCGTGCTCAATAAGCTTCGAGAAGCCCATCTGAAGATCATCCTGAACAGCGTTGTCGCCTTCATCTACGATAGAGAAGTTACCGAACTCGGTCATGGAGCCCTTCTTCTCACCGAACTTCTTTGATTTCTTGACAGCGAAAAGCTCTTTAACAAGATCATCGTCCTTGTTCTTCTCGGTGTCTGTGTCCTGCATAACTGACGAAAGGACAGTATCTATCACTTTCCAGTTTTCATCATTTAAACCGCCGTGGTTTGAAAATGTAATAGCCATGATATTTATCTCCCTTCTTTAGTCAAATTTAACTACTGCCTTCTTGGCTTCAAGGATCTCGATAGCCTCAACAATGCCGCTTGCGGTGGTAGCTGTGATAGCATCACCTGAAGAGGCAAGTGTTACCTTTGAGCCAAGCTTGAGGTTGCTGATTGATACAGACGCATCCGCTATCCATTCCTGTGTGCGGCTCTTGTCGATGACTGCAACAGCGATCTTCATGTTGGAAGTAGTAGCCGCTATCGGTGCGTTAACAGAGATAAACTCGGGCTTATTGGTTCCCGTAGCAAGCTCAAGATCGCCGTTTGAATCGAACTTGAGGGCTGCACCTGTAGGAACGGCAATACCTGACTTAACCTTCATGTCTTTTTCTTCCGGGGTATGTCCCTTGTAAAAACTAATCATGTCATTTTCCTCCAAGTTTCTTAAGTGTTAGATTGTACAGTTTCTTAAGCTCCTTGCCTGTCTTGTTCGGATATACCTGTTTAAGTGCCGCATATTCAGCCTTGGGAATCTCCACCTCATCACTTTCCTCTGCGAGGGAGTCCACGCCCTGTAAATGGGCTTTGCCTCTTTGTGCATTTATGGCTGACTGCTTGGCTCCGGCTTTTCCTTTAGCAAGCAAGTTGTTAAACTCGGCAGTCTTGAAAGCATCTAACAGGCTCCATCCCTGTGCGACTTTTGCCTGTATCTCTCCTACGGTTGGTAGGTTCCTGATGTCATCCCAGGTCTGTATAGACGGGTCAAGCTTTGATATCTCGGCAAGCTCGTTTTGGAGCCTTGTCATTGACTGCATGGTCTGTGTCTGCTCCATGAGAGCCTGGGCCTGTCTGACTACCGGGTTGTTTTGGATAGCCTGATCTATGATCCTTGGGTCTACGCCCTTCTCCTGTAAGGCTTTGTCCCTTGCCATCTTGTCCTGAACATACAAAGCATCTTCGTACTCTTCAAGGGTGGTAATGGGCCTCCCTGTTGCGGGATGAACAACGCCTTTACATATCTGTGCTATCCTGGCATCGGCTTTAGCTTTCGCATCTGCCTCTGCCTTTCTACGAATAGCCGCATAACGTGCGTTCTCTTCGTCCTTGAAATCGGGCTGTTCCTCTTCGGGTTCCTCGGTTTCTTCCTCGGTTTCTTCTTCCTCTTCGGACTCATCCTCGATTTCGTCCTCTTCATCGGGAAGATCAGCGGTTTCTTCCATTTCTACGCTTGCCTCTTCTTCATCAGCAAAAAACTGTAAGTCGAGGTCGAATAAAGATTTTTTCATATTCAATTTTCTCCTTTGATTTTTACGCTATTCTTGCGATCTATAATTAACCGTTGAGGGCTAATTCATCTTTAATGGTCTCTACGACCGTCCCGTTGTTCGGGCATTTCTCGTTGACACAGGATAAATCTATCTCCCTGAATAACTGCGTAGGGATATCGGGTGTGTCGTCATGCTCTAATACGAGCCGTGATCCCGTTATTCTCATTTCACATTTACAAAGTGGACAAAGCATTACATCATCCCTCCCATACTCGGAGTCTCAGGAATCGGAAGCTGACCCTCTAAAGGTGCCTCTTGAGGCGGTAATGACTGCATCTGAGCCATCTGCTGTTCCTTCATTTCCTGTTCCTGTTTCCTCAACTCAAGCTGTCTCAATACTTCTCCGGCGTTCGGATAGTTGTTCTTTTCTTTGAACTTCCAATACAGGAGCATCGTGTTGATATCGCCAAGAACACCAAACGCTCCGCTCTGAAGCATGATGTCTGCCTGATTCCACATGGCTTCTCGGTTCGCCATAAGGGTTGATGTGGGATCGGTCTCGAATATGAACTCGTCATTCCAATACCATTCACCCGAAGCATCACGCTTTACAAAGTCGGATTTGTCCAAAACCTCATATATCTGCTCGCCGTCCTTGCCTTCTCTTGTGACAGGCGTTGCATCGTCAGCATAGGCAAGCCAAAACTTGAACATCATCTCATACAGAGCGGCATAAGAATCGTTCTTAAGAACTCTCTTACTTTCCAATCTGCCCGCAACCTGATTGATGGAATACTGCTTTGCTGTACCTGATAAAGCCGAAGAATCGTATTTACCCTGATAAGCATCAGATATACCAAGAACAGACTTCGCATAGTCGTATTCAAGGCTCATAAGCTGTATATCCTGTTGGATATTAGCCTGAATGTTTATCACATCTATAAGGGCCTTATCCTGTGGGTTAGACAGCCTTACGATCTTCATTTCCTTGTCAGTCGTCTCAATCTTGGCATCCTCGGGAAGGGTCACGATAGACCCGCCTTTAAGGGTCTTTTCTGCCGCTTTAGAGCCAAGCTTCTTTATCATTTCCTGTTGGTCTTTGATTATCTCTACATCTGAATACCCAAGAAGGGAATTTTCCCTCGAGATGTTCCGTCTTAAGATGATAGGGAACTCGTTCGGCTTATAGCACTCGATCTCTATCTCTTCTGATGTCATCCTCTCGGACTCTATCGCCTGTCCCGTCATAGGGTCTATAACTACGTCTATTTCGATTTTGGGTATCTCAATGGTCTGTGTCTTATCTTCAGTCTCTTCAAACGATTTTCCCCCACATACGGGGCATGTTTTTGTGTCCTCGTCCACGATCTCGCCGCACTGCTTACACTTTCTCGTGATCCTTGCCTGATAATCGTCAAGATCCTCAAGAACGTAGTCGTCACACCACACAAATCTGCCTATCTTGCCTTTATTCCTGTAGTAGACTGTGTTTATCGTAACGATATCGTCCGTAACTGACGCTTCATCACCCCTCAAATCCCGGTAATCCTCGTTTGCGGCGGTAACGTCCACGCCGTATTTCTTCTTGACAAATTCTTTTGTCTGCGGGGTAAGAATGAAAATGTAGTCCATCTTGCGTATCTCTGTAACGCCGGCTTGCGGGATGACCTGACGGGGATGTCTTTCTGTAACGATCACATCACCAATGGAAGAATGGGTAGAAACGGTGTTGTCCCACTCGACAAGCATGAAATCGCCGCCCTGAATAGGCACGATCCTCTCAATCTTGTCGTTCATGACCTGGAATTTCTGCTTTTTCATCTTGTCGATAAGGATTTGCTCGATCTTTTTGGCTAATTCGGCATCTTCCTCATGCAGAGCGGTCACTTTGGGGACAGGAACAGACGGGTCAACCTGTGACTCGATCAATTCATAGACGATATTTCTGACATTAACCGCCTCTTTAGGGGCCTGAACGTCCTTTGTGTAGACAGTGCGAGTGCCTTCGTACAGCTTTTCGTGCCTGTTGATGTCATCAAGCACCGAGGAATAGCTTATTCTTGCACTCTCAAGCTTGCCTCTCCACTCATCAATTTTCTTATCCTTTTCAGTTGGCATAAGTTTCCTCTGTATCTTCTTCCAGGTGAGCATATTTCCTCAATATATAATCTTTTTCTTCTTTGTTTGCGTGATCCATATCCTCTAAAAACGAAGGATGAAGGCTTTTCATGGCCTTTTTCCTGTCGATATAGGGATTTTTTATGTAATAAATGCAAAAGCATCGTAGGCTGTCGGGATCGTGCGTTAGATCATGCGGTTTTTTGGCGTAAACGTTAGGCTTCCGCTTGTCTTTTTGGATTTTCTGCAAGTTTCGGTACAGGTTAGGTGCCGCATCTTCCAAAAATGTCAGCTTTGCCTTCTTCCCCTGGGGCTTTAGCCACTCTTTCATGGATGCACAACCCGCCTCAAAGTCGTTTGAGGTCTTTGTAAGGTTCAGTCCGCACTCGGAAAAGATGATCGCCCTCGATTTACCGCTCAACTGCTCCCTGTTCCAAAGATCGGGAGGGGCTAAATACATCGTGATGTGTTCGCCCTCGCTCAAATCAAGGACTATCGCCGCCGCTTCGCCTATCGTAAGGTTTGGGGCATCGTACTCTCTGTAAACCTGGGCTTCGCCTCTCTGATTTACATGTACCCAATGCACCGATAGCATGTCCAAGCCATAGTCCATACATACATAATTCCGCATAAGTCCTGTCATTTCCTGACTGTCTATGTGCGTAGCCCGCTTTACTTCCGGGAAAAACGCACCTCCGGGCACTTCCAAAGCCTCTTCGACCGTAGCCGGGTACTCCTGTGTCATCTTGTCGCCCATGGCAAGTTTCGTTTCTTCATACCATGCCTGATCCCTCTTAGGGTCTGCATACCACGGGATGAAGATTTTATTGAACTTATTGTCAGGATCGGTAAACAAAGTCTCGAAAAACGAGCCTCGGTCTATCGTTGACAGGCAGATGACTTTACCGCCATTAGGTCGGTTGATGGTCGGGAACGCCGCTGTGTATATCTCTTCCGCAAACTGCTGAAACGCCATCTCGTCAAAGATAAATAAATTCGCCGTGAATGATCGTCCGGCATTTGCACCCGCCGGAAATCCCTTAAACACGGAATCGGGCTTGCCGGGATAGTGGATCGTAAGCTCAAGAGAGGTATATTCAAATACTGCGTCTTGCCATCCCTTCTCTTCGTGACCTTTCTCCTGAAACAGGGCATTACAGTAGCGGAGCATCATAGCCAGTCTTCGGACTAATTCCTTCGCCTCTTCCTCTGTCCTTGACACCGCCATAGCAGTGGAACCGGGCTTTAGCATCATATAAAAGGCGATATGCAAGGCAAGCCAGGTGATACCAAGCTGTCTCGCTTTCAGAATTATGTTCAGCTTATTTTCAAGGATCGAGTGCAGAGCCTCCCGCTGTGCGTCCCACATTTTGAACGGCTGTACCAACTCCTCGGCATCCTTGTCCTCTATGTGTCCATAGGTGTCTACAAAATACTCGGGATGGGCTATGCAGTAGTCTATTTCGTTCTGTCTTAATTCACTTATTGTCGCCACACTTTGAATCTATACTATCATAATTATTATGTCAACTGATGTACAAAGAAGCTTTGTAATACTCAAAAAACTCATGGTTTACACCACCGTTATGACATGATATCATTTCCCCAAAGACATGTTTTGTTTTTTTCAAATGTATTTTCCTTTC
>Ga0310690_10010603_pt1 | contig 11453 bp, 10 predicted proteins | sample AusTroGonzalo_MG_2_FD_207661 | JGI IMG/M metagenome (GOLD analysis project Ga0310690, IMG submission 207661) | Bovine rumen microbial communities from tropical cattle in Woodstock, Queensland, Australia - Gonzalo_04 (v2) (version 2) | ecosystem: Host-associated > Mammals > Digestive system >...
CGCCGCCGTCCAGTGCGAGCCGCGGCTCATACCGTACCTCGCGCTGCAGGGTATCCATCTCGCCGGAGGGGATATACGGAGGGTTGCTGATCAGCAGGTCGAGCGAGCAGTCCTCTATTTCATTCGCACAGTCGCGCAGGTCGGCGAGGATCGCTCTCATATCCGCGCCATGAGCTGTGATGTTTTTCTCTAAGTAAGCATAGGCTTCGGCGCTTTTTTCCACGGCGATGATCGTCGGGCGGTTCAGCTCCTTTGCGAGGGTGATCGCGATGATCCCGCTGCCGGCGCACAGGTCAGCGACAGCGGGGGAGGGTACGCCGCGAATCCGATCCAGCGCCGCGCGCACCACGACCTCGGTGTCGTCGCGGGGGATCAGCACGCCTTCGCCGACCGCATAGTCGCGCCGCATGAATCGCCAAGTGCCCAAGACATATTGGATCGGCTCACCGCCGGCGCGTCGGCGCGCCATGCTGAGCGCCTGCTGTTCCGCATCCCGGGCGACGTCGTCCCTGTCATGAACGAGAAAGGCGGCGCCGCTGTATCCTGTAATGTGTTCCAGGATCAGTCGGCTGTCGCCGTCGGGATTCTCGACGCCCGCGCGGATGAGGAGCGAACGCAGCGCGTTACGAAGCGCAGCCGCAGTCATTGACTATATCCGAGCCGTCATCGGGGATGACAGCCTTCATCGCCTCGATCGCGCACTCGATCATTTCGTCGTCGGGTTCACGCGTGGTGATCCGCTGTGCCCACAGGCCGGGAGCCGCAAGGATGCGGGTCAGCTTGTTGTCATATTTGCCGCACAGCTTGATGAATTCATAGCCCAGTCCGACCAGCAGCGGCACCAGCAGGAGTCTTAACAGCGGCCGCAGGATCGGTAGGGCGGGGAAGGTCGGGATGAACAGACCGACAAAGATGCTCACCAGCAGCGTCACCACAAGGAAGGAGGTGCCGCAGCGGGGGTGAAAGCGCGTCTGCTTCTTGACATTCGCGACGGTGAGTTCTTCGTCGTTCTCATAGCAGAAGATCGTCTTGTGCTCCGCGCCGTGATACATGAAGACGCGCTTCATGTCCTCCATGCGCGAGACGAGCAGCATATAGCTCAGGAAGAGGGCGATCTTCAGCACGCCCTCAAAGACCGACTGCAGCAGTCGGGTGGACGACTCGTTCCAGTCGGCGATCAGCGGCTTGATCAGCCAGGTGAAGAGCATCGACGGCAGGACGATAAACAGTCCGACTGCCAGCGCAATGCCGAGGACGGTAGCGATCGCCATAATGACGTTCATCAGCTTATCGCCGAACTTTTCTTCCAGCCATTTTTCAAATTTTGACGGTTCTTCTTCCTCGACCAGACCGGCTTCCATCGCCTTGTCGGCCGAGATGCTCAGCGCCTTATAGCTCAGGCGCATGCTGTCGATCATGCCGAAGACGCCTCTGATGATCGGGAGACGGAAAAATTTCGACCGGGAAGAAAAGGTCTCGATCGAAATATCCTCGGTATGAATCGTGTTTTTGTCGACCCGGCACGCGACAGTAGTGCGCTTGGGGCCGCGCATCATGATGCCCTCGATCAGGGCGGAGCCGCCGATGGAGGTGATGCGCTTCTGTTTTATTTGTTCTTTCATATATTTCCTTCTTAGTCAGCAGTCAAATACAGCATGGGTCGATACCGACATCGACTCAAACGCTGCAGTGAGAGCGGAATGAACAGTGACATTGCGTAGAGAAGCGGCTATTTATTCCGGATCGCCGGGCGGATTATCCGCGTCCAGCATCGCCGCCTTATTGAAGATCGGCAGGGTGATGGTAACGGTGGTACCTACCTCGGGTGAGCTCTCGATCTCGAGCTTGCCCTTATGCATGGAGATGATCTCGTCGGCGACCGCCAGACCGATGCCGGAGCCGTTGATCTTCTGGTTGGCTTTATAGAACTTATCCTTGACCTTCGGCAGATCCTCTGGGTTGATGCCGCAGCCGTTGTCGGCTACGACGATCTTGATGGTGTTCTCTTTATAGTCGCGATAGACCTGTACGCCGACCATACCGCCCTCCGGCGTATACTTCAGCGCGTTGTCGATAATATTGATGAATACCTGCTTGAGACGGTTGTGATCGCCGTAGATGACCGGCATATCCTCGGGATCGTCATACAGCAGATGCTTACCCTCGGTGATGGCGCGCTCACGCAGCATATAGACCGCCTCGTCGATCTCGGCGAGGATGTCCATGCGCTCCATCTGAAGGGTCAGACGGCCGGATTGGAGCTTCGAGAAGTCGAGCAGCTCCTCTACCAGCGAGGTCAGGCGCGAGCTCTCCTTGACGATGACGCTCATGCCCTTTTCCAGCGTGATGCGGTCGGGTACGCCGTACTGCATGGTCTCTGCCCAGCCCTTGATCGCGGTCAGCGGAGTGCGCAACTCATGCGATACGCGCGAGATGAAGTCATTCTTCAGCCTTTCGCCGGCGTCCAGCTCGGCGGCCATGACGTTGATGTTGTCGCACAGGTCGCCGATCTCATCATCATACATCTTGTCGATCTTTGCCGAGAAGTCGCCCTGAGCGATCCGCTGCGCGGTCTCGCTCATCGCCCGAACGGGCTTTACTATCGAACGGATGAAATAGTTGCCCGACAGGGCGACGACAGTGATGATGATCAGTCCCACCACGATGGCGATCAGCGTATAGAGAAAGACCTTTTGATCGGCGTTGCGCAGGGTGGAGACATAGCGGATCGCGCCCAGTGCATCGCCGCTGTAGTTGCGGATGACGCGGGTGACGGCCATGACCTTTTCGCTGCGGCCAAGGCTGCCGGTATAGCGCGCGAGGCCGTCGTTATTGGTGAGCGCCTCGGCGTAGTCGGGCATATCCTGTTCTTCGTCAACGGTAAAGCCCGTTGACGTCAGCACAACGCGCCCGGCGGCGTTGATGACCTCGATCTCCATCTCTTCCTTGTATTCAAAGCCTGAGGCGTAAGCCATCGCGCTGTCGAGGAAGGACGAGGTGCTCTCGGCGGTATAACCGGGAAAGACCGCGTTCAGTTCTCCGCAGCGTTCGGTGAGCATGCTCTCGATCGAGGAGTAGCACAGGGAGTGGACAGACACGGACAGGCAGACTACCAGCAGGACAATGATAGCCAGTACGACGCCGAAGGTGTTCAGCAGCCATCGGCGGGTGATACCCTTGAACATTTCTGTCACTCCTTTCTTTGTTTCGTGATCAGTGGTCAGTGGTCAGCGGTCAGTTTTTTCATGAAGGATGAAGCGTATATGACAGCTTATCGTCCCACGCCCGAAATACTTGTCCGGGCGCAAGCGAGTAACCGTTATTCTTCATTCTTCGTTCTTCATTGCGAACGCAGTTCGCCTTACGCGTCCCACTTGTAGCCCAGACCCCAGACGGTAACGATGTACTTGGGGTTGGAGGGTTCGTCCTCGACCTTCATTCTGAGGCGGCGGATGTTGACGTCGACGATCTTTTCTTCGCCGACATACGCCTCGCCCCATACATGGTTGAGAATATCGGTACGGTCAAGAGCAACGCCGGGATTCGAGAAGAAGTACTCCATGATCTGGAACTCGACCTGGGTCAGTTCGATCATCTTGCCGTTCTTCATCAGCGCGCGGTTTCTGAGGTTCAGGGTAAAGATACCGCTCTTGAGCTCTTCCTTAAAGTTGTTCTCCGACTTATGATCCGACAGGGATACACGGCGATACAGCGAGTCGACACGGGCGGTCAGCTCCGAGGGGGAGAAGGGCTTGGTGATATAGTCGTCGGCGCCGAGCATCAGGCCGGTGACCTTGTCCATCTCCTGGGTACGGGCGGACAGCATGATGATGCCGATGCCGCTGTTCTTGTTTCTGAGCTCCTTGCAGACCTGCAGACCGTCGATGCCGGGCATCATGATGTCGAGGATCGCGACGTCAAAGTCGCCTCCGTGCTCTTCATAACGCTGCAGAGCCATTTCGCCGCAGTCGGCCTCGACTACCTCGTAGCCGGCGCGTCTGAGGTTGATGACCACAAAGTCGCGGATGGCAGCCTCGTCTTCACATACTAAGATCTTCTTCATAAAATAACCTCCGTTCAAGTTATTATTGTAGCTTTTTTATGCAACGCCTTGCGGCGATGATTATCATGAGGTGACCGGCGGATCAGCTCGTCAGCACAAAGGCTGCGGCGACCTCGTCCGGGGTGTAGCTCAACTCGCTGTCGGTGAGCGTATAGGTATAGACGGCTTTGTTCGTCTCATACAGCACAGCCTCAAATACGCGGCTGCTGTCATAGCTTTCTTTCTCATAGCGGCGGATCGTCAGCACCTCGTCGCCCCGGCTCGCCTCGCCGTCGCGATAGCTCCATTCGTAGAAGGTCACGCCGTTCTCACCGGTGTAGCGCGCGGTGACGGCGCCTGTTCTCTCGTCACTGAGGTTCAGCAGGAAGTCTAATCTCTCGCACAGCACAGCAGTCTTTTGAAAGGTCAGGCTCATGGCGGAGGGGCTGAAGCGGTTCCACGTCACTTTGCGGCATACGCTGTCGACGTCCTCGTCGCCTGCGTAATCCATCAGCGAACAGATCGGTATTTCGATCGTGCCGTCGCTGTCAACGTCGCCGCTCATGATCGCTGTGGGACGGTAGGTGTCCTGATACCCGCCGTAGATGAACAGCGGATTGTTCAGTGTGCAGGAAGCGGCGTCGTAATAGAGGATCTGGGTCGTGTATTCACCCTGTGCGCTGCGGCCGTCGATGACCGCTCCGACAGCGTCTTCACCGATATTTCCGAAGTTCAGACAGCACAGCTCGCTGATGCTTTCGTCCATCAAACACGCCGCCTTCTCGCTGAAGTCGCCGTCGATACAAGTGATCAGCCGTGCACAAGCAGGACCGACCGTACTCGGCAGGGTGAGGAGCAGCAGATCGCCGATACCGTCGCCGTCATAGTCGCCGGGCAGATAGGTGGTGCAGCAGGCAGGCAGGTTCGTCTGGGTGACGGTATCGCGCGCGTACATGACCGAGAGGGTGGACAGGGGAGAACTGCTGTCGGGATAACAGGTGATCAGTTCTTCGCATCCGTCGCTGTCGAGATCGGCAAAGTCGACCCGCTCGATCATCGAGCCGCTGCACGTACCCTCGCCGATAGCGGCGTAGCTGCCGCCGCTCTGCGATGCAAAGAGGACGTGCGTGGTGTTATCCGTGCCGCGGTACAGGGCGATCGCCTCGTCTTCACCGCTGCCGTCCAGATCGCGAAAGATCACGGCGCTCTTATACTCGCCGGAGGCGGGATAGATCATCGTATAGTCGCCGCCGGCGTTCTCGTCGATCAGGGAGAGGATCCTCGCCTGATTTCCTTCGGCGCGCGGAGGGCTCATCAGCCCGGAGGTGTTCAGGTTCAGCGTATTACAGGCCGACAGCAGCAGACAGATGGCAACCACAGCAGCTGTCAGGCGAAATCTTTTCATGCGGAAACTCCTTCGGGGAACTGAGGATTAAGAAATATGAACTATAAACTGAAGGCGGGCGGCAACGCGTTGCCCCGCACCCGAATGATACGTTTTTGCGGGTCAGTCGGCTGTGTTGGCGGTCGCCTCCAGATACTTGATCGGGATGCCCTCGTCCGAGAACATCTTCTCGTGTTCGGTAACGATATTGCCCTCGATCCCGCTCTTGTGCAGGTCGCGGGTGATGTAACGGATCGTATATCCTGCCTCGGTGAAATACGCGAGGCTGTCCTCAAAGAGAGGATCGTCGTCCGTCTTGAAGCAGATCACAGCCCCCGGAGCGAGGAAAGCACGGTACATCCTGAGCTTGCGCGGATGCGTGAGGCGGCGCTTCTGATGCTTCAGACGCGGCCACGGGTTGCAGAAGTTGATATACAGGTTGGCGATCCCGTCCTCCGGAGCGATCACCTTGTCGAGCTGATCGACATTGAAGCGTACGAGCGCGAGGTTGTCGGGACGGCGATCTTCCGTCTCGAAGAGGCGCTCGATATTGCGCCTTCCTACGCCCAGCATATCGTCTTTGATGTCCACGGCGATATAGTTAATATCGGGGTTGCGGCGCGCCTTTTCACCGATGAAGGTGCACTTTCCGCAGCCGACCTCCAGCTCGATGGGACGGTCGTTTGTGAAGTATTCACGCCACCGTCCGCGATAGCGTTCGGGCTCGGCGATATAGTAGGGACATTCCCTCAGTTCGGGCGCCGCCCATTTCTTCTTTCTGATTCTCATATCGGACTCGCTTTATCACAGATTAACAAGAATTAATCCCAAAACACATACTAACACATGATATAGTAATACACACTACAATATTATAACAAAAGGTTGTGGTTTTTGCAATCGTTTTTTACATATATAGTGCAAAAAAATGACAAAATACATGTCAAAATCAAAAAAACTGACAGAATTATATCATTTTATCGCTGCTGATCGCCCAAAACCGGCAAAAAGAAAAGTGCTTTCATTTACAAAAGCACTTGTCAAAGGTCGTTTTCGGTTGCATTATACGCTCCGATAGGGGCAGGCACAGCGCTCGCTGACGCGGAATTCGACATCGGGGAACTGCGCCGTCAGCTTCTCGCACAGGGGTCGGATCACCACATCCTCGGTGCAGAAGTGCCCCGCGTCAAACGCGGCGATCCCATGATCGGCGGCATACAGGTATTGATGGTGCTTCAGCTCGCCGGTGACGAAGGCGTCAAAGCCATATTGCTCCGCGCGCTCGATCCCTTCGCCGCCTCCGCCGGAGGATACGGCAACGCGGCTGACGCGCCCGGCGGTGTAGCGTACCGATGGTGCGCCGAGGCGCTCCTTGATATACGCAGCGTAGCCATCCGCAGTCACGGCGGCTGCCGGCTCGCCGACCAGCAGATAATCCTCGGGATACAGCACCGTGTTCTTCAGTCCCAGCGCTTCGCCCAGCGTGGCGTTCACACCATCTTCGGCGCGGTCGAGGTTCGTGTGCAGGCACAAGGCGGCGGTATCATACTGTGCGAGCAGATAGGGTGCGGTATCCGGCTCGAGCGCTTTCAGCGGCTCAAAGATCACCGGATGATGACTGATGATGAGCTGAGCGCCCAGCTCCCTTGCCTCGCCGATCACGGCGGGAGTGATGTCAAGCGCAAGCAGGACGCGTCGGACGGCAGCATCTCCCCCGCCGACCAGCAGACCGACATTATCCCACTCATCCGCGAGATCGTAGGGCGCGATCTGCCTGCAGTATTCTTCTATCATACGGATCGTTGTCATGCTAACAGCTCCTCGATGTGTTGAATGACCGGCGAAAGAGTCGGGTCGCCGATGCTTTGTTTCCTGAGCCTCCTCAGGCACTTTTGCAGGAAGGCGACTGCTTCCTCGCTGTCGGGGGTGAGCGATCCCGTCATGGCGGCACAGCGGTCGCAGGGGCGGATGATCCCGTCATAGGCGGCGAGGATCACGGTGTAAACCTTACCGTCGTCACGGACGGCCTCCTGACGGATGATCCGAAAGCCGCTCTCATACAGCCACCGGACCAGCGCCTCGTGGCGGGTCATCGGCTGGAGGATCAGGCGCTTTGACGCATCCTTGACCCATGCGCAGCGGTCGAGGATCGCGGCGATCAGCTCGCCGCCCATCCCGGCGATCACGACGTCGTCCGCTTCATCCGCGGCGACCGGCGCCAGTCCGTCGCCCTCGCGGGTGACGATGCGCTCGCTCAGCCCGTGACGGGCGATATTCTCCTGCGCCGACTGCAGGGGAAGGGGATTGATGTCACAGGCTAAGGCTGACGGTATTTGTCCCGCTTCGCACAGGGCGATCGGCAGATAGCCGTGATCCGTCCCAATATCCGCGAGGCGGCTGCCCTCACGCACGAGCCGCGCGCAGCAGGACAGCCGCCCTTTGAGTGTGATCGGTTGCATTATTCGCCGATAGCCTCGTTGATGGCTTTTACGAGCTTGTCCACGTCGGCGCCGTGTACCATGCAGGCCTGCTCGATGCTCTCGCCGCGGGATGCGGGACAGCCCAGGCAGTGCATGCCCATACCGAGGAACAGCGGAGCGGTGGCGGGATACTTGTCCAGTACGTCGCCGATGATGGCGTTCTTATCAATCATAGTGTTACCTCCTGAGTTGTTTGATACGATTATATTTTACCACACAGGGTATCAAAATACAATACCATTCGTTCAGGTGTGCGTAATTTATCGCGGCAGGGGACGGGCAGCGCGCCCTCCCGCGGAGAGACTGCTGCATCTGAATGTTTACGGGAGGGGACAGAGCCCCTCCCCCTACAAAAATGCCTCTTCGTTATCCCTTCTTCGGGGTGACGTAGACGGTCTTATAGTTGACGTAGATGACCTTACCGGGCTTTGCGCCTGCGGGCTTGCTGACATAGCGCGCGAGGGTATAGTCCACCGGCACCTGTGCGCTGTCCTTCGCCTTGGAGTGTGCGGCGGCGATAGCGGCGGCTTCCGTGATCGCCGTATCGGTGAAAGCCCGTCCTTCTGCGGCAATGATGACATGGGTGCCGTGGATATTCTTCGTGTGCAGCCACAGATCGTTCTTGTCGGCAGTGCGCAGGGTGAGCTGATCATTCTGCGTATTATTGCGGCCGACCAGGATCTTAAAGCCGTCCGAACTGCGGTATTCGATCGGCGGCAGAGGCTTATCGCGCCGCTTGGCGGTGCGGCGCGTTTTGATGTATCCCTGTTCGCGCAGCTCCTCGCGCACGGCGCTGAGCTCCGCCTCGCTCTCACAGCGTGACAGGGCGTACTGAACGCTCTCGATGTACTGCAGTTCCTCGCTCGCCCGTGCGATCTGTTCAGTCAGCATGACCTCGCGGGTCTTGGCTTTGTTATATGCTTTGTAGAAGCGCTGGGCGTTCATCGCGGGAGAGATCGCGGGGTTCAGCGGGATGGTGATCGGCGGACTGCCCTCGGCATAGAAGTTCTCGACCGTCGCTGCTGAGGCGCCCTTCGGGATGCGGTACAGGTTCGCCTGCAGCAGGTCGCCGCTGATCCGGAGCTGTTCGCGGTCGGCGCACTTCTTCAGATCGGCCTTCTGCAGGTTGATCTTGCGGCTCAGGCGGTCGATGGTGTTCGCCAGCAGACGGTTCAGATCGGCTGACTTCGTGCGCATCCGTGCGATCCGGTCGCGGTCGTGAAAGAAGGTGTCCAGCAGTTCTTCATAGGTGTCGAATGACGCTGTTTTCAGGCTCTCGCCGTACTGACGGATCGCCGTGAAGCAGAAGTCCATCGGACTGCCGTCTGCCTTATAGACCAGCGTCGGTTCGCCGCGGGTATGCATGACAGCATCGCGAAAAGCGGCGATGACCTCCGCCCAGCCACTCTCGGCGGCGCGAAAGGCCAGCTCGCGCGCGATCATCGGCGAGATGCCCTGTATCGTGTTCAGCGCGGCGCGGTCGTCGCCTCCGAGAAAGAGGATCCGCTCGCATATCTCATCGACCGAACGCTCCTCGATCCACAGCTTATCCTGCGACGCGGGCAGCTCATACGGCATCTTCGGCAGGAGCACGCGCTCATCCGACGTCGAAAAGTCGATGCGCCGCACACAGTCGATGACGCGTCCCTCGCCGTCGACGAGGACGGCGTTAGAGTAGCGGCCCATGATCTCGATATACAGCCGCAGGTTCTCGCGGTCGCCGATCTCGTTGAGCGCCTCAAAGCACAGGCACAGTACACGCTCGCTCTGCGGCTGAGTGATGTCGCTCAGCCGCGCGCCGCCCAGCTTCTTCCTGAGCAGCATACACATCATCGGCGGCACGGGAGGATTCTCGATCGAGCAGGAGGACAGGTGCACGCGCGGGGTGTCGGTCAGGCGGATCAGCACCTTCTTGACGCCCTCCTGGGTGCGGAAGGCGAGCACCAGCTCATCGCGCGCGGGCTGATAGATCTGGCTGACGCGCGCGCCGATCAGCGCCGCGCTCAGTTCGCGCCGCACCATCGTCATCATGATACCGTCAAAGGCCATCTTCGCCCACCTCCGTTCAAGTGTTATACTGCTATTATAGTGGATGGCAGGCGGGATGTCAACCGTATACAAACGTTGTCGCAACAGCGTAAGAACGTAGAGGAATCAGGATGATTTACCCTATTCTCTGAATATGAAAGTACAATAAAACGTACTGAGTAAAATAATAAAAGACCCGCTTGCTTACGAGTCTTTCAGTGATTCATAAACTATTTTGTTTAACATAAGAGCGGGATAATGGCGAGCCGTCGCACGGCGCAGACCGGCATGGATCGTCATTTGTGATATTTTGTTCCCTTGTTGATCTGAAAGGCGCGATAGAGCTGCTCGAGCAGCATCACGCGGCAGAGCTGATGGGGAAAGGTCATCCGCCCCATGCTCAGCTTCAGGTCGGCGCGGGACTTCAGCGCGTCGCTGAGTCCCCACGAGCCGCCGATGATGAGGTCGACGGTGCTGTGGGTGAGGGGGATGGCGTCGAGCTTTTGCGCCATCTCTTCGGAGGATAGATTCTTACCCTCCACACACATCGCGATGACGTAATCGCCCTTGCCGATCCGCGCAGCGATCCGATCACTTTCCGCTTCAACGGTACGGCGGATCTCGGCGGGGGAGGGGTTGTCGCCGAGACGTTCCTCGTTCAGTTCGATGACGCTCAGGCGGCACAGCGGCTTCATCCGCTTGCAGTATTCTTCTGTCGCGTCGCGCAGGTAGCTCTCCTTGAGTTTGCCGACGCAGAGGATGTTGATGCTCAGCATGATGATCACCTAGAATACGACGGACTTGCCGTTCGTGATGACGGGAGCCACGTCGATAGTATAGTCGGAGTCGATCACCATTCCAGCGCGATTGAGCGCGGTGACAGCCTCTGAGGCGGCGATCGAGGGCAGGTTATTGGATTCGCTCAGATGACCGAGGATGATCCGCGTCAGTCCCGCTTCAACAAAGGACGGAAGAGCCTCGGCGCACGCGGCGTTGCTCAGGTGACCTCTGTCGGAGAGAATGCGCTTCTGAAGGATATAGGGATACGGACCGTTCCGGAGCATATTGACGTCGTGGTTCGATTCGACCACGGCGAGGTTGGAGCGGGCGATGGCAGCCTTGGCGCTGTCGGTCAGGTAGCCGGTATCGGTGACGATGCTCACGCGGCGGCCGTCGGGAGTCTCGATGAAGTAGGCGCAGCTCTCGGTGGCGTCATGCGAGGTTTCGACCCGCTCGACGTGAAAGTCGGCGGTTTCGATAACATCCGTGATGATATGCGTGCGCGCAGAGGCGGGGATCTTATCGCTGCGGATCAGCTCGTCCATAGTGCCGCGCGTTGCATACAGCGGAATATCGTAGCGGCGCAGCAGGACCTTCAGCGCGCTGATATGATCGGTGTGCTCATGGGTGACGAAGATCGCGCGGACATTCTGCATAGAAAGGCCGTTGTCGGACATGGCGATCTCTAGCTGTTTCAGGTTGCGTCCGGCGTCGACGAGGATCGCCGTGCCGTTGCCTT
>Ga0310690_10010605_pt1 | contig 11451 bp, 10 predicted proteins | sample AusTroGonzalo_MG_2_FD_207661 | JGI IMG/M metagenome (GOLD analysis project Ga0310690, IMG submission 207661) | Bovine rumen microbial communities from tropical cattle in Woodstock, Queensland, Australia - Gonzalo_04 (v2) (version 2) | ecosystem: Host-associated > Mammals > Digestive system >...
TCTTCATGTCAGTCTTTGTCTCTTCCGGCTGATTAGATGTGTTGGAGTATATGTCGAGTAGTGCAGGATGGGCATCATAGAAGCTTTCAACCAATTGCTCATGAGCATCTTTATCTACTATATTGAACTTACGCGACATGATTTTGAATGCCGATACGGTTTCCATGTCGTAGGTAAAATAGTTGTAGCGACCTATGGTCTGGTTGCGTTTCTCTTCGTTCAAAGCATTGAGGGCAGAGGGGTGGCTGATGAGCAGGAAGTAGGAATCGTGCTCTGGCGACATCAACGTATCGGATATTTCCTGTAATCGTTCCAACAGCTTCACACCGATAGCAGGTGATGTGGCAATCTCAGTAAACTCGTCCCAGACCAATAGCAGACCATTGTAAGTACCTTCTTCACGCAGTTTGTCCTGCACCTGAACAAGCCACTTACACAGATTCTTACTGTCCATACGCACATCAAGTCTGTTCTCGCGCAGGGCTGCATTCACTTTGTCCAGTACTCCAGGGTCACAGTTGCGCAAGTCGGATGCCAGTTTCTTGATATCTGGTGTCAGCGATGCTAACTTGGGACTGCGCTCAATGAGCATCGTCCAGAAGTCAGGGTTCTGTTCTATGTGTTCAACGTAGGTGTCATAGTCTGTTTTAACGTTCAGATGCAGACCAGCAGTCTCCAATGCACTCTTTACCTCACGTTGTATTTGCAAGGACAAGTCTGCTTCATGCGAAATACTCTGCTGACCATACAAACTGACGGGGAACAGGCGTTTGCTGTCACGTAACGACAATAGGTTAGAGCGTAGCAAACCATACTTTGGATCGTTATACTCCAAATCAACGTAATGCATAATTTCGCCAACGGGGTCACACAACAAATGCTTCAGTACTGCGCCAGCATGTGACTTTCCTGACCCGTATGTACCAGCCATCCATATTGATTTATGATTGTCTGGATCATTGTTCATCACAGCCTTTACTGTCTTGTCAAGTAAGGCATTGAACTGCTCATTAGCAATAAACGACTCCCAGTCTTTGGGTCCTTCCTCACGAATGTTATATACGGTTCGTGAAGTACCAAGTGTTATAATGTCGCTATATCTTGTTGCCATAGGTTATTCTTCTTTGGGTTTTAGGAAAAAATTGATGATGGTCTCTCGAAACTCTTCTCTCACGTTGAAGTCCTGGAGTAAATCCCATAGGGCTTGGTCGAGGTACGAGTATTTAGCATTCTCTCTTATGTATTTCCCAGATGGAGAGTGGGCGTTGGGTGATGGTACAAACGGAACTCCACTCCAATCGATATGATAGAAAGATTCGCTTATCAAATGAAAATAGGGAAGGATATAAGGCGAAGGCGTTCTGTTAGGTTCGTATTGCTGACAGATTTCGTAGTACAAGTCCCGGATTGCATTTTCATTAAAGCAAACCTTGTTATTGAGCAGTACCCCGTTCTCGATAGATTCAATTATCGACAACAGGAAAAGAGGTTTCGCATTAACCGGACATCCATGCGAATTTCCTCGGTGAATTCTTGTCACCTCCGTCAGATAATATGCCTTCCTCAATATATTCATCACACTTTAATCAAAGATTTCAGAGCATCAAGCGGTTTCAGGTCATCCCTGTTAATCGTGATGCTGTCAAGACCCATATTTAATTCTGCCACGAAAACACGGTCTCTTTCAGAATTAAGAGAGCGAAGAGCATCAATAAAAGCACTCTTGGATATGCAGAATTCCTTATTAACTCCACCTGTCGCATCTGGAGAATACAAGTCATGCACTCGCAGAGTTTTTATCTTGCGGGCATCTGCGTATTTGAAAATGGAATAAGCAATAGCTTCTCTACTCAAATCATCATACGATTCTCTGGTAAAAGACTCTTTGTCAATCTCACTATACTGTTGCAAAAAAGATCCAATTGGCGACTCTTTTAATGTTCGACGCAATTGGTAGACTGCATTGTGAACGGTTTTCTCCTTGTATGCAGGAAATTGTTCATGGATAGTCTCTTCCAAACCCTTTTGGGATACAGGTGCCCCTTTCTCTACATTTCGTGTGAACCAATTCACTATAAACGAGTTGTAAGAAAGGTTTATCCATACTATCTCCCAAGCAAGGTTAGGATAACAGGCAATTACTTCGGGATTGGCAAGAAGCTTACCTAATTCAGTCGCATTGTTCTTGTCATCTATAATTTCTGCATCTCTAAGCCATGCTTTGAGTGAAGGTATCTGATAGTTTTCATTCAAGCCATGATTGCTCGTCCAGAAATTGTCAGTTTCTGTAAGATACGAACTTAGCCACTCTTCTTTTAGACCGAAATTCTTGTAACGGTCAATATTACCAACCTTAGATGTCATAGAATTACCAGTTGTTATGATTAATGAGTTTGCCGCAATACATCCTTTCTCATGAAAGTTTAGGCATTTGTGGCAATGGATACATTTATTTTTGTCAATTTCTACCTTTGGATATACAGATAATGCCCCAGTAGGACATTCGACCTCGCATGTTTCGCAATTAATGCAATAGGTGCTTTTATAGAGTACACGTTTGACTAATCCGACAAGAATTACGTCGTGAATATTGTACAACTCAAACTTGCATGTGTTTTGGCTATCCCATTTGAGAGAGAATTTGTAAACATCCTTGCTGATTCTTATTTCTCCCTGAGTTGTATTACCATCTGTTGTTGTCGTATAACTACCAAGTGTCTGGAAGAAAGACAATACATTTACTTTCGGATTCTTGATGATAGCAACCAAATTGGGAGTCGAACTCTTGAAATCGATAAAAGAACTTTGCTCAACTAGATTGCCGCTTGCTCTTCTTTTCCAACCTCCTTGACGGACGTAGTCTTGAACGTCTCTAACACCACCTCTCTTTGCAAAATCCTCGATCTTTTCCAAGAATGGTTTTACGTTATCTTTATAATGTACATTTGCCAATAGCTCATTCCACTCGTTTGCAAAAGGACAAACCAAGCAGCCAACGCGAGTCATGCCTTGACGATATGCTGGGTTGATATGCAAATTGTATTTAAAAATATAAAGGAATATTTCTGTTGTACTCCAATTGAGAATGGGACGCGCGTTAATAACTGTATCATGCTTGACTCCCTTTCCAATTCTGCTATATCCAGAACGTCTTGTACTCTCTTCTGCTCGTACTCCATCGAATGTCAATACTTTTGCCTGCTTGTTATCCTCAGTTTTCAGCATACGGTACAATGGGGCCGTCTTCATGACAGCACAACACCAACGGTGGGTATCGCTTGGAGTACCAATCTTGTCCCAGTAACTCAATACTGAAGCATGGTTTCTTGCAACAGAGAATTTCAAACGGGGGTATAGCTTCTGATAGTGCTCTGTAATCTCTTGGTAGAGTTGTAAGGATGGTGGAAGTTCATAGCCAGTATCGCTATAGATCACTTCAAAGTTTTCTGGTGGAATGGCTCTTGTGCAGAGATCGAGAACTACTTGACTATCCTTGCCGCCAGAAAAACTGGCCAGGAACTTATCTATCTTGGTTGTCTGGTAGATTCGCTTGCCGCTGGCTTCAGCCTGTTCTAGGGGCATCACTTCAAAACTGTCACAGTCCTCCTTCACGATAGCCATCTTGACTTTCGTCTTCTTCTCTGCTCGGGCTGCCAACGTTTCATAGTCCAATTCGTTGCTTTTGGCTGCATCAACAGTCTTCTTGGCAGACGAATACATGGTGTAAACATCGCGAATGAACTCAATGGCTTCACTCTCTATCAAGAACATCTCATCCTGGTTCTTCTTAAGCATCGCCTCTACGTCCACAGGCTTCACCTTCAACTTTTGGAACCCGTCCTGCAGAACTACAGTTGGAGCATCATAGACATTGGCACCTTTTACCTCAAAAGCCAGTTTACCACGATAAAAATACTGTTTGTTGCAAGACCACAGAAGCGGTTCCTTACATTCAGGATAGCTCCATCCCAACTCCTTCAGCTTCAGCAGATCCAATTCCTCAAAGAATACCGGACGTGGAGACACACTAAGTGCCTCCGTTGCCACCTTCGGATTTAGTCTTACACCACCAGTTGTTTTATCCCAAATTATTTTAAACATTACTTCATTTACTTTCCGTTCTACACTATACGAGCAAATGAGGTTTGTATGAAGGAAAAGAGAAAGCGTACCCTCACTCCTTGCATACTCTGAGTTCCAGGCGTCGCCAAACAGCCTTGTAATACGATATACAAGGAAAGGGCACGCCTATAAAGGCGTATCCCAATCCCGCGAGGTCGTATTACTTTAAAGTTTTGGCGACTTTGAACTCAGACCTCATCAGAATCTTCGATACTGATTTTTTAACCCGCGATGTCCTGCAAAGCATCCTTTAGTGCCACCCGCTCGTCACTACAACATGGGCAGCGAACACAATGCAATTGCAAAGATACTAAATAAATTCGTTATCTTATTATAATAAGGTGTAATTTAAATCAATTTTAACCGTTTGAAGGTGATAATCTGCCTTTTACATACTCATTTGGGGCCATTTTGTATTAACCAGACCTGATATTCTTCAGTTCATCACTGTGCACTTTGATGAATGCAAGGATGATGGCATTCACTAATTGACGGATATTGAGTTTTACATTCGACTCAAACTTGACTCGTTCAATCTCACGTTTTACATCTTTCAGTAGCCAGACGCACTCACCATGCTCTGATACGTTTTTGAACTCGTCAAGATAGTGGGTAAATCGCTGCCATTCTGTGGCATCCGCTGATGGCTCTTGGTGTGGTTTGCAGACTGTCTGCTTAGCAAGATTACTCATACCACCCTTTGGCAATTCTATGCTGAACTTTTTCTTTTCCATATCTCTTTGTCGATTATTAACAGACTCACATTATCGCAAAATAGATTTTACGATAAATCGAAAGCTCTCATAGACGGCATGTTTAAGCGGAAGCGGGACATTGTAGGTGTTGACTCGTTTCATCTGTGCCCGATAGCCAACAGGTGGGGCAACGATTCCACTTTGTGCAAACTCTTCATCCGTTTGCTTCCATAGTACCAACTCATCATGTGTTCCCATTCTGGCATCTACCTTGTTGGGGACAAAGAAGATTTGGGCATTCATCTGCGGATTGAGTTGGCGAAGGCGGTTGATAACTTGAATAAAAGTTCGAGTTGAAGACAACGACTTCGATTCATACTCAAATGGGCAGATGATATAGTCTGCATAAATGAACATCGGGGCCAGCCCGTCATCCTTGATGGTGCCAGGTGCATCGAACAGCACAAAGCCATCCTGCGACTGTGCATTCTCCATCAGCATCTGCATCGTCTTGGGATCGCTGACCTCAAACGATTGGATGCTATACGGTTCTTCTTCCCCAAAGGTCTGCTTGTCCTGCTCACGTTGCAGGGTAGAGGACTGTTGGAGGTCGGTGTCAATGATGCAGACATTTTTCTTCCAATACGCCAGATAGTCTGCCAGAAGGATGCAGAGTGTGGATTTGCCCACTCCGCCCTTCTGATTGGCGAAAACAATGATTTTGTTCTTCTTCGATTTCATGATTCTACTATTTTACGATTACTCATAAATGTTAGTTTGCTATTCTGCGAGAGCGTGGAGCGGCGGTTAGAACCGTTCCAACTTCTCGCGTTCTGCCCTGGCTATGCTGTCTGCCTTGTGCTTCAAGGCTTTTTCATAGTCTGAGACTGTACCCTCGATGTAGTCTAGTCTATCCACCCAATGCCGTTCGTATGCATCTTCAAGGAACTGCACTTCTTTAGGTGCTGCGCCTATTGCCTTGATGAAACGGTATTTCATCTGCGTATCCTGAAGTTCAATGATCTTCCTTCGCTGAAAAACAGAATTACAGATTGACAGCGAGAGAATCAAGGTAAACAGGATATAGATAATCCAAATCCATTGATGTCGCTTGTCATGAATCCAACGGAATGCCTTGATGGGCCATTCTTTTGTAGCCCAATAAGGTTGTTCAGCTTGAAGTTTTTCGTACAAATCCTTGTACTTCTCGTAGCAACCATACCACTTCTGTAACTGACCTTCGACTTCGCCCATCTTCTTATCGTGATCAGCCAAGGTGATAACACTCTCTGGAACTTGCGGACTAGCACTGACGGCTTCAAGATTACCCAATCTGCCATCAATACCATCCAGTTTTCTACTCAATTTGCCAGAATTCGCTTTCTGGTCGTTTGCCTGCTCGAGTAATTCTGCGAGCATGGCTTCAATTTTGTCAAATGTGTCCATTATAATTTGTATTTAGTTTGTTGTTATTTCTATCGGCGCATGCCACGACGTTTTTTGCGACGTACACCATATTCATCAATATACTCATCATCGGCAAGGTCATCAGAACAACTGTTGCCACCACCTCCACCAGGAGAAACGCTTGGTTCAGAAGGAGTTGCCATCATAGCACTGGCAATACCAGATGCAATAGCACCAGCAGCATTTGTTACATCAGAAGCCACGTCTGTTACAAGATCACTGGCAAGAGAAGCACCAGAATGGAAGCTTCCAATAGCATCAGGGTCAAAAGAATGGTCTTCACTTTTTACTGATGTGTCCCCCTTCGAAGAATCCCTTCGCTGCGAACGGCTCTCGTAATCATAATATTCTCCCTGATTATAATTACCATTAACAGCTCCCCTTCTCTGTTGAATCTCATTCTGACGCAAGGCTGTGCTTATCTTGGAATAGCTGTACTTACGGTCTACCTTGGAACCATTGAAACGGAGTCCTTCCTTTTCAAAGACAACACCTTGAATATCTGTTGTCGTTCCACGGCAGGTGAAAGATACTACGATACCCTGTTTGGCAAGGGCTGTGCGCAATTCATCCCAATTCCTACATCTTGGAACAGTTGCTTCCAAAGCATCATAGATACGATACTTCACGGCATCGGCTCCACGAAGTCTGTCACGATGCACATGGTCTTTTCCGTTTGCCAGGTGAAGGTGATATTTCTCAGTCAAGCTTCTACAGATCTTTGCGCTCCGTACTCTGTCATTTCTATCTGATATCACCTTACCATTGTTGCCAATGCGGTTGAAAATGATATGGCAATGAGGATGTTCACGGTCATAGTGACGTGCTATCATAAACTGGGTGTTCAAGATGTTCATCCGTTGCATATACTCCTGTGCTATCTTAACCATGAAATCATCACTCATTCTGTCAATATCTTCAACAGAGAAATCGAGAGAGATATGACCAACCATCACCTTGACATCCGGGCGAAGTTGACTCTGAAGACGGAAAGAGTTGATGATGGACTGTTTGTCCGTAGTCAACACTCCTTTCGAGTCCAGGATCTTCGCCTCCTTCTTGTCTTGGGTGACATAGCGGACTGCTCCGCCAAAATCACGTCCTTTAGTTATCTTTGCCATCATATAATATCTTTTTGATAAGATTGTTAACCTGTATAACATTCTCATGATACATTTCTGCATCCTTATAATAGCCATACTTATTTGCTTGGTGGGCCAATTGGTTCATGTTGTTCCCCATGCCTGCGAGCTGACGATAGAGTTCCATCTGCTCGGCAGTCATACGTTCAACAATCTGACCATGCAGTACCATCTGGCGTTGGTATTCTGTCAACGTCAGCCCTGCTTGTTTGGAACGGTTTTTCACCGTCACATAGTCAACCGTACCTAAACGGACAGGGGGCAGTTTGTACTTTTTCTTCTCAGTATTCAGCAGTCTAGGACGACCGCCTTTCTTCATTGTATTGTTCATGTCCGTATACACCTTAATTATATATGTGTGTGAGACCAACGGGATGCTGAATGCTCGCCATCGGTGGGGAGCATGGGTTTTGAGTCGCTCAAAACATAAACTTGCTCCCTACATAACATACTGATACTTTAAGAAGAGTTCTTTTGGGCCATTTTCTGAGCTTGCAAGTTTTCAACCAATAGGTCAGCGATGTCGATTTTCTGTTTACGTTGTTCTGGTGTTGCTATTCTTTCAAGATAGTCACTGACTTGAATATGCCATCCAAGGCGATTCAACTCTTCTGACCTCTCATCCCACTTCTTGAAAGCGAGAGACTCTGGATCTGTATCAGGATATAGGATGACGTGACGGTTCTTAACTGCCTCCATCCTGTCCGTCTGGACATTGCCCATAGAGCCAGTTGCCATCCAAAGAAGGGATGGAAGAAACAACGAGCAAATGATGGCCGTTTTTTCACTTTCAACAATGCCAATAGTCTTTTCTGCGTATTGGGGATGCCGAATCAGATGTTCGCCAAACAGGGTCTGCCTAATGGTGTACTCCTTGGGGAAAAGCCCCTTCTTCGAGAGTTCCTTGGGAATACTTATCGGATTGAATGAATGGTCACGATGCCCATCAGCACCATAAGCCATAATCTTTCCATAGCGTATGACGTTGTCTTTGTCAACATACCAATAGACTACATGGTGTTCACTGTTAACCCCCAGATGATATAAACTGGTTATGTCAACAACGCGGTCAACACTATCTACCAAAGTCTTCAGATAACAGGCAAAATCTGACACTAAATATTTGTCTAGACTCTGGGTTAAATAGCTTTTTTCTATTGAAACCACAGGAGCTAAAGGACGATTAACTGCAACATGGGTTGCCACAGGTTGAACAATCGTTGTTTCAAGATTCTTGTCATAGAACTTGTTCGTATCAATACCATGTTGCTGACACATATATATAAAGGTGGCAATCCCAATACGGTTGCTGGTGCTGAGTGCATTCTTGAACTTTCGTTCACACTCGGTGGCATTGTATTTATGACTGAGACTGCTGATGGTCTTAAAAATGGCGAGTCCATCCTTCCCAAGATTGGAGAGAGCAAAAGCCCCCTTAGTCCAGTCGTCAAACGACTCAAACATATTGATACCCCGTCTGACCACCTCATTGGCCAATGCGTTATAATCGTAGTTATCCATTTGCTATTCCCTTTCGTTTTTCATATCTTGCAATGAATTTTGACACACCAGACTTGTCCTTATAGCCTATAATCTTGGCAATCTCATCAAGTGTACGTCCTTCCGACTTCAATTGCATAACCAGTTCGTATTTGTCATCCACATCTCCAGATTCCGGAACCAAATTCTCATAAGGGACACGTTCACCAGTCTCATGGAAAGTGAGGTTATCAGAGAATTTGAGCTTTATGGATTCTGTCTTATAGTCTGCAGACAAATAGTTGCCTTTCACGCAGCACAGATGCTTGACCGTTTTATCTGCCACATCACTTCTGAGTTCCAGAACCAGTCGCATCTTTGCCTCGAATGCCTGGCTACCAAGAAGATTATGCTTACTCGGCATGAAGTTCTCAGTACGTTTACCACAATGATGCAGGAAAATGATGAGACACTGATATTTGTTGGCCAACTGGGAATACTGATTAAGAAACATTCGTACCTGATTACTCTCATTCATATTTCCAGTATAGAGGTCTGAGAAGCAGTCTATAATAACAAGATCTGCCGGATGAACCGCTAATCGCTTATCCAATTCCACTACAACATTCTCACTCTCGAACAAGAATCGCAAGTGTCTCAATTCTGCCGGGTCAATATTTAGGTCTGTATTCTGCCTACAGAGAAGATAAGCTGTTGCGGTCTCGTCATCTTCCGTAGATACATAATAGACAACCCGACGACTCACATTAAGTCTCATTCCAAGGAATGTTGGCAATGCTGCAGCTACAGAAATGCCCATTTGACGAAGCAGGGCGGACTTTCCTGTATCAGAGCTGCCAGCCAGGCAACCTAATCCAACCTTGGGGAAAATAGGCTCCACAAGTGTTGGAATTTCGTGAATCTGTTTCTTCAGAAGCATCTCACCAGTGATTTCACCAGACAACTCAGCGGCAGAAACAAACTTTGACTGCATCTGTTGCTGTTCTTCAGTAATACCTTGTACATAATTCTCCATGATAGCATTACTTTCGGTTGTACTTAGCCAGTTTCCCAGACTTCATCAGCAGGTTTACCTCAGCTTTAGAATAGAGATTTTTGCGACCCACCTTTTGGCTTTTCAACAAGCCTGACTTCTCAATTCTCCACAAAGTAGGATATGCGATATGCAGTAAACCACATATCTCATCACGATCATAGTAACCTTCATCATCAGGTTTACTCACACTATCCTCGATCTTTCTTTCATCGAGGCATCTGTTTACAGCGGCATAAACGACTTCTGCCAACTGTTCTTTTTCAATTACAATAATGTTATTCATAATCCAATAATTTATTTGTCCAAAACTAAGGGACAAAGGAAGGTCCCCGAACTGAGTCTTTCTCAATTCGACGGCAAAATTATTGGATTTTTATGGGGTAGGAAATGAAACTAAGGCCAATTAATTGGGATGCACGAATTAATTGAATTGATTGAATTAATTAACCTCTATAGAGGTTTCTTGAACTATATTTCCTGAAGGCATATTTATTTCTCGAAATATCTCGATGAAATCTGAAATTTTCTTTCTACCAGAGGCACATTCGGGAGGTACTATGCCTTTTTTGTTATACGCCTCAAGTTTTTTATAATTTTCGTTCATAACCTTATAGCCTACTATTGTTTTACACTTTTTTTGTAACATACCCCAGAACATTCTCACCCCACCGTTGTCAATACACATTATAATATTAAGATGTTCCAAAGCGACTGCTAATGCTGCCAGTTCTTCGCCTGTGGAGCACTTAATAAGTTGATCTACAATCTTCTGAGTATAGGTTTCTGCTTTACCTTGATTTCCTGTGCTATATTCAATGAAGGCTTCCAAAGTTTCTTCTTTCAGGTCACCAAACTTTGGCTTTCTTCCAGGCTTGCCTTTCTTATTCTGAACATTCTCGGCTTGCTTTATTTCATCAGAATCCTTTTGTTGAGACGTTTTAGATTCTTTCTTTTCCCCAATCTCCTTTTTAATAAGACCTAAGAGTTTTTCCATCTCATCATCTTTTAAGAATAATGGTTTCTTGCTCTGTACAGAACGCCAATAATCCTCATCCTTTAATCCTGATATAAGGCTATTTCTGACAATTCGACAAAGAAGTTTGTTGAGACTCTCTTCATAATTACCTTTATCAGGATAGGATATCACTTTGTTAATGATACATGTATGAAGGTCGCCCAATATAAGCCAAGCTACAATTGCCTTTTTTAACTTATTGCGTTGGGCAAGTGACTTGATTCCGAAAAATATATCGTTACCTATAACCGATGCAAGCATTCCTAATAACTTGTTGAAGCCATATTTTCCAAAATAGGTTTTAAAGAGATCATCGCAATCGCCCAATTCAATATCTTTTGGTAGGCCCGGAATCTGATTCATGGCAAATACGTAAACATGCATATAAGTAGTAAGGGTTGCTTTCCTGCTCTTTATAGCATGAACATATTCATTGTAAAAATCAATATGGTTTTTCTTCCATTCCGCAAGTTC